>TARA_R110001583_G_scaffold195522_2_pt1 | contig 82172 bp, 65 predicted proteins | sample TARA_R110001583 | Tara Oceans TARA_R110001583 (sample SAMEA4398432) | marine metagenome | biome: Polar Biome; feature: [MES] marine water layer (ENVO:01000295) within the mesopelagic zone...; material: water (ENVO:00002006), including particulate matter (ENVO:01000060) such... | reverse complement strand
TCGTCCCTCGGGATGAGCCACGCCGGCACAGCCTGTGTTCAGGCCACGCGGGCCTCGCCGGTCGTGCTGCGCCAGCGTGCGAGCAACTGCTCGCGCTTCAGTGCCGCAGCTTCCATGTTGCGCATCTTGACGTGGCCATAGCCGCGGATGCCCTGCGGCAAGGCGGCGATCTCCTGCGCCAGCGCAAGCCGGCTGTAGCTCAGGGTGTCGAGCAGCTCTCCGATGTCCTGCTCGTACTGGGTGATGAGCGCGCGCTCGGCGCGACGTTCTGCGGTGTGGCCGAACACGTCCCAGCGTGTGCCGCGCAGCCCCTTGAGTTTTGTCAGCATGCCGAACACGCGCATCATGCCCGCGCCGAAAGCCTTCTTCGGGATGCGTCCGGTGAGCGGGTCGAGGCGCGACACGAGTGGCGGGGCGAGGTGGAAGCGGACCTCGAAATCACCTTCGAAGCTGGCGTTGACCTTGTCCCAGAACGCCGGCTCGGTGAACAGGCGGGCAACCTCGTACTCGTCCTTGTAGGCCAGCAGCTTGAAGTAGTTGTGGGCGACGGTTTCGGCCAGCCGGGTGCTGCCACGGCCTGCGCGTCGCTCCTCGGTTTCGCGCACGCGCTCGACCAGCAGGCGATAGCGCGCTGCGTAGGCTGCGTCCTGATAGGCGGTCAGGAATTCGGTGCGGCGTTCGATCAGCGCATCCAGGCCGGGGGGACGGATCGGGATCGCGGGCTCGGGATGGGCGAAGCGCTGGACTGCGGCAAGGTCGTGGGCGGCGCGGCGGCCCCACAGGAAGGCCTTGCGGTTCATGTCGAGCGCCACGCCATTGAGTTCGATCGCGCTCATCAGGGCCGCATGCGACACCGGCACCATGCCTTTCTGCCAGGCAAAGCCGAGCAGGAAGAGGTTGGTGGCGATGGCGTCGCCCATCAGGGCGGTGGCCAGGCCTTGTGCGTCGAGGAAGTCGACGTTTGCGTCGCCGACCGCTTCGCGTATCGCCGCCTGCATTTTCTCGAGCGGGAACTGCCAGTCCGGGTTGTGGGTGAAATCCGATGTCGGGGTCTCGGACACGTTGACCACCGCACGGGTGCGCTGGCCCGACATCTTTGCCAGCGCCTCGACGCTGGCGCTGACCACCATGTCGCCGCCAATCACGGCATTCGCCTCGCCCGCAGCGATCCGCACCGCATGCAGGTCGTCGGGATGATCGGCAAGGCGGATGTGACTGAAGACCGAGCCGCCTTTCTGCGCCAGCCCGGTCATGTCGAGCACGGTCACACCCTTGCCGTCGAGATGGGCAGCCATGCCGATCAGGGCGCCGATGGTGACCACGCCGGTGCCGCCCACGCCGGTCACCATGATGCCGAAGGGGCGGGCGGTGTCCGGCAGGGCCGGCTCGGGCAGCGCGGCGAAGTGCGATTCATCGGCCTGCAGCGCGCTGCCCTTGCGCACCTTGCCGCCTTCGATGGTGATGAAGCTCGGGCAGAAGCCGTTGAGACAGGAGTAGTCCTTGTTGCACGAGGACTGATCGATCGCGCGCTTGCGCCCGAACTCGGTCTCGATCGGGACGATGGACATGCAGTTCGATTGCTCGCCGCAGTCGCCGCAGCCCTCGCACACCGCCTCGTTGATGAACACCCGGCGCGCGGGGTCGGGGAAGGTGCCGCGCTTCCTGCGCCGGCGCTTCTCGGCGGCACAGGTCTGGTCGTAGATCAGCGCGGTGACCCCGCCGGATGCGCGCAGCTCGCGCTGAATGGCGTCGAGCTCGTCGCGGTGGCGAATCGGCACGTGCGGGATGTCGGACGGGCCGTATGCGCGCGCCGTGCCGTCGGTGACGACGACGATGTTGTGCACCCCTTCGGCCTGCAGCTGGCTGACGATTCTCGGCACCGACAGTTCTCCGTCGTGCGGCTGGCCGCCGGTCATGGCGACCGCGTCGTTGTAGAGAATCTTGTAGGTGATGTTCACCTTCGCCGCGACCGCCTGGCGGATGGCGAGCAGGCCGGAGTGGAAATAGGTGCCGTCGCCCAGATTGGCAAAGATGTGCTGCTCTCTGGTGAAGGGCGCCTGGCCCACCCAAGGCACGCCTTCGCCACCCATCTGGGTGAAGGTCCCGGTGCGGCGCTCGGGCATCCAGGTCACCATGTAGTGACAGCCGATGCCGGCCAGCGCGCGGCTGCCTTCCGGCACATGGGTCGAGGTGTTGTGCGGGCAGCCGGAGCAGAAGGTCGGTACGCGGTCGATCGAGAACAGCCGCTCGGACAGCGACTTTTCCTTGGCCTGGAGAAAGGCGAGCCGGGCCTGAATCCGGTCCGAGGTGAAGAAACGCTCGATGCGCCCTGCAATGACGCGCGCGATCATCGCCGGCGTCAGCTCGCCAGCGGCAGGCAGCAGCCAGTCGCCGTGATCGACCGTGCCGTCGCTGCGGCCGATGTGCGCCCATTCGCCTTTCTCGTCGAATTTGCCGATCACGCGCGGGCGGACATCTTCGCGCCAGTTGTAGAGCTCTTCCTTGAGCTGGTACTCGAGCAGCTGGCGCTTCTCCTCGATCACCAGGATCTCTTCCAGGCCGGCCGCGAACTGACGCACACCATCGGCCTCAAGCGGCCACACCATGCCCACCTTGTACAGGCGAATGCCAATTTCGGCCGCCAGCGCTTCGTCGATGCCGAGGTCGTCGAAGGCCTGGCGCACATCAAGATAGCTCTTGCCGCTGGTGATGATGCCGAGCCGTGCGTCGGGGCTGTCGATGATGACCCGGTTCAGGTGGTTGGCTCTGGCGTAGGCCAGTGCAGCGTAGAGCTTCTGGTTGAGCAGGCGTTTTTCCTGCACCAGCGGCGGGTCGGGCCAGCGGATGTTGAGTCCGTCGGCCGGAAGGGCGAAATCCTCCGGGATCACCACCTGCACCCGGCCCGGATCAACGTCGACCGAGGCCGAGGTTTCAACGGTGTCGGCCAGGGCCTTGAACGCCACCCAGCAACCCGAGTAGCGCGACAGCGCATAGCCATGCACGCCGAAGTCGATGTATTCCTGCACGCCGGCCGGCGCGAGCACCGGCATCATCATCGACTTGAAGAAGTGGTCGGTCTGATGCGGCAGCGTGGACGACTTGGCCGCATGGTCGTCGCCGGCAATGGCCAGCACGCCACCGTGCCTGGACGAACCTGCCGCATTGCCATGGCGGAACACGTCGCCGCTGCGATCCACGCCTGGCCCCTTGCCGTACCACATCGCGAACACGCCTTCGTACTTCGCCTGAGGCGACAGGTTGACCTGCTGCGAGCCCCACACTGCGGTGGCTGCAAGGTCTTCGTTGACGCCGGGCTGGAACACGATGTCGTGGCTGGCGAGGTGCTTCTTCGCTTTCCACAGGGTCTGGTCGAGGCCGCCCAGCGGCGATCCGCGGTAGCCGGACACGAAGCCGGCGGTGTTGAGTCCGGCGGCGCGGTCGCGTTCCTTCTGGATCATCAGCAGGCGCACCAGCGCCTGGTAGCCGGTCAGATAGACGCGACCGGAAACGAGGGTGTATTTGTCTTCCAGGCTGGGTTTGTGCGCACTGCCCAGCGGATCTGCTTCGGCCATGAGGGACTCCCGCCAAAAATCGTATTCCTGGAGTACTGCACCTCACTTCGCCCGTCCGCCTTGTGGGCGGATGGGGGGGAGGAGACTTCAGGTTAGTCGCCCGCAATGGGCGACTCAATCCTTGGATACCCTAACCGGCCGGGCAGTTCAGGCCGGCGGCAGGATCTTGCCCGGGTTGAGCAGGTTGTCGGGGTCGAGCGCCTGCTTGACCAGGCGCATGGCGTCGATGGCGGCGCTGCCGTGCTCTTCGAGCAGAAAGGCCTGCTTGCCGATGCCGATGCCGTGCTCGCCGGTGCAGGTGCCACCGAGCGCAAGGGCGCGCTGCACGATCTTGTTGTTGAGCGCCTCTGCACGCGCGATCTCGACCTCGTCAGTAGGATCGACAAGGATGATGGTGTGGAAATTGCCGTCGCCGACGTGACCGACGATGGGGGCGATGAAGCCCGAGGCTTCGATGTCGTCGCGGGTGCCGGCGATGCATTCGGCCAGCTTCGAGATCGGGACGCACACGTCGGTGGTCACGCCGCGACTGCCGGGGCGCAGGTTGAGGCTGGCGAAATACACGTCGTGGCGGGCGGCCCACAGGCGGGTGCGGTCTTCCGGACGGCTGGCCCAGTCGAAGGCAAGGCCGCCGTTGTCATTGGCGATTTCCTGCACCGTCTGTGCCTGCTCCTCCACGCTGGCGGGCGAGCCGTGGAATTCGAAGAACAGCATCGGCGATTCGTGCAGCGTGGTCTTGCTGTAGCGGTTGATCGCCTGCACGGTGAGGGCATCCACCAGCTCGATACGCGCCACCGGCACCCCGAGCTGAATGGTCTGGATCACGGTGTTGACCGCGCTGACGATGTCGGGGAATGCGCAGGTGGCCGCCGACACCGCTTCCGGCAGCGGATGCAGGCGCACGGTGAGTTCGGTGGTGATCGCCAGCGTGCCTTCGGAGCCAACCAGCAGATGGGTAAGGTCGTAGCCGGCGGACGACTTGCGTGCGCGGCCGCCGGTGCGGATCACGCGACCGTCGGCCATGACCGCGGTCATGCCGAGCACGTTTTCGCGCATGGTGCCGTAGCGCACGGCATTGGTGCCCGAGGCGCGAGTGGCGGCCATGCCGCCGATGCTGGCGTCGGCGCCCGGATCGATGGGGAAGAACAGGCCCGTGCCGTGAAGCTCGGCATTGAGCTGCTTGCGGGTGACGCCGGGCTGGACGACGACGTCCATGTCGTCGGTGTTGATGGCGAGGACCCGGTTCATTTCCGAGAAGTCGATGCAGATGCCGCCGTGGATGGCGAGGATATGCCCTTCTAGCGAACTGCCGACGCCAAAGGGAATGATCGGCACCGCATGTTCGCGGCAGGCCTCGACGATGGCGACGACGTCTTCGGTGCTGTGCGCGAACACCACTGCGTCGGGCAGGGCGTCGGGGAAATGCGATTCGTCGTGGCCGTGATGGGCGCGCACGCCTTCGGAGGTGCTGAAGCGGGTGCCGAAGCGCTCGGTCAGGGTGTCGATGAAGGCTTGTGGAAGCGGCTTGCGGAGGGCGTGGGGTGCGTTCATGTTCGTCTCGCTGACAGTCATTCCCTGATTATCGGCTTTTGTGCGCCTCAATCAAATCCGCACGGCCGATCTGAAGCTGCCGGATCTGGCTTTGCGTGCTGTGCTGTGACCGAATCGATGCTTAAATAACGGCCCCATTCAGGCGACTCTGATGATGAACTCCCAAAGTGCGAGCGTACCGGCTGCAGACCCGAGTGACACTGGCGACCGCCGGATACCGGTGACCGTGCTCACCGGCTTTCTCGGTGCAGGCAAGACCACCTTGCTCAACCACCTGCTGCGCCAGCCCGAGATGGACGGTGCCGCGGTGCTGATCAACGAGTTTGGCGAGATCGGCGTCGATCATCATCTGGTGGAGAAGGTTGACGAATCCATCGTTCTGCTCGACTCGGGCTGCATCTGCTGCAGCGTGCAGGGCGATCTGGTGAAGGCGCTCAAGGGCATCTTCATGCGTGCCCTGCGCAAGGAGATCCCGCCAGTGCGGCGGGTGCTGATCGAAACCACCGGTCTGGCCGATCCGGTGCCGGTTGTGCACACCCTCATGGAAGAGCCCTTCATCGCCGAGCGTTACCGCTGTGACGGCGTGATCACCGCGGTCGACGTCACGCATGCGCTGGCGCAGCTGGGTGCGCACCGCGAGGCCGTGCGTCAGGTGGCGATGGCAGACCGTCTGCTGCTGACCAAGACGGATCTGGCAGACGAGGCTGTGCGGGCAGAGGTGGCGGCCCGATTGTCGGTGCTCAACCCGGGGGCGCAGCAGGTTTCCGTGTCGGGCGGCGTTGTCGCGCCCGACGTGGTGTTCGGCTGTGGTCTGTATGACGCCAGTGGCAAGGCGCCGGATGTCGCCGCATGGCTGGGCGAAGAGCGCGTGCAGCGCCAGCGCGCCCTTGCGCCCGCTGCTTCGGGGCCCGCTGCATGGCGCAAACCGGGGCGCGTCGCCACGACGCCTGCGGTACCGCGCCACGATGCGGATGTAAGCAGTTTCGTGCTGTGCTTTGCCGAGCCACTCAGCTGGTTCAGCTTTTCCGATGCGCTCGGCCTGCTGTTGCAGGTGTATGGCGAGCGCATTCTGCGTATCAAGGGCATGCTCAACGTCGTCGGCGATCCGCAACCCCGCATCCTGCAGTGCGTGCAACATTCGGTGTATCCGCCCACCAGCCTGGCGGCCTGGCCGGATACGCCGCCCTGCAACGATCGCAAGAGCCGGCTGGTGTTCATCGTCCGCGACCTTGGGCGGGACGACGTGGCCGACATGCTGTTCAGCATCGGCGGTATTGCCGCCGAGCCGGAGCCTGGCACTGCAGCGTGAGTCGCCGGCGAGCGCCCGGCAGCGTTCGCGAAGGCCTCAGCGCAGCGCTTTCGCGGCCTTTCGGCGCTGACGCTGTAAGTAAACGGGGCTTTGTGCCGACCAAAGGGCTCGAAGAACCGCCCGCGAACGCCGCGCCGCTGCAGCGCATTCCGGGCACCTGGAGGACGTTTCCGATGTACGCGTGTCTGATGCCGCAATCCCGCTTTTGTGCCGTGCTGCTTGTGCTCGGCCTTGGTCTCGCTGCCGGCGCGTCGGGGGCAGAGCCTCGTCCGCCGCAGCAGGTTTCGCCTTTTTCGGGCGCAACGCCGGCCGCGCCGGTGCCCACGCCCTGGCTGCGGCAGTCTCTGCCTGGTGTGGAACGCCAGAACACCTTCGAACTCGTGGCCGATACCGGGCGCACCGTGCTCGAGGTGCGCTCGGATGCCGCCGCATCCACGCTGACGCATGCGCTGGCGATCGATCCCGCGCAGTCGCCGCGGCTGCAGTGGCGCTGGAAGGTGTCGCGGGCGCTTACCGGGTCTGATTTCTCACGCAAATCGGGTGATGACTATGCTGCGCGCGTCTATGTGCTGTTCGACTACCCGGTGGAGAAGCTGTCGCTGGGCGACCGCGTCAAGATGTCGCTCGGGCGCACCCTGTATGGCGCCGAGCTGCCGACCGCTGCGATCGCCTACGTCTGGGGTACGGCCCAGAAACCCGGTGAAACAGGTCCGAACCCCTACACCGACCGGGTACAGATGATCGTGGTCGACAGCGGTGGCGGGCAGGCCGGGCAGTGGCGCGAGGTCGAGCGCGATCTGGCCGCCGACTTTCGTGCGGTCTTCGGGGACGAGGCGCCGCGCGTTGTCGGTATCGCCGTCAGCGCCGATACCGACAACACCGGCGAGGCGGTGGTGACGCGCTTCGGGGATCTGCGCTTTCTGCCGCGCTGAGTGGGCGCAGCCACGCCGTTCAACGTGGGACAATGCGCCCGGCAGGACGCTCGGCGACTGCCGGACATCTCAGCGCGATCAATGACGAGATCGCCCCCACATGCAAACGCGAACGGAGCACTGATGCCAGCACAGACCGACCTTCCGCCCGAATGGCCTGTTGTTCCCGCCTGCTACGGCTGGCTGTCACTCGATCGTCGCGGGGTGTGGCGACTGCGCGGTGAGCCGGTCGTCCATCCCGGGCTGAGCGGCTTCATCAGTGCCAACTACGAAGCGGACGAGCACGGCAACTGGCTGGTCAACAACGGTCCGCAGAAGGTCTTCGTCACGCTCGACTACACGCCCTGGGTCATGCGGCTGGATGCGGATGGCACGCTGCACACGCATACCGGCCGCCTTGCCGGTGAAGTCGAGGCGGTCCATCTCGACGATGAGGGCAATGTCCTGCTGGCAACTGCAGTCGGTCTTGGCTTGCTGAGTGATCGCGATCTTCCCGCTTTTCTTGCGGACTGTCGTCTGGCGAATGGCGGCGTGGCAGACGACGAAGCCTTGCTGGGCGTCATGGCCGGAAAAGGAGGGGTGTTCTGGCGCGGCATGCCGCTCACCCGCGTTGCAGGCAATGAACTCGCAGCGCGGTATCACTTCAACGCCGCGCCCGCGCAGTGATCGGCACGGGCGCCGGATACCGCTGCAACCATGTTGAGTGTCCTGACTGAAACGACCGTAATTGGCAGGCGGGGAGGGTGAGATCAGGAGACGTTATTGGTGGATAAACACATTCATCTCAACGCTTGTTGCAGTGCAGCATATTTTTGGCTATTCTGCAGCTGTCTCCTCCACTCTCCTCCAAGATGTGGATTTCAGCCCGGGCCCGAAAGCGCCCGGGCTTTTTCTTTTTACGGGACGCCTTTTCCGTTTTCGCTGTCGTCAGCGGTCGGATCCTCCGCATCCTCGATGCCCCAGTCTCCGTACTCGAACCAGTCGTCACCGAGCATTTCGGACGGGTGAAGCGTTCTCCCTGCGCCGTTTCCACAGCGCAGCTCATTCGCAGCGCAATACTTGTCGCAGCCCCAGCAGATGCGCTCGGGGTGCTTCGGGTGCAATGGGAATCGCTTGGCCATCTCGTGTCCAGCGTGCAGGGCTGTCGGGTGACTCATGTTAATCGGCGCCAGAGAAACTGCCTTGATACCCGACAAGATGTCACCGATGGTGAGCCGGCGTGTGTGTGCCGCGTTTGCGGGCGACTCCGCAGCTTCAGTCGAAGCGCAATGCCAGAATCGAGCTTCCATAAATATCGCTTGACACGCCATCAGTGAAACGTATGATTAAAACAACTGTTTAAATCGGATGTTTCAAGTGACCACAGCAAACAGCCGTTCGCCCGCTCCGGAAACCCGCGACCGCATTCTTGATGCGGCGGAGGCCCTGTTTGTCGAGCATGGGCTCGAGGCGACATCGATGCGCATGATCACCAGCCAGGCGGGGGCCAACCTTGCTGCGGTCAATTATCACTTCGGTACCAAGGATGCGCTGATTCAGGAGGTGTTCCGTCGCCGCCTCACGGAACTCAATCGCCAGCGCCTCGCTGCACTCGATCGGGTCGAGGCGGCTGCACAGGGGCAGCCCAAGCCGAGTCAGATCGTCGAGGCCTTCTTCGGCACCTCGCTCGAGCTTGCGGCCGATACCGTGCATGGCGGAAACACCTTCATGCGCCTGCTCGGGCGAACCTATGCCGAGCCGAATGCATTTGTGCGCCAGTTCCTTGCCGAGGAGTACGCGGAAGTGCTCGAGCGCTTCCTCGGTGCGCTGTATCGCTCGCTGCCTGGCGTGCCACGGGAGGAAATCCTGTGGCGCTTCCATTTCATGATGGGGGCGATGTCGTACGCGATTGCCGGCACCGATGCGCTTCAGCTTTTCGCTGGCACCTTCGACGATGCCGACCCGCAGCGGCTGATGCCGCGGCTGATGTCTTTCCTTCTGGGTGGCCTGCGTGCGCCGCTGCCGGAGTTTGCTCAGCCCGATGAACGACCCGGCCCGGACGTTGCCTGACGAATGACTGAACCCCAAGGCGAAACGCAGCAGCAAGACTGCTATCGCCGGTGAAAGGAGACCTTGATGATCTGGCTGATTCTGTTTTCCCTCCCTCCCTTGGCTGGTGCGCTCGCCTACGGGCGAGCGCCACTTTTTGCCTGGCTGGGGGTTGGTCTGGCGTGGATCGCAGGCTTTGCCGCAGTGGCGGGCTGGTCGTTCTGGACGGCTCTGATCGTGATGCTGGCGTTCGCGGCAGTCATGGGTGTCTTCCTCAGTCGCGCGTTGCGGCGCGACTTCGTGACGGCGCCGATCTTCAAGGCCTTCCGCCGCGCACTGCCATCGATGTCGCAGACCGAGCGCGATGCGCTTGAGGCCGGCACGGTATGGTGGGAGGGCGATCTGTTCGCCGGCGACCCGGACTGGAAGAAGCTTGCAGCCTATCCGTGGCCCAGGCTCAGCGACGAGGAGCAGGCCTTCCTCGACAACGAAACCGAGGAGCTGTGCCGGCTGATCAAGGACTGGGATGTGACGCAGCAGCAGGACATGCCCGCCGAGGCCTGGGCGTACATCCGGTCCGCGGGCTTCCTCGGCATGATCATTCCCAAGGAATTCGGCGGCAAGGGCTTCTCCGCCTTTGCGCACTCTCAGGTGGTCACCAAACTGTCGACGCGCTCGTCGACGCCGGCGGTGACGGTGATGGTGCCCAACTCGCTCGGCCCCGCCGAACTGCTGCTCCACTACGGTACCGAAGAACAGAAGGCCCATTATCTGCCGCGTCTGGCGCAGGGCAAGGAGATCCCGGCGTTTGCACTGACCAGCCCGTGGGCGGGGTCGGACGCTGCGTCCATCCCCGATGCCGGCGTGGTGTGCAAGGGAATGTGGGAAGGCGAGGAAGTGCTCGGCATGCGGGTGTCCTTTGACAAGCGCTACATCACGCTGGCGCCGGTGTGCACCGTGTTCGGCCTGGCCTTCCGCCTGTACGACCCCGAGCATCTGCTGGGCGAGGAGGCCGATCTCGGCATTACCTGCGCACTGGTGCCGCATGACCATCCGGGGGTGGAGATCGGCCGCCGTCACTTCCCGCTCAACGCGGTGTGGATGAACGGGCCGATTCGCGGCAAGGATGTCTTCATGCCGCTGGAATTCATCATCGGCGGCCCGGCGATGGCGGGGCAGGGCTGGCGCATGCTGATGGAGTGCCTGGCCGCCGGCCGCAGCATCTCGCTGCCGGGCTCCAACACCGGGATGCAGAAGCTCACCGCGCGCGCCGTTGGCGCCTATGCCCGGGTGCGTTATCAGTTCAAGACCGCGATCGGTCGCTTTGAGGGGGTGGAGGAAGCGCTCACCCGGATTGGTGCCAACACCTATCTGAGCGACGCGACCCGCATCATGACTGCAGGGGCGATCGATCTCGGCGAGAAGCCCTCGGTGGTGTCGGCCATCGTCAAGTATCACGTGACCGAGCGTGCACGGCAGACGGTCAATGACGGCATGGATGTGATCGGCGGCAAGGGCATCTGTCTCGGGCCGCAGAACTTCCTCGGGCGCGCCTATCAGCAGATTCCGGTCGGCATCACGGTGGAAGGGGCGAACATCCTGACCCGCAGCCTGATCCTGTTCGGCCAGGGGGCGGTGCGCTGCCATCCGCATGTGATGGACGAGATGAAGGCGGCGCAGAAGGGTGATCTCGATGCCTTCGACAAGGCCTTGTGGTCGCACGTTGCCTACACGGTCACCAATGGCGCACGGGCGCTGGTGATGGGGCTTACCGGGTCGCATTTCGTCAGGGTCGACGCTGACGTCGCACCCGAGACGCGTCGCTACTATCAGCAGCTCACGCGCTTCTCGGCCGCCTTCGCCTTCATCTCCGATCTGTCCATGGGCACCATGGGCGGCGCGCTCAAGCGCAAGGAAAAACTGTCCGCGCGGCTGGGCGACATCCTGTCGCTGATGTACCTGGCGTCGGCCACGCTCAAGCGCTTCGAGGCCGAAGGTCGGCAGCAGGCCGATGCACCGCTGATGCACTGGGCGATCTGGGACTGCATGTTCCGCGCGCAGAATGCCTTCGAAGGCGTGATCGCGAACTTCCCCAACCGTATTGCTGCCACGCTGCTGCGCAGACTGGTGGTGTTCCCGCTCGGCCGTCCCTACGTGGTGCCGTCCGACCGCCTGGGCCATGAAGTGGCGCAGTCGATGATCGAGCCGTGTGACACCCGCGACCGCCTGACTGCTGACGTCTATCTGCCGACCGATCTCGAGGAACCGGTGGGCGCGCTCGAAGCCGCGCTGCTGGCGACGGTTCAGGCCGAGCCGGTCGATGCCAAGGTGAAGCAGGCGCTGCGCTCGGGCAGCTTCAAGCCCGGACTGCTAGTGGGTGGCGGCGTGGATGCCTTGTGGCAGCGCGCGCATGAAGCCGGTGTGATCAGTGCGGAGGAATATGCCCTGCTGCAGCGCCGTGGCGAGTTGCGCGACAAGGTGATCCGGGTCGATGACTTTCCCTTTGATTTCGGACTGCGTGCCGCCTTGTGTGACACGCCAGTGCTCAAGGAGGCCGCGTGAGTCGAGAGGTATTCATCATTGACGGTGCGCGCACGCCCTTTCTCAAGTCGCGCAACACACCGGGGCCGTTCGCCGCGTCCGACCTGGCAACTGCCGCCGGCAGCGCCCTGCTCGCGCGTCAGCGCTTTGCACCTGACCAGCTGAACGAGGTCATCCTGGGCTGTGCCAGTCCGGCGCCGGACGAGGTGAATATTGGCCGCGTGGTGGCGCTGCGCATGGGGTGCGGGCTGAAGGTGCCGGGATGGACTGTGATGCGCAACTGCGCCAGCGGCATGCAGGCAATCGATTCAGCGATGGTCAATATCCAGGCCGGGCGTTCGCATCTGGTGCTCGCCGGTGGCGTGGATGCGCTGTCGCGTGCGCCGCTGCTGCTGTCGGATGCGATGGTGCGCTGGCTGTCGTCCTGGTACGCGGCGAAGTCACTCGGCGAGCGCTTTGCCGTTGCTCGGAAGTTCCGCCTTGGCAATCTCGCCCCGGTGATCGGCATCATGAAAGGCCTGACCGATCCGGTGGTGGGCCAGCTGATGGGGCAGACCGCCGAGAATCTGGCGTGGAAGTTCGGCATCACGCGTGACGAGATGGACGCGTTTGCGGTGGAGAGCCACCAGCGCGTCGCGCTGGCGCAGGATGCAGGCCATTTCGATGCCGAGATCGTGCCGCTGATCGATCGTGACGGCACGGTGTACAAGGCCGATGACGGCCTGCGCCGGGATGCGTCGATGGCCGCGCTGGCAAAGCTCAAGCCGTTCTTCGACAAGCGCTATGGTCAGGTGACTGCCGGCAACAGCTCGCAGATCACCGATGGCGCGGCCTGGCTGGTGCTGGCCTCGGCCGAGGCGGTCGAGCGCTTCGGGCTGCAGCCGATGGGGCGCATCATCGACAGCGAATGGGCCGCCCTGGCACCTGAGCAGATGGGCCTGGGGCCGGTGCATGCAGCTCAGCCCATCCTCGACCGTCATGGTTTGCGCCCGACCCATCTCGATGCGTGGGAGCTCAACGAGGCTTTCGCCGCGCAGGTCATTGCCTGTCTGCGTGCGTTCGGCGACGACGCCTATTTCAACGAGCACTTCGGCATCGAGGCAGCGCCGGGCGCGCCCGATCTGGCACGGCTCAACATCGATGGCGGGGCGGTTGCGCAGGGCCATCCGGTGGGGGCGAGCGGCGCGCGCGTTGTGCTGCATCTGCTGCAGGTGCTGCGTCGCACCGGGGGGCGCCGCGGCATGGCCAGCATCTGCATCGGTGGCGGACAGGGCGGCGCGATGCTGGTGGAGGCGATGCAATGAATCAGCCCGGAAACAACTGGCAGCACTGGACACTGCGCCGCGAGGCGGACGGCCTTGCCTGGCTCGAACTCGACAAGGCCGATAGCACGACCAACTCGCTCTCGGCCGCGGTGTTGGAAGAGCTTGGCGGCGTGCTGGATGTGCTCGACGCCGAGCCGCCTGCCGCACTGGTGATCGCGTCGGCCAAACCGGCTGGTTTCATCGCCGGCGCCGACATTGAAGAATTCTCGCAACTCGCCTCGGCCGCAGATGCACGTGTACTGGTCGCACGCGGGTGGACCCTGTTCGAGCGCCTCGCGGACGTCGACTACCCGACACTGGCGCTGATTCGCGGCCACTGTCTGGGTGGCGGGCTTGAGCTTGCACTGGCCTGTCGTTACCGGATCGTGGTCGACGAGCCGGGTACAAAGCTTGCGCTCCCCGAAGTGATGCTCGGCATCGTGCCTGGCTGGGGCGGGATGAAGCGTCTGCCGGACCGTATCGGCCCGGCGCTGGCGCTCGATCTGATGCTCACCGGCAAGGCTGTCGATGCAAAGAAGGCGAAGCGTATCGGCCTCGCCGACGACTGCGTACCGCCGCGGGTGATGGAAAACGCAGCGCGCATCCGGGTGCGTTCCGGCAGTGCCAATCCGCCTCTGCCGTGGATGGCGCGCCTGATGAACGGGCCGCTGAGGTCAAAGGTGGCGGATAAGGCGCGCAAGCAGGTGACGGGTCGCGCGCGTCGCGAACACTATCCCGCACCCTACGCAATCATCGACATGTGGTCGCGCTTCGAGGGCAATGCGCTGGCGGTGCCGGCAGGTGATCCGGCTTCGCTGGAGACGATTTTCGCCTCGCCGACCACACGTAACCTCCTGCGGGTGTATCACCTGCAGGAGCGCCTCAAGGGTTTTGGCAAGTGCGTCGATTTTGCGCCGCGGCATGTGCATGTGATCGGTGCCGGCGTGATGGGCGGCGACATCGCCGCCGTGTGCGCGCAGCGCGGCCTGACCGTGACGCTGCAGGACCAGACCGTTGAGCGCATCGCGCCTGCGATTGCGCGGGCGGCAAAGCTGTTCGAGCGCCGCTTCAAGGGCGACCGCCGCCAGGTGCGCTTTGCGCTCGACCGCATGATCCCCGACCCTCTGGGCCACGGCGCGATGCGGGCCGATGTCATCATCGAGGCCATCTTCGAGAACCTTGAGGCGAAGCGTGCGCTGTTCTCAGATCTTGAGCGCAAGGCGCGGCCGGATGCGATGCTGGCCAGCAATACCTCCAGTCTGAGGCTGGAAGACATCGCCGGCTGCCTGACCGATCCCGGTCGTCTCATTGGCATTCACTTCTTCAACCCGGTGGCGATGATGCCGCTGGTCGAGGTGGTGGCGGGTGAGCACTCGGATGCGCTTGCCTTGCAGCGCGCGGCGGCCTTTGTGCGCAGGATCGACAAGCTGCCGCTGCCGGTGAAAAGCGCGCCCGGCTTCCTCGTCAATGCCGTGCTCGGGCCCTACATGCTCGAGGCCTTGCGTTGTGTCGAAGAGGGCATTGCGTCCGAGGCCGTCGACGCCGCGCTGGTCGAGTTCGGCATGCCGATGGGGCCGGTCGAACTGGTGGATACGGTCGGCCTCGATATCGCGGTGGCGGCAGGCAAAGCGCTGGCAGGCGACGATGCAGCGCCGCCGCAAAAGCTCCTCGCGCTGGTGTCCGCCGGCAAGCTCGGCAAGAAGACCGGGGAAGGCTACTACCGCTGGAGCGATGGCAAGCCGAAGCGCGGCAAGGCCGGTGCTGTGCCCGCAGGCCTCGCCGATCGCATTCTTGCGCCGCTGCTTGCCGCTACCCGGCGCTGCGTGGAAGAGGGGGTGGTCGATGATGCCGACCTGGCGGACGCAGGGGTGATCTTCGGCACCGGCTTTGCACCCTGGAGCGGCGGCCCGATGAAGTACCAGCAGACCCGCGGGAATCTCCCGATTGGCGTCGATTCCGCCGTCATCGATCGTAATGTTCCGGCTTCACAACAGGACGCGACATGAGCTCCAACGATATCTACACCGCCTTGCCCGATGGTCGTCAGCCCGCTCTGCGGGTGATGCCCATGCCGGCCGACCTCAACCCCGCTGGTGACGTGTTCGGCGGCTGGATCATGGCCATGGTCGATATTGCCGGAGCCATTCCCGCCCGCCGCCGTGCGAAATCGCGAGTCGCCACCGTGGCGGTGAATTCCTTCATCTTCAAGCAGCCGGTGTCGGTGGGCGATCTGGTCAGCTTTTACGCCGAGGTGGTGTCTACCGGCCGGACCTCGGTCACCGTCGATGTCGAGGTGTTTGCCGAGCGCGACCCCGAGAATCCGGTGGTCGTGAAAGTGACCGAAGCGCGGCTGACGTACGTTGCGCTCGACGACAAGGGCAGGAAGCGGCCGATGCCGACCGAATGAGTCTGAAGTGCCCCTCGCGCAGCCGACGCCAGGGTGGAAGTGCAATGGCATATATAGTCATACATGACTGGAGGAGACACGTATGAGAAAGAACAGAATTGCGTTGCTGTTGTCCCTTGGGGCGTTTTCGCTGGCATCGGGTGCGGTATCGGCCGCAGGGTTCCAGTTACTTGAACAGAACGCGAGCGGCCTTGGCAATGCATATGCTGGATCAGCCGCAGTGGCCGAAGATGCAAGTACGATCTATTTCAATCCCGCTGGTATGACGCAGCTGCAGGAGCGGGAGCTCTCAGTCGGTCTGGCGGCAGTCAGGCCCAGTTTCAAGTTCAAGGACAAAGGGTCGTCGAGCGGCTTTCTGACCGGTGATACATCCGATGCGGGCGACTGGGCAGCGCTGCCGAACGGCTACCTGTCGTGGGCTCTGAACAAGGATCTGTACGTCGGCGTGGGCATGGGTGCGCCGTTCGGACTGGTGACCGAGTACGACGATGATTGGGTAGGCGCTGCGCACTCGATCAAGTTCGACATCAAGACCTACAACATCAATCCGTCGATTGCGTACCGGGTGAATGACAAGGTCTCCATTGGTGCCGGCGTGAGCTGGCAGCGGATGGAGGCTGAGTATCTGCGCGCGGCAGCGGTCGTGTCGCCTGCGCTCACGCAGACCTACGCGACGCTGGATGCGAGTTCCGATGCATGGGGCTGGAACGTCGGTGCGCTGTTCAACGTGTCGGATGCCACCAAAGTCGGGCTTTCCTACCGTTCGTCCATCAAGCACAAGCTCGAAGGGGATCTGAAGGTCAAGGGTCTTGCTGCCGGCGCCAGTGCAGCATTGACAACCGGCAAGGCAGAGGCTGATGTCGAATTGCCGGACACCTTCATCCTGAGCGCGACTCACAAACTGGACAGCCGCTGGGAGCTGCTTGGTGACGTTTCCTTTACGGGCTGGAGCTCGATCAAGGAGGTGGACATCGTTCGCACCTCGGGATCGCTTTCAGGGACGACTGTGCAAACGCTAGAGACAGAGTTTAAGGACACCTGGCGGGTTGCAGTGGGTGCCAACTACCAGATGAACGATGCCTGGAAACTGAAATTCGGTTTTGCCTACGACCAGACGCCGGTGAAGGACAAGGAGCGTCGCCTGGTTTCGCTGCCTGACAACGACCGGACGTGGTTTACCGTCGGTGCTCAGTGGAAAATGTCCAAGGCATCGAGGCTGGATCTTGCTGCTGCGTATCTCTACGTACCCAAGACCAAGATCGACAACGATCAGGCCGCAGACGGTCGTGGCCGGGTCACGGGCGAGTACGACTCCAGCGTATGGATCCTGGGCGCTCAGTATTCGCTGGCGTTCTGACGCAAAGCGGATTTTCCGGGCGCGCGGGCGAAGCCTGCGTTTGCCCGGAAGTCGGGTTCAAGTCATGCACACCGGTTAGCCCGGTACTGCAAGGAAATCTGGGGAGATCCACGTGAGCAAGTTCATCATCCGCAAGGTCGCCGTGCTGGGTGCCGGTGTGATGGGGGCGCAGATTGCGGCCCACTGCGCCAATGCCGATGTGCCCGTTATTCTGTTTGATCTGGCGGCAAAGGACGGCGATGCCAATGCGGTCATCAACAAGGCGCTGGCAGGCCTGAAGAAGCTTGATCCTGCCCCGCTGGCGGCAAAGGATCGGGCGCAGCATATTGAAGCAGCCAACTACGGCAGCGATCTCGCCCGTCTCGGCGAGTGCGATCTTGTGATCGAGGCGATTGCCGAGAAGATGGAGTGGAAGCTCGACCTGTATGCCAGGGTTGCACCGCACCTGAAAGCCGGTGCGGTGTTTGCATCGAACACGTCCGGCCTGCCCATCAACGCGCTGGCCGCGGGCATGCCGGATGCGCAGCGCAGCCGTTTCTGCGGCATCCATTTTTTCAATCCGCCACGCTACATGCCGCTGGTGGAACTGATCGCCACCGCAGATACAGATCCGGCGACGCTGGACAATCTCGAGGCGTGGCTGACGTCTCGGCTGGGCAAGAGCATTGTCCGCGCCAAGGACACTCCGAACTTCGTCGCCAACCGCGTCGGCGTATTCTCGATTCTCGCCGTGATGCACCACACCGCGCGGCTTGGTCTGACTTTCGACGAGGTCGATCTGCTCACCGGCCCGCGCATCGGCCGGCCCAAGAGTGCAACTTTCCGCACCGCCGACGTGGTCGGGCTGGATACGCTGGCCCATGTCGTCGGCACCATGCAGGCGACGCTGGCGGACGACCCCTGGCATGCGCACTTCAGGACGCCGGACTGGTTGCAGGCCCTGATTGCCAAGGGGGCGCTGGGGCAGAAGACGCGCGCCGGGATCTACCGCAAGGAAGGGCGGAAGATCATGGTGCTCGATCTGGCCCATCAGGACTATCGCGAGAGCGGTGCGGAGATGTTCCCCGATGTGGACGACATCCTCAGCCTCCGGAATCCGGCCGAGAAGTTTGCCCGTCTGGCCGCACACTCCCACCCGCAGGCGCAGTTCCTGTGGTCGATATTCCGTGATGTCTTCCATTACTGCGCGGTACATCTGGGCGCCATCGCCGACAACGCACGCGATGTCGATCTGGCCATGCGCTGGGGATTCGGCTGGGCCCAGGGGCCGTTCGAAACCTGGCAGGCCGCTGGATGGGCCGATATTGCCACGATGGTGAAGGAGGACATCGAGCACGGCCGGGCGATGTCGGATGCGCCCCTGCCTGCCTGGGTGTTCGAGCGCGAGGGTGTGCATGCGGCGGAGGGCTCGTTCAGCGCGGAAGCATCAGCGCTCAAGCCGCGTTCGACGCTCGGGGTTTACCAGCGTCAGCTCTACCCCGACCGTGTGCTTGGCGAGGTGCCCGACGACAGGGGAGAGACCCTGTGGGAGAACGCGGGCTTGCGGCTGTGGCGGCGTCCGGATCAGGACGGGCGCATCGGCATCGTGTCGCTGACATCGAAGAAGCATGCGATCGGCGACGAGGTGCTGGACGGCATGCTGGAGGCGATTGAGCGTGCCGAGGCCGATCTCGACGGTCTGGTGCTGTGGAACGATGCGCCGTTCGCGGTCGGGGCCAACCTGCAGCAGGTTGGCGAGGCCTGCCGCGCGGGACAGTTCGACATGCTGGAGCAGGTGGTGGCGAAGTTTCAGCGCACTTCGATGGCGATCAAGCACGCTCAGGTGCCGGTCGTGGCTGCGGTGCAGGGTATGGCGCTGGGCGGCGGTTGCGAGTTCGTGATGCATGCTGCGCGCCGGGTGCTGGCGCTGGAGAGCTATGTCGGCCTGGTCGAGGCGGGCGTGGGGCTGATTCCGGCCGGCGGCGGCAGCAAGGAGTTTGCGCTGCAGGCGCATGTGATGGCGCAGCGCGCTGCGGGTGGCGACGTGTTTCCCTACATCCAGAATGCGTTCCAGACCATTGCCATGGCGACGGTGGCCAAGAGTGGCATCGAGGCGGTGCAGCTGGGCTTCGGTCGCGCAGCTGACGACATCGTGTTCAACGCCCACGAACTGCTTTACGTGGCGATTCGCCGTGCGCGGGCGATGGCAGAGGCCGGCTGGCGGTCGTCCTTGCCCGGTTCTGCGGTGAAGGTGGCAGGCCGCAACGGTATTGCGACCTGCGAGCTGATGCTGGTGAACATGGCCGAGGGGGGCTTCATCTCGGAGCATGACTACAAGGTGGCGAAGGCGGCTGCGACGGCACTGTGCGGTGGGGAGGTGGATACCAATGCACGGGTGAGCGAGCAGTGGATTCTGGATGTCGAGCGCGCGCAGTTTGTCGAGTTGCTGAAGACCGAGAAAACGCAGAAGCGGATTCAGTACATGCTGGAGACGGGGAAGCCGTTGCGGAATTGAGGTTGTTGGGTTGGATTTCCGGGCGTTGGGGTTCGGGGGCGCTGCGCGGGGCATCGGTCATTTGCTCAAGGGGCTGCGGAACTCGCCCTGCGGGCTCGGACAGTCCTCGCCCCTTGCTCAAATGACCGACACCCCACTGCGGTTGGTTGGGTTCGTGTTTTGAGGGAAAGGCGGGGGGCATGTACTGAGGCCCAGCGAGGTGGTGCCTCCGGTCGTGCCGAGGCGTGCTTCGGGAGAAGGGCTGTGGTTCTGAGGTTCGCTCCAGCAGCGAGTGTTTTCTGCCTTTGCTTCTACCTGCCTTGAGCAACCGTGATGCGCCGTGTCGGGGGTGAGTGTTTGTGGCGCGGGCGAGGACTGTCCGAGCCCAAAGGGCGAGTTCCGCAGCCCGCAGAACAAATACTCACCCTCGGCGCGGAGAACCGGCACAACTCTCCGCGACAACCTGAAATGTGTAGAAAAGACGCTGACAAGCAGATCTTCTGGAGACAGAACAAATGAACAAACAGATTCAGGACGCCTACATCGTTGCCGCAGTGCGTACCCCTGTGGCGCGACGTAACGGCGCTTTCCGTCATGTCCGCCCGGACGACATGCTGGCCAAGGTGCTGCGCGAGGTCGTCGCCAGGGTGCCCGGGCTTGATCCGGCCGAGATCGGTGATGTGATCACCGGATGTGCCATGCCGGAAGCCGAGCAGGGCATGAACGTGTCGCGTATCGGTCTGCTGCTCGCAGGGCTTCCGGACACGGTGCCGGGCATCACCATCAACCGCTTCTGCGCTTCAGGCCTGCAGGCGGTGGCTGATGCCGCCAACCGCATCCGCCTCGGCGAAGCCGATGTGATGATCGCCGCCGGCACCGAGAGCATGAGCGCGATGCCGCAGATCATGGGCAACAAGGTCAGTCTCAACCCGGAAATCTTCAGCAAGGCCGAGAATATCGGGATCGCCTACGGCATGGGGCTGACCGCGGAGAAAGTGGCCGAGCAGTGGAAAGTCAGCCGTGAGGATCAGGACGCCTTTGCCGTCGAATCGCACCGCCGTGCCTGCGCTGCGATTTCGGCCGGGCAGTTCGCCGGCGAGATCTCCCCCTATGCGGTGCGGTCCTGTCTGCCAGGCGAAGGTGGCAGCGTGCGTACCGCCGAACGCGTGCTCGCGAACGACGAAGGCCCGCGACCCGATGCTGCGATGGAACGCCTTGCCAAGCTGAAGCCCGTGTTTGCCGCGCGCGGCTCGGTCACCGCGGGCAACAGTTCGCAGATGTCGGACGGGGCGGGCGCGGTACTCCTGATGAGCGAAGCGGCACTGAAACGCTTCAACGCGACCCCGTTAGCACGGTTTCGCAGCTACGCGGTGGCCGGGGTGCCGCCGCAGGTAATGGGTATCGGCCCGGTCGAAGCCATCCCGCGCGCGCTGAAGATGGCCGACGTGGCACAGGACAGCGTGGGCTGGATCGAGCTCAACGAAGCCTTTGCGGCGCAGGCGCTGGTGGTGACGCGCCAGCTCGGACTCGATCCGGAAAAGGTCAATCCGCTTGGCGGCGCGATTGCGCTTGGCCATCCGCTTGGTGCCACCGGTGCAATTCGTACGGCCACCCTGATGGCGGCGATGCAGCGCGACCCGAAGTTGCGCTTCGGCCTGATCAGCATGTGTATCGGAACCGGCATGGGGGCGGCGGGCGTTTTCGAGCGAATGTAGCCGCCAGGGCACGCATCGCATCTGGTGCGGCAAACCCTTGATGGATCGGGCAGTTACCGCTTCGGGCTGCCCGATTCGCATTTCAACGAAAGCTTATATTGAAGAAATGTGTCTTATATCGGATCATCCTAAGTGATTGGTGGGTAACAATCTCTTATAATTCTCGGGTTTGTTTACGCGGGGTCATTGCCCGTGAGCCGGAAAACGCGGCTCTACGGCGTGCAGGACTCCACCATTCTCATGAGTGATTGGGCGATAGACGCATGATACAAATCAAACGCGGACTTGACCTTCCTGTCACCGGCGCGCCGGAGCAGCGCATTGAAGCCGGACGGCCGGTGCGCAGTGTGGCCGTCATCGGCTTCGACTATCACGGCATGAAGCCGACGATGGCGGTGCAGGTGGGCGACCGGGTGAAGCTGGGGCAGGTGTTGTTCTCCGACAAGAAGACGGAAGGGGTGCATTTCACTGCGCCCGCCGCAGGAGTGGTCAGCGCCATCCATCGCGGCGAGCAGCGTGTGCTGCAATCCGTGGCCATCGATGTCGAAGGTGATGAGGCCATCGACTTCGCGCGCTACAGCGACGCCGAGATCGACGCACTCGCACCCGAAGCCGTGCGCGAGAACCTGCAGCAGTCCGGGCTCTGGACTGCGCTGCGCACCCGGCCCCTGAGCAAGGTGCCTGCGATCGATGCCACGCCGAGCTCGATCTTCGTCACCGCGATCGACACGCATCCGCTGGCAGCCGACCCTACCGTGGTCATCGGCGAGTACGCCGAAGACTTCAATCGCGGGCTCAAGGTGCTTGGCCGGTTGGCACGGGTATTTCTGTGCCACGCCGAAAATGCGAAGCTGCCCGGTTCCGATTTGAACAACGTGACCGCAGAATCATTCTCCGGTCCGCATCCGGCCGGCCTGCCCGGTACGCACATTCACTTCCTCGACCCGGTCGATGCGCACAAGTCAGTGTGGTATCTGAACTACCAGGACGTGATCGCGATGGGCAAGCTGTTTGCCTCCGGTCGTCTGTGGGAAGAGCGCGTCGTGGCGCTGGCTGGTCCGGTGGTGGAAAAGCCGCGTCTGGTGCGTACCCGTCTGGGCGCCAACCTTGACGAGCTGACCGCTGGCGAGATGTCCGTCGGGCGCAATCGCGTGATTTCGGGCTCGGTTTTCGGTGGGCGCACGGCGCGCGGCGCCTGTGCCTACCTCGGCCGCTATCACCTGCAGGTGTCTTGCCTCAAGGAAGGGACCGAGCGCGAGTTCATGCACTACCTGCGTGCGGGCACCAACAAGCATTCGGTACTCAACATCTTTGCCTCGAAGCTGTTCGGCGATCGCAAGCTCGACTTCACAACTACCACCAATGGCAGCCCGCGCGCCATGGTGCCGGTAGGCAACTACGAAGCCGTGATGCCGCTCGACATTCTGCCGACGCAGCTGCTGCGTTACCTGATTGTCGGCGACACCGACATGGCGCAGAAACTCGGCGCGCTAGAGCTCGACGAGGAAGACCTCGCGCTGTGTACCTACGTGTGTGCCGGCAAGTACGAGTACGGCCCAATCCTGCGGGATAATCTGACACGCATCGAAAAGGAAGGCTGAGCATGGGTCTGCGTTCATATCTCGACAGTATCGAGCACCACTTCGAAAAGGGTGGCAAGCACGAGAAGTGGTATGCCCTTTACGAGGCCATCGACACCGCGCTCTACCGCCCGTCCAGCGTCACCCGTACCACCGCTCACGTGCGCGACGGTCTCGACCTCAAGCGCATGATGATCACGGTTTGGATGTGCACCTTTCCGGCGCTGTTCTTCGGTATGTGGAATATCGGCTTCCAGGCCAATACCATCTACGCCGCCAATCCCGATCTGCTCGCAGCTCAGGACGGCTGGCGGATGGCGCTGATCGCCGCTTTTGCCAGTTTTGACCCGGGCAGCGTATGGGACAACATGGTGCATGGCGCAGCGTATTTCCTGCCCATCTACCTGGTGACCTTCGTTGTCGGCGGTTTCTGGGAAGTGCTGTTCGCTTCGATCCGCCGCCATGAGGTGAACGAAGGCTTCTTCGTCACCTCGGTGCTGTTCGCACTGATCTGCCCGCCGACTGTGCCGCTGTGGCAGGTTGCGCTCGGCATCAGCTTCGGCGTCGTGATCGGCAAGGAAGTGTTCGGCGGAACGGGCAAGAACTTCCTCAACCCCGCACTGACCGGCCGTGCCTTCCTGTACTTTGCCTACCCGGCACAGCTGTCCGGCGATGCGGTATGGACGGCCGTCGATGGCTACACCGGCGCGACCCCGCTGTCGCTCGGCGCTGCAGGCGGGCTGGACCAGATCGTGGCCGGCGGCATTACCTGGATGGACGCCTTCCTCGGGCTGATCCACGGTTCGGTGGGCGAAACCAGCACGCTCGCCATCCTTATTGGCGGTGCGGTGCTGCTGATCATGAAGATCGCATCGTGGCGCATCGTCGCCGGCGTGATGATCGGCATGATCGGCATGAGCCTGCTGTTCAACGGCATCGGCTCCACAAGCAACCCGATGTTCGGCCTGCCGTGGTACTGGCATCTGGTGGTTGGCGGCTTCGCCTTCGGCATGATCTTCATGGCAACCGATCCGGTGTCGGCGTCGATGACCAACACCGGGAAGTGGATTTTCGGTGCATTCATCGGGATCATGACCGTGCTCATCCGGGTGGTTAACCCGGCCTTCCCCGAGGGCATCATGCTGGCGATCCTTTTCGCCAACCTGTGTGCCCCGCTGATCGATCACTTCGTGGTCTCGGCCAATATCAAGCGGAGGTTGGCGCGCAATGTCCAGTAAGAAAGAATCGACAGGCCGCACGCTGTTCGTGGCGTTGGCGGTAAGTCTGGTGAGTTCGGTGTTCGTCGCCGGTGCGGCGGTATCGCTCAAGCCGGTGCAGATAGAGAACCGTCAGCTCGACAAGCAGCGCAGCATTCTGGCAATTGCCGGGCTGGGCGATGCGGACCTGTCCGGGCGCGAAGTCAAGGAGCTGTTCTCCAGTCGCATCAGCTCGAAGCTGGTGGATCTGGAAACCGGTGAGTATTCCACCGAGTTCAATCCGGACAACTTCGACCCGCTGAAGGCTGCGCGCGACCCGAAACTCTCGGATGCGCTGCCCGGTGAAGATGACCTTGCCCTGATCAAGCGCCGCGAGCGTTACACCACGGTGTACATGGTGGAGCAGGACGGCAAGCTCGAGTCCCTGATTCTGCCGGTGCGCGGCTATGGCCTGTGGTCAACGCTGCACGGCTTCATGGCTGTGAAGGCTGATCTCAACACCGTGGTCGGGTTCGGCTTCTATCAGCATGCCGAGACACCGGGCCTGGGTGGCGAGGTCGACAATCCCAAGTGGAAGGCGCTGTGGCCGGGCAAGACCCTGTTCGACGACGCCGGCAAGCCGGTGATCGAGATCGTCAAGGGTGGTGTGGATCCGGCCAGTCCGGCCGCCGGTCATCAGGTTGACGCGCTGGCAGGGGCGACCCTCACCAGCAAGGGCGTCGACCGTCTTCTCCAGTTCTGGCTCGGCGAACAGGGCTTCGGTCCCTATCTCGCCAAACTGCGTTCCCAGGGGGTCTGATCATGTCGCAACCCACGATAAAAGAAGTCCTGCTCAACCCGATCTTTCATAACAACCCGATCGGGCTGCAGATCCTTGGCATCTGTTCGGCACTTGCCGTCACCTCCAACCTCAAGACTGCGGTGGTGATGTCGATTGCACTGACGCTGGTGACCGCGTTCTCGAGCATGTTCATCTCGATGATCCGCGCGCAGATCCCGGGCTCGATCCGCATGATCGTGCAGATGGTGATCATCGCCTCGCTGGTGATCGTAGTCGACCAGATCCTGCGCGCCTATGCCTTCACGCTCGCCAAGCAGTTGTCGGTGTTCGTCGGTCTGATCATCACGAACTGCATCGTGATGGGCCGGGCTGAAGCCTTTGCCATGCAGAACCCGCCGCTGCTGTCGTTCATGGACGGTATCGGTAACGGTCTCGGCTACAGCGCAATGCTGCTGACGCTGGGCGTGATCCGCGAACTGTTCGGTGCCGGCAAACTGTTCGGTTTTGAGATCCTGAGCCTCGCCAAGGATGGTGGATGGTATGTGCCCAACGGCATGCTGCTGCTGCCGCCTTCGGCGTTCTTCCTGATCGGCCTGATCATCTGGGGTCTGCGTACCTGGAAGACGGAGCAGGTCGAGGAGGCGTCGTTCAAGATGGCGCCCCAGGTGATCAACAAGGAGGCGTACTGATATGGAACATTACATCAGCCTCTTCGTGCGCGCGGTGTTCATCGAGAACATGGCGCTGTCCTTCTTCCTCGGCATGTGTACCTTCATTGCCATCTCGAAGAAGGTCGAAACTGCCATCGGTCTTGGTATCGCCGTGGTCGTGGTGCAGACCATCACCGTACCGGCCAACAACCTGATCTACACCTGGCTGCTGCGTGACGGTGCCTTGGCGTGGGCGGGCATGCCGGATGTCGATCTGTCCTTCCTCGGCCTGTTGTCGTATATCGGGGTGATCGCAGCCATCGTGCAGATCCTCGAGATGCTGCTCGACAAGTATGTTCCCAGTCTCTACAACGCGCTCGGTGTGTTCCTGCCGCTGATTACGGTGAACTGCGCGATCATGGGCGGCACCCTGTTCATGGTCGAGCGCGACTACAACTTCGGCGAAAGCGTCGTCTATGGTGTTGGCTCCGGGTTCTCCTGGGCGCTGGCCATCGCACTGCTTGCCGGCATTCGCGAGAAGCTGAAGTACAGCGATGTGCCTGAAGGCCTGCAGGGCCTGGGCATCACCTTCATCACCATCGGGCTGATGTCGCTGGGCTTCATGTCGTTCTCCGGCGTACAGCTGTAAGAGCGGGGGAGGACATATGAACAGTCAGGAAATCTTCATCGCCATCGGCATGTTTACGGCCATCGTGCTTGCACTGGTCATGATCATCCTCATGGCGCGTGCGCGTCTCGTGTCGAGCGGCGACGTCACCATCAACATCAACAACGAACGTACCATCACTGTGCCGGCTGGCGGCAAGCTGCTGCAGACACTCGCCGCAAACGACATCTTCCTGTCGTCGGCCTGCGGTGGCGGTGGCACCTGTGCGCAGTGCAAGTGCGTGGTCGAGTCGGGCGGTGGTGAAATGCTGCCCACCGAAGAGTCGCACTTCAACAAGCGTCAGGCCAAGGAAGGCTGGCGCCTGTCTTGCCAGACCCCGGTCAAGCAGGACATGAAGGTTGAGGTGCCCGAGGAAGTGTTCGGGGTGAAGAAGTGGGAATGCACGGTGGAGTCCAACCCCAACGTCGCCACCTTCATCAAGGAGCTCACCCTGCGTCTGCCCGAAGGCGAGAACGTCGAGTTTCGTGCCGGCGGTTATGTTCAGCTCGAGTGCCCGCCCCACGTGGTGAAGTACGCCGACTTCGACATCCAGCCCGAATACCGCGGTGACTGGGACAAGTTCAACATGTGGCGCTTCGTGTCAAAGGTCGACGAGACCGTGATCCGTGCCTACTCGATGGCGAACTACCCGGAAGAGAAGGGCGTGGTGAAGTTCAACATCCGTGTTGCGTCGCCTCCGCCGGGGCGCGACGATATTCCGCCGGGCAAGATGTCGTCCTGGGTGTTCAACCTCAAGGAGGGCGACAAGGTCACCGTTTACGGCCCGTTCGGTGAGTTCTTTGCACGTGAAACGGACAATGAGATGGTGTTCGTGGGTGGTGGCGCAGGCATGGCGCCGATGCGCTCGCACATCTTCGACCAACTCAAGCGGCTGTCGAGCCAGCGCAAGATCAGTTTCTGGTACGGCGCGCGTTCGATGCGCGAGGCGTTCTACGTTGAGGAATTCGACAAGCTCGCGGAAGACAATCCCAACTTCACGTGGCATCTGGCGCTGTCCGATCCCTTGCCGGAAGACAACTGGACCGGATACACCGGCTTCATTCACAACGTGTTGTTCGAGAACTACCTCAAGGATCATCCGGCACCTGAGGATTGCGAGTTCTACATGTGCGGACCTCCGATGATGAACGCAGCGGTGATCAAGACCCTGCTCGATCTCGGTGTCGAGCGCGAGAACATCATGCTCGACGATTTCGGCGGCTGATCGCTGCGCGTATCCGGGTCCGCAGTGGCCCGGCGCATCTGCAGAGCCCCCGTCTCCGGCCAGGTCCGGACGCGGGGGTTTTTCTATTCCGGCATTCCGCGCTAACCTGTCGGTTCCAACATACGGTGCAGAATGGTTGCCCGAAATACAAGAGGAAGACAGCATGGCCGGAACCGTATTACTCGACGTCGCCGATGGCGTCGCTACCCTGACCCTTAACCGTCCTGCAGCACTGAATGCGTTGTCGGTGGAAATGATGCAGGATCTGGCGGCCGCAGCCCATGATCTGGCAGGACGCAAGGATGTTGCCGTTGTCGTGATTACGGGTGCGGGCGACCACTTCATGGCAGGCGGCGACCTGAAGGATTTCGCCAGCAACCTGCACCTCTCTCCGGAAGCGCGGCGCGCCACGTTCCGGGCCATGATCGAGCAGTACATCAACCCCACGGTCGAGGTGCTGCAAGGACTCGACCAGCCGGTGATAGCCAAGGTGCGTGGTGCCTGCGCCGGCTTTGGCCTCACCCTGATGATGGGATGTGACCTCGTCGTGAGTGCGGACAGCGCGGTGTTTACCACCGCCTATGCTGCGATCGGCTTGTCCGGCGACGGCGGCGCGTCGTACTTCCTGCCGCGTATCGTCGGCAGGAGGAAGGCGGCCGAACTGCTGTTGTTGGGGGATCGCTTCGACGCCGCCGAGGCGCTCCGCCTAGGCCTGGTGACGCGCAGCGTGCCTGCCGACCTCCTCGATGCGGAAACCGCCAAGCTGTGCGCGCGTCTCAGGTCAGGCCCGCTGCAGACCTATGGCGAGATCAAGCGCCTGCTTGCGATGTCCCACGACAGCCAGCTCGAATCCCAGTTGCACAGTGAGGCGCTGGCCTTCGGTCGGTGTGGTGGCAGTGATGACTTTGCCGAGGGTGTGACGGCTTTCCTCGAAAAGCGCAGGCCGGTGTTCAAGGGCGCCTGAGCGCCCGTGGCAGGGATGGCTGCAGCCAGCGGACCCGCCGCCCCCGCCGGCGGTGTTTCAGCGTGACAGGCGATAGGCCAGCAGTCCCACCCACTCGTGCACTGCAAACCAGGCTGCGTAAGCCGATCCGGCACTGGGCAGGTTCGGCAGGACTTCGTCGTCGACAGGCTTGCCGATGGGGCGTGGTCCCAGCCATGCCGTCGGAGCAATGCTGACCTGCATTCCGGCCGCTTCGAATTCGGCGCGCGCACGGCGCATGTGGGCGGCGTGCGTAACCAGTACGATGCGGGTCACGCCGGAAGCCTTGAGCTGCCCGGCCGAGTAACGGGCATTCTGCCGGGTGTCGAGCGAGGAGGGTTCGGTCCACCGGACCCGAACGCCGAAGTCCTCCTCGAGGCTGCTTTTCATCAGGATCGCTTCGGGAATCTCACCGCTCGGTGCGCCCCCGCTCACCAGAATCGGCAAACCGGTCTGACGTGAAAGCCTGGCGCCGTAACGCAGACGTTCGAGGGTAATGCGATTGACGGTGTCACCACCGTATTCCGGTGCATTGCTCATGCGCCCGCCACCCAGAATGACGATCGCCTGGGCGTCGGTGGCTGCTGACAGCGGCAGGGGCTGCCGCGGCTCGAGTGGTTCAAGCAGCAGGCCGACTGGCGCCGGCGTGATCAGCAACAGACCGCTGACCAGTCCTGTCCATACCAGCGTTCGTCCGCTGCGCGGTCGCCGGCGGCCCATCAGCAGCCCGATCAGGATCAGTGCAAAGGGCATCAGCGGGGGCAGAATCAGTACCGAGATCAGCTTCTTGAGCCAGAACAGGGCAATCGCGGTGTCGAAATCCATTCGGGTTTGTCCTCTGGTGTCGTGCCCAGTATTATCAGGGCAATTCCATTTCCGCGGTTTCAAGCTCATGCCCATGCAGTGCCGGCTGGCGGTCTCCGTCCTTCCTGTCTCCGTTCTCCTGTTTCCCTGAATCATCATGGGATTTCGCCAACTCGTCTGGGCGCTGATCGCCGCACTGCTGATCTACGGCGCCTGGCAACTGCTGCGCGCCCTGCTCGCCGGACGCGGCCGCGCCGAAGCTGCGTCGCCGGCGGCGGCCGCTGCCTTGAAGACCGACTCGACGGTTGCGGAAGATACGGACGACGACGATGCGGATTTCAACTACGCACCCTTGCCGTCAGACGTCGTGGCGCCTGCTGCGCCTGCAGCGCCGCCGGCCCCCGAGGTGCCCGAGGCGCCCGCCTCAGAGCGGCCCGATACCTTTGCGCTGGAACTCGAGTTGCAGCGCCTGCGGCGCGAAGTTGGCGCCTTGCGCGCGGCGCTTGACGTGCAGCAGGGCGAGATCGGCGCGCTGCACGAAACCGTGCAGCGCCTCGTCGATGCGCCGCCGGCGGATTCAAGCTCCCTTGAAGACAGTTCCGGCCAGAATGCCTCGCCGGAGTACAGCGAGGCGCTGGTGCTGGCGCGCCGGGGCTTGTCGGTGGAGGAGGTGGCTGCGCGCTGCGGCATCACCCGGGCGGAGGCGGAACTGGTCGTGTCGCTGGCTGCGCGCGGTGAGACTGAGGGTGGCGCATGAGCACAATGACTGCAGATCAGATCCGCGTGCAGCGGAACCGTGCATTGAAGCGCGCCGGACTGGCGAGCGGGGTCGCTGTGGCGCTGCTGCTTGTCGTGCTGATGTTCGAGGATGGTCGCACGCCTGAGTCCGCCCCGCCCGCGATGGCGGTGCAGCCTCCGCCGGTCGCACAGGCCATCGAGCCTGTCGCGCCGGTCGAAAACACAGCCGTCGTGCCGGACGCCGGAGCGGCAGATCCCGTAGTCGCGGACGTCAAGCCGGAAGGCGAGCCATTGCCGCTGACGCAGGTCGAGGCAGCGTCAGCGCCGCCACCTGCCGAGAAGAAGGCATCCGTTCCGCTGGCAAATGGCTACCTGGTGCAGCTGGGCGTCTTCGGCTCCATGGACAATGCTGATGGACTCCGCGCCGATGTGGCGGCAAGAGGGCTGCCAGCGCACGTCGAGGGCCGGGTTGTGGTCGGACCGTTTCCCGACAAGGCGGCTGCGGAAGCGGCGCGCGCGCGGCTGAAACGTGAGGGGCTGGCAAGCGGCATCGTGGTTCCCCCGCGCAAGAGCAAGTGAAGCCGGCAACAGCGCTGATTGCGGCCGGCAAATATATCGAAACAAGGGAGGAGAGACACATGAAGATCGAGAGCCCGGTGTTGGGCGTGTTCGAAGTATCCGACGACAAACTGATCGAGTTTCCGCAGGGCTTGCCCGGCTTCGAGGGGTGTCACCGTTTCGTGCTCGTGCATGAGGAGGGTGCCGAGGCAACCGTGTTCATGCTGCAAAGTGCGGACGACCCCGAAGTGGCGTTTTCCCTGACCGGGCCGGAGCAGTTCGGTATCAATTACGAATTCCCCCTGTCGGACGAAGAACTGGCCATCCTGAAGCTCGACCGGCCGGAGGACGCCCTTGTCGCCATCATCGTACGCAAGGATGGGGACGATCCCGCTACTGCTGGCTTGCGCGCAAACTTCATGGCGCCGCTGGTGATCAACGTCGGTGCGCGCCGCGGCATGCAGAAGGTCATCAACAAGCTGGGTTGCGATATTCTGCTGCGCGCGCAGGCGTAAGTGTCGAAAGGCAGACAGCGCCCACACTTGGGGGCGCTGTCACTGTTAAGACCCAGGCACTGGCCGTCGCGTGAGCGCGGGCTTCGCGTTGCGATGCCCGCTGCCGCCAGCGCCCACGCCGAACCGGGGCTTCACCTGCTCTGCACAGGTTAGAATCCGCCTACACTCATCTTTTCAGGGATTCAGTCATGAGCCGTTCCATCGTTTCCACGCCCAGCGCACCCGCTGCCATCGGTACCTACTCGCAAGCGGTCAAGACCGGCAGCACCGTTTACTGCTCCGGTCAGATCGGGCTGGACCCGACGACGATGCAGATGGTCGAGGGCTTCGAGGCTCAAACCGTGCGTGTGTTCGAGAACCTCAAGGCGGTTGCCGAGGCTGCGGGCGGTTCGCTCGCCGACGCGGTCAAGCTCACGATCTATCTGACCGACCTGTCCAACTTCGCCACCGTAAACGAAGTCATGTCGCGCTACTTTGCCGAGCCCTATCCGGCGCGCGCAGCCGTCGGCGTCAAGGAATTGCCGCGCGGTGCGGTGGTCGAGGCCGACGCCATCCTCGTGCTGGGCTGAGCGACAGCAGCGCACGTGGGTTCGCGAGAACCGGGCGGGCGCTCGCCCGCGCAGGGTTGGCCGGGCGTTGGCGGGCAGTTGGCGGGGCGGTTGGCAAAGCTCGATCTCTATCGGCAGGAAGATCTCATACTGCATCTGCCCTTGCGTTATGAAGACGAGACCCGGCTGACACCCATTGCCGACGCACGTCACGGCTTCCCGGCCCAGATCGAGGGCGAGGTCGTCTCCTGCGAAGTCACGCTCCGTCCGCGCCGGCAACTGGTTGCCCGCGTGCGCGACGCGTCCGGGACGCTGGTGGCGCGCTGGCTCAACTTTTACCCTTCGCAGCAGAAGCAGCTGTCCGTCGGGCGTAGCGTGCGCCTGTTCGGAGAAGTGCGCGGCGGCTTCTTTGGCGACGAGATGGTGCATCCGCGTCTGCGTCCGGTGGAGCCGGGCGAGGCGCTGCCGGATGCGCTGACACCGGTCTATCCGACCACTGCCGGCGTCGGGCAGGCGACACTGCGCAAGCTGATCGACCTGGCGCTCCGCACCGTTGCGCTGGACGATCCGATTCCGCCGGCGGTTTGCCGCCGCCTCGGTTTGCCGGGCTTTGCAGAGGCGGTGCGTGCCCTGCATCACCCCGCGCCCGATGCCGACCCCGCCGCACTGGAGAATCGCGAGCACCCGGCCTGGCGGCGGATCAAGTTCGAGGAGTTGCTGGTTCAGCAGTTGTCGCTGCGGCGGGCCTATAACGCTCGCCGGGCGCTGGGCGCCGCAAGTCTGCCGCCACGCCGGCAGCTGACGCAGGCCTTGCTCGGCCGGCTCGCATTCAGCCTGACCGGTGCGCAGCAGCGTGCGGTTGCCGAGATCGCGGCCGACCTTGCCGCGGCACACCCGATGCAGCGCCTGCTGCAGGGCGATGTGGGCAGTGGCAAGACCATCGTTGCGGCGCTTGCGATGCTGCAGGCTGCTGAAAACGGTTGGCAGGCTGCGCTGATGGCGCCTACCGAGATCCTCGCCGAGCAGCATTTTCGCAAACTTCATGGCTGGCTGGCGCCGCTGGGCATCGAAGTGGCCTGGTTGTCGGGCAGTCGCAAGAAGCGCGAGCGCGAGGCGGAGCTTGCGCGTCTGCACAGCGGCGAGTTGCTGCTTGCCGTCGGCACGCATGCGCTGATCGAAGACCCGGTGGCAATGCCCAAACTGGCGCTGGCCGTGGTGGACGAACAGCACCGCTTTGGTGTGCGCCAGCGCCTGGCCTTGCGCGAGAAGGGGCAGGCCGGGCAGCGTCCGCACATGCTGATGATGTCCGCCACGCCGATCCCGCGCACCCTGGCGATGACCCACTATGCCGACCTCGACGTGTCTGTGCTCGACGAGCTGCCGCCAGGGCGCACGCCGATTCGCACGCGTCTGGTGTCCGACGGCAGGCGTGACGAAGTGGTGGGCCGTGTCCGCGATGCCTGTCTCGAGGGGCGTCAGGCCTACTGGGTGTGCCCGCTGATCGAGGAGTCCGAGGCGCTGCAGTTGCAGACCGCGGTGGATACCTTCGAGATGCTGTCAGCTGATCTGCCCGAGCTGAAGGTCGGCCTCATTCATGGGCGTCTGAAGGCCGACGAGAAGGCGGCCACGATGGCCGCCTTTGCCGCCGGCGATCTGCAGGTGCTGGTGGCGACCACGGTGATCGAGGTCGGTGTCGACGTGCCCAATGCCAGCCTGATGGTGATCGAGCATGCAGAGCGCTTCGGCCTTGCACAGTTGCACCAGTTGCGCGGCCGCGTCGGGCGTGGGATGGCGGAGTCGGTATGCATCCTGATCTACGCCCAGCCGCTGTCTGAAACCGCGCGGGCACGGCTGAGGGTGATCTACGAGCAGACGGACGGCTTCGCGATCGCCAGTGAGGACCTGCACATTCGCGGCCCGGGCGAGTTCGTCGGCGCGCGCCAGAGCGGCGTGCCGCTGTTGCGCTTCGCCAGTCTCGAAGAGGACGACGACCTGATCGAGCCGGCACGTGCGCTGGCCGAACGTATACTGGCACGCGAACCGACGCTCGCCGAGCGTCTGCTCACGCGCTGGGTGGGCGGACGCGAAGGCCTGCTGCGGGCCTGATCCGGGTAAAATACGCGCTGCGCGACCCCGCTTTCAACCGATGACGCTAGCCGACCGACTCCCCCACTACGTTCGCCTGATGCGGCTCGACAAGCCCATCGGCACCCTGCTGCTGCTGTGGCCCACGCTGTGGGCCCTGTGGCTCGCAGCCGACGGCGTGCCGCCGCTGCACATCCTGCTGATCTTCGCCCTCGGCACCTTGCTGATGCGCTCGGCCGGTTGCGTGATCAACGATTACGCCGACCGCGATTTCGATGGCCATGTCGAGCGCACCCGCATGCGACCGCTCGCCACCGGTGCGGTCAGCACCCGCGAAGCGCTGCTGCTTGCCGGCGGGCTGGCGCTCCTCGCCTTCATGCTGGTCCTGCCCCTGCAGCCACTGGTGATCTGGTTGTCCGTCCCGGCACTGTTTCTTGCCGGAAGTTACCCCTATACCAAGCGCTTTCTCGCCATTCCGCAGGCTTATCTCGGGATTGCCTTCGGTTTCGGTATCCCCATGGGGTTCGCCGCCGTGCTTGGCGAAGTGCCGGTGGTGGCCTGGGTGATGCTGCTGGCCAACATCTTCTGGGCCGTGGCCTACGACACCGAATATGCAATGGTCGACCGCCCGGATGACCTCAAGATCGGTATCAAGACCTCCGCCATCACCTTCGGTCGTTTCGATGTGGCCGCGGTGATGCTGTGCTACGCCATCGCCCTGTGCCTGCTGGCCTGGGTGGGCATGGCGATGGCGCGCGGGCCGGCGTTTTACCTTGGCCTGCTGGCTGCGGCTGGCATTGCGCTCTACCACTTCACCCTCATCCGCCATCGCGAACGCGCCGACTGCTTCAAGGCCTTTCGCCACAACAACTGGCTGGGCGCCGCGATTTTTTGCGGAGTCCTTGTCGACGACCTGCTGCGCCGGCTCTGACCCGGCAGCCCTGACCCGGAATTCACCATGCACTTCATGACCGCCCTCAAGGGCGCCTGGCAGCAGCGCAACAGCCTGCTGTGCGTCGGCCTCGACCCCGATCCCGCCCGGTTTCCCGCGCACCTGCAGAACAAGCCGGATGCGATCTTCGAGTTCTGCAAGCAGATCGTCGATGCCACCGCCGACCTCGCGTGCTGCTTCAAGCCGCAGATCGCCTACTTCGCTGCGCGCCGTGCCGAGGATCAGCTCGAAGCGCTGATCGATCACATTCACGCGCGCCACCCGGACACGCCCGTGGTGCTCGACGCCAAGCGCGGCGACATCGGCAGCACCGCCGAGCAATATGCAGTCGAGGCCTTCGAGCGTTTCCGTGCGGACGCGATCACGGTCAATCCCTACATGGGGCGCGATTCGGTCGATCCCTACCTTGCCTACCCGGACAAGGGCGTGATCCTGCTGTGCCGCACCTCGAATCCGGGTGGCTCCGACCTGCAGTTTCTCGATGTCGGTGGCGAAAAGCTTTACGAACGCGTGGCGCGTCTGGTTGCAGAAGACTGGAACGCGAGCGGCAACTGCGGTCTGGTGGTCGGCGCGACCTTCCCGGCCGAGATCGCACGTGTGCGCGAACTGACGGGCGACATGCCCCTGCTGGTGCCGGGCATCGGTGCCCAGGGCGGCGACATTGCTGCCACCATGCAGGCCGGGCGCACTGCAGATGGTCGCGGACTGATGATCAACTCCTCGCGCGCGATCCTGTATGCGGGCAAGGGCGAAGACTTCGCTGCCGAAGCGCGCAGGGTAGCGCTCGAAACACGCGACGCCATCAACGCGCAGCGCTGATACAGGAATGGCATGAAATATCACGACTTGCGCGACTTCATTACCCAGCTCGAGGCGCGCGGAGAGCTCAAGCGCATCAGCGTCCCGGTCGACACCCATCTCGAAATGACCGAGATCGCCGACCGTGTGCTGCGGGCTGGCGGGCCGGCGCTGCTGTTCGAGAAACCGGTGACCCGCGGCGTACCCCAGGACATGCCGGTACTCGCCAACCTGTTCGGCACGCCCGAGCGGGTGGCTTACGGCATGGGCGAAGACCTCGACGCCGGTGACTGGCAGACGCCCTTGCGTGAAGTTGGCAAGCTGCTGGCCTTCCTCAAGGAACCGGAGCCACCGAAGGGCCTGAAGGACGCGTGGGAGAAGTGGCCTGTGCTCAAGCAGGTCATGAACATGTCGCCCAAGGAAGTGCGTTCCGCGCCGTGCCAGGAAGTGGTGTGGGAGGGCAAGGACGTCGACCTCGATCGGCTGCCGATTCAGCACTGCTGGCCGGGCGACGCCGCACCGCTGATCACCTGGGGACTGGTGGTGACCCGCGGTCCGCACAAGAAGCGTCAGAATCTCGGCATTTACCGGCAGCAGGTGCTGGGGCCGAACCGCGTCATCATGCGCTGGCTGGCGCATCGTGGCGGGGCGCTCGATTTTCGCGAGCACAAGCTGGCGCACCCGGGTGAGCCCTTTCCCGTTGCAGTGGTGCTCGGCTGCGATCCGGCCACCATCCTCGGCGCGGTGACGCCGGTGCCGGATGCAATTTCCGAGTACCAGTTTGCCGGTCTGCTGCGCGGCTCGAAAACCGAACTGGTGCGCTGCGTTGGCTCCGACCTGCAGGTGCCGGCCTCGGCCGAGATCGTGCTCGAGGGCGTGATCCACCCGGACGACATGGCGCCGGAAGGGCCGTACGGAGACCACACCGGCTACTACAACGAGGTCTCCGACTTCCCGGTGTTCACCGTCGAGCGCATCACCATGCGGCGCAAGCCGATCTATCACTCGACCTACACCGGCAAGCCGCCCGACGAGCCGGCCATGCTCGGGCTTGCGCTGAACGAGGTCTTCGTCCCCCTGCTGCAGAAGCAGTATCCGGAGATCACAGATTTCTACCTGCCGCCCGAGGGCTGTTCCTATCGCCTCGCAGTGGTGTCGATCCGCAAGCAGTATCCGGGGCACGCCAAGCGCGTGATGTTCGGGATCTGGAGCTTTCTGCGCCAGTTCATGTACACCAAGTTCATCATCGTGGTGGACGATGACGTCAATATCCGCGAGTGGAAGGAAGTCATCTGGGCGCTGACCACACGGATGGATGCCACCCGTGACACCACGCTGGTGGACAATACCCCGATCGACTACCTTGACTTCGCTTCACCGGTCGCCGGGCTGGGTAGCAAGATGGGGCTGGATGCAACGAACAAGTGGGAAGGTGAAACGAATCGCGAATGGGGACGTCCGATTGTCATGGACGACGCGGTCAAGCAGCGCGTCGACGCGATGTGGCCCGAACTTGGCCTGTGATGCCCTGAAAACTGACGCATGACGCAAGGATGAACTGATGGCGCAATCCGATTACACCGCAGCACCGCTACAGCCCGGGCAGCCGACTGAAAATCTGGTCACGCTCACGCACCTGATCTACGCCCTGCACGCCTTTGCGGTCTTCACCGGGGTGGTCGGCTCGGCCACGATTCTTGGCAGCTTCATTGCCAGCGTGCCGTCGATCGCAGCCGTGATCATCAACTACGTGAAGCAGAGCGCCGTACGCGATACCTGGCTCGAAAGCCATTTCCGCTGGCAGATCCGCACATTCTGGTTTGCCGTGCTGTGGGTGATGGTGGCGGTCGTGATGATCATGACCATCATTGGCCTGCCCTTCGGCCTGCTGGCGCTTGGGGTCACCAGTCTGTGGGTGCTGTACCGCGTGGTGCGGGGCTGGTGGGCGCTTTCACAGCGGGAATCCCTGCCGATGGATTGAAACCGTGCGCCGGGTTGCGGCGCAACGGTTCGCTCCATCAACTCAACGACCACCCGCCCAGACCCATTCGAGCAGGGCGTCCTGTGCAGCGCGAGTGCTGGCAGCTTCCGCGTGATTGACCAGCATCACGACGACATGGCGCCGTCCGTCGTGGTCGAGCACATAGCCCGCAATGGCACGCACACCGTTGATGGTGCCGGTCTTGATGTGCGCCTGGCCGCGGGCTGGGCTACCGACAAGTCTCTTGCGTGCCGTACCGTCCTCGCCGGCAATCGGCAGTGCGGCTATGAACTCGGCCATCCAGGGGCGCTGCCAGGCGGCGATCAGCAACTGACCCAGCGTATCTGCGCGAACGCGTTCGATTCGCGACAGGCCGGCTCCGTTCTCGATCACCAGGTCGGCAGTCTGTACGCCCGCAGCAGCCAGTTGCGCAGTGGCAACCTGTGCACCCGCTGCAACCATGTCCGGCGCGCCGTCCGCGTTGGTGCTGCCGAGGTTTGCAAGGAGCTGGCGGGCGATGACGTTGCTCGACCACTTGTTCATGTCACGCACGATTTCGGCGAGCGCGGCCGAGTCGTCGACGAGCTGTGTGCGGGCCTCGCGCGGTGCCGAGCCGGTTCGCACCTGTCCCTGCAGCTGTCCGCCGACTTCCTTCCACAGGCCGGCAATCGTTGCAGTGCTGAAGTCCTCCGGCGGGAGCGGGGCGGCGCTCCAGTTGCGTGGCCCGCAGCTGGCCGGAAGGCTGCCGCTCAGGATCAGCCGCGGGCCGGGCTCGATACGGGCCTCAAGGTCGCGGTACCACACGCCGCAGCTGGCCCCCGATGTCTGCAGGCGGTTGTCGATGACGACGCCGTTGAGTGGCGGCTCGCTGGCCACCGTGACTGTGTCGTTGGGGCCATTGCCCGGGAATAGCGCGAGTTGAAGGGTGTTGAAGTGCAGCAACAGGCCATAGGGGCCGCTGTTGTACGGGCGAAGCCCGCGGCCGTCGAATGCATCCGGATCGTGCGCAGGGAGCCTGAGCACGGAGCCGTCGAGCACGATGTCGCCAGTGATCGTGTCGACGCCGAGCGCGCGTAGCCGCCTCAGCAGCTTCCAGGCCCGTTCATAGCTCAGCACCGGATCGCCGCCGCCAACGATGTAGAGATCGCCCTGCAACACGCCATTGCGCACCGCGCCGGTGCTTGAGATCCGGGTTTGCCAGGTGTGGGAGGGGCCGAAGTGCTCAAGACTGGTGAAAGCGGTCACCAGCTTCATGACCGAGGCCGGGTTCATCGGCTGATCGGCATTGATCGCAAGTGCTGGCGTGCCTGAATCCACGGCCTGTACCCAGATGCCGACCGCGTCCGCCGGTACTTGGGCCTGATCGAGCGCCTGCCGGACACTGGACGGGAGCGTCTCTTCACCTGCCGCTCGCCCATCGACTGCGCTCAGCAGGCAGACAAGAACAAGGCTCAGGATGACAAAAGGGCGTGGTTTCGAAGCGGTGCTTGCTGACATTGGATAGAGGCGTGCTGCGGTGCAGGGTAATTCGGAGTTAGAATGATCGTTCGATTAATTTGCGGCTACAGGACATCATTCTAGTAGCCCGCTTTGGACTGGGTGTGGATCAATGAGCGGATTTGGGCATTTCGCCCGGACAGCACTGGAGCTTGAACGCGAGATCTTCAAGCGCGGGTTGTTGATTGGCCTTGACTGGCAGGACCCGGCGACAATGCGCGCGCTGGCGCATGAGGCACTGACGTGCACCACAGACTGCCGTCTGGGCTTGCTGCGCAACCATGATGCGAAGGCGCGGGGCAGGGGGGAGCTGTTTGCGCTCTCGGAAATGATGCTCGACACGATGCGTCAGAGCGCTCAGGTCGGTGTGCACACCCAAGGCGGCCCGGCCTGGAAGGCGTTCGGGCGTGCCTTGTACGAAGAGTCGGCACGCCTGGAAGCCGGCTCTTCGAAATGAGCGTTCGCGTGGCGAGCGCCCAGTCAGCATGCTTCAGCGCAGGACCTGCTCCAGGGCGAAGAGCGATTCGATGGTTTCGCGCTGGCGCACAAGGTGCAGCTTGTCGCCATCGACGATGACTTCCGCTGCCCTGCCGCGCGTGTTGTAGTTCGAGCTCATGGTCATGCCATAGGCGCCAGCTGACAACAGCGCGATCAGGTCACCCTCTTCGATTGCAAGCTCGCGCTGGCGGGCAAGGAAGTCGCCGCTTTCGCAGATCGGGCCGACAATGTCGTAACTTTGGGCGGACTGGTCGCGTTCGATCACTGCAACTGTCTCGTGATAGGCATCGTATAGCGCCGGGCGCGCGAGGTCGTTCATTGCGGCATCGACGATGGCGAAGTTCTTTTCCTCTCCCGGCTTCAGGTACTCAACCCGGGTGAGAAGCAGTCCCGCGTTACCCACCAGGGAGCGGCCCGGTTCGAAGCACAGCTCCTCGGCGCGGCCTTCGAAAACCTTCAGCAGCGGGGCGAGGTAGTCCGCGACCGCTGGCGGTGTCTCGTCGTCATAGCGGATGCCGAGGCCGCCGCCAAGATCGATATGATCGAGGCGGATGCCTTCAGCAGCGAGCTGATCGACAAGTCCGAGCATCTTTGCCGCCGCTTCCGCCATCGGTGCGGGGTCAAGCAGTTGCGAGCCGATATGGCAGGCAATGCCGCTGACCTCAAGATTCGGCAGAGAGGCGGCACGACGATAGAGGTCGAGCGCTTCGTCGAAGGCGACGCCAAACTTGTTGCTCTTCAGCCCGGTGGAGATGTAGGGGTGAGTCTTGGGGTCGACGTCCGGATTCACCCGCAGGGCGATCGGTGCGAACATGCCTAACTGCGCTGCAACGTCGTTGAGCCGGTCGAGTTCGGTTGCCGACTCGACGTTGAAGCACCGGATGCCGGCTTCGAGTGCCTGGCGCATCTCTGCGCGTGTCTTGCCGACGCCGGAGAACACCACCTTGGCCGGTTCGCCACCGGCGGCGATGACGCGGGCAAGCTCTCCACCGGAGACGATGTCGAAACCGGCGCCCAGTGCGGCAAACACCGACAGCACGCCGAGGTTGGAGTTGGCCTTGACTGCGTAGCACACCAGCGCAGGACGTCCCTGCAGGGCATTGCGATAGGCTTCGAAGGCGCTAACCAGTGCAGCGCGTGAATAGACGTAGACCGGCGTGCCGAAGCGCTCGGCGACGGTCGTCAGGGCCACGTTCTCGAGGATCAGCTCGCCTTGCTCGCGGTGCAGGGTCGGGATGGGGAAGGTCTTGCTCATCTGCTTGTGGTCGGAATCGAGGCGGGATTGAAATCGGGTTTGCTATTATTGCCAGCCGCCTTTTCGGTGTTGCCGGACTGTTCTGCCTGAGGCTTTTCGGGCAAAAAGAGCGGCCCTTTGATGCCGCAGGCGGACAGGAGCAGTGCGCTGATCAGCGCTACCGCGGGAATCATCGCTCGCATGGCCGTTCTTCGATAAAAAACGGAATGCTAACAGAAGGAGTCGGCATGGAAGAATCCGCATTCAATGCTCTGGCAGAAGCCGAGCTGGCAAAAATCGAGTCTGCACTTGAAGCGTGCGGGGTGGACATGGATATCGAGCTCAAGCCGGGAGGCATTCTTGAGCTGGAGTTCGACAACGGCAGCAAGGTCATCATCAACCGTCACACCGCTGCACGGGAGATTTGGGTGGCAGCGAAATCCGGCGGCTTTCACTTTCGTCCGGAGAACGGAGGCTGGGTCGCCGGGCGCGATGGGGCAGAGTTGTATGCGCTGCTCTCCCGCGTTGTCAGCGAACAGTCGGGAGAGCAGGTGGTATTGAGCGCCAGCGCCTGATCAGCGTCGTATCGGCGTCGGCATGCGATCGACGACCGGGGCCGGCGGCTGCATTTGTGGCACAGGCCGGGGGGCGGGCTTGGGCGCTGGCGCCACAGGCGGAATTGCCTCTTCGGGGGCCTCGAGAGCCGGGGTGTGGCTCGAGAAGAGTTGCTCCAGCCAGTCGGGTTCGGGCTTCAGCGCCGGGGGCTCGTTCTCGGCATAGTGGAAGTCCTCCACGCTGCCGTCGGCCACGGGTGCGCTCAGCAGGCCGTCGGGGCGCGCGAGCGACTTTTCCGGTACGCCCTTGAGTGCTGCGCGCATGTAGTTGATCCAGATCGGCAGTGCGGCTGCGCCGCCGGTTTCTCCACGCCCCATGTTCTTTGGCTGCGAGAAACCCATCCAGGAGATGGCGACAAGATCCGGGCTGTAGCCGCAGAACCAGGCATCGAGGTAGTCGTTGGTCGTGCCCGTCTTGCCGGCAATGTCGCCACGATTGAGGCTGCGTGCGCGTGCGCCCGTTCCGCGCCGAACGACGTCCTGCAGCATCGAATCCATCAACCAGGCATTGCGGGGGTCGATGACACGCGGCGCACTCTCACCCGCCACCGGTGGGTCGATCTTTGCGATCAGCTTGCCATTGCCATCGTGGATTTCCTTCACGATGTAAGGATCGATCCTGTAGCCGCCGTTGGCAAACACGGAGTACGCGGTTGCCATCTCCCACGGGGTGGCCGATCCGGCGCCCAGCGCCATGGTCAGATAGGGCGGGTTGCGTGCGGGATCGAAGCCGAACCGGCCAATGTAGTCCTGCGCATAGTCAGGCGTGATGTTCTGCAGCAGCCGGATCGACGCCATGTTCTTTGAACGTGCGAGCGCTTCGCGCAGCGTCATCAGTCCGGCGAACTTGCCGTCATAGTTCTTCGGTTCCCACGCCTGGCTGCCGGTGACGCCCGCGGGGAAATAGAGCGGTTCGTCCTCGATCAGCGTTCCCGGGGCGTATCCGCGCTCCAGGCCTGCCGAATAGATGAAAGGCTTGAAGCTTGAGCCCGGCTGGCGCTGTGCCTGGGTGACGTGGTTGTACTTGTTGCTGTTGAAATCGAAGCCGCCCACAAGCGCACGTACTGCCCCGGTATGCGGGTCTACAGAGACCAGCGCGGCCTCTACCTCAGGCAGTTGCACGATTTCCCAGCCCTGCTTTTCCATGCTGCGGATGCGGATCACTGCGCCACGACGGACGCGCCGGCCTTGTGGCGACTTCTCACTGAGCATCGGCGCAGCAAAGCGCAGCCCGTCGCCCGTAATGTCATAGGTTTCGCCGCGGCGGAACACTTTGACGCCCGAAGGCGACGCTTCGAGAACGACTGCTGCAAGCAGGTCATCGTGATCGCTGGAGTCGGCGAGGATGTCGTCCAGCGCTTCACCATCTGCGCCCTGGGGAAGCTCAACGAAGCGCTCGGGGCCACGATAGCCGTGGCGGCGATCGTAATCCATCACCCCCTTGCGCAGCGCGGCATAAGCCGCTTCCTGATCGTCGCGGGTGATGGTCGTGACGATCTTGATGCCGAGCTGGTAGGCCTCCTCGCCAAACTGTTCGACCGCAATCTGACGTGCCATCTCGGCAACGTAGTCGCCATGCATCGGGGTGCTGTTGCCGCCGTTGCGCGCCACGCTGCCGGTCTGAGTGCGCAGTGGCTCCTTGAGCGCCTTCTGATAGCTCGCGTTGTCGCTGAATCCGGCTTCGACCATCCGGCGCAGTACATAGTGCTGACGCAGGGTTGCACGAGAAGGGTTGGCGATCGGATTGTATGCGGACGGGGCCTTTGGAAGACCGGCAAGCATTGCGGCCTCGGCGAGGCTGATCTCGCTCAGCTGCTTGCCGAAATAGGCGCGGGCGGCAGCGGAAAAGCCGTAGGCGCGCTGCCCGAGGTAGATCTGGTTGATGTACAACTCCAGAATCTGGTCCTTGCTCAGATTGCGTTCAATCTTCAGCGCCAGCAGGATCTCGTAGAGCTTGCGGTTGTAGGTTTTTTCGCGCGACAGGAAAAAGTTGCGCGCGACCTGCATCGTGATGGTTGACGCACCTTGGCCGCGTCCGCCTGAGGTAAGGTTTGCCAGCGCCGCACGGGCGATGCCAATCGGGTCGATGCCGGGGTGCTCATAGAAGCGCTCATCCTCAGCGGCAAGAATCGCGTGCTTCAGAATGGCGGGAACGTCTTCGATCTTCACTACCGAGCGGCGTTCCTCGCCGAATTCGCTGATAAGATGGCCGTCGGCAGTGTAGATGCGGAGCGGGACCCGGGGGCGGTAGTCGGTCAGCACTTCCAGTGAAGGCAGGTTGGGCCAGGCCAGGATGGAAATTGCTGCCAGCGTCGCGAGCCCGAGTGTCACCAGGGCCGTGAGTGCGGCGACGGGGTAGAGAACCCAGCGCATTTATTTGTCCGGGAAAGTGGAATAGGCGCGCATTATATAAGGCGAAAACTGCGGACGCCTCCTTGCGGGGCCGTTGATGCAAATTGATGCAAATTGCTTTACACCTCGTGCGCTTGTTGCTAGGATTTGAGAGCCTTATTCAGCATTGGCGCCTAACATAAAGAAATTTAAGGGTTTTCTTTGTGATTGACTTCTCAATATTCGGTTCGAAGGCGCGACAGCTCGCAGGGCTGGATATCTCTTCTTCATCCGTGAAGATGGTGGAGCTCGTCGAGAGTGAGAAAGGTGGTTTTCGCGTTGAACGTTACGCGATCGAGCCCCTGCCCCGCGAAGCTGTGGTTGATGGCAATATCGCCAACCTCGATGCTGTCACTGAAGGTGTCAAGCGCCTCGTTAGGCGTTTCGGCCCGGGTGTGAAGAACGTGGCCATGGCCTTGCCTGCTTCGTCAGTCATCACCAAGAAAATCATTCTCCCGGACGGTCTGCGCGAGCAGGAAATGGAGCTCCAGGTCGAATCCGAGGCCAATCAGTACATTCCGTTTGCGCTCGACGAGGTCAATCTCGACTTTCAGGTGGTTGGACCGGCCGGAGGTAGCCCCGGCGAAGTAGAGGTGCTGATTGCCGCGTCGCGCAAGGAAAAGGTCGAAGACCGTGTTGCTGTCGCGCAGGCTTGTGGCCTGAAGGCGGTAGTGCTCGACGTCGAGTCGCTCGCGACTGAGTCCTCTTTTGAGTTGGTTAGTCGTCAATTGCCTGGCGGTGGCGCAGGGAAGGTGGTCGCCCTGATCGATATCGGCGCGTCGGCCATGAACGTGTCTGTACTTCGTGATGGCCATCAGGTCTACTCAAGAGAACAGGCGTTTGGCGGCATCCAGCTAACCCAGGATATTGCGCGCCAGTATGGGATGAGTATTGAAGAGGCCGAGGCCGCCAAGCGCTCTGGCAGTCTCCCGGATGATTATGCGCGAGATCTTCTGCGCCCGTTCATGGACAGTCTTGCGCTTGAGGTTTCGCGCGCATTGCAGTTCTTCTTCACTTCGACGCAGTACAACCAGGTCGACCATCTAGTCCTTGCTGGCGGTTGCGCGGTCATGCCGGGTCTCGCCGAAGTCGTGGGTGGCCGGACTCAGGTCGAGACCATTGTAGCCAACCCCTTTGCGGGGATGGCGCTGTCCTCGAAGGTCCGTCCCAAGAATCTGCTGGCTGATGCGCCGTCGTTGATGGTCGCATGTGGGCTGGCTTTGCGGAGATTCGACGCATGATCCGGATCAATCTGCTGCCCCATCGCGAAGAAAAGCGAAAGGAGCGGCGTCAGCAGTTTTACACGCTCTCGGGTGCCATGGTGTTGCTCGGTGCAGCGATTGCCCTGCTGGTGCACACAGTTTACGCCGGATACATCGAGCGCCAGGAAACCAAGAACGCGTTCATCAAGGCGGAAATCGTGAAGCTCGACGAAGAGATCGTTGAGATTCGACGTCTTCGCGAGCAGATTGACTCGCTCTTGGCACGCAAGCAGGTTATTGAGTCTCTGCAGAGCAGTCGGGCCGAAACGGTGCATCTGTTCAACGAACTGGCGCGCAAGATGCCAAACGGGGTGTATCTCAAGTCGGTGAAGCAGGTAGCGCAGCAAGTCACGCTTGTTGGTTACGCGCAGTCGAACGCGCGGGTTTCGACGCTGATGCGCAGCCTTGACGAATCTCCTTTCCTGCAGAACCCGGGATTGGTTGAAGTCAAATCGGCCACTGTGAATAATCGCAGGGTCAGCGAGTTCATCTTGAATATCGGTATTGCACCCCCGTCGGCAGAGAATGCGCAGGCCGCGCAGGGAGGCGCTCAATGACGTCAAAAGATGTGCTTTCCGGACTGCGCAGCATTGATTTTCAGCGCCTGCAGCAAGATTTTCAGAATCTGGATCCGAACGATCCGGGGGTATGGCCGCTTGCGCCACGCGTCGCGGTCTTTGTCTTCCTGTTTGTGGCAACCATTGCCGCCGCCTGGTGGTTCGACTGGAGTGATCAGGGCATTCTGCTGGAGCAGCGCGAGGCCGAAGAGCAGCAATTGCGCCAGGATTGGCTGGGCAAGAAGCGGCTTGCGGTCAACCTCGACGAGCACAAGCGTCAACTTGCCGAGATCGATCGGCAGTTTGGCGCGTTGCTGAAGCAGTTGCCCAATCGCGCGGAAATGGATTCGCTGTTGTCGGACATCAACCAGGCTGGGCTTGGACGTGGTCTGCTGTTCGAGCTTTTCAAGCCGGGCAGCGATCAGGTGAAGGAGTTCTACGCCGAGATGCCCATTGAAATCAGGGTGACTGGCGGGTATCACGATCTCGGCGAGTTTGCGAGTGATGTTGCCCGCATGCCGCGGATCGTCACGCTGAACAACATCTCGCTCGATGCTGCTGCGGAAGGGCGCCTGAAGCTGGATGCCAAGGCCACCACCTATCGATATCTGGACGAAGAAGAGGTGGCTCAGAAGCGACAGGCAGCCAAGGCTGCGCAGGGGAAGAAATGATGAGGAAATTTTTGCTTCTCATCAGCTGCATTGCACTCACCGGCTGTGCGGACGATCAGGAAGACATTCAATCGTGGATGGCAGAGCAGTCTGCAGGGATGCGGGGGGTGGTCAAGCCGCTGCCTGAAATCAAGGTGTTTTCCGTTGTCGATTACGCAGGCGCTGCGCTCATTGAGCCTTTCAAGGCGTCGCGGATTGAGCCTGAGCGCAAGAATGGCGGTGGTGGGTTGCGTCCGGATCCCGATCGCCGGCGTGAGCCACTCGAAGCGTATCCGCTGGAAAGTCTGCGCATGGTGGGTATTCTGACCCAGGACAACGTGTCGCAGGCCCTGATACAGGCGGACAAGTCGCTCTATCGTGTCAAGGCAGGAAATTATCTCGGGCAGGATTATGGCGTGATTACTGCAGTGACCGATTCGTCGGTCGAATTGCGTGAGCTGGTAGAGGATGTGAATGGTGACTGGGTTGAGCGCGCCAGTTCGCTGCAGTTGCAGGAGCGGCAGGAGGCCGGAAAATGAAGATTAGAATCGGAACGGTGCTGCTCGCAGCGATGGTCGCAGTGCTGACGCCCATGGGTGCGGCCTTTGCGCAGGAATCGGGCGCGTCCCAGATGGCGTCCAACCGCATCGAAGCGCTGGAGGTTGCCGAACAGGGCGGGGCGATCTATGTCAGGCTCGTGATGAAGGAGCCGCTTGCTGCGCCACCTGCAAGCTTCAGTGTCGCAAATCCGGCGCGGATTGCCTTTGATTTTCCGGCAACGGCGAATGCGCTCGGGCGCAACGTTCAGGCGATCGAGCGCGGGGATCTTCGCAGTGCCAATATTGTCCAGGCTGGCGAGCGCACCCGCCTGGTGCTCAATCTGGTGAAGATGTCGCCCTATGAGACCCGGATCGAGGGACGCGACGTCATCATCGCGCTTACGCCGGTCAATGTTCAATCCAACCAAACTGTTGGCGAACAGGCGTATGCGAACTTCGCGACGGCAAATCCGGCGATCAGTGGCGGAAAGAGCGTCCGCGACATCAACTTCCGGCGCGGCAGGGATGGGGAGGGGCGTGTTCTTGTTCAGCTCTCCAGTGCTGACACTGGGATCGACATCCGCCAGCAAGGTGGCAACCTCGTCGTCGAGTTTCTCAAGACGACGCTGCCTGAGCATCTGCGTCGCAAGTCAGATGTGACCGATTTTGCGACACCGATTACGGGGATGGTTGCGCAACAGCAGGGCGACAACGTCCGTCTCGTGGTGACTCCGAACGGATTGTGGGAGCACAACGCGTATCAAAGTGACGATCAGTTCGTGCTTGAGGTGAAGCGCGTTATCGAAGATCCGAACAAGCTGGTTCAGGGAACGCGTGGCCAGTATCAGGGCGAGAAGCTGTCGCTCAACTTCCAGAACATCGATGTGCGCTCGGTGCTGCAGGTCATTGCCGATTTCACGAACTTCAACATCATCACCTCGGACTCGGTTCAGGGCAACCTGACCCTGCGGCTCAAGGATGTTCCGTGGGATCAGGCGCTGGACATCATTCTTCAGGCCAAGGGTCTGGACATGCGTAAGAGTGGCAACGTGATCTGGATCGCACCGGGTGACGAGCTCGCCGCGCGCGAAAAGCTTCAGCTCGAAGCCAAGGCACAGATCAGTGATCTTGAGCCGTTGCAGACGGAGAGCTTCCAGATCAACTACCACAAGGCAAAGGAAATCTTCGATTTCCTGAAGAGCAAGGATCAGACGATGCTCTCCAAGCGTGGCAGCGTCGTCGTTGATGAGCGTAGCAACAAGGTCTTTGTGACGGATGTAGGCTCGAAGCTCTCCACGTTGCGCAAGCTGGTGGGAGAGATCGACGTAGCGCCCAAGCAGGTCTTGATCGAGGCGCGGATTGTAGAGGCGTCCAAGACGTTCTCGAGAGATATTGGCGTGCGGCTGGGTCTTGGCAGCAACACGGCGGTGAATCTGGGGGGCGGAGCAAAGCTTGGATTCGGGTCCTCGTCTGTGGGTACGACAACGAACACCTTTACGCCAGGATTGGCCCAGAGTGGAACCGGGTATCTGCCGTCAGGTTACGGCTCAGTCAATCTCAGTCTTTTCAACAGTTCGCTTACCCGATTCCTGAACCTCGAACTGCAGGCGCTGGAGTCCGACGGTCGTGGGCGTGTGATCTCCAGTCCGCGGATCCTGACCGCGAATCAGGTTGAGGCGTCGATCGAGCAGGGTACCGAGATTCCCTACCTTCAGGCGAGCAGCTCTGGTTCAACGAGTGTGTCGTTCAAGAAGGCTGTGCTTTCACTCAAGGTCAAGCCGCAGATCACGCCCGACGGGCGTCTGCAGCTGGCAATTCAGGTCAACAAGGACCGTCCCGCTTACGAGGATGCGCTCCTCAATGTGCCGCCGATCGAGACCAAGAACATCAAGAGTGAGGTCCTGGTCGAGAATGGCGGAACGGTCGTGATCGGCGGAATCTATCTGGAAGAGGAAACCAAGGGTGTTGATCGCGTGCCCTTCCTCGGCGAGCTCCCTGTCGTGGGCGGATTGTTCAGAAGCACCAACACGGTGTCTGAGCGAAGCGAGCTGCTAATCTTCGTGACGCCGCGAATCGTGTCGGATTCGCTGACGCTCAGATAAGCCGGTTCGGCTGCTGCTACAATTCGGGGGCGGTGACTCCATCGGGGTCGCCGCCCTTTCGTACATTTGAAGCCGGCGATATTCGTGTGACTTGTCTGATACTGATCGGCATGATGGGTGCCGGAAAAACGACTGTTGGGCGCGAACTCGCAAAGCGCAGACGGATGCGCTTTGCCGATTGCGACCATGAGATCGTTGCGCGTACCGGGGTCACCATACCCACCATTTTTGAGATTGAGGGCGAGGACGGCTTCCGCCGGCGCGAGGCGCAGGCGCTTGATGAGCTCACCCTTGAGTCGGACCTCGTTCTTGCGACAGGCGGCGGCGTAGTGCTCGACGCGGGAAACCGCGCGCTTCTTTCGCAACGGGGCATAGTGATCTACCTGAACGTCCCCCCGCAGATTCTCTGGGAACGTACGCGCCATGATCGCAACCGGCCGTTGCTGCGGGTCGAGAATCCGCGGCAGCGGATCGAGGAGCTTCACCGCGTACGCGATCCGCTCTACCGGGAAGTTGCAGACCTGGTGGTCGACGGCGGTCGCGGAAATCCTGGCGCCATGGTGCGCCAGATCGAGAAGGCGCTGGCCACTTTGGACAAAACTTCATGCGAACACTGAACGTGGCGCTCGGTGCTCGGGCGTATCCAATCCACATCGGCGGCAGTCTTCTCGATCGTCCCGAACTGATTCTTCCTCACCTCAAGACCCGCCGCGTGGTGATCGTCACCAATGACGTGGTTGGGCCGCTCTACCTCGAGCGACTGCAGTCCGGGCTCGATGCGCTTGACGTTGGGGTGAGCACGGTCGTCCTGCCCGATGGTGAGTGCCACAAGGACTGGCAGACGCTCAACCTCATATTCGATGCGCTTCTTGGTGATCGCTGCGAGCGTTCCACGACGCTGATTGCGCTTGGCGGAGGCGTCGTGGGCGACATGGGTGGGTTTGCCGCTGCCTGTTATCAGCGCGGCATGCCATTCATTCAGGTTCCCACTACGCTGCTTGCGCAGGTGGATTCGTCGGTAGGTGGCAAGACGGCGATCAATCATCCGCTCGGCAAGAACATGATCGGTGCCTTCTATCAGCCACGACTGGTGCTCGCCGACACCTCCGTGCTCAATACCCTCCCCCCGCGAGAACTGGCCGCTGGCCTCGCCGAAGTTATCAAGTACGGATTGATTCGAGATCCCGAGTTTCTGGAGTGGCTGGAGATCAATCTCGACCGCTTGCTTGAGCGTGAACCTGAGGCCCTCGCCTTTGCGATCGAGCGCTCCTGCAGCAACAAGGCCGAGGTGGTCGCTGCAGACGAGACCGAGCAGGGTGAGCGGGCTCTGCTCAATCTGGGGCATACCTTCGGCCATGCGATCGAAGCTGGCTTGGGTTATGGAGTGTGCCTGCATGGCGAGGCCGTGGCGATTGGTACGATGATGGCGGCCGAGCTTTCGATGCGCCTCGGGTGGCTGAGTGCCACTGAGCTCGCACGCATCGAAAGTCTGTTTCGCCGCGCGGGATTGCCGGTGACCGGGCCGCAGCTTGGTGTGGAGCGCTATCTCGACTTGATGTCGCATGACAAGAAGGTCGAGGCCGGGCGCTTGCGTCTGGTCCTGCTGCGAGGCCTTGGCAAGGCGGTCATGCATGCGGATTCACCTGCGGCGGATCTCGCCGCTGCCATCGGGGCCCGCTGCGCGTGAGTCACGAGAACGGGCTGGCGAGCTACGCCGTGTCGGTTGCCAACAGTCGCGGACGCCAGCACGATGAGCCGCCGCCCAGCGGGCGTTCCGACTTTCAGCGCGACCGTGATCGCGTGATTCACTCCACGGCTTTTCGGCGTCTTGAGTACAAGACCCAGGTCTTCGTCAATCATGAGGGCGACCTGTTCCGGACGCGGCTCACCCACAGCATTGAGGTTGCACAGCTTACCCGCAGCATCTCGCGCGCACTTGGCTTGAACGAAGACCTCGCCGAGGCGATCGCGCTTGCGCATGACCTGGGGCATACGCCCTTCGGTCACGCCGGCCAGGATGCCCTGAACGCCTGCATGAAGGCGTATGGCGGCTTCGAGCACAACTTGCAGTCGTTACGGACGGTTGACCTGCTCGAAGAGCACTACGCGGCCTTTGACGGCCTCAACCTGATGTACGAAACACGCGAAGGCGTGTTGAAGCACTGCTCGCGTCCGAATGCCGAGCAGTTGGGCGAGATCGGAAAACGCTTTCTCGACGGCACTCAACCTTCACTCGAGGCGCAACTGGCAAACCTGGCCGACGAGATTGCGTACAACAACCACGATGTCGATGACGGCTTGCGATCGGGCTTGATTACCCTCGAGCAACTCGACGAAGTGCCTGTGTTTGCCGATCATCGGCGGGCTGTCGAGGCGCGCTGGCCCGGACTGAGCGGGCGCAAGCTCATTCATGAGACGATCCGGCGCATGGTCGATAGCATGGCGCTCGACCTGATCGCGCAAACGCGTCGCAACATTGTGGACGCCGGGGTGGTCACGCTCGATGAAGTGAGGCGTGCGCCGCGCCTGGTGGCGTACTCCGATGAGCAGTGGCCACGACTGCAGGCGCTGAAGGCGTTCTTGCGCGAAAACCTTTACTGGCATTACCAGGTGCTGCGCATGACCGACAAGGCGCGTCGCATCATTGGCGACCTGTTCTCGGCGTTCATGGCCGATCCGCGTCTGCTGCCGCCGCAGTATCAAACCAAGGCGCAGACCGACAAGCCGAGAGCGATTGCCGACTATATCGCTGGCATGACAGATCGTTACGCGATGAAAGAGCATCGCCGGCTCTTCGCCGTTGGTGAAATACACTGATTTGTCATAGCTTTACCGCACTGCAAAAAACGCTTGAGTCGAGCGTTTTGCGAGGGTATATTCGAGCATCCGTTTGATGTGTTCGTAGCGATTGACTATCGGATAGTCGATCGTGCAAGCCGGGGTGCCCGCGCGCCCGGCTTTTTTGTGTCCGCATGGTTTACGTGTGCGGGTTTGAGCAGCGGCGAGAGCCGCCCGAACTTCGTCGGCAATTACCCGGCGAGCGTGTTGTTTCGAGGACAAACGAGATGGATCTCCCCCAGAAGCAGGGTCTGTACGATCCCGCGAACGAACATGATGCCTGCGGCGTGGGTTTCATTGCCCACATCAAGGGTAAGAAGTCTCACGACATCATTCTGCAGGGCCTTGAGATCCTGAAAAATCTGGATCACCGGGGCGCAGTGGGTGCAGACCCCCTGCAGGGCGATGGTGCCGGCATCCTGATCCAGATTCCCGATCAGCTTTACCGCGAAGACATGGCGGCCAAGGGTGTCACCCTGCCGGCGCCCGGTGAGTACGGCGTTGCCATGGTGTTCATGCCCAAGGAAGCGGCTTCGCGTCTTGCCTGTGAGGAAGAAATCGAGCGCGCCGTGCGCGCCGAAGGTCAGGTTCTGCTCGGCTGGCGTGATGTGCCGACCAACGCCGACATGCCGATGTCGCCGACGGTCAAGGCCAAGGAGCCGGTGATTCGCCAGGTCTTCGTCGGCCGTGGCCCCGATGTCATGGTGACCGAAGCGCTTGAGCGCAAGCTCTACGTCACCCGTCGTCGTGCTGCCAACGCGATCAACGCGCTCAACCTCAAGCACGGTCAGGAGTTCTACATGGTTTCCATGTCGGCCCGCACCGTGAACTACAAGGGGCTGCTGCTTGCGACCCAGGTTGGCGAGTACTTCCTCGATCTCGTCGATCCGCGTGCCACCTCGGCGCTGTCGCTGGTGCATCAGCGCTTCTCGACCAACACCTTCCCCAAGTGGAACCTGGCGCACCCGTTCCGCTACATCGCGCACAACGGCGAAATCAACACCGTTCGCGGCAACTACAACTGGATGCGCGCCCGCGAGAAGGGCGTGTCGTCGCCGCTGCTGGGTGCCGACCTGGAAAAGATCTGGCCGCTGATCTACCCCGGCCAGTCCGACTCTGCTGCCTTCGACAACGCACTCGAGCTGCTCGTGATGAGCGGCTACTCGATGGCGCACGCGGTGATGATGATGATTCCGGAAGCCTGGGAGTCGCACACCCAGATGGACGAGAAGCGTCGCGCCTTCTACGAATACCACGCTGCAATGATGGAGCCGTGGGACGGCCCTGCTGCGGTCGCGTTTACCGACGGCCGCCAGATCGGCGCGACCCTCGACCGTAACGGTCTGCGTCCCGCGCGTTATCTCGTCACCGATGACGACCTCGTGGTGATGGCGTCCGAGTCCGGCGTGCTGCCGATCCCCGACAGCAAGATCGTCAAGAAGTGGCGTCTGCAGCCGGGCAAGATGTTCCTGATCGACATGGAGCAGGGTCGCATCATCGACGACAAGGAACTCAAGGACAGCCTGGCCTCGGTTCGTCCCTACACCGACTGGCTGTCGCGCATCAACATCAAGCTCGACGGTCTCGACGTACCTGCCGGTGCCGCCGCACCCGACTGCGTTGCCAGTCTGCTCGATCGTCAGCAGGCTTTTGGCTACAGCCAGGAAGACATCAAGTTCATTCTTGAGCCCATGGGCAAGACGGGCGAGGAAGGCACGGGCTCGATGGGTAACGACTCGCCTCTGGCGGTGCTGTCGTCCCGTGAGAAGGTGCTCTACAGCTACTTCCGTCAGCTCTTCGCACAGGTCACCAACCCGCCGATCGACCCGATCCGCGAGCAGCTGGTGATGTCGCTGGTGTCCTTCATCGGACCCAAGCCGAACCTGCTCGAGATCAACGAGATCAACCCGCCGTTCCGCCTCGAAGTGACGCAGCCGGTGCTGGATTTCGGCGACATGGCCAAGATCCGCAACATCGCGCGCTTCACCAACAACAAGTTCCGTTCCGCAGAACTGGATATCTGCTATCCGGTCAGCTGGGGCAAGGAAGGCGTGGAGGCGCGTCTGGCTTCGCTGTGCGCCGAGGCAGAGAACGCGGTGCTGCAGGGCAGCAACATCCTGATCGTCTCCGACCGCAAGGTCACGGTCGATCAGGTCGCGATTCCTGCGCTGCTGGCGCTGTCGGCCATTCATCAGCACCTGGTCACCAAGGGCCTGCGGACCCGTGCCGGTCTGGTGGTCGAAACCGGTTCGGCGCGCGAGACGCATCACTTCGCAGTACTGGCAGGTTACGGTGCGGAAGCGGTTCACCCCTACATCGCCCTCGAAACGCTCCAGCAACTGGCGGGTGACGAGGAAACCGGCGCGAAGTACATCAAGCACTTCGTCAAGGGGGTGGGCAAGGGCCTGATGAAGGTCATGTCCAAGATGGGCATCTCGACCTACATGTCCTACACCGGTGCTCAGATCTTCGAAGCCGTCGGCCTGCAGAGCGCGATGGTGGACAAGTACTTCACCGGCACCACCACGCAGATCGAAGGGATCAGCGTGTTCGAAGTCATGGAAGAGGCAATCCGCCTGCACCAGAAGGCGTTCAGTCCCGACCCCGTGCTGGCGAACATGCTCGATGCCGGTGGCGAGTACGCGTACCGCATCCGTGGCGAAGAACACATGTGGACGCCGGACGCGATTGCCAAGCTGCAGCACTCGACGCGCTCGAACAAGTACGACACCTACAAGGAATACGCCAAGATCATCAACGACCAGAGCCGTCGTCACATGACGCTGCGCGGTCTGTTCGAGATCAAGCCTGCAGGTGCCCCGGTTGCGCTCGACGAAGTCGAGTCGGCCAAGGAGATCGTCAAGCGCTTTGCAACGGGTGCGATGTCGCTCGGTTCGATCTCGACCGAAGCGCACACCACGCTGGCCGTGGCGATGAACCGCATTGGCGGCAAGTCGAACACCGGCGAGGGTGGCGAAGACCCGATGCGCTTCAAGCCGATCACGCAGACGACGAAGCTGTCGCAGATCATCGGCGAAGGCCGGATCGAGCGCGACCTCGAACTGGGCGCCGGCGATTCGCTGCGTTCGTCCATCAAGCAGGTCGCCTCGGGACGCTTCGGTGTCACCACCGAGTACCTGGTCAACGCCGACCAGATCCAGATCAAGATGGCCCAGGGCGCCAAGCCCGGCGAAGGCGGCCAGCTGCCCGGTCACAAGGTGTCCGAGTACATCGGTTTCCTGCGTCACTCGGTGCCGGGCGTCGGCCTGATTTCGCCCCCGCCGCACCATGATATCTACTCGATCGAAGATCTGGCGCAGCTGATCCATGACCTCAAGAACGCCAACTCGCGCGCCGATATCTCGGTGAAGCTGGTGTCTGAGATCGGCGTGGGTACCGTTGCGGCTGGCGTGGCCAAGGCCAAGGCCGACCACATCGTGATCGCCGGTCATGACGGTGGTACCGGTGCGTCGCCGTGGTCGTCGATCAAGTACGCGGGTTCGCCGTGGGAACTCGGTCTTGCCGAAACCCAGCAGACCCTCGTGCTGAACCGTCTGCGCAGCCGTATCCGCCTGCAGGTTGACGGTCAGATCAAGACCGGTCGCGACGTCGTCGTCGGCGCCCTGCTGGGTGCAGACGAGTTTGGCTTTGCCACTGCGCCGCTGGTCGTCGAGGGCTGCATCATGATGCGCAAGTGCCACCTCAACACCTGTCCGGTGGGGGTGGCGACGCAGGACCCGGAGCTGCGCAAGCGCTTCTCCGGTCAGCCCGAGCATGTGGTCAACTTCTTCTTCTTCATCGCCGAGGAAGTGCGCGAACTGATGGCCCAGCTGGGCATCCGCAAGTTCGACGACCTCATCGGCCGTGCCGACCTGCTAGACATGAAGAAGGGCATCCAGCACTGGAAGGCGCGCGGTCTCGATTACTCGCGCATCTTCTATCGCCCGAACGTGCCGGCCAGCGTGCCGCGTCTGCATACCGAGATCCAGGATCACGGTCTGGAGAAGGCGCTCGACAACGAGCTCATCGCTCTCGCCGCACCTGCGCTCGACAAGGGCGAGCGCGTGTCCATCGATCTGCCGGTGCGCAACGTCAACCGTACCGTGGGCACCATGCTCTCCGGCCGTGTTGCGCAGAAGTACGGTCATGCCGGTTTGCCGGACGACACCATTCACGTCCGTCTGACGGGGACCGCCGGCCAGGCCTTCGGTGCCTTCCTTGCGCGTGGCGTCACGCTCGAGCTGATCGGCGAGGGTAACGACTACGTGGGCAAGGGCCTGTCGGGTGGTCGCATCATCGTGCGTCCGCAAGCCGAGTTCCGTGGCACCACGGCGGACAACATCATCATCGGCAACACCGTGCTCTACGGTGCGACCGAAGGTGAGGTCTATCTGGCGGGTGTCGGTGGCGAGCGCTTCGCGGTCCGTAACTCCGGCGCAACTGCGGTGGTGGAAGGTGTGGGCGACCATGGTTGCGAGTACATGACAGGCGGCACCGTCGTCGTGCTCGGCGAGACTGGCCGCAACTTCGCTGCCGGCATGTCGGGTGGCGTGGCTTACGTGCTTGACCAAGACGGCAGCTTCGAGCAGCGCTGCAACATGGCGCAGGTGGCACTTGAGCCGCTGCCCGAGGAAGTCGAGGCGCGCAAGGGTACGGAAGCGGGTGACGACCTCGAGTCGCATGGACGCGTCGCGATCGACCACCTGAGCATGGGCGACGAGCTCATTCTCAAGGGGCTGATCGAGCGTCATGCGCGCTTTACCAGCAGCCCGCGTGCGCGAGAGATTCTCGACAACTGGACGGCGTGGCGGACCAAGTTCGTCAAGGTAATGCCGAATGAATATCGTCGTGCGCTCGCCGAAATGGCCGAGCAGCGTCAGAAGCAACTGGAGGCGGCGTAAAAATGGGCAAGCCAACCGGATTTCTGGAGTATCAGCGTCTGTCGGAGGGCTACGAGCCCGTTCCGGAGCGACTGAAAGGGTACAAGGAGTTCGTGCTTCGTCTTTCCGACGAGGATGCGGCGATTCAGGGTGCGCGCTGCATGGACTGCGGCATCCCGTTCTGCAACAATGGTTGCCCGGTAAACAACATCATTCCGGACTGGAATGATCTGGTTTATCGCGGCGACTGGAAGCAGGCGATCGACGTGCTGCATTCCACCAACAACTTCCCCGAGTTCACCGGCCGTATCTGCCCGGCACCATGTGAGGCGGCCTGTACGCTGAACATCAACAACGAAGCAGTAGGTATCAAGTCGATCGAGCACGCGATCATCGACAAGGCCTGGGATGAGGGCTGGGTGCTGCCGCAACCGGCCGCCGTCAAGACCGGCAAGAAGGTTGCAGTTGTTGGCTCCGGCCCCGCCGGCCTGGCCAACGCCCAGCAACTGGCGCGCGCAGGTCACGACGTGACGGTGTTCGAAAAGAACGACCGCGCGGGCGGTCTGCTGCGCTACGGCATTCCCGACTTCAAGATGGAGAAGGGCCTGATCGATCGTCGTATCGAGCAGATGGAGGCCGAAGGGGTCACCTTCCGCACCGGCGTGGTGGTCGGTACCAAGGACATGCCGTCCCGCATCATCTGTGATGCGAAGGAAGTCGTCACCGCCGAGTCGCTGATGGCCGAGTTCGACGCCGTGGTGCTCGCGGGTGGTTCGGAAGTGCCGCGCGACCTGCCGGTTCCGGGGCGTGAGCTCGACGGCGTGCATTTCGCGCTTGAGTTCCTGATCCCGCAGAACAAGCAGGTTGCAGGCGACAGGCCGAATCCGATCTCCGCCGAAGGCTGCAATGTGGTGGTGATTGGTGGTGGCGATACCGGTTCCGACTGCGTCGGCACCAGCTATCGTCATGGTGCCAAATCGGTGACCCAGTTCGAAGTGATGCCGCAGCCGCCCGAGCAGGAGAACAAGGCGCTGACCTGGCCGTACTGGCCGATCAAGCTGCGCACTTCTTCCTCGCACGTCGAAGGTGATACCAAGCGTGAATACGCGATCGGCACCAAGGAATTCGTCGGTGATAACGGCAAGCTGACCGGTGTGCGTACTGTTCATCTCGAGTGGAAGGACGGCCGCATGGCGGAAGTCGCAGGCACCGAGAAGGTCTATCCGGCCGAGCGTGTGTTTCTTGCCATGGGCTTCACCAATCCGGTGGGCGGTGTGCTCGAAGCGTTCGGTGTGGAGAAGGATGGCCGGGGCAACGCCAAGGCATCGACCGACGGTGAAGGCTGCTACGCAACCAATGTCGCCAAGGTTTTTGCGGCGGGCGATGTCCGACGCGGCCAGTCGCTGGTGGTGTGGGCGATCCGTGAAGGCCGTCAGTGCGCCCGCGCGGTTGACGAGTTCCTGATGGGTACGAGCGTTCTGCCCCGCTAAGCGGCGATACGTCGGGCAGGCTCTGACGAGCGCTGTCTGGCGTAGCAACTGATCACGAAGGCGACCCTGCGGGGTCGCCTTCGTTTTTTCCCGGACAATGCAGGGGCTGAGGGAGCGGCAGTAATGGAGATGGATGCAAGCGGCTGGATTGTCACGGCAGTGGCGATTCTCCTGACCGGCATTTCGAAGTCGGGGCTGGGCGGTGCGCTGGGCGGACTCGCCGTGCCTTTCATGTCGATGTGGATCTCGCCGCGTGACGCGGTGGCGGTCGTGCTGCCGATCCTGATTGCGATGGATCTGGTCGGGATTCGTGCCTGGCGTGGCAAGGCGGACATTGGCGACCTCAAGTTGCTGATCCCTTCTGCGCTGGTCGGTATTGCGCTCGGTACGCTGGCGTTCGGGGCGATGTCGGATGCCGTGGTGAAAGTGGTGCTGGGCGTGATCTCGATCGCGTTTGCGCTTGATCGGCTGCTGCGCAGGGCAGGGCATGCGGTGTCGGCGACATCGCATGCAGGACGCTGGTTCGGCTGGCTCTGTGGTGCAGGGGCAGGATTTACCAGCACGCTCGCGCATGCCGGTGGGCCACCGTTGATGGCCTACCTGTTGAGCCGCAGGCTGCCGAAGCAGACCTACGTGGCAACCTCGGTATTCTTCTTCGCGGCGATCAATCTCGCCAAGCTACCCTTCTATATCGGACTGGGCCTGTTTTCGCGCGATACCTTGGTGATGTCGGCCACGCTGCTGCCGCTCGTGCCCCTGGGCGTATGGCTTGGTGTGCGACTGCTGGCAAGGATTCCCGAGCGCCCGTTCTACTTCTTTGCGGTTGCGGCCCTGGGGCTGTCGGGGGTGAAGCTGTTGTGGGACGGACTGCTCGGCTGAGCAGTCCGTCCCCTGTGCCGGGTCACAGGCCCAGTACGTCGACCGTGTAGCGGGCAATCATGCCTTCTTCGTTGGTCGGCACCACGGCGACGGCCACCTTGCTCGACGGGCTGTCGATCCGGCTCGCATGAGCAGCATTGGCCTCGGGGTCGATGTCTACGCCGATCCAGCCCGACAGCTTCGCCACCTTTTCGCGCACCTGGGCTGCGTGCTCACCAATGCCGCCAGTGAAGACCAGCGCATCCAGACCACCCGCTGCGGCCGCGAGCGAACCGAGCTCACGTGCGATCCGGTAGCAGTACAGATCGACCGCCTCCATGGCTTCCGGCGCAGCGGACGCGAGCAGGGTACGCATGTCCTGACTGATGCCGGAAACCCCTAGCAGCCCCGATTCCTTGTACAGCAGATTGGTCAGGTCCTTGGAGCTCATCCCTTTCTGATCCATGAGGTAGAGCAGTACGCCGGGGTCCAGGCTGCCGGTGCGCGTGCCCATCATCAGCCCCTCGACCGCGGTGAATCCCATTGTCGACGCGACGCTGCGCCCGTCGCGCAGCGCGCACATCGACGAGCCGTTGCCCAGGTGGGCAATGACGACGGCGCCCGAGGCCTTGTCGCCGATCACCGATGGCAGCTGGCGCGCAACGTAGTCGTAGGAAAGACCGTGAAAGCCGTAGCGCTTGACGCCCTCTGCACTGATCTTGCGCGGCAGCGCATAGGCCTGTGCGACCGCCGGCTGGGTGCGATGAAAAGCCGTGTCGAAGCACCCCACCTGCGGAATGTCGGGTGCCATGGCTGAAATCGCCTGCACTGCATTCAGGTTGTGGGGCTGGTGCAGCGGCGCGAGCGGCACGAACTTCTTGAGCTTGAGCATGATGTGGCCGTACAGGCGCACAGGTTCGCTGAACAGGTCGCCGCCATGCACGATGCGGTGGCCTGCGGCGGCAATCTCAAGCGCGGGGTTGTGTGCTGCCAGCCAGTCGAGCAAATGGGTGAGCGCGTCGCGGTGCTGTTCGCGCTGGCTCGAAGAGGTGGTCGGGACCGCCTCCTCGAAGCGCTCGCCTGCAGCGCTCTTCGCATTGAACTGCGGCGTGGCGCCGATGCCATCGATCTGGCCCGACAGGGCGGGGTGTTCGGCCAGCTCGGGTTCGATGGCAAACAGTGCAAACTTCAGGCTGCTCGAGCCTGCATTGAGAACAAGTACGGCTTTCATAGCATGGCCTCGCGCTTGCGGTGGGCCATCAGCTGCGCAATTGCGCACGATGCAGCCCGTGTTTCTGCCGTGTCGGCACGACTGGTGAGCACGATGGGCACGCGTGCGCCGAGCACAACGCCGGCCATCAGCGCATCGGCCAGGTACTCGAGCTGCTTCGCCACCATGTTGCCGGATTCGAGATCGGGCACCACGAGGATGTCTGCGTTGCCGGCCACTGCAGAGCGGATGCCCTTGGTCTTGGCTGCGACCAGCGACACCGCGTTGTCGAATGCGAGCGGGCCGTCGAGCAGGCCGCCGGTGATCTGCCGGCGATCCGCCATTTTGCACAACGCTGCGGCTTCGATGGTGGAGCGCATCTTCGGATTGACAGTTTCAACTGCGGCCAGAATCGCGACCTTGGGTTCGGGCAGGCCAAGCATGTGGCCGAGCTCGATCGCATTCTGAATGATGTGAACCTTGTCCTCGAGCGTCGGCTCGATGTTGATTGCCGCGTCGGTGATCATCAGCGGATGCGGATAGGTCGGCACGTCCGCGAGGAACACATGGCTGATGCGGCGTGCGGTACGCAGGCCGTTGGTCCTCGATACGACTGCAGCCATCAGCTCGTCGGTGTGCAGCGAGCCCTTCATCAGGGCCTCGATGCCGCCATCGCGACACAGGGCGACAGCCGTCTCGGCCGATGCATGGCTGTGCGGTACGTCAACGATTCGGAAACCCTTCAGGTCCAGGCCTTCTTCCTCGGCAACGGCGCGGATCTTCGCCTCGGGGCCAATCAGAATGGGGTCGACCAGGCCGGCATGTGCTGCCTGAATGGGGCCGCGCAGCGATTCTGCGTCGCACGGATGCGCAACTGCGATCGGAATCGGCGACATCCCCGCCGTGACCGACAGCAGGTGACGGTAACGCAGTTCGCGATCGGAAATCGTGACTTGCGGCAGCACGATCCGCGCACGCGAGATCTTCTCGGTTGGCGCGGCGACCTCAGCCGTACCGTCGATGACCTTGAGTCCGTCCTGGTTGACCGCGAGGCAATCGAAGATGATGTGGTGATTGTGTTCGAACTTCTCGCGGCAGGTCACCGAAATGGTGAGCGTGTCCCCAATGGTGATGGGGCGCCAGAAGTTGAGCCCCTGCGACACATACACGGTGCCGGGGCCGGGGAATTCGGTGCCGAGCACGGTGGAGATCAGGGTGCTACCCCACATGCTGTGGCCCACGACCTCGCGGAACTGGCTTGAGCGCGCGAACTCGGTGTCGACATGCGTTGGATTGACGTCGCCCGACATGGCGGCGAACAGGTGGATGTCCTCCGGGCGGAGCGTACGTACCAGCTGTGCAAAGTCACCGACCTGTATCTCGTCGAAGATGCGGTTCTGGATGAGCGATTGAGCGGCGTGTTCCATATCTGACCTTTTTGCGTGCATTGCAACAAGCCCATTCTACTTTCAGTATTATTGCGGCGGTTAGAATCCGGTTGTTTTTTCGTGCACTGCAGCACGAATTTCGTATCACTTCGACAACAGGGCACGCGTCACAGGGCGGGGGCATGCCACATGCTAAAATCCGCGTCGATAAATCTCACGGGATGCTCCATGGAAGTCGTGATTCTCGCTGCGGGTCAGGGCAAGCGCATGCGTTCGGTTCTGCCCAAGGTGCTGCAGCCGATTGCAGGCAAGCCGATGCTGGCCCATGTGCTGGGCGCTGCCCGTGAACTCGATGCGAAACGCATTTGCGTGGTGTACGGCCATGGTGGCGAAGTCGTGCGCGAGCGCCTCGACGCCCCCGATCTGTCCTGGGCGCTGCAGTCTCCGCAACTGGGCACCGGGCATGCAGTGCAACAGGCCTTGCCGCATCTCACTGACGGCTCGCTTGCGCTCGTGCTGTATGGCGATGTGCCGCTGATCGGCGTGCCGACGCTGCGTCGCCTGGCGCAGGCTGCGGGCAAGGGCGGGCTCGCGCTGCTTACCGTCGAGCTCGACCAGCCCACCGGATATGGCCGCATCCTGCGCGATGGCGCGGGTCGGGTGCAGCGCATTGTCGAAGAGAAAGACGCTTCCGATGCCGAACGACAGGTGCGGGAGGTCAACACCGGCATCCTCGTCGCCCCGGTTGCCCGCCTGCGTGACTGGCTGGGGCGCATCGGCAACGACAATGCCCAGGGCGAGTATTACCTGACCGACATCATCGGCATGGCCGTGGCCGAGGATGTCGAAGTGGTCACGGTGCAACCCGACGCCGTGTCCGAGACCCTTGGCGTCAACAGCAAGTCCCAGCTCGCGCAGCTCGAGCGCCTGCATCAGGCTGCGATTGCAGGGCGTCTGCTCGACGAGGGCGTGACCCTGATCGATCCCGCCCGCATCGATGTGCGTGGCGAACTGATCTGCGGGCGCGACGTCGAGATCGATATCAACTGCGTGTTCGAGGGGCGTGTCGAACTCGGCGATGGCGTGGTGATCGGCGCCAACTGCGTGATCCGCAATACCCTTATCGGGGCAGGCACCCGCGTCGCACCGTTTTCGCATCTCGACAGCACCACCATGGGCGAAGCCTGCGTCATCGGTCCCTATGCGCGCACCCGTCCGGGCACGGTGCTTGGTCAGGACGTGCACGTCGGCAACTTCGTCGAGATCAAGAACAGCGTGGTCGCCGATCACTCGAAGGCCAATCATCTGGCCTACGTGGGTGATGCGGATGTCGGTCAGCGCGTGAATATCGGCGCCGGCACCATCACCTGCAATTACGATGGCGCATTCAAGCACCGCACCGTCATCGAGGATGACGTTTTCATCGGCTCGGATACCCAGCTTGTGGCGCCGGTCAGAGTCGGGCGCGGTGCCACGCTTGGTGCGGGCACCACCCTCACCAAGGATGCGCCGCCCGAGCAGCTCACCGTTTCGCGCACCAAACAGCTCAGCATCAGCAGCTGGAAAAAGCCGGTCAAAACCAAGTAACCCCTGTCTGCAGCCGGTCTGCAGCGCCCGGATCAAAGGATTAGCGTCATGTGCGGTATCGTCACAGCAATCGCCACCAACAACGTCGTGCCCGTGCTCCTCGAGGGCCTGCGCAAGCTCGAATATCGTGGCTATGATTCCGCCGGGCTGGCGGTATTGTCCGGCGAGCTGACCCGCCTGCGCTCGGCCGGCCGCGTTGCAGAGCTCGCCGCGCTCGCCGATCAGGCCGGTTTGTCGGCCAGCATCGGCATCGCGCATACACGCTGGGCAACACACGGCGTGCCCTCCGAGCGCAACGCCCATCCGCACATCTCGGCGGGGCTGGCGGTGGTGCACAACGGCATCATCGAGAACTTCGAGTCGATCAAGCTCAGTCTGCAGGCGCGTGGCTATGTGTTCGAGTCCGAGACCGACACCGAAGCCATCGCCCACCTCATCCACAGCAAGCTCGCCACCACGCCCGATCTGTTCGACGCGGTGCGCCTCGCCACCAACGAGCTGATGGGCGCGTACGCCATCGGCGTGCTGTCCGAGGCCGACCCCTTCCGTGCCATCGTCGCGCGCCGGGGCTCGCCACTGCTGCTCGGTATCGGCGAAGACGGCATGTATGCCGCATCGGATACCGCTGCGCTGCTGCAGGTCACACGCAAGGTGGTGTATCTCGAAGACGGCGACTTGGCCGAACTGCGTCGCGACAGCTACCGCGTCATGCTGCCCGACGGCTCACCGGTCGAGCGCGAAGTGCATATCTCCAGCCTGTCGGCCGATGCGGTCGAGTTGGGGCAGTACCGCCATTACATGCAGAAGGAAATCTTCGAGCAGCCGCAGGCGCTGGGCAATACGCTGGAGATGATTGCCGGTGGCGGCTCGATCTCGCCGCTGCATTTCGGCGCGCGCGCCCCCGAGGTTTTCGACGGTGTGCGTCGCGTCCTCGTACTCGCCTGCGGAACCAGCTACCACGCCGGTCTGGTCGCGCGTTACTGGCTGGAGTCGGTCGCAGGCATCCCGTGCACGGTCGAGATTGCCAGCGAATACCGCTACCGCAAGTCAGTGCCCGAAACCGATACCCTGGTGGTGGTGATTTCCCAGTCGGGTGAAACCGCCGATACCCTGGCTGCGCTCAAGCATGCCAGTGCGCTGGGCATGACCCGCACGCTGGCGGTGTGCAACGTGCCCGAATCGGCCATCGTGCGCGAAGCCGCGCTGCGCTTCATCACGCGTGCGGGCCCCGAAATCGGGGTTGCGTCGACCAAGGCCTTCACCACCCAGCTTGCCGCGCTGGCCCTGCTCACCCTGTCGCTGGCCAAGATCAATGGTCGTCTCTCCGAGACCGACGAGGCCGACTACCTCAGCGCCTTGCGTCACCTGCCGGTCGCCATCCAGAAAGTGCTTGAGCTTGAACCGCAGATCGAAGCCTGGGCGCAGCGCTTCGCCAGCAAGGAGCATGCACTCTTCCTCGGTCGCGGCCGGCATTGGCCGATTGCGATGGAAGGTGCGCTCAAGCTCAAGGAAATTTCCTATATCCACGCCGAAGCCTATGCCGCCGGCGAACTCAAGCACGGCCCGCTCGCGCTGGTGGACAAGGACATGCCGGTGATCGCAGTTGCCCCGGCCGACGAACTGCTCGAAAAGCTCAAGTCGAACCTGCAGGAAGTCCGCGCCCGTGGCGGAGAACTCTATGTGTTCGCCGACGCCGGCAGCGAGATCCCCGAGTCCGAAGGCGTGCACATCCTGCACATGCCGGAGCACTACGGCATGCTGTCGCCGGTGCTGCACGTGATCGCACTGCAGTTGCTGTCCTATCACGCGGCGCTGGTGAAGGGCACGGACGTCGATAAGCCACGGAACCTGGCGAAGAGCGTTACGGTGGAGTGATCCGGCCGCGACCGGCGCGAGGTTTGTTCCCGACAAATAAAGTCGAAAACTCAGTTGGTCAGTGAAAGCGCCCGGCTTGCCGGGCGTTATTTTCTTGGGGGGCAAAGGATTGCTGTCGCCAAACGGGTGTCGGCTACTCGGCCTCAGCGGTCATTGCGCTTCGGTTGAGCGAATGGCCGCAATTAATTCGTCATCAGCCAGACCGGGAAGGCCTCACTCGGATGGACCGTTCAAAGCGAAGACACGGCGCAGGAGCGCGGCCCCACTCAGGATCTTCAAGCCCGAGATCAACTGGTCCGGCAAATAGTGCAACATTCCACCCAATGCGGTGAATACTGCTCCCATACGCAATCCCATCAACCTTGCCCTCGTCGAAGGCATAGTCTCTAAGAAACTCCGTCACCACTTGCGACGGCAAATAGTCAACGTGAACTCGTTGGTCACGTGCAACCGGGGTCATGATGTCATCCGCGAAGTGATGAAGGAACCTCAGTGCAAGCCGATGATCCCTTGCCGCATCGGAGAAGAGCCCCGGCACGCGTGGCAGGCGCCGGAGGTCAAGGACTCGCAAGGGACGGACCACTCGCCACTGACCAATCCTAGCTTCCTTCGCACGGGTTTCTTTAAGCGCCGTCTGCGCCGACGACGCTAAGTAAAGCATTGGAATACCCGGCGGATTCATTCGATTGCTCTGCAGGGCAAACTGCACCGGCGGAGGCCCGAAATCTGCTGCGGTCACTCGCTTACATCGAGCAATGTCCGGCCTAGCACGCCACAGTCTGGTGTCTGGCGCCAATTCTCGTATGAGTCCCATGCTCTGACTAATTCGCGCGATAACATGGAGCAGCGACGCTGCTGTGTAGGAGTCTCGGTCATCGGTGCCGTCAGTGTGAAAGAAGAACCGCCGCTTGTGCTTTACGGTTTCGCAAAACCGCTCCCAGCTGGTGCGGAGCGCGACATCTGCGTCCAGGGTGAGCCAGTCGTACTCACACCATGTCTCGTCGGTAAGCTCCCCGAGCAGCGCGTATAACAAACGGTCGTTCCTGTCCCGAGGAAGAGAGATACCAACTTCGTCGACCAAGAGCTCGTAGGTGGTCCAGGTTGTCCCCAGGTAGCCGCCCTCGGCGCTTTCATATGGCAGTTGGTCCACCGCAAAGCCCCAGTACGTCTTCAGGCAAGACTGAATGAACTGGCAAATGTCCTCTAGCTTGCGCGTCGGTGAGTCGAACCCGCTGCATGCATCGCAACCTCGCGGCTCGTTGGCTTCGCGAATCCAGGTTCGCAGCTCTTCGTCCTCGAAACACGACGAACATACTCTCTCGATGCTCATCCGGTAGCCCTGCTTTCTTGTCTCGCTTCGCTTTAGTTGATGGGTATCTGGAGGCGCTCGAAGAACGCTCGATTGCGTTTCTTTGCGTCGTTCAAGACTTTGTCATAGGACACGATTTCGATGTAGCAGCCTAGGCTTTGGTGGTACTTGAAATACCCCTCGTTGTCCGGTGTCTTGATGAAGTCGTGGTTGTCCGCAATGGACTTGATTCGAGGTGTCAAACTGCACAGGATATAGGCATAGAATGGAATTGGGCCCACGTTAATGGTCTTGCCATCCTTGTCCTTCGCCTGCCCCTCTTTGATTTTCCTCACGTACCGGAGAACCTGGTCGACCGGACTCTCATCCCTTGCAGGGTACTCATTGCGCTCCGGGCGCTTAAATTCGACGATGACCACCGACTGAAACGGGCTCTTGGTCTCGGAAAATGCCCTCGCCGTATTGAAGACAGCCAAGTCTGGCTCGTCGCCACCCGCAGCATTGACCGCCCTCAATCTTGCCATCGGCAGGTCGGACGCCAAGTACGTGTGGTAGGCCAGGCGCTCATCGACGACCCACAAGTTCTGGCGCGAGAACTCGACTTCTTCAGAATCTGCGCGCATCGGGTAGATCAGGCTGTGCACAAGGTCCTCGCGCGCATATGCGCCAGTCTCTTGGATTGTCAGCGCCGTCTCCAGCATCTCGAGGATGGTGCGCCGGTGGACTACGTACTTGGCGAGCGCCGCTTTCCCCAACTCGTTTTCCTCGTCTAGGTACTGCTCATAGAGAGCCGTGTACTCGGGAGAGCCAGCCGCTGTCTCGAGCGGTACCTTCTTGATTTCGGCCGCGCGCTGTCGGTGATCCAGTTCGATATCCTTCTGCGTCTTGTAGAGCTCGATGTCGAGTTGGTCCCGTGTGATGTTGGCCGGGATGCGTTCCAGCCGCTCGCGGTAACGCTCTTGCAGTTGGAAGCGGTATTGCGGCGCGTCCTGCTGGATGAAGCTCTCAATGACTTGCCGCTTTTCTTCTCGCAGTTGCGTCGTGTACGGTTCTGCAACTTGCTTGAGTGCCAGAACGACCTCGGCATCCAGCTCTTCACGCGCCATCTCGCCGGGAAAGTCAAGGTCCGCTTCCTGCAGGAACATGAAGGCTGTTCGCTCCGAATTAACCTTGGCATCGAGGTACTGCCCGGAAACGTAGGTACGGAAGACGAATTGTTCGCCCTTCTCGTCAGTGAGCCGCCCTTGAAGGTCGGGTATCGCCTTGCCGGCCCTCCAGTCCAACACTTCTCGCTGGTTCGCACAGTACGAGATAGTGTGATTCTTGACCGCGCTGGATTGGTAGCGCAGAACCGTCACCTTGAAGTCGTGCCCCTTGAGGTTGAACGTCACCTCTTGGGCGCGCTCCTTCGCCTCCTCGGCAAAGACGTGGTTCAGATTGCACGACTGTCCGTCGGCATCGTGGAGAGTGATTTGAGGGCAGCGGCCGCCCACAAAGTGGATGAGCAAGTGGTCGATGACTTTGTGGGCGATGGTTTCCAATGACTTGGGAAAGTGCTTTTCGTACTCCGTGCGCAACCTAGTCAGCTTTACCGATGTGCGATGCTCCTTGGTAACGGCATCGTCGACTTGCTCACTCTCCACACCGTCAGTTGTCAGCACGAACTTAAACGTGCGACGCATCCAAGAGTCACTGTCCTGTTGGTAAGTACTGTCAATGACAGCCTCGCTAAACACCTTTAGCCATGTGAAACGCCCGATGCCCTTGTTCCCGCGGTTCGCTTTGCGAGTGGAGTCGGACAGGAAGAACGCTTTGACGTTTCCATCGTTGAAACCGGCGCCGTTGTCTACGATGGTGACGTCACGGATCGACGCCAGCGTGGTCTCCTCGGTACCGGCGATGGCTACTTGCCGTGCGTCGCGGTCAAAGTAGACGTCGATGCGTCCGCTATTTATGCTGCAATCCTCGATGGACTCGATAGAGTTGACCAAGCACTCAAACAGCGGGATGAGCGGCTGGGTGACAGGCAACTGAAGGTTGCGTATCCGTCCGACGATATCCACCTGCATGGCTAGCCACCCCCTGTTTTTTGAACTTGTGAGCAATTCCTGTTGGCATTGCACCTTGACATTAGGATAACGAACTACTCGCCAAACTGCGACGTCTGTTTCGACCGCAGTCAGCCAGCAGCTCGCAAAGGCCCATCCTAGTCGTCCTCGGCTACTCCGAAAGATTAGAACGCTGCCGTCCAGGCCCGAAGCGCGTCGAATGGCAGAAGTAACTCCGACTGCAGCCGTTCGGTCCACCGGAGCTGAACGACCGTTCAGGCCGAGAACAGGTCAGGCCGAGGATCGGAAGCGGGCCTGACGGGCCATTGGTCTCTTTCTCCGTATCGCGCGACTTCACGAACCACGAGCACATTCGTACCAGCATTCTGCCGACATCAATAGCGGCAATGCGGGCAAGCTCTCGCTTGACCCGTCTATAGCTTCACGGTTTAGGCTGTGCATATGGACAACTTCCGCATCACTGCACTGGGCCGGCGCTTCGGTCTCTCACGCTCGACCCTGTTGTATTACCACCGCATCGGCTTGTTGCGTCCATCCGGACGCAGCGAGGCAGATTATCGCCTGTACTCAAACGCGGACTGCGACCGACTGGCACGCATTTGCGCTTTCCGTGAAGCCGGAATCAGCCTCGATGATATTGCCAAGCTGCTGGACAACGACACACCACAGGGGCCGATTTTGGAGCGCCGTCTGCGCGAAATCGGGCAAGCCGTCACGGCGCTGAAGGCACAGCAGCGGGTGATTGCGGGAATGCTTAAAACGGCCGCTTCAGGACCGGATGCGGCCGGTCTGGACCGCACGCTCTGGCTGGAGTTGCAGCGCGCTTGCGGACTCGATGCGGCGGCACTCAAGCGCTGGCACACCGAGTTTGAATGCCGCGCACCGGCCGCACATCACGCATTTCTCCTGAGGCTTGGCCTCAGCGAGAAAGAAGCCACCGAGGTCAGAATGCTGACCCGAAACATTGAGAACAACACCATGTCAATGCACTACTTCTTTGAGCTCTTCGAAGGCCTTCCTCGCCAGGGACCAGGCTGTGAAGACGCCACCCTGCAGGCGCTGCGCCTGCTCAAACACCTGCCCGCCAACCCCGTGGTGCTGGACATCGGTTGCGGCAGCGGACTGCAGACCCTCACGTTGGCGCGCGAGCTGAAAACGAAGATTCTCGCCATCGATAACCACCCGCCCTTGTTGCGCCGCCTGGATCAAGCCGCAAGAGACGCCGGACTCAGTGTGGAGACGCAAGAGATGTCGATGATCGACATGCCTTTCAACCCGGAGCACTTTGATCTGCTGTGGGCCGAAGGCTCGATCTTTATCATCGGTCTGACCCGCGGACTGCAGGATTTTCGCAAGTACCTCAAGCCAGGCGGCTACCTGGCCTTCACCGAGATGTGCTGGTTCGAGGCTGATCCGCCGGCTGAGATTCGTACATATCTCAACCGCGTGTATCCGGACATTCGGTCAATGGCCAGGATTTGCGAGCTCGCTGAAGAGCATGGCTACGCGCTCGTCGACAGTTTTAAGCTGCCGACCAGTGCGTGGTGGAACGATTACTACACGCCCATGCTCGCGCGAATTCAAACGCTGAAGGAAAAGAATGCTGGCATCAGCGAGGCCGATGCCGTGTATGCCGCCTGCGAGGAAGAGGCCGATATGCACCGCCGCCATTGCGCAAGTTACGGCTACGGATTCTTCGTGATGCAGAAGCAATGAACATAAGCCTCCGGTGCCAGAATCATCGCCTTGCGGGGCACCTCAGGCGTGTCCGCGACCGGCAGTGCTCAGCCGATTTTCCATTCGCTCCCATGCGTTCGCGGCGAAGCGCGGATGCGTGCCGCCACCATCGCCAGCGAGAGGCAAACGATTCTTCGCCGGTACCGGCGCGTACTTGGTCTCATTGAATCAAGTTCGATCTTCGAAGGTGCCAAGCGCATTTCCTGTAGCCACCGATCGGGAATGTGCATGCCCCCTGAGGGTCATCTGCTGCCCGCGTCAGCCGGCACGCGGGCAGCCCACGCTTCATCAGGTTGCCACCGGGCCACCCAATACGTGAACTCGCTGGCAGGCATCGGCCGCGCGATGCAATATCTCTGCGCAAGACTGCACCCCAGCGACAACAGCATCGTGCCTTGGGCGATCGTCTCGACCCCTTCGGCAAGCACCTGGCGGCGAAACGCCTTGGCGAGGCCGATGACGCCGCTCACGATCGACAGATCGTCGGGATCATTGACCATCTCACGCACGAAGCTCTTGTCGATTTTCAACAGGTCCGCCGGCAGCCGCTTGAGGTAAGTCAGCGACGAGTAACCCGTGCCGAAATCGTCCAGCGAGAAGGCCACACCGAGCGCACGGCAGGCAAGCAGGCCTTCTAACTGTCATCTCTTGAATGCTAGGCAAACTGGGGGCGTCCATGCACGCCCCGGGTTTCCTAGACACCCTGTTGCGGCAATGTGGCCGGGCAGAGGTTGTGGCCCCGGTGGTTCGCCCAGCCGGGCCGCTTCCGGAAAGCCCCGAATTTTGCCGCTGCGCAGACCCTGTTGGCGAGTTTGCGCAAGCAGTGCGCGACATGAGTGCCGGCCAGGTCTGCAGGTCGCGGCCGCCATCCGGTTGCAACTTGGCCGACACGGCTCTCGGTCAGGCCAGGAGCGCTGGCCGCAACCGGGTCTGATTCAAGCATGGCGTCCGGCTGCGGGCATCCTGGTGTGCCGGTCTGTCGGGCACGGACACACGGTTGATCCGATGGGCCGCATCAGGCCTTGCCGGCGCGTGCCGACGGCGTCTGGCAGCCCACGATTGCGGGCGCTTCATGAATGAGTTCATCGTTCTCGAGCGCTGCCACCATGAACAGGGCGAAGTCCACGCGGCGTGTGAGATTGCTTTCGAGGATGGCGTCGCCAACGTGCCGGCTCCAGACCGGCAGGCCCTGGCTGTCCCCTTCTTCGAGGTCGCTTGCGCGGACGACGGTCCACTTCGTCGTGCTGGCGAAGATCCGTCGGCACGCTTCAACCTGGTCGTCCAGCTCCGCCAGCCGGAAGAGGCGGGCGATGGGGCCGGCAATGGCCACCAGCGCTTTCAGTTTCCACGAGTAGCGGTCCTTGCCGTCGCGGCTGATATGCCAGCCGCAGGAGAACACGAGCCGTGCATCCGGGGGGGAATAGTCCATCACCGCCTGGGCGGTGCCCGATGAATACTGCTGGACGCCCCAGGGGACCAGTACGGTGAGCACGCCATCGCAGCCTGCGACCGCTTTCCTGATGACGTCGCGGTCGTTTGTCGCGCCCGGGATGATGGTGATGCGACCCTTGAAGCGGTCGAGCTTGCCGACGCTGCGCTCACGGCAGACGCCGACGACCTCATGGCCGCGGTCGAGTGCATGCTGGACCATGTACTGGCCGAGTTGTCCGGATGCGCCTACAACGCAGACCTTCATGATGTTCCCTCCCTGTTCGCCACGGCCCTCGTGCAGATCGGCCGGGCGGGCTGCCCGGCGGGGTCATGTCGCGCCCTTGCGGGCGCGTGTGCAGCGCCTCAGCGCAGCGGAATGGCAATCGGCCGCAGTGGTGCGGCGTCCGAGCCCCGAAGCTTGAGTGAGCCGCCGATGAAGGCGAACTCGTAAACGCGATCGCGCGCCAGATCCTCCAGGTAGGCCAATTCTATGATCGGCGTGCCGGTCTGGGCCAGCAGATAGGTGTGGAGTGGCACGTAGTTGCCCTCGATTTCCGAGGGGAAGCTCTCGAAGCTCAGGTTGTCGGCACCGACCACCATGGCACCGCTTTCTTCCACCAGGAAGCGTGCAGCCTCCATTCCCATTCCCGGAGGATTCGCCATGTAGGCCTCGGCATCGTCGTAATGACGCATCCGGCCGGTGCGGATCAGTACGACGTCGCCGGGTTCGAGTCTGGTTTGCTGATGGGCAAGCGCAGCGCGCAGGTCTTCACGCGTGACGCGATAGCCGTCCGGCAGCATGTCCACGTTCCTGGACGCCGCCACGTCGATCAGGACGCCACGGGCGATGATGGGCGGGATCTTCTCTGCGCCCGCCACCGTCCATCCGCGGTCGCCGAGGTGCGTTCTCGCGTCGAAGCCATTCCAGATCCGGCCGTCGAGGCCGAAATGACCAAGGGCGTCGATGTGGGTGCCCATGTGCGTGTACATCGAGATGGCCGCGCCGGTGTAGCTCACGTGTTCATTCATGGCCTGGCCCAGACCGAGCGGGTCGGCGACAACGTTGCCGTGGGGCGTGTGAGTCATCCAGATGCGGTAGTGCGGGTCACCGGCGGCCTGCCAGCTGGGCATGCCGATGTGGTACTCGACCGACAGGTCGTAGCTCTTGCCGCCTGCCAGTCGCGCCAGCACTGCGGCCTGCGAGTCTGCGGTCATCAGGTTGAGGCGGCCGATTTCGTCCTGCGGGCCCCACGGGCTGATGCCCACCTCCTGTGCCGCGTGCGTTGCGGGTGAGCCCGTTGCAAGCGCGAGTCCGAGCAGCATCGCACTCAGGGTGGTTTTCATTTGCGTGTTCATTGAAGATCTCCGTTGTGTTGAAGGTATTTCAACGATAGAGATCCTCACGGAATTGATAATCAGGGCTGATGGAATAAGATTGTTTTCAACGCTTGAGTAATGGGGGCGCAATGGACGCACTCAGTGATGTAGCCGTGTTTGTTCAGGTCGTCAGTCGCGGCAGTTTCACCGCTGCCGCCGAGACGCTGGGGCTGTCGAAATCGGTGGTGAGCAAGTATGTGACGCGGCTCGAGGACAGGCTCGGCGCGCGCCTGCTGAACCGCACGACGCGGCGGCTGAGTCTGACCGAGGTCGGGCGGGCGTTCTTCGAGCGCAGCCAGCGCGGCTTGCTGGAGATCGAGGAGGCCGAGGCCGAGGTTTCGCGCTTGCAGGGCGAGCCGCGCGGCGAGCTGCGCCTGAGCAGCCCGATGTCCTTCGGCATCCTGCACCTTGCGCCCCTGCTGCCGGCGCTCCAGGCGCGCTACCCTGAGCTGACGGTGGATATGGTGCTGGACGACCGCAAGGTCGATCTTGTGGAGGAGGGTTTCGATCTGGCGATCCGGATCGGCGAGCTTCCCGATTCATCGCTGGTGGCGCGCAGGCTGGGGCCGTGCCGGCATGTGGTGTGCGGGTCGCCGGCCTACTTCGCACGCAATGGTGTCCCGCAGTCGCTAGAGGATCTGTCACAGCATGCGGCCATCACCTACCGCTACACGAACGCGCCGGATGAGTGGCACTTTCTTGCACCTGACGGCGACCACCGTCAGGTGAGCGTCACCAGCCGTATCAAGATGAACAGCAGCCTGGCCTTGCGCGAAGCCCTGCTCAATGGCGCCGGCGTCACCCTCACGCCCACCTTCGTGGTTGGTGCCGACATCCGGGCCGGGCGGCTCAGGGCGGTGCTGCAAGGCTACCGGGCGATGGAGGTGTCGATCTATGCCGTCTATCCGCAGCGCAAGCACCTGTCGCCAAAGATCCGCGCCTTTGTCGACTTCCTGGCCGAACACATCAAGGACCCGCCTTACTGGGATGCGGACTGATCAGGTGCGCCTGGCGCTGCCCCCTCTGCGCTCACCCCGTTGCGCGACGATGGTGACGCCGATGCCGAGCGCGATGACGCCCGCACCGACCCACGTCGCCGGCGCGTAGCGTTCCCCGAGGAAGACCGTGGTCACGACGAGGCCCACCGCCGCGGCAACGTAGCCGATCTGACTCAACAGTACCGGCCCGCCCAGTTTCTGCAGCCGGTAAGACACGGGAAAGGTGATGCCTGCGACCAGGATCTGCATCAGAGCCGCTCCGCCCGCGGGAAGGAGTTCGGCAATGGGCAGGGTCCCGTGTGTGAGCCACAGCAGCAACAGGAGCACGCCGCTGGAAAACGCCTGGCCCCAGAAGGCGAGGGTGTTGGGAGACTCTCCGCGCGGCCAGTGCAGTGTTCGATAGACGTTGCCCGCGGCCAGTGCCATCGGAATCAGCAGGGGCGCAAGCAACCAGCCGAGCGCGGGTGCGTCCGCGGACGCGCCGCGGGTCAGGCTCACGATGGCGGCGCCCGCCAGCCCCAGCGCAACCCCGAGCAGCCCGGTGCGGCCCGGCGTCTTGAGCCGGCACAGACCCGCGAGCAACACCGTGCACACAGGCGAGAGGGCGAACATGAGCCCTGTGTAGCCCGCCCCCGCGTGCGGAATCGCGGAGAACAGCAGCAGGTTGGGCGCGATGAACGAGATTAGCGCCGAACATGCCGTGTAGCGCATCACCCGCAGCGAGGGCCATGCCAGTTCGCGGCGCGCAAGCAGCACCGGCAACAGGGTCAGGCTGGCGCCGGTGGAGATCAGCAGGGCCCAGAGCATGGGCGAGACCCCTGCCTCACCGCCGATTTTGCCAAGCGGGAAGTTCAGGCCGATCAGGGTGCCGGTCAGGAGCAGCAGCACCGACGGTTCATGAAGCAGGGCGGCGACGGTGGCAGGCGCCCCCTGTCTGATGGATGTGTTCATGATGGAAGACTCCAGCGAAGCGGGGCAGGGTGGGGGCGCCCCTCAGTCGAGCGCAGGGTCGGGAAATCGTCCGGCAAACGCGATCTGGTCGAGTGCCAGTCGTGTGCTGGGCACTTCGCGCTCGCGCAAACCGCCGGGCAAGCTCGCAGGCGACGCCTGGCGGCCGACGGCGATGGCGATCTCGATCTGAAAGTTGTCCGGGACCGCGAGCTTGGTGCGCACTTCGTCGCGCATGATTCCGGCCATTGCATGTGCCTGGTAGCCCAGCATCGTGGCCTGCAGTGCCAGCTGCGCCCATGCAGCGCCTGCGTCGAACGCGTGCGTGCTCTAGGGCGTGGCAGGCCCGGCGTCGCGCGCCGGCATGAAACGGTCCGACAGCAGGAAGATCAGCGCGGATGCATTGCCTGCCCAGCGCGCGTTGAAGGGGTCGAGCAGGCCGATAAAGTCGTCCCAGTGTGCGTCCTGGCGCATCGCATGGACGAAGCGCCAGGGCTGGATGTTGTATGCCGACGGCGCCCAGCGCGCCGCCTCGAGCATTGTCATCAGCTCAGCGCGGGGCATGGCTGACGCCGTGAAGGCACGCGGCGACCAGCGCTCGATGAAGACCGGGGCGACCGGGTGGGTGGGTGTCCGATGCAGCTGTGCTGCGTTGTTGGGGAGTGGTGCGTTCATGATGTCCTCCTGTCCTTGTCAGTACCTTGCGAAGGCACGGCGGAACGGGTGCTCCGTCGTACTGGAGGCAAGCGTACCGATTACGGCGCGACGGATAATCCGGGGCTATGGAAAGACACTGTTCATGAACGTCGACTAATCGAGGGATGCCGTGCCTCGATATGAGCAATGATCCTGATTGGACCTGCAGCTGATGTGCTTGTCCCCCCTGAGAATCACTGCCCTGGGAAGTAGAACTTTCCACTTGCAGCCGGAGGGCGCTCAATGTGAAGGCCCCCCGTTTTTAGGACAGTCAGATCGCTGCTATTCCCAAGCAGGCAGGGTCTCCCCGGTACCGAGGCTGTGTCGCGAGCGCGGCATCAGATCAGCCACGTTCCATCAGTGGCACGGCAGGTTCGCCGGCATCACTCTTACATCTGCGGTTTTAAGATGTAGATGAGGTTTTGAGACGCGGCGTCTCAATTGACTGCGCGCGCCGCAGCCAGTGATACTTCGGTGGGCGCCGCTGACGCGCTCACCCTAACGAGGCCCGAACCAATGATCACGCCGGCCGATCCGAAACAAGCGCCTTCCACGATGGCTCCGCTGCGCGACCCGGTGTTCCGGATGCTGTGGATGGCCTGGCTGGCGGCCAACGTCACCATGTGGATGAATGACGTCGCGTCGGCATGGGTGATGACGACGCTGACCGACAGCGTGTTCATGGTGGCGATGGTGCAGGCGGCCTCGACCCTGCCGGTGTTCGTGCTTGGGCTGCCGAGCGGCGCCTTGGCCGACATCGTCGACCGGCGGCGTTACTTTGCGGTCACCCAGCTATGGGTCGCGGCGACGGCGCTGGTGCTCAGCGCGCTGGCATTTGCCGACGGCCTCAGCGCGCCCCTGCTGCTGGCGCTCACCTTCGCCAACGGTATCGGGATGGCCATGCGCTGGCCGGTGTTCGCGGCGATCGTGCCCGAGGTCGTGCCGCGGCATGACCTGTCGGCCGCGCTGGCGCTGAACGGCATTGCCATGAACATGTCGCGCATCGTCGGGCCGGTGGTGGCTGGCATGCTGCTCGCCAGCGTCGGCAGTCAGTACGTGTTCCTGCTCAATGCCTTGCTGTCGATCATCGCCTTCGTGATCATCCTGCGCTGGCGTTCGGAGCCGAAAGTGAGCGCCTTGCCCGGCGAGCGCTTCTTTGGCGCGATGCGGGTGGGGCTGCAGCATGTCGTACAGTCGCCGCGAATGCGCGTGGTACTGCTGAGAATCTTCGGCTTCTTCCTGCAATCGAGCGCACTGCTTGCACTGCTGCCACTGATTGCGCGCAAGCTCGAGGGCGGCGCGACGACCTTCACCGCATTGCTGGCTGCGATGGGGGCGGGCGCGATTCTCACCGCGCTGTTCCTGCCCCGCCTGCGTCGCGGCATCAGTCGGGACGAATTCGTGGCATGGGGCACCGGCGTGCATGCGGTCGCGGCGCTGCTGGTGGTGCTCGCGCCCAATATCTGGCTTGCGATGCCGGCAAGTGCCCTGGCCGGCATGGCCTGGATTGCGACGGCGAACTCGCTCACCCTGGCCGCCCAGCTCGCCTTGCCCAACTGGGTGCGCGCGCGCGGCATGTCGATCTACCAGATGGCGTTGATGGGCGGCAGTGCGGTGGGTGCTGCGCTGTGGGGTTATGTGGCGAGCCTGACCACCGTGAGCGTGAGTATCGCGATCGCAGCCGCGCTCGGGCCGCTGCTCCTGGCGCTGACGCGGCACTTGAGCGTAGGTGGCGGGCCGGATGCCGACCATACGCCGGTACCGCCTGCAGGACGGGCGCCGGAGCCGATCATCGAGATCGCGCCCAACGAGGGGCCGGTCATGGTCACGATCGAATACCTGATCGACCCGTCCGCCGCTGCCGCCTTCAATGCGGTGATGCAGAAGACGCGTCGCGCACGCTTGCGCCAGGGCGCGCTGTCATGGGGCCTGTTCAGGGATACGACCTTACCCGGGCGCTATATCGAATACTTCCTCGACGAGAACTGGATCGAGCATCAGCGCAGGCTTGAGCGATTTACTGCCGCCGATGCGGGTCTCCGCGAGCAGCGTCTGGCTTTTCACTTGGGGCCGGACGAGCCTCGCGTTCAGCGCTACGTGGGTGAGCCGATGGCGACGCAGCATGTCGCGCCATCCGTGCCGCCCGCACCAATCTGAGTCGGGTGCGGCCACATTCGGCAAACGAAATGGGCGGATGGTGCCCGGCGACGAATGACGAAAGGCCCGGGAGGGGGTTCCCGGGCCTCGTGTCCCGCTGCCGGGCGCGGCTCAGACCAGTGTCAGGGTGACCTTGATGTTGCCCCGGGTGGCGTTGGAGTAGGGGCAGACGATGTGGGCACGGTCAACGATGTCCTTGAGCGTTTCCTTGTCCATGCCAGCGGCGGTGATGCGCAGTTCCACCTCGGTGCCGATGCCGATCGTCCAGCCGTCGCGGTTGTCGTCGTTGAAAAGGCCGCCCTGGCAGTCGTTCCACACCTTGTAGGTGCTGGCCTCCAGCCCGATTGTGGGCAGGTGGCCGCTTCTGGCTTCGTCGATCTTGAAGGATGCGGCCTGCACGGCCAGTTCAAGGCGCTGTTTGTCCGGGTTGAACTGCATGGCATCGGCGATCAGGTCCTCCAGCCGGGCATCGAAGGGCGGTAGCGGTGCCTCCGCAGCGAGGGTGAGCGGGGCGTTCAGCGGGAGTCCCATCGCATTTGCCGGGGCCTCCTTGCTCAGGCGGCTGGCGTAGCGGGCCTCGTGCAGCATGGAGCGGGTCACCGCGGTGGTCGTCTTGGTGCGCTGATAGTCGGTGCGCTTCACGCGCAGGGAGGCATTCGGGTACAGCCGGGCGGTGAGATCCTCAAGTGCCTCAAATCGTGCGAGCGTGTCGCTGGCGAGCGCTTTCATGTGCTGGGTGAAGTGAACGCAGTTGTAATACTTGCGCACGTCGCGCACGACCTCCAGCTCGGTTCTGCGCTTCTCCTCGCGGGCAATCATTTATGCACATGCATGACACATGGCAGGGTCAAGTCCGAAGCATGCTGAACGGGCTGATTGTGCGCTGGACCACGCCGGCGAGCTATGTCTGAAAGCATATTTCTGAGAATGTGGCGAATGCCGCGCGAAGCCGCGCACTTCGTCTGCTGGCCGGTGCTCTGCGGCGGTTGCAGACCCGCGCCTGGCGGTCAATTCGTGTGCGGCGTGCTGCGGACGGTGTCGCGGCGCTGGCGCTGGCGACGCGCGACCCATGCGAGCAGCAGCAGCGCTGGCACGAACATCCACTCCCGTGCGAAGCGGTCTCCCGGCACCTCCACCGCAATGATGCGAAAGCCGGCTTCGATGCCAAGCTTGTCCGCCTGACTGCCGAAGTCGACGCCACGGACGGTGAAGCCCTCATCGACGAGTGTGGCGTCGATGCCACTGTTGGCGAGGCGGCTGATGGCCGTGGCGGCAGGTGCGCCCAGCGGCAGCAGAATGCCGCGTTCGACCTGTTCGCCTTCGAGCGTCGTGCCGCTCAGCAGCACGCGCATCTGGGTGCGGTCCGGCGCGTCGAGGATGGCCGCTTCGGCCGCCGTTCCGTTGAGCTGATGATAGGGCGTGTTCAGCGGGTCCATGAACAGCCCGGGGTGAAAAAGCATGAAGACTGAAGCCAGCATCAGCAGGCGCTCGGTGGTCGTGCTGCGGATCAGCAGCCAGCCCTGATTGACCGAGATGAAGGCAAAGCCGGCCAGGGTTGCGCTGGCGAGGGTGATCAGGGTGTGGCCGATCCCGTCGACCCCGATCAGCAGCAGCTTGGGGTTGAGCACGAACATGAAGGGCAGCAGCGCCATGCGCATCGAGTAGCGGAAGGCGATGATGCCGGTACGCATGGGGTTTGCCAGCGCAATGCTGGCAGCGGCATAGGAGGCCAGCCCCACCGGTGGCGTGATGTCGGCCATCAGCCCGAAGTAGAAGACGAACAGGTGGGCGGCGATGAGGGGAACGAAGAGCCCGTTCTGGGCGCCGATGTTGACGATGACCGGTGCCATCAGCGAGGACACCACGATGTAGTTCGCCGTCGTCGGCAGCCCCATGCCGAGCACCAGACAGATCATTGCCACGAGGGCGAGCATGACGATGATGTTGCCCCCCGACAGCGCAGTGACGAGTTCGGTCATGACCAGTCCGATGCCGGTGAGGGTCACGGTGCCGACGATGATGCCGGCCGTCGCCGTTGCGATCGCCACCGTAATCATGTTGCGGGCACCGGCGGCCAGACCATCGACGAGATCCTGCATGCCTTCCCAGGCGGCATCGGTGACCTTGCGGTCACCGCGGAACCAGGCCATCAGCGGACGTTGCGTGAGGACGATGAACGCCAGGAAAAGTGTCGCCCAGAAGGCAGCGCGGGTGGGTGAAAGCTGCTCGATGACCAGATTCCAGACCAGTGCGCCGACGGGCAGCAGGAAGTGCATGCCTGAACGCAGGGTCGGGGCGAACTCGGGCAGACTGGTGATCGGCGCGTCGGCTGGCAGCGTTTCGCCTGCGTGTGGCAGGCTCATGCGCAGCAGCACCACGTAGGCCACCAGCAGCAGGCCAGCCATGACCATGAACGACAGATTCGGCAGCACGGCGTGGACGACGGCGCCGATGACGGATACGACGGCCAGCACCAGCGCGATGCCGAGGAAGCCGAGCGCGAAGTTCTTCAGCGAGCGTTGCCAGTGCGGCGAGTGGCGGCGCGGCAGGCCGCGCAGATCCGCCTTCACCGCTTCGAGATGCACGATGTAGAGCAGGCCGAGGTAGGACACCATGGCCGAGATCAGTGCATGCTTGAGCACCTGCACATAGGGCACGCCGACATATTCGACCATCAGGAAGGCCGCTGCGCCCATGACCGGTGGCATGACCTGACCATTGACCGAGGCTGCCACCTCGATCGCGGCGGCCTTTTCCGCTGGATAGCCGACGCGCTTGATCAGCGGGATGGTGAGCGGGCCGGTCGTGACCACGTTGGTGATCGACGAGCCTGAAATCAGGCCGGTCGCTGCCGAAGCGACGACCGCTGCCTTGGCCGGGCCGCCGCGCATGTGTCCGAGCAGCGCCACCGCGCTGCGGATGAAGTAGCTGCCTGCCCCTGCGGTTTCGAGCAGGGCGCCGAAGAGCACGAACAGAAAGATGAGCCCGGCCGACACCCCGAGCGCGACGCCGAACACCCCTTCGGTGGTCAGCCACATGTGGCTCATGGTTCTGCCGAAGGATGCGCCCTTGTGCGCAATCAGGTCGGGCATCCACTGGCCGAGGAAGATGTAGCCGAGCAGGGCCAGGGCCATCATCACCATCGGCAGGCCGAGCACGCGTCGTGCGGCCTCGAGCAACAGGCCCAGGCCGACGGCAGCGGCCGCCACTTCGAAATCCGTGGGATCACCCGTGTGCGCGCTGACCGAGGCGTAGAACAGCGCGAGGTAGCCCGCGCCCAGCGCTGCGAGCACGGCAAGAACGACGTCGTGGACCGGCACCGAGCCGGCATCCGCACTGCGCCGTGCCGGGTAGGCGAGAAAGGCGAGCAGCACCGCAAAGGCGAGGTGCAGCGAGCGGATACGGGTCTCGTTGAACACCAGTACGCCGAGCAGTTCCGGCAGCGGAGAGGCGACCCAGAGCTGAAACGCTGACCATGTCAGCCCGGCTGCGACCAGCAGCGTAGCGACCGGCCCTTGCGGATGGCGCAGCCCCATCGCCATGTTGGCGGTATTCAGGCTGCGCTTGCGCGCGGCATCGGGACCGGAATCCGTATTGCTGGCATCGCTCATGCGCACTCCCCAGGTTCGGTGTGGCGATGGCCGGGTGGCAGTGGCCCCGTCTGCGTCAGGCAGCCCGGTGCCGGCTCGGGTTTCAGTATCTTGTCGCAGCCATTGCCTGGTCAAGGCCGTGTTCAGGCCAGCAGTGACATCCCGATGAGTGCAAGCACCAGCACCGCGTGCGGAAAGGCCACGGTGGGGCGCAGCGCATTGCGCGCATATTCGGCGATGAGCCCGGCCGTGCTGCCACGCGCCGCCTCCCATTCGCTGTGCAGCTGGCAGGCGGCCGTTGTGTCGGCTCCCTCGCGCACGAGCACTTCGATGCGCAGGATACGCACCGACAGGCGCGCCTGAAACGTCCGCAGGATCGCTTCCTGAGCCCATAGCACGGCGACCAGGAAGGCCATCCAGTGTGCTGCGCTGCCGCTAATCAGGGCGATGGCCGACAGCGTCACTGACAGCAGCTTGAGCCACATCAGCCCGCGCTCATAGCGTTCATGGTTGTCCTGCAGGGTGGACCATTCGAGGCTGAGGGCGGGGGCGGCGTCGGGCAGCATGATGAGCGAGGGCGCAGGCCGGAGCCTGTGTTTGCATGAGGATGGCCGCAGGATACCCGATCAGGCCCGCTGTCCGGGCGTTCGTCCCGGCCCGAGTGTGCTTCCCGGTGCTTGCTGGAAAAGAAGGTCTGAACATGCCTTGCGCCGGACCCCCTGCCGGTGCAGGGCGGCTGTCAGGCCGTGGCGGCTCAGCGCCGGGCGTCACCTGCCGGAGTGCGCGTGTGGTGGTGCGGATTGCGTTCGAGCCATTGCCGCACCTGCTCCGCCACCCACTCGCCGTCGTCCAGCGGCAGATCATGTCCGGCGCTGGGGTGGAGCCTCAGTTCACAATGCCAGGCGGCTGCGAGTGCGCGAGAGCACGCAGCGTTGACCAGGGTGTCGCGGGTGCTGGCGAGCAGCAGCATGGCAGCGGCAGGCTTCCGCGCTGGCGCGCGAAAGCGGGCGGCAGCGAACAGCTGGCGCAGGGCATTGGCGCCGGTAACCGGATGCGCTTCGTGAATGCGGGTCCACGCCGCCGTCACCGTGTCGCTGTCGGCGCGGAGCTGGCTGGTGAG
>TARA_R110001583_G_scaffold193532_1_pt1 | contig 82227 bp, 78 predicted proteins | sample TARA_R110001583 | Tara Oceans TARA_R110001583 (sample SAMEA4398432) | marine metagenome | biome: Polar Biome; feature: [MES] marine water layer (ENVO:01000295) within the mesopelagic zone...; material: water (ENVO:00002006), including particulate matter (ENVO:01000060) such... | reverse complement strand
ATAACACCTGCCATTCCAATCAAATTAATGAGTCCTGACCCTAGGTTTTAGGTGTTTTGCATAAACATTGCCGATGGCTGAACGGCGGATAAGGTGGCAAGGCCATCGGCCGTCCGGGTCAGAATGCTGTCAGGGAATTGGTTCTGTCGCCCAATCGGCAGGGATCAGTTCCCCAGGTGTTTGCTGAGGAATGCCGACGCCAGATTGATGCCTTCTTCGTCAATGCCATGTTGCAGGTTTGGACGTTCGTGCAGTTCAACATCAAAACCATTCGCCGTCAGGGCTTTATGGGCCAGACGTGATGCTTCGATCGGGACGACCGGATCGGCGGTGCCATGAACCAGTATCATTGGCGGTTTTGAGCGGATGGCACCGGCAAAGGCTTCTTCGCCAAGAAGGGCACCGGAAAAACCGACCACACCGGCAATTGCCAAATCGCGACGCGGGGCGGTTTGCAGCGCCATCATCGTGCCCTGTGAAAAGCCAACCAGTGCCAGTTTGTTTGCCGGAAGGTTATGTTTGGCCAGAAGGCTATCGATAAAGTCATCAATAGAGACCGCATTTTTTGCGGCCCCTTCGGCCATGGCGCGCAGCGCACCCGACATGGTTTCGGGCTGACGGCGCAGGAATTCAGGATCGTATTCGGCCAGACTGAACCATTGACGCCCGAAAGGCGACATTTCGCACGGGAAGGGCGCATTGGGCGAATAAAAAGCGGTGTCGGGCAGGATGCGGGCAAAGCTCGGTGCCAGCCCGATCAGATCGTTGCCATCTGCGCCATAGCCATGCAGCAGGATCACGATGCTTTTTGTCGTGCCCGATGCGGCGGGCAGGATGGGCCCATTCAATGCGGTTTTGGCGGTCATATCAGATCAGGTCCCTTTGGTTATCTTTGTCATCTGATTAGCAACGCAACGGCGTAACGGCCAGTGTTTTTAATAACCGCTTTGAATAACAGCATAGCAAGGTATAGAGCAATCGCCGCAGGCATTCCGGTTGTTTGTCGGGAAAACGGTAACCGAAATAGAAATTCAGCGGGTGATTGTGTCTTTGCCCCGGATGGCAGAGGCCTGTGGATAACTTTGTGGATGGTTGACACAGTATAAGGAAAATTGATCAGTATTTGTGTCAGTCGCCAAGGACTATGACGCGAGGCACTATTCATTGGGATAAGGTTCTATCAGGGAATCCTGATTATCTGGTCAAAAGTTGAGTTTTAAAAATATCGCGGTTTCACAGTCATTTGCTGGGGATTGTGAAAAAAATATGACGTGTAATCAGGGCGCTGGCGATTTCGCATCCGGGATATTGGGCGTAAAGAAATCGCCTTAAGGGTGATAAAGCCATCGAAATTATTCCCCAATGTGGATTCTTTGGTATCAGAGGACATTATTGTCCGTATCAGACGCATCTTTTGTGGCATGGAAAACTGTGTCACAAGAATTCGTCCGGGTGATCCGGGCGATCCGGAATTTACCCCATTCGATCCTGATGCAGGATTAAACGATTATCCGAGGCGACCATGAGCCGTAGACGCCGCTGGTTCGGCAAGGGGGACCGACGCGTTCTGGCGTTGACCCTGCCGATTATTTTGTCCAATGCCACTGTGCCATTGCTTGGCGCGGTTGATACCGCCGTGGTCGGCCATCTGGACAGCCCGCATTATATTGGTGCGGTTGCGATCGGGGCGCTGATCTTTTCCTATGTTTTCTGGGGCTTTGGCTTTTTACGTATGGCGACCACCGGGCTTGCCGCACAGGCCCATGGGCGGCGCGATGCCAATGGGGTGCGTGCGGTCTTTGCCCGGGCGGCCCTGATTGCGGTGGGTGCCGGGCTTTTGGTGATGGTGCTGCAATGGCCGATTATCGAGTTGGCGATGTCGCTGATTGCGCCGTCGCCCGCGGTTGAAGCATCGGCACGGGATTATTTCCATATTCGCATCTGGGCATCGCCCGCGACACTGATGCAATATTGCATGCTGGGCTGGCTGCTGGCGATGCGTGATACCCGGGCTGTGTTTATCTTTCAGGTGGTGCTCAACAGTCTGAACATGATCCTTGATATCTTGTTTGTCCAAGGGTTCGGATGGGATGTTAGCGGGGTGGCCGGGGCTACGGTGATTGCCGATTATTCCGGTGTGGTCCTGGGCTGGTTTTTGATGCAGCCGCATTTGAAACGGCTTGGCGGGACATGGCGCGGGATCGGAGTTTTTGATCGGGCACAGATCGCACGTCTGATGAAAATAAATGGCGATATTTTTGTGCGGACGATGGCCCTGACATCGGCCTTTGCGTTGTTTACCAGTTTTTCCGCCCGCTTTGGCGAGGTGACGCTGGCCGCCAATGCTGTGTTGCAGAACTTTCTGGTGTTTGGGTCCTTTGCCCTTGACGGGTTTGCCCATGCGGCGGAAACCCTTGTCGGGCAGGCCTATGGCGCGGAACGGCGCAAACAGTTCCTGTGGGCGGTGCGCAAGACGACCGTCTGGGCGATTGTGTCGGCCGTGGTGATGGCGATTGTTTTCGGACTGGCGGGGCCGTGGATCATTGATGGGCTAACGACGATCCCCGAAGTTCGTGAGGCGTCATATCGTTATTTGATATGGGCGGTGATCCTGCCGGTGACCGGCGTTTTGGGATTTCAGTTCGACGGCGTGTTTTTGGGCGCGATGCAAACCAAACATTGGCGCAATATGATGCTGTTATCGGTTGTGCTTTATGCCGGGTTGGCGTGGGGGGCGGTGATGAGTGACAGCAATCATTTGTTGTGGGCGGCGCTGAATGTGTTTTTCCTGCTGCGCGGGGTGACGCTTGCGCTTTTGTTCCCGACGATCATTCCGCAAAAACGGATGGCCGGGGCTTAGTTTCTTGCACAAAGGCGACGTGGACCGGCCAAGTCAGAACCGGGTGGTCACATCGACATGTTGGAGGCAGCATGGCTGAAACTGGGTGTCGGAGGCCGCAAGTCTGGGGCAGCATGCCAGAACCCTGCGAGCCGGAGCAGATATTTCTGGACGGTAAGTGCTGCGGGTTGCGTGTCAGAGCGGTCAAGTTGGGCTGTGGGAGCATTGGGCGGGGCAAGTTCGCTGCGATATGCTTGGCGGCGTATCAGAGATGGCGTAGGTGTTTGCCGGGGCAGGAAGTTGCCTGTGTCAGCGTGGTTTGACGTTGTGCGGAGGACAGAGTTGAGGACGTGGCGCGATGTTTTTCCGCTATATTTTACGAAATATAGCGGCGTATTGATGCGGATCTTTCCGGGATGTCAGGCGTTCAATTCCCGATCCTAGGCGTCAGGCACGGGCAGGGTGGTGCTGTTTTTGACTTCGTGCAGGGTGAAGCTTGATTTGATATTTGCGACACCGGGCAGTTTCATCATGACTTCGGACAGGAAGCGCTGATAGGCGGACGGGTCCTGAACCACGATGCGCATCATGTAATCCTGATTGCCGACCATGGCATAGCAATCGACGATTTCCGGGTGCGACTGGACGGCGGTTTCAAAGCGCCTAAGCGACGGTTCGTCGTGCTGGGTCAGGGATACGGTGACAAAGACGTTGACGCCCAAATTCAAATGCGACGGTGCGAGCAGGGCAACATATTTGCGAATCACACCGCTTTCTTCAAGCTTGCGCAGGCGGCGCAGGCACGGGGATACGGAAAGGCCGACCCTGTCGGCCAATTCGACCATCGAGATGCGCCCGTCTTCCTGAATCTCGCGAAGAATTTTGCGATCAATTGCGTCAAAACCGTTGCGCGCCATGGCGTGCCCCACTCCTTTGGTCGATAAGTGTTACTGTATTTCAGGTGGAATTTGCGCCGGGCTGATCTTTGCAAAAGTCAGCCATGTTGCGCAAAATTTCTGTTTCGCGATAAGCCATGACTTCGCGTTTCTGTCAATCTTTGCGTGATCCATGGCATGATCTTTTACGGTAATAAATTGTGAATTTGATCCTGAGCACAAGATGTGCGTATTGCAATGCACCCTGATAGGACTTGCATGCATCAAATATCGGGGCTATGTCATTCAAGTCATTGTATTGCTTTTCTTTGTGAGCAGGTGCAGCGGAACTTATCATTGCCGCGTCCGGTAATGGCAGTATAGTATAATCGTACCAATTTACGTATTTTACTCCTGTCAGGAGCGAGGGTTGGAGAACCAACCCTTAGGACACGAAAGGCAAACGTGGTGGACGCTGCGCAAGACACACCGGGATACAACCTGGTCACGATTGGCGAGCATAAAATCAATATTCGTCCGGCGGTCAAGGAAGACCTGCCCAATGTGGTGGCGCTTGATGACCGCACAACGGGCCTTCGCAAGCCCGATTATTGGGATGACCTGTTTACCCGTTTTGGCAATCGCAAGGATTTGCGCTTTTTCCTGATTGCGGAAGAAGGCGACACTTTGCTGGGCTGTATTTTTGGGGAAGTCCGGTCGTGGGAATTCAACTCGGTCCCATGTGGCTGGGTCGGCACGGTCAGTGTCGAGCCGAATTTGCGCATGGGCGGGATCGGCAGTGTTCTTTACAAGGAAATCTGCCGTTGTTTCCGCAAGGCCGGGGTCACCAAAATCCGCACCATGATACCGCGCGACGCGACCGACCTTATGTCGTTCTTCCGCGCACAGGGCATGATGGCCGGTCCCTTTATCCAGCTTGAAACCGATATGGAAGAGGGGGCGTAACGCCATGATGTCCTTGCAAAAGGCGACCTTGTTCGCCTTATACGCCGTGCTGGAACTGGCCGAGGATACCGACCGGCAGCTTTCGGCATCCGAAATTGCCGAGCGTTACAACATTTCGACCAACCATCTGGCGAAGGTCCTGCGCGATCTTGGTCGGGCGGGGCTGGTGGAATCGGTGCGTGGCGCCGGGGGCGGATATCGGTTTTGTGGCAATGCCAAGCGCACGACGTTGCTGGACGTGGTGCAACTGTTCGAAGAGGTCGGTACAGGCCCGTCGAGCGGCATTGTGCAAGAAACCAATGCCGGTGCTGCATTGTCGCAGGTGATGGATGAGATCGAGGAAATTACCTATGCGACGCTGTTGTCGATTTCAATCGACACCATGCTGAAATTGATGCGCAAGCGCCGCCCGGAAAAACCGACATCGACCGGATTGTTCCGCGCAGTTTGAGACCGTTGCCTATTGGCAAAGCTGGCCCTCATTCACGGTCGCAACCTATCAAGAGCAAATAAGATCAAACAACAAGGCCGTCAGAGCAATCTGACGGCCTTGTTGCGTATTGGTTTGATATCCCGGTCAGATCAGCTTTCGCTGGTGGGTGATCCGGTTTCAGCACCGTCGGTATTTACCGCAGGAGCTGCTTTTGGAGCAGGTTTTTTACGCGGGCGACGGGCGGGTTTTGGTTTTGCAGGCTTGGCAGCGACGGCATCTGTTGCCAGTGCCGATTCCGGTACTGACTCTGGCGCCGAAGAGGGGGCCGGAGCAGGTGCCGGTGCTGAAGCCGCGGTCGATGCCGTGGTTTCGGTCTCGGCTGCCGGGGTTTCAACGTTTTGAACGGCTGCCTTACGAGGTCTTGGAGTGCGTGTCCGGGGCGGCTTGGCCGTTTTGGTGGCTGCTGCCTTTGCCGGGGATTTGCGGACCGGGGCCTTTTTTTCAGGCTCGGCGGCTTTGGGCTTGCCAAGACTTGATGCCGGAACCGGGGTCAAAAGGAAGGCCGGAACGTGATCGCCAAGGCCGATAATCGGTTTGTTGTTGTTATTGTTGTTGTTGTCGTCACGGTCGTGCCGATCATCGCGGTCACGGCGCGACGAAGACCTGCCTGATGACCGTTCCGGACGGTTCGGACGTTCATTGCGTGGTCTTGCATCGCGTTGTTGCGTGTTTTCGCGCGGCTGTTGCTGTTGCGGCTGTGGCTTGGCTTCCTGCGGGGCAGGTGTCGCCTGTGCCGGTGCCGGGGCAGCAGCTTTGGTGTCGCGTTCTGCACGGTCATCGCGGTTATTGGTATTTGCGTTGGCGTTGCGGTTGTTATCGCGGCCATTGTTACGCGTATTGTCGCGTGCCGGACGGTCATCGCGCTGCGGTGCTTTGCGGCTTTTCTTCGCGCGGCGTTTCTTGCCGGTGAAGTCGAGTTCAAGTGTCTCGATGCCATCAATTTCGGTCAGCGGGATTTCCATGTTGATGGTCTTGTTGATTGCAGCAACAAGTTTGCCATCTTCGGGCATGGCAAGGGTAAATGCCTTGCCTTCGCGGCCCGCACGACCGGTACGACCGGTACGGTGGACGTAATCGTCGGCGTTGAACGGCACGTCAAAGTTAAAGACATGCGATACATCGGCAACGTCGATCCCGCGTGCGGCAACGTCAGAACAGATCAAAAGGGTGATTTCACCGGTTTTGAATTTGTCCAGCGTTTCGGTACGTTCGCTTTGGACCAAATCGCCATGCATGCGACCGGCATTAAAGCCGTGCTTGGTCAGCGATTTGTAAAGGATATCGACGTCTTTTTTGCGGTTACAGAACACAAAGGCGTTCTTGATGTTTTCCTGACGGATCAAACGGCGAAGGGCTTCGCGTTTGTCCATGTCATCTAGCACAAGGAGTTTATGTTCAACCGTGGTCGCCATGGTCGCGGGCGGGGAAACGGTGATTTCCTTGGGATTGGACAGGAATTTGTCGGCAAGACGACGGATTTCCTTGGGCATGGTTGCCGAGAAGAAAAGCGTCTGGCGCTGTTTAGGCAGCATGTTGACGATTTTTTCGATATCGGGGATGAAGCCCATATCAAGCATGCGGTCGGCTTCGTCGATCACCAGAAGTTTGCAGTCCGACAGAAGCAATTTGCCACGTTCAAACGTATCAATCAGGCGACCTGGGGTCGCGATGATGACGTCAGCACCTTTTTCAAGGATTTTCTGCTGTTCAACGAAGGATTCCCCCCCAATGACCAGCGCCTTGGACAGCGACATGTATTTGCCGTAGGTGTCGAAGTTTGCCGCCACCTGAGTCGCAAGTTCACGGGTTGGTTCGAGAATGATCGAGCGCGGCATGCGCATGCGTGCGCGGCCGTGATGCAAGATATCAAGCATCGGCAAGGTGAAGCTGGCTGTTTTGCCCGTACCTGTTTGCGCACAGCCAAGGATATCACGTGCCATCAGCACGGACGGAATCGCCTGACTCTGGATGGGGGTCGGGGTATCATAGCCGGCGTCTGCGACGGCTTTGAGGATATCTTCGCTCAGACCGAGATCGGCGAAATTCATATGGTTCGTTTTCCCGCAATAAGATGCGTTAATATGTGGTTATCGCTTTGATAAAGCAGCTTGGGTCGTAAAGCTAAGACTTGATCAAGTCAAGAAAAACGCCTCGAAAAAGGGGCAAAAGTACAATTTTACCCGATCTGAGAGGCTTGTTTGCCACAATCGGGCATCGTAACCTAAATTGGGGTCAGTCCCCAAATAGATAGTGAAACAGGGAGAAAAACAGTGTTGATGGATGCGTCACGGGCCAGTCTGGTGATTATCGATGTTCAGGAAAAACTTTATCCTGCCTGCGAGGAGCCGGAACAGACGGTTGAGGCATGCTGTTTTCTTGTCAAATGTGCCAACCGTTTGGATGTTCCGGTGATTGTGACAGAACAATATCCAAAAGGTCTTGGTCATACGGCACCGGCGATCCTTGATCTGGTGATGAAGTCATCCAGTACCGTCGATGGTGGAAATGTTGTTTCGAAAGTCAGTTTTTCAAGCGTGCCTGCCGATGGTTTCATGGAAAAGATCGAAGAAACACCGGGGCGCGATCAGATCGTTATTGCCGGGATGGAAACCCATGTTTGTGTTTTGCAGACCGTGATGGAACTGATTGATCGCGGGCGCGAGGTTTATGTGGTTTCCGATGCGGTGACATCACGCAGCATGGCCGATAAAATCTTTGGTCTGGAACGCATGCGCGATGCCGGGGCAAAAATCGTAACGCGTGAAAGCGTGATGTTTGAATGGCTGCGTGTTGCCGGGACCCCGGAATTCAAGGAATTGAGCGCGCTGATCAAATGATGACAGGCCGGACCCGAAACATCGATGGGCAGTTGGTGGCGGTTGCTGAGCCGGGGCTTATACCATCGTCGGGACCGATGCCGACATTGGAACAGGCGCCGGTATCGGTGGTTTTCCTGTCCGGCATGCTGGCTGATCATCGGATGTGGCAACCGGTGATTGACCTTTTAGGGCCGTGTTCTGGGCAATCGGATGCTTCATCTGGCAAGTCGGGCGTTATGGCGGGTATCATGCCGGTTATCCCCGATTTAAGCAGTCAGGACGATGTGGTGGCGATGGCGCGTGCGGTTTTGGATCAGGCACCGGAACGCTTTGTTCTGGTGGGCATGTCGATGGGTGGTTATGTGGCGCTTGAAATCCTGCGCATGGCGCATGAACGTGTTTCGCATCTGATGCTGGTCAATACCCGGGCAACGGCCGATGACCCGGCGACGCAGCGCAGACGATTGTTGCTGGCACGGATTGCCGGGCGACATCAGCCGTTTCAGGGGGTGAATGAGGCGATGTTAGATGACATGCTGCATCCCGATCATCGTCATGATGATGATCTGATCGGTCTTTTGTCTGATATGGCCGAAGATTTGGGGCAGGATGTTTTTACACGTCAGATCACAGCCGTTGCCCATCGTCCTGACAGCATGGACATGTTGCGCGGCCTTGAAATGCCGTGTTGCGTGATGGCGGGCGCGGGTGACCGGGTGATTTCGCCCGCATCCCACCGCGAAATGGCGTCGGCCATTATCGGGGCAAAAATGATCGAGGTTGCCGGTGCGGGACATTATGTGCCGCTGGAACAGCCTGGTATTTTTGCAAAGGCGTTAATTGATCTGATTGATCAGGGGCGGACGGGGGCGGCGGATCTTGCCAGATTATCGGTCGACTGAGCCGTTTCAATATTGTCGCTATTATCGGTGCCGTTCATATATCGGGCAATAATTTGTTCAAGCGCACCGCTGTCGCGTTTTGCCGCCAGATAGCGGTTAAAGTGGCGCATCAGGCGGGCGTTCTTTGAATTTGCCGGTAGGGCCAATTGATTGACCGCATTCATTATCGGTTCGGGATGAATTTCAAGGGCGGCAAATTCTTCGTCTTCAAGCTTTGCAATCTGTTGCAGCGATGTTTTCAGGGCGTTGCCGCGATAGATCAGGACCACATCAATGCGTTCGGCCAGAAGAAGCGCAATCGATTGGCGGGTCGAACTGAAATAAGTGACATCAAACCGCCTGCCATCACGGGCATGCGCCAGCGGGCCATGGATTGGTAATCCGCGCAACAAGCCGACCTGAAGACCATCAAGATCCGATGGTTTGGTAATGGCAATCTTGCGTTGTTTCAAGGTGATAGCAAGCAGGCTGGTATCGCTGATGCCGTCAGAAACGATGAAGGGATCGGTCGGGGTGAAATTATTGATACCGACAAACCCCGCCAGACCATTGCCGGTATTTTCCAGGGCGCGTTTCAGCGGAAGCTGGCGAAAGGTCATCTGGATATTCTGCCGATTACCGAAGTCGCGCAAAACGTCATAGAGAACACCGGTCGGATGGTCGTTGATCTGATAGCTTTGCGGGAAGGCATCCTGATCGGCGAGTACAGTCAGGCGGGTGCTGATTGCATTGATGCCAGCCAGTTCAGCACCAATGCCAACCGTGGCCCCAACCCCGGTTTCATTGGCATAGACTGTGTTGTTGCCGGTACCGGTACCACAAATGGTGATGATCACCGTTATGGCGATTGCTATACTTGCCGTGATGCATGCAAACCGGCGCAATGTCGGGTTAACGAATACCCTGTCAGTCATCGTGGCGCCGCCATGCAATTATAATTCTTTGCATTTCTGCGAAGCCCCACAACACGCGCCATTTCTGGCAACGGTTTTTCCCCATTCTAGTGATCTTCCCCGATCTTGACTGGCGTTTGTTTCCACGCCCTTTGCCTATTCTTTTGAATAGTTGAAGCAGGTTGGCCGGAATAAACGTGCAAGGCAAGTGGGTTCGTTGTCAACCTATACCGATTGCTATTTCGGGTTTAAGGTTCGTCGGCAATAAAATGGCCGCTATTCTGGCTGAATTGGCGTTGAAAAATCCGTAAAAACCCGCAAATCTGGTGTTTTTTGGTCAATGGGTGTGATGCGCCAGTTTGCCATTATGGGTGGCAAACTGGCCGTCATCCGAGGGGTATTGGGGCCGCAAACCGCCGAGCCTAGCAGCCGGGGGCAAACCTGTTGCAGTTGCGGTCGCCCCGGTCGCGGATCTGGCGGGGGAACAGCATGAAGTTGACGCTGTCGGCGTTATTGACAAGTTCCTGTTCGAAATTGTTTTTGACAATATGCGCCCGGACTTCGGAAATGATGTCTTTGCCCGCACAAAAGGCAAAACGAACAGTTACTCGCGCGTCTTTTTCTGTTGTCCCAGCCGTTTCAATGGTTTCAGCCGTTTCAGGCGACGTGCACATTTTCTGGCGCGAGGTCGCCAATGTTGGATTAACAACGGCAACAACGCGATAGCCATCACGTAAGGTTTGATCGGATGATGGGGTATCATCCGCGGTCAGAAATGTGATGCGCGGCGGATAGCCATGATTGGACAATGCCTGTGCCCAGACGGCATCGGGCAGGGTGGATGCGCGATCATGGATTTCAATGCGCATGGCCTGACTTGGTGCGCCATAGGTCTTGAAGGACTGAACGTCAGTGACCTGATAATACGGTGCTTCGAGTATGGACATGCCGCTGCAGCCTGATAGTGCCGCAAGACCCGACAGGATGGTCAGATGTGTTGTCCATCTTGTCCAATTTTTCCAGCCCTTCAAATCCTGTGACATCAGAAAACCCGGATGGGAAAGGCGGCCAAAAATGCCGGAAGAACGGGGTTTCATCGGGGGCTCCTGCTGTTGGGCTGTGCGCGGGGAAGTTGCGACAATTTGATACAGTTGTGGCATATCCTTGCGAAACTTTGCGGTTAGAGTATGCGCCGGGATCAGTTGTTTCGTAACCACGAATGAGGTCACAATTATGTCAGGCGCATCTGAAACACAAATTTCGCGTTGGCCGCACTGGTCCGTCCCGGCTTTTCACTGGATTATGGCGGTACTGATGGTTGCTGCGTTTACCATTGGCCAGATTATGGAAGACACGCCGCGTGATCAACGCCTTGAAATTATGGGCTATCACGCGCTGGTGGGGATTTCGGTTCTGGTGCTGTTTTTCCCGCGTATCTGGGCTGTGGCTCGGTTATCTCGCCCGCATGAAACCGATGATCCGCGCATCATCCGCATTCTGGCGCGTGTCGCCCATGGGATTTTGTATCTGGTGATGGTTGGTCTTCCGATTACGGGGCTGATTGCGATGACAACGATTGGTCGCAATTTCCCGGTGGCGGGATTGTTCGAATTACCCAATTTGGGCCGTATCGAATGGCTTCATGAGGCAGCAGAAGACGTGCATGAGTTCTTTGTGCCCATTCTGGTCAGCCTTGTGGTGCTGCATGTTGTCGCCGCCCTTTGGCATCACATTATGCGTCATGATGACGTTCTGTCGCGCTATGTGCCGTGGTTGCGCAATCGGTCATCCTGAAAACGAAAAATGGCGGTGCATCAAACCGGCGAAATCTGCCACGGTTGCGTGTTTTTCGGAGAGGCCAGGGTGATGTTTTCTTTAAATCGATATTTTACAAAACAGCACCAAGCCGCCAAGGGGCGAATTCCAAATCACCCAGTCCGTTAAGTTCGCTTTTGCTTTTTTCGCCGGACGCAACATTCAAAAGCGTTTCGTAGATTTCCGCGCCAAGTTCGCGCATCGACACCTGGCCATCCAGAACCGTGCCGCAATTGATATCCATATCGTCGGTCATGGCGTTATAGAGAGCTGTTGTCGTTGAAAGCTTTACGGTTGGTGCCGGTTTGGAGCCAAAACAAGAACCCCGCCCTGTTGTGAAAGCAATCAGGTTGGCGCCCCCGGCGATTTGGCCGGTTGCCGATACCGGATCATATCCGGGGGTGTCCATGTAAATCAGACCGGCGCGGGATGGTTTTTGGGCATATTCAATGACCTCGGCAACGGGGGCCTGTCCGCCTTTGGCAACCGCACCCAGTGATTTTTCCAAAATCGTGGTTAATCCGCCTGCCTTGTTGCCGGGGCTTGGATTGTTATCCAGACTGGCACCATTCATGGCGGCATAATTACGCCACCATACAAGGCGTGTTTCCAAGGCATGGGCGTTTGCGGCATCCATCCGCGATAGCAAAAGATGCTCGGCACCGAAAATTTCAGGTGTTTCCGACAGGATGCTGGTCCCGCCGGCGGCCACCAAAAGGTCACTGGCAATTCCCAGCGCAGGATTGGCCGAGATCGCCGAAAAACCATCCGATCCACCACATTGCATACCCAGTACCAATCCCGATACATCGACTGTTTGGCGTTGTAACTGCGCGGCGTTGGCAGCGAGCGTTTCACAGATGGCAAGCCCGGCCTGAATTGCGGCGCGTGTTCCGCCTGCGGACTGGATTGTCATGTAATGGGTTTTCGGGGCGTTGTCCTGATGGTAGGCGGAAACCTGATTAACTTCGCATCCAAGGCCGATGATCAGGCTTGCCGCGAAGTTCGGATGGTTTTGATACCCTGACAGAGTCCGTTTTAAGGTTTCATAGCCTTCGGTTCCGGCACCTGACATGCCGCAACCCTGTTCGTGCACGATGGCGACAAACCCATCAATTTCAGGATAACGGTCCGCCAGTTTCTGGTTGGCTTGTTTGGCAATCGCGGTGCAGACGGTCGCCGAGCAGTTTACCGTCGAGAGGATGGCGATAAAGTTTCGGGTTCCGACGGTTCCGTTTGCGCGTTTGAACCCCTTGAAATGACGCCGCGATGGCAGGGGCAGGGTGGCTGCATTGCTGTGTTCGCGATGGCGGGAAAGATCATCGCGAAAGATGCAGTTATGGACATGAACATGATCACCGGCGCGGATGTCTGATCCGGCGACACCAATGGATTGACCGAATTTGGTGATGAGGGCCCCCGCAGCAATATCGCAGATCGCAATTTTGTGGCCGACAGGGACCGGTTTTGCCGCACCGCTGCCCGCTGGGTCAAGTGTCAGAACGACTTCGATATTGTCGTTTGGGTGGAGGCGAAGCGTTGTCATGGCCGGTTGCCCTTTGCGATTGCCGACAGGATTGGTTTTGGCGTTACGTCACCAATTTCATTTGCCCAATCCAGAAAGCCGCAGATACGTGATTGCACTTTGGCTGGATGTCCTTTGGCGATGTCGGCGATTTGATGTTTGAGAAAAGGATTTTCAAACCGTTCATACGTATTGACGAAGTAACCCGCTGCCTGATCGCCCATCTTGGCGGTGGCGAAGGCCGGAAGAACTTCGTTTTCAATCATGTTGCGATAGGTGGGAACCTGCGCTCTATCACAAATGAAGTCGCGAACTGTGGTGGTTTTGTGCATGTTTTGTGCCCCCCATACCTCGGCCATATAGGTGTGGCTCAGGTTCAGGATATAAAGTTTCAGGCGTTCATAGGTGCCAAGGTCATCCACTAGCCGAACCGCCGGATGGGTAAATGGCAGGTCGAGTTTTGCCGATTTTTCGATCGCCCAAAGACAATAAGGTTCGGCCACCGCCCCAATCGGGTTAAGCGATTCGGAAACGATCCGGTCAACAAGCGAATTAACCCAGATATTGTCCGCAAGCCAATTGATGAAATCGGCGGTTTCGCCGCGTTCTTTGGCAAGGGTTAAAACGCGGTCTTTAAGATACGACCCGTTGGAAGGAAACAGTTCGAGCGGCATGATCGTGACCGGTGGGCGACCGGCGGTAAAACGCGCCTTTAGCACCAAAAGAAGTTTGGCAATATAGGACATGGCATTGTCAAAATGCGTGTCATGGTCGCGGGCTTGTGGGCGGTATCCGGCCTCGGATACATTCGACAGGATAATGCGAGATTTCAGTGCTTCGGCAATAACATCATCCCATTGCAAGGCGCTAGACAGAGCGCGCCGGATTGACGTAACCCGAATTTCACGATCAATTGTTTTGCCGTCAAACCGCCCCTGAATGCGAACGGGAAACCCATCGTCTTTGGCAAGATGGGTGATGCGGTCCGATGTTTCACTGCTGCCACTTGATTGAACGACGCAAATCTGGCGTGAAAGATTGGCTTCGGACAGGATCAGATCGGCATGGGCTTGCAGGAAACGGCTGGTGCCGAATTGTAAAAACATGGGTTACCGTATTTCGATGATGGCTTTGATCACGCTGTCACGATCATTCGCCCATTTGGGAAGATCGATGACCGCGCCATCCAGCGTTGTCCGATGGGTTCCGATCCGGTCGGTATTGATCTTGCCGTCGCGGATGGCATCAATGACAAACCGGAAATCGTCGGCAAGCGCGTTGCGGCTTGAAAGAAGGGTGGTTTCACGTTTGTGAAATTCAGGATCGGCAAAGACCAATTCTTCTTTGACGACGCTGACCAGGGTATATGTGCCGCCATGTGCCACGTATTTTAGACCGGCATTCATGGCGTGGATATTCCCCGTGGCGTCAAAGACGTGTTCGAAGCCGCTGGTTAAATCGGATGTATCGATGGTGCCGGTATTGAGGGTTTTAAAGCCGAAACCATCGCGAAGGATGGCCAGCTTATCATCAGAGATATCAACAACCGTCACCTCCCCGCCGTCGATCCGGGCAAATAATGCACAGGCCAAACCGATTGGGCCGCCCCCGACAATCAGGGTTTTTGCATCGGGAATGATGCGTGTGCGTGCAACAGCATGGCGTCCAATCGCAAGGAATTCGACCATGGCCGCCTGATCCGCGGTCAGGCCCTTGGCGCGGATCAGGTTTTCTGGCGGCATGGTAAAACGTTCGGCCATGGCGCCGTCACGATGGACGCCGATGACCTGAATGTTTTCGCAGCAATTGGGTTTTTGTGCGCGGCAGGCATGACAGGTGCCACAAGCAATATAGGGATTGGCCAGCACCAGTTCGCCGGGGCGAAAATCGGTACCTGTGTAGTCGGCTGCGACGCAGCCGGAAACCTCGTGGCCCATGATGCGCGGATAGCTTAGATAGGGTTGTCGGCCGCCATAGATATGAAAATCGGTGCCGCAAATACCGACCCTGTGGACGTCGACCGGCACCCATCCGGCCGGCAATTCGGGTGCCGGGACTTCTGCGATATCAAGCGCATTTGGCGTGTTGCAAACAAGGGCCTTCATCGTTTTTCCTTTTAGTGGTCGCCATAGAGAAGGTCAGGCAGATACAGGGTGATCGCCGGAACGTAGGTCAGCAGAATCAGTACAAGTATCAACGGGATCAAAAACGGCAGTGTGGCCGTGACACATTTTTCGAACGGGACGTCCGAAACTTTTGAAAGTATGAACAAAACCATGCCGACTGGTGGTGTCAGAAGCCCGATCATCAGATTGAGGATGACGATGATGCCCAAGTGGATCGGATCAATGCCAAGTTGAACCGATACCGGCAACAGAACCGGAACAAGGATCGAGATGGCGGCAATGGTTTCCATAAACATGCCGACGACAAGAACCACCATCATGATCAGGAACAGGATAAGATATTTATTATCCGTCAGACCCAACAGAAATTCAGCAAAATGGGCCGCGGCCTGATTTGAGGTCAGGATCCAGGCAAAGACGGTTGCCGCCCCGACGATCATGATGACCGAGGCGGTGGTTTCAATGGTTTCCATCGATACACGTACAAAGCTTTGTAAATCGACAGTGCGGTAGACAACCGTGCCAAGGAAAAGCGCATAGGCAGCCGCACATACGGCGGCCTCGGTCGGTGTGAAGGCACCTGATACAATCCCGCCCACGATAATCACGGGGGTCATCAAGGGCAGGAAAGCTGACACAAAGGTGCGCCAGACATTGGACAAGCGGAACGCAACATCGCGCGGATAGTTTCGGCGCGACGAATACCACCACACCATAGCCATCAACGAAACGGCCATCAGAAGGCCCGGTATGATGCCGGCAACGAAAAGTTTGCCAATGGAAACCGATGCCATCACCCCATAGATCACCAAGGGTAGTGAGGGCGGGATGATCGGACCGATTGTCGAGGAAGCGGCCGTAACACCGACCGAAAAATCGTCGTCATATCCGGCTTCACGCATGGCGCGAATTTCAATCGCGCCCAGCCCCCCGGCATCGGCAACAGCCGCCCCGGACATCCCTGAAAAAATGACACTGGCGCCGACATTCACATGGCCCAAGCCGCCGTGGGTCCAGCCGACCAGCGAACGTGCGAAGCCAAAAATGCGGCTGGTAATCCCCGCGGCATTCATCAAGGCGCCCGCCAGAATGAAGAACGGAATTGCCAGCAGTGGAAAGCTGTTCATGCCGTTGATCATATTATGCATCAGGACAACCGGCGGCAGTCCGGCAAGCAAAACATATCCGACCGAGGAAAGCCCAAGTGCGAAAGCAATTGGAACCCGTAACAGCATCAAGACGAAAAGTGAGGCAAACAAAAGGGAAAGGGTCATTGTTTTTCCCCCTTGAACGATCGGAGTGCCTGATAGATTGCAATACAGGTCAAGGCCACCAATGCCACCATGATAACGGCATAGAGGTAGTATTTCGGGAAGGGGAGCGAGACCATTTTCTGATAGCTGGTTTTGCTGATCAGGACCCAAAGGGACCAAGTACAGAACCCGGCAAAGAACGCGCTTGCCAGCAAGGAGAAGCTTTCGAGAAAACGCGCGATCTGGTGCGATTTTGCCCCCAGAATTTCAAGGCGAATATGTGATTTTATGAGCTGGCATTTGACCGCGCCGACAAAGGCCAGGGCGACCAGAAGATAACGTGCCATTTCTTCGGTCCAGGCGACCGAATCATTTAGCACGTAGCGTGAAAAGAACTGCAAAAAGACAACAGCAAATAATATCAGGAAAATCGCCAGAACAGGCAGGTCATACCATTTGAAGGGGACCCGAGGTGGCGCGGATTTATCGCGTTCTTCCTGTTGGGCAATGATGTTTTCAATGCTCTCGGACAAGGGCATTTTTTCCTCCCAGAAGGGGCCGGACCCCGGAAAATGATCCGGACGTCCGGCCCTATTATGCTTTTTATTGTGGGATCAGGATCAGCCTTTGATTGCCTTAAGGCGTTCGTAGACAGAAGGTTCCCAGGGCATGTCGCTTCCGGTAAGGGCAGGGGCAACAGCATCGATAAATGGCCCACGATCAACGTCGTTGACGGTGACGCCTTGGTCACGGAACCATTCGACAAGATTGCCTTCAGATGTATAGATTTCTTCTGAGCACCAAGCGGCTGCGTCTTTCAGGGCCTGTTGCAGTTTCGGGGCATCATCGCCGAGTTTGTTCATGGTCTGTTGCGAGATGAGAAGACCCAGAGAATTCAGGATATGGCCAGTCAGATTGATATTGGACTGCACTTCATAGAATTTTTTGAATTGAATGGTCGGCAGCGGGTTTTCCTGGGCATCGACGACTTTTTGCTGCAAGGCAAGGTAGACCTCGGAAAAAGCCATCGGTGTTGGATTGGCGCCGGTTATTTTGGGGAACATCTGATAGGCTGGTGCATTCGGCGTGCGAATTTTAAGCCCCTTCATATCGGCCGGGGTCAGAATAGGTTTGTTCGCCGTGACATGACGGGCACCATAATAGGTCATTGCCGCAACGGTATTGCCGGTAACATCAGTATAATTCTGGGCCAATTCGCCAAACAGGTCAGAATTGACATAGGCTTTCCAATGGTCGTAACCGCGCATTGTGAACGGGTAATCTGAAATCGAAATTGGCGGATAGCTTAGCGCCATGAAAGCCGGGCCGGTATAGATGATATCGACGGTGCCCAGAACCAGTGCCTCGTTCAGAGCGCTTTCATTGCCAAGTTGTGATGCGGGAAAAACCTGAATTTCATAAGCGCCGTTTGTCGCGGCTTTGAAGGCGTCGGCGGCGCGAAGGGCGGCTTGGTGGTATGGGGTGGCTGATTCGTAGACATGCCCGAATTTCAGAATTTCCTGTGCCGAGCTGATGGATGCAAACCCGGTTGCTGCGGCCAGTGTGACGGCCCCAAATTTCAGACATTTCGATAGTGTTTTAAAAGGTGTCATGAGTTTCCTCCCTGATGACGTGGAATTTTGTTTTTCTTGCTTTTGTTTGTCTTTAATCGATAAAAGTCTTTATGAGGGTGTGTCAACTGACCTTAAATCTAAAAAAGACACATTAAGGACAGGTAGCAGAACGCAATGGCGCGATCAGACAAACTTTATAAAAGATCCTATAATGCCTGCCTTGACCGGCTGGCGCTGGGCTGGGAGGTTTCCAGCATTTCAGGGTTGGCGCGAGACCTTGGGGTTAGTCGGAATACGGCGCGCCGGATTGTTGTCACGCTTTGCACCAATGGATTGCTTGTTGAGCGGGGTGGTGGTTTTAAGGCGCTGCGCAATGCGATTGGGACAGATTATTTTTCTGACGAGGTGGTGTTATCGACAGAGGATTTTCTGGAAAGCTCGTTCATGGAATTGATCCTCAGAGAAGATATTACACCCGGTGCACGCATCCGAGAGGCGGCGATTGCACGTCAGCTGGATGTATCAACATCTTCGGTGCGCGAATTCCTGATCAAGTTGAGCCGGTTCGGATTTATCCGCAAGGAACCCGGCAAAAGTTGGGTGTTTGACGGTTTCAATCGCGCCTATGCCGACGAGCTTCACGAGGTGCGCCTGCTGTTTGAGATGCGCACAATTGAAAAACTGATCGTCCTGCCCGAGGAAGATCGTTTTTGGCCTTCTATTTCAAGGATGCTGGCAGAGCATCGCGAATTTCTTAAACATTACGAAGAGCGTTATCTGGAATTTCCAAAGCTTGATGCGCGGTTTCATCGCTTGCTTAATCAGGCGTCTCGCAATCGGTTTATGGATAGCTTTCAGGACGTGATCGCGTTGATTTTTCATTACCACTATCGTTGGAACAAGGTTGATGAAAAAGAACGCAATTGCACCGCAGCACGGGAACATATCCGGATCATTGAAGCGATCATTTTGCGCAATACGCAAGAGGCCAAGAATGCGCTTGAGGCACATCTGAAAACGGCAGAAGTGACACTTAAAAAATCGGTCGAATGGTGATTCTGGCCGTGGGCCGCTCAGATTTTCGGTGGGATGGCGCGGCCCAGAGACAAAAAACCGGCGCAATGCACCGGTTTTTTTGGGATGTGGAATTTCTTATTGCCTAAACGTCGATGTCTTCGACGAAGCGGGCGTGTTCCTGAATGAACTGGAACCGAAGTTCCGGTTTTTTGCCCATCAGGCGATTAACCAGATCCTTGGTTTGATCGCGCGCATCGGGTTCGGCCGCATCGGGCAGGCAGACGCGCAGCAAAGTCCGTTTTTTCGGCGCCATCGTGGTTTCACGCAATTGCGGCGGTGGCATTTCGCCCAAACCTTTAAAGCGTGAAATCTCGGTCTTTTGGCTGCGTTTGAACTCGGTATCGAGCAGTTCTTCTTTTTCGGCGTCATCCATCGCATAAATGCTTTTGCCGCCTTGGGTAATCCGATAAAGCGGCGGCATCGCCAGATAGAGATTGCCGTTTTCAATCAGCGGCGTCATTTCCTGATAGAAGAAAGTCATCAAAAGCGACGCGATATGCGCGCCATCGACGTCTGCATCGGTCATGATGATGACGCGTTCATAGCGCAGATCGGCAATGCGGAAATCGGACCCGGAACCGCAGCCAAAGGCTTCGATCATGTCCTTGATTTCCTGATTGGCCATCATTTTTTCGCGCGTCGCAGATGCCACGTTGAGGATTTTACCGCGCAGCGGCAAAACAGCCTGAGTTTCGCGGTCACGTGCCTGTTTGGCAGAGCCACCAGCAGAATCCCCTTCGACCAGGAAGATTTCAGTGCCAGCCGCGATGGAACGCGAACAATCGGCAAGCTTACCCGGAAGACGCAAACGACGGGTTGCCGATTGACGTTTGGTTTCTTTCTTTTCCTTGTTGCGACGGCGTTCTTCGGCGCGGAAAATGATGCTTTCAAGCAAACGCTTGGCGTTTTCAGTGTCCCCGGTCAGCCAGTGATCGAAATGGTCACGCACGGCGGTTTCAACCAGTTTGGTTGCCGATGCGGTGCCAAGTTTTTCTTTGGTCTGGCCTTGGAATTGCGGATCGGAAATAAACACTGACAGCATGATACAGCCGCCGCCAAAGACGTCCTCGGCGGTGATGGATGCGGCCTTTTTCTGGCCGACCATATCGCCATAGGATTTGATCGCCTTGGTCAGGGCATAGCGGAAACCGGCTTCGTGGGTGCCGCCAAGCGGGGTCGGGACGGTGTTACAATAAGAATGGAAATAACCTTCGCCGCCATTGGGCCAGGCAATAGCCCATTCAACCCGTCCGGTGCTTTCGGCAAATTTGGCTTCGCCCGCGAACGGACGTTCGGTTACCAGATCACGACCTTCGATGGTCATATTCAGGTAATCCAGAATCCCGTTGGGGAATTTCAGGACTTCGTTCTGCGGGGTCGGGTCATCGCTGGTAAGCAGGATTGGATCGACCGACCAGCGGATTTCAACGCCCTTGAACAGATAGGCCTTGGACCGGGCCATGCGGAAAATGGTCGCTGGTTTCAGTTTGGCCCGGTTGCCGAAGATTTCGGGATCGGGACGGAAAATGACCGTGGTGCCGCGACGGTTGCTAACCGCACCGCCGTCTTGCAACGGACCCAGCGGGGTACCCTTGGAATATTCCTGAAATACCAGTTTGCGATCACGTGCGACTTCGACACGGAATTTATCGGTCAGCGCGTTCACCACCGACATACCCACCCCGTGCAAACCGCCCGAGGTTTCATATGACTTGCCCGAGAATTTACCCCCCGAATGCAGCGTCGTCAGAATGACTTCGAGTGCTGATTTGTCAGGGAATTTCGGATGTGGATCGGTTGGAATACCGCGCCCGTTATCGCGCACCATGACGGTGTTGTCGGGCCGGAGTTCCAGCTCGATCCAGTCGGCATAGCCGGCGACGGCCTCATCCATCGAGTTATCGAGAATCTCGGCAACCAGGTGATGCAATGCGGCATCATCCGTGCCCCCGATATACATACCAGGGCGGCGGCGCACAGGCTCCAAGCCTTCGAGAACTTCAATATCCTTGGCGGAATAGTCGTTGGAGGTCGATTGGTTTGATTCTTCGAAAAGGTCGGTCATGCCCCGGAACGCAACTTCTTTTATTGTGTTAAAACAAGGTCCAACACCGAATCTCTGTTGATCGATTTTACGGGGTTGGATGCCTTAAGACTTAACGAGTATCATATGTCGTTTGATACGGCCCATAAAAATGTTTTTTGGCTTCAAATACAAGCGGTGGTCTTGAGTGGGGATCACTATTTTGTTGTGGCAATGCGAAAAACGGTACTGAAAGCCGTGATAAGAACCGTGACCGGGAGGTCCAAAAATAATATAGGCCCGCAGAAATGATGTGGCCCAGACAGGAGTAAGTCTGATGGTGAATGAGAGCGATAACACACATAACAGCGATAACACCATGCCGCGTGGTGATATGTGCACCCGGACCCTTGCCATGCCCGCCGACACCAATCCAAGTGGCGATATTTTCGGTGGCTGGCTGATGTCGCAGATGGATATCGCGGGCGGGGTGATGGCAAGCCAGATTGCCGAGGGCCGCGTTGCGACGATTGCGGTTGATGCCATGACGTTTCATCGCCCGGTCTATGTCGGCGATGTTGTCTGCGTTTACGGCGATATCGAACGGATCGGCAATACATCGATGGTGCTGCATCTTGAAAGCTGGGTGCTGCGCCGTAATCAGCCGCCGCGCATCAAAGTGACCGAGGCGACCTTTACCTTTGTCGCGATTGATGCTGAAGGCCGCCCGCGCCCGGTGCGCAAGGATGAAGCCAGCGTTTAAAAACACCAGATAGTTTCAGGAGCCCCGCCATGAAATCCAAGCCGATGGTAAATGTTGTTTTTGCAATTGTGATGCTGGCAGGCGGGGCTTTTAATTCGTTTGCACAGGCGGGTGAGGCCGATGTGGTTGGTGTATCGGTAACGCGTGATAGCCAGAACACATATCGGTTTTCAGTGATGGTCGCCCATGACGATAGCGGCTGGGATCATTATGCCGATGCCTGGCAGGTGATCGGGCCGGACGGAGCCATTCTGGGGCAACGTATCCTTGCCCATCCCCATGAAAACGAACAGCCCTTTACCCGATCATTGTCCGGTGTGGAAATACCCAGCAATATCGAAAGCGTTACCATCCGCGCTCGTGATCTTGTGCACGGCTTTGGCGGAGCGGAGATGGTTGTTCGTCTGCCCGGTGTAGTCGGGGATACGGTAAAACAGCAGTAATGCAAAAGGCAGCGAAATTTCGCTGCCTTTTGCGCGAATGCCCCTGCGGTTTATACCCAAGGGCAAAGGGGATGGCGGTGCGTTACCATTCTTGCTGTGTCGGCATGATGAACAATTCTGCCAGATCAACGTGTGCCGGTGCCTGAAGGGCATAAAGAAGGGCATCTGCGATATCCTCGCCTTCAAGGAAGGTCATCTGTTTGCGCAGGTCTTCCATTTGCTGACGCAGGGCGAGGTCGCTGATCTGTTCGAACAGTTCGGTTGATACGGCACCCGGCTGGATGCAGGTTACGCGGATATTGTGCTTGTTCCCGACTTCCATGCGCAGACCGTCCGAAAAGGCGGTTACGGCATGTTTGGTTGCGCAATATACTGTCAGGCCCTTGAATACCTTGCGCCCCGCAATCGAAGAGGTGTTGAAGACATGGCCCGACTTTTGTTTGATCATGTGAGGCAGGGCTGCGGCGGTGGTATTTAGCAATCCCTTTAGGTTCACATCGACCATGCGATGCCATTCATCTGTCTTGAATGTATCAATATCAGAAAGTGGCATCAGGCCCGCATTGTTGAACAGGATATCGATGGTTCCATGCGCCTCGACCAGCCGGGCGACACCGGTTTCAACCGCATCAGGATTGATCACATCCATCTCGATGGCCATGGCTTTGCCACCATCGGCCTCGATCTGATTTTTCAATTCGTTCAGACGATCCATGCGACGGGCGGCGATGCCGACGGTTACACCGGTCTGTGCCAGCTTGCGAGCAGTTGCGGCGCCAATGCCACTTGAGGCACCGGTGATCAAGGCAACTTTACCTTCAATATTGGTCATTTTCAGGCTCCTGTTTCAAAGATTGAACCCGTCGGAACCATAAGGCGGTTCACCGGGGGCTTTCGACAGGAAGAACCTTAATGCCAGGGGATGTTCTTATCTTTTGGGGGATTGCGAAAACTATCGCGATATTGCGCAAATTTTCTTTGCGGATAAGGGGAAAACTAATCCCGCCGGTATTCCCGTGGTGACAGGCCTGTTTCGCGTTTGAAAACCTGTGAAAAATGACCGGGGCTTTCATAGCCAACGGCAAGGGCGATTTCGAGGATGCTCATATTCGTTTCCAGCAAAAGCTGTTGGGCTTTTGCCATCTTTTGGTGGATGAAATATTGCGAGGGAGAAGTACCCGTTGATTTCTTGAACAGGCGGCTAAAGTGATAGGTGCTTGAACCGGCTTCGCGGGCGCATTTTCCGAGATCAAATTTCTCGTCCAGATGGGTTTCCATATATGCCTGTACCCGGCGCAGTTTGAACGCGGGCAGTCTGGGGCCATCGGCGGGTTTGCGTGTGTCGGTTTGTGCGTATTTACGGATCAGGTGAACGGCCAGACTTTGGGCGATGCCCTGAATGTACAAATGGTTTTCCGGCTGTGGGGCTTGAATTTCCTGATTTATCAGGTGTAGCAACTGTGAAATCGTTTCATCGTGTGCGCCCGAAATATCGGGAAGGGTGACATGGCTTTTGCCCTGTCCCAGCAGATCGCGGGCAACGGTTTTAATCAGCGGAATGGACAGGTAAACATGCATCACCTGAAAGGGCTGATCGCCATGTGATTCCCAGCGCATTTCATAGGGGGCAGGCGATTGGGTCAGGAAGAAATCACCAACCCGGACATCGGTCGACATCCATTTACCGCCCAGCTCGCGTTCTTCGACGGTTGCGGCACCATTGATGACCCAGACGATCATCGGTTCGGCGACCGATGGCACAAGGAATGGTGCCTTGACCTTTTGATGTGAAAATATCTGGATATAGACATCTTTCCATGCCGCATTGTTGCCGCCCAGAAGGCTGTGCGTTTGCATGAAACGTTCCAGTCCTTCGGGCGATGTGCGAGCCGGAAGGTCGCTTTCTTTTGCCGGGGCAGGGACGGAGGAATACGTCATCTATGTATACCCGTGATCTTGTTTGTTGCTTTGGCGAGGTGGAGGTGGTCGTGCGCCTGCCCGATGTGGTCGTAAAGCATCCGTAATGAAAAAGGCAGCGATGTGACGCTGCCTTTGGGGATTGAGGTGCGGCCGACGCAGGCGCCGGGCGTTTAAACCGTCCAGCATTCCTTCGCCACGCGCAGGAAGTTTTCGCCCATGATTTTATCGACATCGTCGGGGGTATAGCCTTCGACGATCAGGGCGTCGGCAAGAGCGGGGAGTTTTTTCGGATCAAACACCGCCGCACCGCCCGCGCCGGGGCCATATCCGCGATGGGCGGGCCAGTAATAGGCGCGGTCTATGCCATCGGGGAAGTCATCGGTGCCCGGAACATGGGGCATGGTATCAAGGCCGATGCCAACATGATCAATCCCGACCAGTTTCACCGCATAGTCGATATGGCGGATCATGTCGGGGACTTCGGGCGCATTGGGGGACTTGATGAAACGCTGAAAGCCGCAAATGCCGATCACGCCGCCGGTATCGGCACAGGCTTTGATCTGCTCATCATCAACGCAGCGTTCATGACCGCCCAGTACCTTTGGGTTGGCGTGGCTAAACACGACAGGTTTGGTCGAGACCTTCATGATATCAAGGCTGCTTTGGCGCCCGGTATGCGAACAATCCATGATCATACCGCCCGCATTGACCGCCTTGACCATTTCCCGGCCCAGATCGGTCAGCGGAATGTCGATATCGTGACAGCCGCCCGCGACCGAATTATTGCGGTTATAGGCAAAGTGGATCTGGGTGACGCCCAATTTGGCAAAGACCGGGATCATTTCGGGCATGTCTTGGAGCATCACCGAGCCTTCAAGATCAAAGCCAACGCCCAGCAAGCCCTTTGATTTGGCGATTGCCAGATCATCAAAGCATTCAATCTGCATATATTTATCGGGATGGGCGGCAATTTTGGCCCGGAAGGCGGCGATCACGCGCATGATATGGGCGATGGAATTCATATCCATGCCGACATTCACACAGACATAATCAACATTTCCGGCAACGTAGTTATCAAGCAGGTTGATCGGGGTTTTGACATCTAGTGGTAAACAGGCATGTGCATCCCAGGTGAAGCCGGGACGATGACGGGTATTGGCCGTCGGGGCGGGGGCGGTGGTGACGTTCATCGGGGCGATGTCCTTTTGGTTTTGGTGCCGTTAATCCCAGTCAACGAAGCTGTCGACCACAGCGCGGTCATAACCCGCAGCCGCCTTGTAAAGCTGCTGAGAGTAGGGATGGTCAAGTTTGCCTTCGGCAAGCTGGGCGGCGGTGGCGCGTTCGACGATGCGGCCATGGTTCATGATGGCAATATCGTCGCACATATGGGCAACCACGGCCAGATCGTGACTGACCATGATATAGGTCAGGCCCAGATCATGGCGCAAGCGCGTCAGAAGGTTAAGCACTTCGGCCTGGATCGACACATCAAGCGCCGAGGTTGGTTCATCAAGCAGCAGGATTTTTGGTTCCAGAATAAGCGCGCGTGCAATCGCAACGCGCTGGCGCTGACCACCGGAAAGCTGATGCGGGTAGCGGAACCGGAAGGAATTATCGAGCCCGACCTGATTAAGGGCTTCGACCACGCGGGCATCGGAATTGCCAAGTCCGTGAATATCGACCGGTTCGGTCAGGATGCGGTCGATGGTGTGACGCGGATGCAGGGAGCCGAACGGGTCCTGAAACACCATTTGCGCCAGACGATAAAACGCCTTGTCGCGGGTGCCGGTCAGTTCCTTGTTGTTGACCAGAATATTGCCTTCCCAGTCATCGACAAGGCCGGTCACGGTGCGCAGCACAGTCGATTTGCCTGAACCCGATTCGCCGACCAGCCCGAACGACCCATTGGCCGGGACCGAAATATCGACGTCTTTAAGCACGTGGTTGTCATCAAACCACGCGTTGAGTTTGCTGATATCAATCATGGCATTCATTTTCTATGCCTCCGCCCAGCTTGCTTCGCGGGTCAGGACCGGTAATTCGGCGTGGTTCCCGTCCATCTTTGGCAGGCAGTTCAGAAGGCCCTTTGTATAGGGGTGTTTGGCCTGATCGAGTTCGGATGCGCGTAGTTCTTCGACCACGAGGCCCTGATACATCACCAGTACCCGGTCGCAGAAACTTGAGATCAGATGCAGATCGTGACTGATAAACACCAGTGCCATGCCGCGTTCACGCACCAGATCGTCAAGGATTGCCATCACCTGAAGCTGAACCGTGACATCAAGGGCCGATGTCGGTTCATCGGCAATCAGGATTTCGGGATCGGGGATCAGCATCATGGCAATCATGACACGTTGGCCCATGCCGCCCGATACTTCGTGCGGGTAGGCGTTGAAAACACGTTCCGGATCGCGGATTTTCACCGATTCCAGCATTTCAATCGCGCGGCGCTTGGCTTCTTTTGCGTTGACCTTGTGGTGTTCGCGGTAGGCCTCGATGATTTGGTCCCCGATGGTCATCACCGGGTTCAGCGAGTATTTCGGGTCCTGCATGATCATGGAAATACGTGCACCGCGCACCTTGCGCCAGTCGCGCGGTGACAGATTGCGCAGATCAAGATCATGGAACTGCATTTTATCGGCAGTGATTTTGCCATTTGGCGCGGTCAGGCCCAAAATGGCGCGCCCGGTCTGGGATTTACCAGACCCGCTTTCGCCAACAATACCAAGCCGTTCGCGGCCAAGATCAAAGGAAACACCGCGCACCGCATTGACCGGCCCTTTTGGGGTGGAAAATGTGATGGCAAGGTTTTTGACCGATAGAAGGGGTGCGTTACTCATATTCAATCCCTTTTAATCCCCGCCACGCGGATCAAGTACATCGCGCAGGCCATCGCCCAACAGGTTAAAGCCAAGACTGACAACAAAGATCGCAATGCCCGGCACGGTCGATACCCACCACTGATCAAGCAGGAACTGACGGCCATCCGATACCATAGCCCCCCATTCGGGCATCGGCGGTTGCGCCCCAAGACCAAGGAAGCCAAGACCGGCCGCAATCAGGATCATCCCCGCCATATCAAGGGTGACACGCACGACCAGCGAGGTGATGCACATCGGTATGATGTGACCGGTGATCAGGCCGACATTGGACACACCCTGCAAACGGGCCGCGTCGATATAATCGGATTTGCGCACGGTGATGGTTTCGGCACGTGCAATACGCGCATAGGGCGGCCAGGCGGTAATCGCAATCGCCAAGATGGCGTTTTCGATCCCGGGGCCAAGCGCTGAGACAAAGGCCAGTGCCAGGATCAGTTTTGGAAAGGCAAGGAAGATATCGGTGATGCGCATTAGGACCGCATCGACCCAGCCGCCAAAGAACCCGGCAGCCGTCCCGACCAGAAGGCCGACAGGGGCGGCGGTAATGGCGACAAGCCCGACAATCAAAAGAGTATATTGCGCGCCGTAAATCAGACGTGACAGAATATCGCGGCCCAACTGATCGGTACCAAACCAGTGTTCTGCACCGGGCGGCTGGATACGGTTGGTCAGATCGGCAGCCAATGGATCATAGGGGGCCAGAAGCGGGGCGAAAATCGTCACAAGGATCAAGCCCATCACAATTGACAGCCCGATCATGGCAAGCTTGTTTTCCGTCAGTTTCAGCCAGCCCAGCCATGTACGGCCGCATTTGGCCTGAAAGCGTGATTGCGGCGTGTCCGAGGTTAGCCATTGCATCAGGCCCGGTTTGACGGTGGTGGTGTGTGAATTCATTTAATTTATCTCCGGGCTCTGGGATCAAGAACGCGATAGAGCACATCGGAAAGCATATTGACCCCGATAAACACCGCCCCCACAACCACGGTGCCACCCAGAACCGCATTCATATCGGCATTGAGCAGCGAATTGGTGATGTAAAGGCCAAGTCCCGGCCAGGCAAAGATGATTTCAGTCAAAACCGATCCTTCGAGCAGGCTGGCATAGGACAGCGCGATCACGGTGATCAGCGGAACCATGACATTGCCCAGCGCATGGCGCCAGATGATGCGATGTTCGGAGATACCCTTGACCCGTGCTGTCAGGATGTATTCCTGGCTAAGCTGTTCAAGCATGAAGGAACGGGTCATGCGCGCAATATAAGCCAGCGAGAAATAGGCCAGGATCGATGCAGGCAGGATGATATGCGATACCGCATTCCAGAACAGGTCGATGTCGCCTTCGATTAAGGTATCGACCAGCATCAGCCCCGTCGTCGGTTCGATGAAATCAAGATAAAACGAGTCTAATCTGCCCGGTCCGGCAACCCAGCCAAGTTTCATGTAAAAGACCAAAAGTCCCATCAGACCCAGCCAGAAGATCGGCATCGAGTAACCGGCAAGGCCAAGGATGCGCACGATGTGATCAGGCCATTTGCCCTTGTTGATCGCGGCAAAGACACCGGCGGGAATACCCAATGCTACACCGATAATGGTCGCAAGCGTGGCCAGTTCCAGCGTGGCCGGGAAAACACGTTTAATATCGTCAAGAACCGGGTTTGATGTCAGGACAGAACGCCCGAAATCACCCTGAAAAATATTGCTGATATAAAGGAAGAACTGTTTCCACAGCGGCAGGTTGAGGCCCATTTCTTCTTTGACGCGCTGATAAACTGCTTCGCTGGCATGATCGCCAACGGCGGCTAGCACAGGATCAATCGGCAAAACACGCCCGATTAGGAAGGTGACCAGCAAAAGTCCGAGAAACGTAATGAGAAGTGAAAAAATAATACGGAGCACACTGGCGCCCGTACGGGAAAAGAGACGGGCGCGTTTGCGCCCGTCACGTGCGGTTCGAGTAACGGCGAACATTCGACCGTTTTCTCCCTAGTCCTTGGTTACAAAACGATAATAGTTATTATCGAACGACGGACCGAGGATGAGGTTATGCACATTTTTGCGCATGGACGCGATTTCGGTTTCCTGGAACATGATCACGAACGGACCGCTTTCAAGAACCTTCTTCTGAAGATCGACATACATGGCGGCACGTTTCGCATCGTCACGTTCAAGGGTTGCGGCATCGGTTTCAGCCGTCATCGCACCCGGGTTCCATGCATTGCGCCATGCAAGCGGCTTTGCAGTCGCATCATCGGCGTTATCAGGGTTCCAGGCAAAGGTCGATGCGTTGGTGTGCGGATCTTGGTAATCCGGGCCCCATCGACCGATATAGATATCGTGCTGACGGGCACGGTATTTGGTCAGGGTTTGTTTGCCATCGCCCGGAATGATTTCCAGATTGATGCCAGCCTGTGCCCAGGTTGCCTGGATCGACTGTGCCATCGCCATGATGGCGGTGGTGTTACGCGTATCCATGGTCACGCTGAAACCATCACCAAGACCGGCATCTGCCAGGATTGATTTGGCTTTTTCAACGTCAAGCGAATACGGGTTTTCGTTATAGGCGCCAAGGAAACCTTCGGGCAGGAATGCCTGATGGATTTGGGCGCGACCGGCCAAAATGGTTTTGGCAATACCGTCATAATCGACAAGGTATTTAAGAGCTTCGCGGACTTCTGGCTTGGACAGATAATCGTTTTTCTGTGACAGACCGAGATACCAAAGCGCGCCTTTACCCTTGGACAGGAATTTTACATCCGGGTTGCTTTCGATCGAAGCGATCTGATCGGCTTCGAGGTTACGCGCGATATCGATATCACCCTTTTGCAATAAAAGCTGCTGCGAGGCGGCTTCTTTGACGTTGCGGATGATGACGCGTTTCATTGCTGGTGCGCCGTCCCAGTAATCTTCGTTTGCCGTCAGGCTCAGGCTTTCGCCTGCGGTCCATTTGTTCAGTGCGAATGGGCCAGAACCGGCATAGTTGGTGGTCAGCCATTCATGGCCAAGGTCACCGTCTTTTTCATGGGCAAGGACTTCTTCCTTGTCGATAACGGCACCGACGCCTGCGGTCAGGCAATACAGCACGAAGCTTGGTGCATACGGTTTATCGACTTCCATGACGAGTGTGGAAGAATCGGTTGCACGGATCTTGTCCTTGACGTTTTCCGGGGTAAAGCCGAACTGGCCAAGGATAAAGGCCGGGGACTGATCCAGCAGGATCACGCGTTGCAGCGAGAAGGCGGCATCTTCGGCGGTCAGATCATTGCCCGAGGCAAATTTGATCCCGTCGCGAATCTTGAAGGTAAAGGTTTTGCCGTCTTCGGAGACATCCCAGCTTGTCGCGATGACGCCGTACATTTTCGACACGTCGTCGTTGTCAAAGCCAATCAGACGGTCATAGGTGTTACCGGCATATTCAGCGCCCGAGAATTCGAAAATCTGGGCGGGGTCGAGTGTGATGATGTCATCAATAGCAAACGCCATGACAAGTGCATTTTTCGGCGTTTCGGCCATGGCAGCCATTGACGTGGTAACCAGTGCGGTTCCCATAACCAGCCCTGCGATCAGTTTGCGCATTTTGCGCCTCCCGTTATGTTGTTGTTGAATCCGTGGGCCTGATTTCAGTGGGGCGGCCCGCGTGATCTTGGGCCAGAACTTCGTCCCGGAAATATGGACCGGTTTGACAGTGTTTTGGTAACACGTCTAACTGGGCGCGACACGTCGGGTGAAGTGCCCCGAAGGATCCATATTTCCAGAACGAAGCTCTGGAACCCCCGAAGCGAAGCATAAATTATACGATTAATCAATGACCAGACGGTCAGGAATGCCCAAAAAACACGCAAGATACTGTGTGGTATCGGGCGAGTTCACGTATTGGTTGCGCATTAAGGTGCTTGGGGCGTGTTTTGAGTGCGCAGGGAGGTGTCAGGGGTGGTGTTCGAGCACAGTGGTGCCGTTACGGCACATGATGACACGGTGAAAGATGGCGCGACGTGTTTAGGGGGAAATCGCAGGGGGAGAGGGCCTGATTTCAGGCACAAAAAAAGCCGCTTATCAAAGCGACTTTCCGTACTCTTTAAGAAGAGTGGCGCGAGTGACGGGACTTGAACCCGCGGCCTCCGGCGTGACAGGCCGGCGCTCTAACCAACTGAGCTACACCCGCTTGGTGTGGCGCGGTTTATATAAGGGGAGGTTCGGTCTGGCAAGGGCTTTTTTTCAAAAAAATGAACCTGTTTTGCCCTTGATCGGATCGTATTTGTCAAAGCCGTTGAAAACCGGGTTCGGCTGTTGGCGTCGGGGCGGTGAATAAACAGGAAATTGTGCCAACCGAACCGGACGGGGCATGGGGTGTTTTGCCGTGGTGACGGGGATGAAAAGTTTGGATGGGAATGAGTGATTTCACTTCACGGCGTGGCGCGCTGGACAGCACAGGGGCAGGTTGAAGCAATGCTGGCTAAAATCAGAAACAAAAAAAACGCCAACGGCGAACCGTGGCGTCTTTTTTTGAACTTTCCATTAGGTGGAAAGTGGCGCGAGTGACGGGACTTGAACCCGCGGCCTCCGGCGTGACAGGCCGGCGCTCTAACCAACTGAGCTACACCCGCTCGGTGTGTGGCGCGGTTTCTAACAGCAGGTCCGAGGGGGCGCAAGACCTTTTTGCCCTGCTGGGGGACTTTTTTGGCTGCAACCATGCCGCAGACACCATGGCGCGTTTTGGGTCGCGCCAAATGTACCCCAAAGGTGGTGCTCGAGGGGGCGGGGCGGGGCCGGAGAGGCATAGGGATCAGAGGTTGCCATATTGAGGGCTGGTTGGGGATGCGTGGGGCTGCCTTAGGGTGAGTTGGTGGTGGGTTATCCCTTTAACGTATTGCCAGGGCGTTGCCGCCATGTTGATCGGGTTCATGGTGTTTGATGCTGATCAAAGTTCCTACCTGCGGGCGTATGTAAAGCTTTGGGACGGTACGAAGCTGCTGCTAGCTGTTATTTTACCGCTGTTGCCGATTGAAGGCGCGGGTGGATCAAATGGGGATGGACAGGCAGAGCGGGGCAGTAAACGCTGGGGGCGCGATGTGACCGATACAATCCTTGCCGTTCTGGACGAGATTGAAGCTGGCCTTGCTGCGCGACTTGATAATTGTGTGCCAGGGGATGATGCGCCGGATCATATGTGGGAAAATAAGGTGGCCGACCTTCGAATGTTGCGCTGTCTTGTCTTGCTTTGGAGCGGGCAGAGCGCGGCATTGAGCAGCGAGAACGAGGATGTTCGGCAATGGGTGATGGGACGTCTGCCCGCCGTGATCGAGCGATTGGACCGGATTGATGCCAAGATCGCCCGTTTTGTTACCCACAGCGCTGTTACCCATAATATCGTCGATATGGTTGCCGGTCGTACGGTCAGTGTTGGCAATGTTGGTAACAATCTGGGCATTCGTGATCGACGGGGGTGCAGATATGCCAAAGCAATGTCTTCAGGTTTGCCCGATGACACCAATGTCGCGTGTTTTCATAAAAAGTAAGACTGTGAACGGCGAAGACCCTATTCGCGCGGGAGCTCGCAACGTTCGGACAGTTTGGACAGGGCGGCAACTGTGGCCTGTTCGACCGTGGTGCCAAAGCCTGTTACGCGACTGGCCAGAATGACATAGAGAGAGTCGATATGAAGCTGAATAACCAGCAATTGCTTCATATTGGCCTTTGTTCGGTCCGCAACAAAGATTTCCAGTGATTTGGCAATTTGGGTCATCAGTGGATATTGAAACGTTCCGCCGAGCGACTTGACCGAATAGGCAAGGTCCGCACTATGTTCCAGCGCACCGGGAGACTTGGACAGGTCGCTAACAGCGGCAACCACGACTTTGCGGCAGTCGGTAAGTTCCTTGCCGATGTCGCGGACAAAGGTTTCCTTGCTGCGCTGAACGACTTGTTCCAGCTCTTCGAGCTGTTGGGGTGACAGGTTGATGTCGAAACCCTTGACGAAATTGACCGCACGCCGCTTCAGATCCATCTGAGGCGGTATGATTTGGGCCTTTTTTTTATTGGTTTTATTTTCAGGCGTCACGATTTCTCTGGTCCCCCAATCAAAATGGGTCATTTATCATCTGAGCTCCTTCTGTCGAGCCCGTCAAAATCAACCTGTCTGCGGCGACGATCCGGCCCAAAATAGGTGCCGGTGTTCACAAAATGCCGTGGGCGCGTGATTGCCGATACAAGCCGACTGTACAGTGCCTTGGCATTGAATGGTTTGGCAAGGAATTCTGTAATGCCGAGGTCGCGGGCCGTCGTAACATAGCGTTGTTCCGAATGTGCCGTAAGCATGATCACCGGTACAAAGCGGTTGGGTGAATTGATTGAGTTCCTGAGGACATCAAGGAATTCAAGACCATCCATTCCCTTAAGCCGCCATTCGGTGACGATGACATCAATCCTCTGGGTCCGCAAAACTTCAAACGCGTCGTTCGGTGATTTGACACGCTGAACGGCCGTCGCACCTAAGTAGGCGAGCGTATCAAAAACGACTTGGGCCGAAATCTTGTCGCCGTCTACGACCAGAAAACTGATTTTGCTGAAATCGATCTTTGCGCTCATCCGGCCTTACTATCCTGTGCGTCGCCACGTTTCTGATCCTTGTTGTCTTTCAGGACCTTATCTTTCGTGAAGATCGTACTGTCACGGTACTAAATTCTTATACCTTTGTCTGAGTTGCAGCAAGACCAAAGCAGTCAGTTATTGCCATGCAAATCTGACAAATACTGACTTTTTCTGAGTTCTGGCCCCGTGCGGGAAGTGAACAAATGGCAGTTATGCTCTTTTTTGTTCGTGCTCGTACCTCGACAGAGCACCGTATATTGGGGGCGCCCTTGGAATTAAAAGGGGCCGCTGCGAAGTATCTGACATGACAAGGGGAAAGCTTAGGAAAGCGGTTCGGTGCTGCCTTCGTCGTCAATGACCTGAACTGCAACGCCTGCCTCGCCGAACATCTCGGTCGAGATTGTCATGTCTTGTTGCCAGCGTTCAAGGAAGTCCGGGGTCAGTTTGCTCTTATCGACAAAGACCTCGGCGATGCCGGCCTGAATAATGGCGCGCGCGCAATCACAACATGGGAAATGGGTGACATAAAGGGCGCAGCCATCAAGCGATGTGCCGGTGTAGCTGGCGTTATAAATCGCATTGCGTTCAGCATGTTCGGTATAGGCGTATTTTTCAGGGCGTTGATGGCGGCTTTCGATCGTGTCGTCGACACCGCGCGGGAACCCGTTATAGCCAACGGCACGGATTTCCTTTTTCGGGCCGATGACAACCGCACCAACCTGGGTGCTGCGGTCTTTTGACCACTGCGCGATATGGGATGCCAGTCCCAGGAAGCGATGATGCCATTTGCTCATTTAGCCGGACCCTGATTTGTGTATGTGGTGTGGTTGTCAAATGCGATTGCCCGGACAGGCCGTGAGGCAAGGGCATTTGATGCTGCACTGCTTCTTTAAAGGAGTGCCCGCTTGTAATTGTCCAGAGAAAAATCACATTATTGTAAAGGCATTAAACGAAAAGTCCCTGTTCAAATAGGGGCTGATTGACTATTAAGGGGATACCCCCAGATAAAAATCAGGACGTCTCGACGCCTCGCCGGGAAATCATGGCCGACGCGAAGAGCACTAATGGAAACCTAATAACAAGAGGTAATAGCCGATGCGCCGACAACGTAAGGCGAAGATCATCGCAACCCTGGGGCCGGCGAGTTCGCATCCGGATACTCTGGAAACGATCGTAAGAGCGGGTGTTGATGTATTCCGGCTGAATTTCTCGCATGGTGAACATGCCGAGCATCAGGCGCGCTTTGAAACAATCCGCGAAGTCGAAGCCAAGCTTGGCCGCCCTATTGGCGTGCTGATGGATTTGCAAGGCCCGAAAATTCGCTGCGGCACCTTTGCCGACGAAAAGATCGAACTTGAAGCCGGTGCGAAATTCCATTTTGATATGGATAAAACACCCGGTGATACGAACCGTGTCTCATTGCCTCATCCGGAAGTTTTTGCGGCCCTTAAACCGGGTGCGAATCTTTTGCTTGATGACGGCAAGTTGCGGATGCGTGTTGATAAATGTGACGCCAAATCGGCAGAATGCACCGTTATAACCGGTGGGCCGCTGTCGAACCGCAAGGGTGTCAATCTTCCCGATGTTATGCTGCCGATGTCGCCGTTGACGGACAAGGATCGCGTCGATCTGGATTATGGTCTTGAGATGGGCGTTGATTTCGTTGCGCTTTCCTTTGTCCAGCGTCCTGAAGACGTTGCCGAAGCGCGCAAGATCATCAATGGCCGTGCGGCGATTGTGTCGAAGCTTGAAAAGCCGCAAGCGATTGAGCATCTCGACGAAATCGTGGCACTTTCGGATATCATCATGGTGGCACGAGGCGACCTTGGTGTTGAATGCCCGCCAGAAGATGTGCCGATCCTGCAAAAGCGAATCATCAGGGCATGTCGCGAAGCCGGTAAGCCGGTGATTGTTGCCACCCAGATGCTGGATTCGATGGTGACAAACCCGGCCCCGACACGTGCCGAGGCATCCGACGTTGCAACCGCCATTTATGACGGTGCCGATGCGGTGATGTTGTCTGCCGAAAGTGCGGTTGGTAAATATCCGATTGAAACGGTCAGCATTATGGACCGGATCATGGTCCGGGTGGAGCAGGATGACCTTTATTATCGTATGCGCGATGCCAATCGTCCCGATCCGGAACACAACTCGCCGGATGCCATTAGTGCGGCGGCCCGTCAGGTGGCAGGGACAATTGGTGCCAAGGCGGTTGTGACCTACACCACGTCGGGGTCGACATCGCTTCGTGCGGCACGTGAACGTCCGGAAGTTCCGATTCTTGGATTGACGCCGAAAATCCAGACGGCACGTCGTATGACGTTGTGCTGGGGTGTGCATGCGGTATTCACCCGTGATGCGACCAACTTTGCCGAGATGGTCGGTATTGCCTGTGAAGTTGCCAAGCGTGAAGAATTCGCGGCAACCGGTGATTCGCTGGTGATTACCGCTGGTGTGCCGTTTGGGACGCCCGGCGCGACCAATATCCTGCGCATTGCGTGGTTGACGGCGAAAGATTAAACGTTTCAAAGCGTTGTAAAATCAGACGGGTGGCAAATTGCTGCCCGTCTTTTTTTGTGCTGATTTTAAGGGCCTCTGGCAGCTGCGCGACAAACTGCGGATAGACGATTGTATTGTTAATGTTTTTTTGAGTGTTTACCCCGATAGTCAAAGTGTCATGACAGATGCCTTTGTGTCTTTTGGATATGAGGAAAGGTCATGATCATGAGTTTAAAAGCTTTTTGGCTCTTGTGGTGTTGTTTGGGGTTGGTTGCTTTGCTATAAGCACTCAAAGACCAAATAAAAAACGTTGGTGTCGCAAGGGGTTGGCACCAATATGCCGTAAGGCACGGGACAGGGGAATTACTGCGATAATGCTGAACTGGATGTTCAATCGGCAGAAATCGAAGGATGACGGCGGGCTTGATGACAAGTCTGCAGCAAAACTTCGTGATTTGGCTGAGACGGTCCGCAGCATCGCGCCCGACGAGTTTGGCGCGAACGAGCAGGTGTCTTCGCGTTCCGGGCGTATCCCGCGCAGAAAACAATCTGATATCCCATCCGCCCAAAGCGGACTTGATTACGCCGCACGTCTTTCGGCCGATCTGGTTGATGATGATGACGAAGAAGATGGTCAGCCGGATTTTGACAGCGACGTTCGTATGGATGTTGCGCGCCGCCTGCGCCGCCATCTGAGCGAGCTTAGCCCGTCTGAGCGACTTGATATGGTCGAAGAATTCGTGGCTGCGATCGGCAATATGGCCGATTGTTATCGCCCGCAGGTAATTGCCCTGATCGAACAGGAACTAAGCCACACACCGTATATGACGCGTCAGGCTGCAATGCGCCTGCGTCAGGATATTGCGGCGATTGGCCGGGTGTCGTTGGGTGAATATGTTGAACTTCTAAGCGATGCGGACTTTCTTGATATTTTGCGCGGGCGCGGTGAATTTGTTCAGACTGCTTCTGAGAAGGCCGATGCCAAACAGGAAGCCGCTGCGCAGGCCCGCCTTGCACGGGATCGTGCAGAAAAGGAAAAGGGCGGGCTGCTTAACCGTTTCCTGGCTTCGGACGACGCGCCGCGGAATGTTGTGGCGATGACGCCGCAATTTGGCGCCAAAAGGCCAGCATCGGATAAAACGCCGCTTGGCGAGATGCGAGATGGTCGAAACAAGATTTCCCGTCAGGCACAGCGCCGCATTGCACATTTCATTCTGGCATCGTTGTTTGACACATTGGTTGAACAGGGCCGGATGCGGGCCGAGGTGGCACGCGCCATGCGCCAGTCGGTGCGTCAGCGGATCGAAAAAGCCAAGCTTGAAAACCGCATTCCGACACGCATGGCAAGCGTTCCATCAGATAGTGATATTGAAGATGCGATGCATGGTGAGGACGCCGATCCGGCGGGAACATCCGAACCGGTTACCATTGACCAATATGTTCTTGATGCGTTGTCGCGGAATGAAGATGCGCTTGTGGTTCAGGGATTGGCCCATTATGCGCAGATGCCAGCCGCCATTGTTTCCAAGATTCTTGATTCGGGCAGCGCCCGCGCCATTACCGCATTGGCATGGCGCGCAGGCATGACAGCCCCGTCGGCCATTGTCCTGCAAATGAGTGCCGCAATCCCCGAAGAAAACATTGAACGTCCGGCTGCGGGCGGGCGTTATGCCATGGCCGCGACGGATATGGATTGGTATATCGATTTCTTTAACGAGCTTCAGCCATCCGGCCCGCGTGGGCGTGCGGCTGGTGGGGCGTCGGCTGCTGGCGTTGCCAGTGGTGGCGGGGCCGTCAGTAACACTGCGTCGCGCAGTTCCGACCAACCGGTGCGCACGCGCCGACAGGTGGATGATCGACCCCAGGGGCCGAAGGGAGAATAAACGGGATGCGCAAGGATCTCGGGATCTCCTATGACGGGCTGAAATATGCCCTTTCGATCAAGGATAATTATCGCAGTGGCGAACCGCTGACCGTTACCGGAGCGGGTGCACAGCAGCGTCTTTTGATGCCGGAACATCTGCTGAGCAACGATCTGGCTTTGCTGCAGTATGATGATCCACTGGCACTTGCCGTGATTGCGACCAAAGACCCGGAAAGCCCGATGGCCTTGGCCGCTGCAATCCGCATGGGACCGCACGCTAAATGCAAGGAACTGATTACCGGCGTTTTTGAAGTTGTTTCAGATGCGACCAAGCATGAACTGGTTGCTGATTGCGCCAAACTTCTGTCACGCAACGCGTTTAGTCCGGAAGCGTTCCAGCTGGTTCGCAACCGTGCCTCTAATCATGTTGTTGAAATTCGCGAAGCCTATCGCCGGGCGATGGCGGGAAACTTACGCGCGCTTTTAGATGGCAAGATGGCAGCGCGTGAATTTGTCGAGGAATTCATCGAGCTGGCATCGCATGGTAATCTGCGTATCGAGATCTATCGCCGTCTGGTGATGAAACTGATGCGGTCCGATGCGGTGCGGCCAAGCGTGAAATTCATGTTGCTTGAGCGTCTGGACAAATTCCCGCAGATGGTCAAATTGCAGATTGTTAACGAAGTTAACTCTGCCCCGGAGACACCGGAATACCAGACCCTGAAGCAGGAACTGCGCTGGATCTATGAAAGCAAGGCCCGAGCAAAAACCACCGAGCCTGCGACGGAAACATCGAAAAACTGGTTTGATGGTTCATCATTGGATTATGGGACCGCAGCGGGTTTGCAGAGCCGCAACGCGATCATTAAACCACAGCAACCGACCCTGAAACGGGCCAACGTTCCGTCGATGATGTCGAGTGGTGGTTTTAGCACACGTGAAATTTCATCCTGGCTGAATTGATCCGCCCTGGGGCAGCACCAAGACGTGCATTTGGCCTCTGTATGATTAGCCTGACCGGTAAACCCGGCCCATTAACCCGCCAGACGATTGGCGGGTTTTGTTGTTTGGGCCGCCAATGTGTTTGTGGCCTGATTTTCCAGATAGACGGTACAGACGACGCGCAAAAGTGATGCGAAATTGGGAATGTCGCCACGTTGGCTGACAACTTCGTCATGCAGTTTGCCAAGGAATTGCGGGGTGCTGAACCCTTCACCGGCGGCAATTTCATCAAGGATTTGCCAGAACCGCTGTTCAAGCCGGACACTGGTAACCACGCCATTGATGCGGATCGAGCGACTGATGGATTGATAAAGTTCGGGATTGGTGCCGGAATAGATCTGACACATGACGACGACCTCTCCTGTTGGTGCCACCGGCGATGATACGCCGGTGGTCGTTACAGGGGTATGGTCCGGCATCTGGCCGATAAACGCAATCGGTGATTGCGTTTGCAGTGTCAAAGTGCGGCTAGAGCGTGATCTCGGTGCCGAGCAGTGTCAGGAACCCGGCCAGCCATTTAGGATGGGCAGGCCATGCCGGTGCTGTGACCAGATTGCCGTCAATACAGGCATCATCAATCGCGATTTCAGCATAGGTGCCGCCGGCAAGGCGGACTTCGGGTGCGCAGGCCGGATAGGCCGATACCCGCCGATCTTTCAGGATATCCGCAGCGGCAAGAATTTGTGCGCCATGGCAAACCGCAGCAATCGGTTTATCGGCATCGTTAAAATCGCGGACCAAACGAATGACGTATTCGTTCAGGCGCAGATATTCCGGTGCGCGGCCGCCCGGGATCAGAAGGGCGTCGTAGTCTTCGACGCGGGCCTTGGCGAAATCAGCATTCAGCGTAAAGTTGTGGCCACGCTTTTCGCTATAGGTCTGATCACCTTCAAAATCGTGAATGGCAGTGGCGACCATATCACCGGCCTTTTTGTCGGGGCAGACGGCATCAACCGAATGGCCAACCGCAAGCAGAGTCTGGAACGGCACCATGGTTTCATAGTCTTCGGTATAGTCACCGACGATCATCAGAATTTTCTTTGCTGACATTTGTTTATCCTCCCGTTTGGTGTGGTCGGATAAGTATAGGGCAGGGTCGGGGGGGACGGGTAACAGCGGGCTACTACGGCGTGAATTCTGCTGTGACGGATGATGCGAAAGATTGGGGGAAAACCAAAAAAGGCGACCCGTTTGGGCCGCCTTTATCAGGTTAAATTTTTGTGACTGATCAGCTTTTTGGCGTGGCCGGTTTGGCAGCGGCCGGTTTTTTGGCTGCTGTTGTTTTAGTTGCCGTTTTGGTTGCTGTCGCACGGCTGCGGGGGGCGGGTTTTTTCGCCGGTGCCGCTTTGGCAGCAGAAGCAGCTGATGCGATTTCCGCACCTTCGATGACATGCAGATCGCGCTGAGGGAAGGGAATAGAGAAACCGGCAGCTTCGAGTTCGGTTTTCGATTTGCGCGTCAGGTCAAAGAAGGTTGGCCAGTATTCCGAAGTGGTAACCCAGCCACGTGCTGTCAGATCGACCGAGCTTTCGCCAAGGGTGGCGACGAAGCTCATCGGTTCCGGATCTTTAAGGACGCGGGGGTCGCTGGCGACAAGTTTGGTCAGGAAATCAAGTGCGGCATCGACATCGTCGTCATAGGAAATCCCGACTTTGATATCGAGACGGCGTGTCGGATTGCGCGAATAGTTCTTGATCGAGCTGTTCCAGATTTGCGAGTTCGGGGCCGAGACATAAACCCCGTCTGGTGTTTTCAGAAGCGTGGTGAACAGAGTGATTTCAACGACCGTGCCGGAAATAGACCCGGCTTCGATGAACTCATCAACCTTTAGTGGGCGCAGGATCAGCATCATGACGCCCGCGGCAATGTTGGACAATGTGCCTTGCAGGGCCAGGCCAATGGCCAGGCCGGCGGCGCCGAGGACGGCGATGATGCTGGCGGTCTGGACGCCAAAGTTTGACAGGACAGCGATCAGGACAAAGATCAGGATCGTGTAACGCACGATGCTGGCGGCCAAGGGTTTGAGCGTCGAGTCGACGAACGTTGCGTTCTTAAGAGAGTGACGCACCAGTGCCGCGGCACGTCCCGCAACCCACCAACCGATAATCAGGATAACGATTGCGCCAAGCACATCCGCCCCAAACCCAAGGGCAAATGCCTTTAGCATTTCGGCAATTGTCGCCACATCTGTTTCCATAATTTAAACCTCGCTTGCTCAGTGTCAAAGTTGTAGTCTAATTACCCCATACTACAGTATGAGGTAATAGCATTACAGGTTTGTGTGGTCTTGAAAAGTGACGTCGGGGTACCACCTGAACCTAATGTCATGGAACATTTCGTGTTTTCGGTCGTTTTGCGACATAATATGACCATCATTGGTGATATTGTATGCTACTGAATAACAACCTTAATGATAGGGGCAAAAAACATGCAGCTTCGTCCGTCTCTTGTTTGTGCTATCGGGGGCGTCGCCCTTCTTAGCGCATGTAGCAGCGTCGACAATTCGGGTACTGCTATCGCATATGGTGGTAACCCTCTGACCTACAGCAGCTCTGTAAACAGTGCCGTTGGCGGTGCCGTGCCGACCACGGCATTTGGCAAATCGCTTAAAGCTGAATACATCGCTTATGCACAGCGTGAAGCCGATGAATGGTACGATTTCTTCGATGCCGATTTCTTTGCGAAGAAAGCTGGCAAAGTTGCTGAGAACGAAACCATTCTTCCGGAAGATCCTGCGAATTGGCGTTTCGACGCTGAAGAAGTCGCACAGAAACGCGCTGTTCGTGATGAACTGATTGCGCTTCTGGATGATGGAAAGCGTGAAGCAAAACCGGATACTGCCGCGATTGCGCAGGCCCGTTTTGATTGCTGGATCGAAGAAAGCGAAGAAGGCTGGCAGACTGAACTGATTAGCCAGTGCTGGAAAGATTTCGAAGCCGCAATGGCCGAGCTGAAAGCAGAAGAGCCGAAAGAAGCAATGGCACCGGCACCGGTTGCAGCTGCACCGCGCCTGTTCACCATCTTCTTTGACTTTGACAGCACAGCCATTACCCCGGTTTCCGAACGTGTTCTTGACGCCGCTGCACAGCAGTGGGCTTCAAGCATGAGCAACGTTACCGTCGTTGGCCACGCTGATGCGTCGGGTTCGTCGGCCTATAACTTGGGCCTGTCTGAACGTCGTGCTTCTTCGGCTCTGTCTGAGTTGACCAAACGTGGCATTAAAGGCGACATGGTCGATAGCGAAGCCGTTGGCGAAAGCGATCTGTTGATCCCGACTCCGGATGGTGTTCGTGAGCCGCGCAACCGTCGTGTAACGATCTCGATCGATTAAACTTCGGTCCTTTACCAAATCTTCGGCAACGAGGTGGCATCATGCCACCTCGTTGTTTTTTATGCATACTCGACTAAATGGGAGGTCGGGCTGCGTGAATAACAGTTGAATTTGCATTCAATCCACCTAATGTCTGCAGGATATTCGTACTGCAAAGGGAGATGCGGGGGAAAATGATCAGAACATTGTGCCGTTCATTGTGCGGTGCCGGTATTTTTGCGATGGCCGTTGTTGTCATGGCAGGAAGTCTGGCCCAGAGTAGTCAGGCTGCCGATAAAACTCCGCCCGTTCCGTTTGAGAAATTCTATGCCTCAGAGCGCGGTGATGGAAAATACCTTCGCTTTAACGCGTTCTCTGGCGAGATTCCCGGCAAACGTATCAAGGCGCTGTTGCGTTCAGGTCAGGTTATTGGTGACCGTATTCTTCTTTCCGAAGACGTCGCCGTTTATTTCCCCGATGGTTACATTGTTCAGTCCCAGACTCGCTTTGGCAAATATATGCCGCGTCCGGGCCTGATTGCCGGGGCGGTCGCAAAATCCGATCATTTGGTGAAAAATCCGCGTTATGGCCTTGTTGCCAAGTTTGACCAAATCCTTGGCGCTGAATGCGCGCGTACTGAATATGCCAATGGGTTTGCCGCACTTCGGATTAAAACGGATGGTGTGATGTCACTGGTGATGGAGACTGCCGGGCTTTACGACCCGTTGGTTAAGGAAGATACCACCACTTATACGGTGACCAGTGCCGTTCAGCCGGTGTTCATCGGCAATCAGGGGCTTTTGCCCGATCTTATGAAAATGTGCGGTCGCGGCTAGATTATATTTCGCAGACGGCAATACAAAAAGGCACCGTTCGATTTGGCGGTGCCTTTTTGTTTGTGTATGTCAGCGCGTGGGTTGGGTTATGCGACTTTCCAACCCGGGGCAAACAGACGTGGAATTTCAATCGCCGGGCAGCGGTTCATGACAACGTCCAGCCCGGCTTCCTGTGCGCGTGTGGCGGCCGTAATATTGATCACGCCAAGCTGCATCCAGATGGATTTGGCGCCAATGGCGATGGCTTCGTCAATGACGCCGCCTGCGTCCTCGCTATTGCGGAAAATATCGACCATATCGACCGGTTCGGTGATGTCGGCAAGGGTGGCGACGACTTTTTGTCCGTGGATTTCACCACTCGCCTGACCGGGGTTGACCGGGATGACATGATAGCCCCGTGACAGCAAAAATTTCATTACGCCATTTGACGGGCGTTCGGACTTGGGGCTGGCGCCGACCAATGCGATGGTTCGGGTGCGTTCAAGCAGCACTTTTGTCGCATTGTCGTTCGGATTGTTGAACTCGCTCATGTCGTCTGCCTTTGGTTTGCGATGTGCCGTTATCATGGCTGTATGATACATAAGACATTGTGATCGGGCAGCAATCTTCTGTGGTTTGTTTTTGGAATGCAGTGATGCCGGGAAACTCGCAAAAAGTTGATGGCAGATTTAACTGACGGCGCGGGAAAAAACGGTTTGAGTAACCCGGTTAAGCGTGAATTGGATTTCATGTGTCACGCTTGTTCCTGATCCTAGGTTTTGAAGGTCGCTTTATATGTATCCATGGTGTGATCCGTCCGGCAGGTTTTCCGTTTTCAAACTGACTGTGTTTGTTTTGTTGCTGGTGCCGGGGTGTTTCATCCTATGGCCGGTGATTGCTGGGGGCGGGGCGACCATTCCGGTCAAGGAAGCGATCCTTGAAAGCGGGGATTGGGCGATCCGGATGGTGTTGATATCGCTTTTGATCACGCCGCTGCGCCGGATGACACGGGCAAGTAAACTGGTTCAAATTCGGCGCCAGGTTGGTCTGGCAGCGCTGGGGTATGGGTTAACGCATTTAATGCTTTATGCGCTGACCCAGTCTTGGGACGTGTTGCGGATTGCCAATGAAATTCTGGCACGTATTTACCTGACCATTGGCTTTGTCGCGTTGACCGGGCTTGTGATCCTTGGCGCGACCTCGACCAAATCGGCGATGCGCAAATTGGGTAAAAACTGGGCCCGTTTACACAAAGCCAGCTATGGCATTGGCGTTCTTGCCGCGGTGCATTTTTTCATGCAGTCCAAGATCGATGTTAGCGAGGCCACCCTGATGGCGGGGTTCTTTGTCGCTTTGATGTTGTACCGGGTTGCCCATGCGCGTGACTGGTCATTGCGATCCCCCTTGGTGCTGGTCATGGTCGCGGTTGTATCGGGCCTGATGACTGCCGGGATTGAATATGCTTGGTACGGGTTGGCAACCGGTGTGCCGCCATCGGCGGTTCTGGCGGCGAATTTTGAAGTCATGTGGCCATTGCGCCCGGCGTGGAATGTGCTTTTGACCGGGCTGTTTATAGCGGTTGTTAGCCTTTTCGGGCGCGATGCGATTGGCCGGGAATGGGTCGGCCAGATCGCATCGACCCTGTTTGTCAGACCGCGGCGCTCGCACGGCGGGTAAGGGCGGTCAGAAGACCGGCACCGATCATTACCGCGCCGCCAGCGCGTGTTAGGCGGCGCATGGTTTGCGGTTTGCGGAATTTTGCCCGGAGCGCACTGGCCATGATGGCCCAGATTGCAACATTGATGGCCGCCAGAATAACAAAGGTTGCCGTCATGATCACAAATTGCGGCAATACCGGCATCGATGCATTCACGAATTGCGGGACAAAGGCGATGAAAAATACAATGCCCTTTGGGTTCAGTGCGGTCACGATATAGGCCTGCAGGAACATGCGCGACGGCCGGTTGCGCTTGGCATCGGGGTTGTCTTCAAGCCTGCCGGGTTTTTCGCGCCACATCTTGATACCAAGATAAATCAGATATCCCGCCCCGCAGAGCTTCAAGACCGTAAAGGCATTTGCCGATGTCGCCAGAAGTGCGCCCGCCCCGGCAAGCGAAATGGTCATGGCGGTTAGATCCCCCAGGGCAACACCGGGCACGGTGGCCCATGCGGTTTGGCGCCCCTTGCCCAAAGCATAGCTGACAACAAGCATGATGGTCGGGCCGGGAATGGCCAGAACGATAGTGCAGGCCAGCACAAAGGCCAGCCAGATTTCCAGTGTCATGATTGTTCTCCTGCCATGGAGTGTGGTGGGGGTGCTGTTGATGCCAGTGGCACCAATGGTGTTGCGACATTTTGCCGAAAACGAGGATGTACGTAAAGCGTGGTGATTGCGCAGATGGTGGCAAAGTGCGACGGGCGGTTTGTACGTTGATCTGCTGAGGTCGTGAAAATGCCAGCCCGGGGTGAGGGCGGGGCAAGTGTTCGATGCTAATGCACTGTTTCCTCTATCAATCGCAAGTACCACAAATGATATTGATTCGCAATTTCATTTGTGGTACTTGCGATTGATGTTGATAATTAATATCAACATTTCCGATCAATTATTTACTTATAATAATGGGCAACAGGCGGTGGGGTCGTTGCGATGATCGGGGAACGGTTCGAGGGGCTGGATTTGCATTTATGTAAATCATGCCGGGCCAAATACATAAAACGGGGGAAGAAATGTCACACATTATCACGTGATAGGGCCAATCGGGCGGATGACATCAATCGTGACATCGCGCCCGTTAAAATAATCATCAGAATTTTATAGCCGGAACACCCAGCCCGCCGCTCAGAGCGAATTGCGGGAACGGGATTGGTGCGTCCGGTTGAGCCGAAAACGGATATCTAAACAATGAATATGACAACAAATTCCAAGGTGGAAATTGCACGTTTGACGGTGCGACAACGGTCCGGGATGAACCGCTTTTTCTGTCATGCATTGATGACTGGTGTCAGCATGCTGGCACTTTCGCATGTTGCCATGGCGCAGGAAGCAACAACTGAGGACGAGATTGTTCTTGATCCGATTACGGTCGAAGATAGTCAGACGGCAGAGAAGGGGGATGGTCCGGTTAAGGGGTATGTGGCCAAGCGCAGCCGTTCTGCGACCAAAACGGACACGCCAATTGAAAAAACACCACAATCCATCAGCGTTATCCCCGCCGATCAGATCGAAGATCAGGCCGCAGGTTCCGTTGCCGAGGCCCTGCGATATACGCCTGGTGTGGTGACTGAATATCGCGGTACGTCGAACCTGCATGATGAAATGTATGTGCGCGGGTTTTCCTATGTGCCGAAATATCTGGACGGGTTGACCTATGGCGAAGCATCGTTTGGCCAGATCGAGCCCTATCTGCTTGAACGGGTAGAGCTTTTGCGTGGGCCATCATCAATCTTGTATGGGCAGGCTAATCCCGGCGGGGTCGTTAATCAGACGACGAAACGTCCGACCGGCGAGACATCGAACGAGGTCGAGTTGTCTGTTGGGACAAACAATCTGTACTCAACGGCAGGTGATTTTTCTGGCGTGATTTCCAAGGAAGAAGGCCTTTCATATCGCCTTGTTGCCAAGGGCATTACCGAGGAAGAAGTTGCCGGTGATATCGAAAAAAATCGTATTGCCATCATGCCGTCGATCAACTGGACGCCAAATCTTGATACCAGCCTGACGGTTACGGCGATTTATCAGAACGATCCGGATGCTGGAACGCGTGGTTTCCTGTCGGCAGAAGGCACATTGTATCCGACCGAGAATGGTTATTTTCCGCGTGATTTCTATGTCGGGGCCTATGATTGGGAAGAATCGTCACGTACCCAGGCGTCGTTTGGCTATCAGCTTGAACATGCGGTCGATGAAACGCTGACATTGCGTCAGAACGCGCGTTACAACCATATTGAAGCCGATTTCAAAAGCGTCATTCTGGATAATTTCACGTCTGCCGGGGCGCAGGTCACACGTGCAGCCGTTCAGTCGGGTGACGAATTTGATCAATATGTCATCGACAATCAGGCACAGCTTGACCTTGAAACCGGCGATTTTGACCATACGGTATTGTTCGGGGTTGATTACAAATATTCCACCAAGGATTCATGGTTCGGGCGCAAAAGCCTTGGCGATGAAAACTGGCAGAACCTTTCGCGCTATACCGGTTTGACGCAATTGGGCCGGACATCAACCGATCAGCATGCCGAAGCATGGCAAGCCGGTGTTTATGCACAGGATCAGGTCGAATTTGGTAAATGGAATGTCAGTTTCGGTGGTCGTCATGACTGGGCTAATAGTGACGTCGATAATTATCTGAAGAGCACGAAAACCAGCCAGGATGATCAGGCATTTTCCGGCCGTGTCGGGGCGGTTTACAGCTTTGATAACGGCATTGCACCTTATGCCAGTTACAGCACATCGTTCGAGCCGAAGGTTGGCGTCGATCAGAACGGCGATGCATATGATCCGGTGACGGCACAGCAATATGAGGCCGGGGTTCGTTATGCACCAGATCATGGCGGGTACATGATTACGGCGTCTGTATATCAATTGACACAGCAAAACATCGTTTCGACAGACCCGGCCGATAGTAGCAAGACCTATCAGACTGGTGAAATTGAAAGCCGTGGCTTTGAAATCGAAGGTCGGGCAAATGTGACGAAAAACCTGTCGATGATTGCCAGTTATGCGCGGATCAATGCCAAAACGGTCGAAGATGAAAACCCGGCCAATGTTGGATTAAAAACATCGAATACGCCACGGGACCAAGCGGCATTGTGGGCGAAATACACCTTTGACCAAGGGGTGTTTGATGGTGTCGCGATTGGCGGCGGTGTGCGTTATACCGGTGTCAGTTTTGACCGGAAGAATACGACCAAGGTTCCGGATTATATGCTGTTTGATGCGATGCTCAGCTACGATCTGGGGGCGGTTTCCAGTCGTCTGGACGGGGCGAGTGTTCAGCTGAATGCGGTTAATTTATCGGATGAGACATATGTTTCGTCTTGTACTGTAGGGGCGTGGGCTTGTTGGTATGGTCCGGGTCGTGCTGTAACCGCAACGCTTAAATATAACTGGTAGAAACAGATGATTAAGGCCGGTCGCGCCTTGGCGCTGATAACGATGTGGGTGTCCATGACATTATTGCAAACAAACCTTGTAAAGGCAGATCAACTGTCGGGAAGCGATACCATGCGTGGCCGGCTTGACAGGGCGGGGGATGTGCATTCCCTGATCCTTGATATTGGACAAGGGGGATATGTGGCCGGGGCGGTGAAAACCGCCGCCCCGGTAACGCTGGAATTACTTGATGGCGATGGCAAACCCATGCGCCGTCTTGCCGATCAGCAAAGCGGGCAGATCGATTTTCGCATTGTTGCGCCGAATGATCAGCCGGTTTTGCGCCTGACAAATATGGGTCCAGGGAAAAACGATTTTGAATTTGACCTGCAATTCATGGTCGAACTTGCCGATCAAGGCGCGCCATCACGACACTATCAAAGCCCGGCAATTGCCAGTGCCGCGCAGGATCTGGCACGTGGTATTGCGACCGACGGGTTTTGGGACCGGGTGCAGCGCGATGGCACCCCGTTGATCGAGCCATTAAATGAGGACGAGGTCATCATGACCTTTGTCGCGCGCGGATTGGAGCGTAATGGGCGGATCGTTGGCGCGCCCAGCAATGATCATGAATATCTCGAACGGCTGGGTAACAGTGATATCTGGTTCAAAAGCTTTGTTGTGCCCAACAGTAGCCGGCTTTCCTATCAGATTGCGCGGGATGTTCCGGAATTCGATGCCGATTTCAGATCGCAGCGGGTCGCACTTTTGGCAACCATACAGGCCGATCCGTTCAACCAGCATCCCTGGCCGGTTGATGCCCCGGATGCGTTCAATCAGGATTCCGTTGTTGAATTGCCCGATGCGCCTGATCAGCCGGGAATGAATGGTACGACCGCACACAAAGGAACGCTTGAGACATTTGTGTTTAACAGTGAACGCCTTGGCAATAGTCGCGATATTACGCTGTACCGGCCCTATCAATTTGATCCGGCCAATCATGATAATGTTTTGCTGATATTGTTTGATGCCAAGGAATATCTGACGACGGTGCCGACACCGCGCATTCTGGATAACCTGATTGCGGCGGGAAAATTGCCGCCGGTCAGTGTGGCGTTTATCGCCAATCCGGACCGGGCTGCACGCGGGCGTGAATTGCCGGGAAATCCGGATTTTGCCGATATGCTGGCCGATGATTTAATGCCGGTCTTGCGGGATCGGTTCGGGGCCGATTTCGCGGCGGCGCGCACGGTTCTGGCCGGGTCAAGTTATGGCGGCTTGGCATCGGCAACGGTTGCGTTGAGCCATCCGGATGTTTTTGGTAATGCGATTTCGATGTCAGGATCATTTTGGTGGCATCCCCAAAATACACCGGTTGATCAAGGCGAATTCGTTGCCCATCAGGTTGCGACAGGTCCAAGGCGACCTATCAGGTTCTTTATGACGGCTGGATTGTTTGAAACCGGGCGGATGGGGGTTGCCGGTATTGTTGAAAGCGGGCGTCACCTGCGCGATGTTTTGATCGCTCGGGGATATGACGTGCAATACCGGGAATATGCCGGGGGACACGATTATGTGGTGTGGCGGGGGGCACTGGCCGATGGGTTGATTGGTCTGTTCGGAACCGTATCAGCCAAGTAAAGCAGCCCCAGAGCGGGGCTGCTTGTGGTGATATTGGTGCTGCTATTCATGGCGCCAGTCGGGATGGCGCTTTTCAACGAATGCACCGATACCTTCGCGGGCGTCATGTTTTTGCATATTGTTGGTCATGACGCCTGACGCATAATCATAGGCACCAGACAGCGGCATTTCGAGTTGTCGGTAAAAGGCTTCTTTACCGAGTTTAACTGTCATGGCGGATCGTTCGGCGATGCGGGTAGCAAGATCGTCGGTTGCGATGATCAAATCATCATCGGTGGCGACATCGGATACCAGCCCCATCTGCCACGCGGTATCGGCATCAATTGCATCGCCGGTCAGAAGCATGCGCATGGCGTGTTTGCGCGCGATGTTGCGGCTTAGTGCGACCATCGGAGTCGAACAGAACAGGCCGATATTGACCCCGGGGGTGGCAAATTTTGCGGCCTTGCCGGCAACGGCCAGATCGCAACTGGCCACCAATTGGCACCCGGCGGCGGTTGCCATGGCATGAACGCGCGCAATGACCGGTTGAGGCAGGGTGACAATGCGCATCATAAGCGCGCTGCATTGGGCAAACAGGGCGGCATGCCCGTCGCAGGCGCTAATACTGTTCATTTCCTTAAGGTCGTGACCGGCGCAAAAGACCGGGCCATTGGCGGCAAGGATGACGCTGCGAATGGAAGTGTCGGCAGCGATATCATCAAGCACGGCGTGAAGGGCCGTCATCATCGCCCCGGAAAGGGCATTTCGGCTGCGCGGTGCATTCAGTATGACAGTCGCGACGGGGCCGTTATCGTTGCGCAGGATAATGGTGGTTTCGTCGGTTTTGGTATTGGTCATTTTTGCCTCCCTGTGATGGCGCACACTGCGTTTTTTTACTTTTGCGTCAATATATTATCGTTGTAGAGTTTTACGTCACGGTTTTGTTTGAAACCGAAGATATAATAATAACGGCGCATGCCGATGTAACGGTCCCCTTTGAGGACGGTTGGATATGAGCAACGAAGATAAACGAAAACCGCAGCGCGCACCTGGTCGCTTTATGACCGGTAAACAGATCGTCGAAAAGTACAAGCCGGGGGGAACCCCGGTCGCAGAGACGAAGATGAAGCGCTATGACCGCAAAGAGGTCATTGATTGGGATATGGAGCGTCGCCGTGCCGAAGCGCGTGCGCGATTGCTAAGCCGTGGGTTTGATGTCCCTGAAATTCTTCAGCCCAAACGTCCGGCTTTGGATGAATACGGCGATGAAATCGTCAATATCGACCAGGATGTGGCCCGCGATATTTCGGGGCCTTCGATGACAGGCCCCAAACCGGCGGCACCGGGCGAAGGTCAAAGCCACGAGGCATCAAATTCAGGTCCCGGTTCCCGATCTGGTTCCCGGCCCAAGCCCAATCGTCATGTTGTGGCATCGCATGCATCACTTTTCCAAACCAAGACGGCGGCAGGATATCGCATTGGGCATGACGAATATGATGCCAGTGATGGGGACTATCAGGACGATCTGACGGTGGAAGACGTTTACGGCAGCACTGCGACACACGATGATCGTATCGCCGGGCGTGTTGATGAACTTAAGGCGACCAATCAGAACAGTTCTGGCAATATCGATCTGCCTGACAACAAAAGCAACTGGCTTAGTCAGGCAGAAGGCCGCCGCAAATCAGAAGCGGCGTCTTTGCCCCAGACGGCACTCGAGAAGCGCACCAAAGCGTCGAAGCAACGCAAGGCGGCAAAGCAGGCCAAAGAACGCAGTAATGCATTGGAACTTGATAAACTGCTGCCCAAGCTTGCGGCCTATATGGTGGTCTCCATTGTGGTCGGTTATATTTTAGTGCTGACCTATATCGAGCTTGCCAAGCTGATTGGTAACTGAAAACGGGCGTTTTGCGAGTTTGTTACCGCCAAGGTAGAATTTGCCTCAAACATGCCTGAATCCAAAGTCTATGGTATTTTCTGTTTTGTCATGATGGGCGCATCAGGATGGGGACGTGACGGGGCAAATATATGCCCGGTAACGGACCGTATCTTTTTGCAAAACCATAAGGCAGATCGAATAAAGCAGTTTCGAGATTGATGGCGGGGCATTGATCAATAAGGGGGAAGACGCTTTGAGTTGTCCGGCAGGCCGGGCAGTGCGGGCGTTGATGTGATGATAACCCTTATTGGAGACGGCGAAGGTAGCGTCGTAGTCGCCATGAAAAGTGACGTCAAAGGTCAGGAAGACCGCCACCCGGTTTACCTTCCGGAAAACCGGCATCATTGGGCGTCCAACGATGAAGTGGACAAGCCCAGAGCCATCCTGCGTGGACCGGTCAGGCCAATATTCCCTAAAAATTCAGCCAAACCGGGTTTTGGGTCATATTTTGACTCCGGCACGGACCGTTGGTTGCAAAAGAACCTTCCGCGGATTGGCGCATCCTTGATTGTCGGCATTGTCATTATAAGTGTGGTTCTGGCGACTTATGCGGAACTGGTCGTGCTGTTATCGCGCTGAGAACGCGGTTTGGGGCTGGCGGTTGATGGGGACCATCCGGAAAATCCGGTAACGGAGGCAAGTGATGAAAAGCCAAGGTATCCCGATTTCAGGCATTTATCCTGTGTTGCCTGCGCGTGTGGTCTCTGCCGGAATAAAATCCCGGACGGCACGGCGTGATGCGTCGTCCGGTGTGTCTTGTTCGTCCAATCCGTCTGGCGGGAAAAATGGACGTCAGAATGCTTTGAGCCCTGGATTGATGCAAATTGGAACTGGTTCGCGATTTGATAAATACCCGCGTGACGGGTGCGTGTTTTGGCCGTTGATTGGATCAATATTACCGACCAATCACAAGGCCGGTCAGGATGGGCTGATATCTGGCCCCTATGACAGGGGTAACGGTTTTCCGGGAATGGAAGCGCAGCAAGGCCATAAACGCAGCCATATCCAAAGTCATATTCTTTACCAAGGGTCGGAATGGCGTCATCCGTCCATAACCCGCGTTCGTCGTGCGGGCATGGCAAGGTGGTTACCCGGGATTGCATCCTTCCTGATTACCGGGATTGTTATTGGTGCGGTGGTCTGGATGACCGTCATTGAACTTGCCGTGATCTTTGGTCGCCCGAATTAATAGGGTCACCCTAGGGGATCGTGATCCACAGCAACCTTTGAATTGGCTCATAATCTTGTGCTGCAACTTTGCCCACAATTTGATCTGTCGGGCGCAAGGGGGTGATTGCCGCGCGACAGGATCAAATACCTGTGCGGGGCGGGGGTAGGAGAAAATATTGACGTTAACGTAAACGTTATGTCAGGCTGTCGGGAACAAGCACATAATGCTGCCCGCCATCATGACGATACCGAATGGGTCATGGCAAGGGCAGCGACAGGGAGAATGACCGTATGACAGTCCAGCAGCCCCGCACCGGCGTAACCTTGGCCGATTTCGATACCATCATGCGCGAAAAAGTCCCGTTCGTCGGGGATATGGGGGTTGTGACCGAACAGCTTTCGGGGGATCAGGCCCGGTTGCGATTGCCGTTTAATCAACGCCATATTCGCCCGGGCAATGTGATTTGTGGCCCGGCGATTTTTGCCCTTGCCGATATTGCGCTTTATGCGGTGGCCTGGCTTGTGGTGCCCAAGGCCGATCTTGCGGTAACAACAGAGGCGACTGTACATTTCCTTTCCGGGGCAAAACCGGGGGATTTATTGGCGGATGCGAAAATCCTGAAAGCAGGCAAGCGGCTTTTGATTGCCGAATGTCATATTCGATCTGCGGTTGATGGGGCGCTTTGTGCGCATGTCATTGGTACCTATGCCATGCCGCCGGAACCACGATGATGGGTGAACCTACCGGAAAATAGCTCGAATCAATGTGGTAAAATAATACCTATTGCTTTAAGCCGTTGAAATACAACGAAATATTACTGTTGCTTTCCTGCTTAATGCAGGCATAATGCGCCGACTTTCAACGAGGGGCGATTCCCTCAGTGGAACCCAGTTTTCGAGTATTGAAATAATGAAAACCTTCTCTGCGACACCGAGTGACATCGAGCGCAAATGGTTCGTGATCGACGCAGAAGACGTCGTTCTGGGCCGTCTTGCTGCTGTTGTTGCCAACCGTCTTCGTGGTAAGCACAAAGCGATGTTTACTCCGCACATGGATTGTGGCGATCATATCGTCATCGTCAATGCTGAAAAGATCAAACTGACCGGCCGTAAGCTTCAGAACAAGAAGTTTTACTGGCACACCGGATATCCGGGCGGCATTAAAGAACGCACCATGGACAAATTGCTGAATGGCGATCATCCGGAACGTGTGATCCAAAAAGCTGTTGAACGTATGATGTCCCGTGGTCCGCTGCGCAGCCAGGTTCTTTCCAAGCTGCACGTCTATGCCGGTACCGAGCATCCGCATGATGCACAGCAGCCGGAAGTTCTCGATCTTGCCGCAATGAACGACAAGAATAAGCGGAGTGCTAAGTAATGGCCGACACCAAAACTCTTGACGATCTCAAGGATCTCAAGGATCTGGCACAGGGCGGCGAAACTGCTGCTGTTGCTGCTGTTGCAGAAGCCAACCTGCCGGAACCGAAGATCGACGCACAGGGCCGTTCCTATGCAACCGGTCGTCGTAAGAACGCAATTGCACGTGTCTGGATCAAACCGGGCTCGGGTAAAGTCACCGTCAATGGCCGTGAATTCGATGATTACTTCGCACGTCCGGTTCTGCGCATGGTGATCAACCAGCCGTTCGGCGCTGCGGATCGTAAAGATCAGTTCGACGTCGTTTGCACCGTTTGCGGTGGTGGTTTGTCCGGTCAGGCCGGTGCCGTTCGTCACGGTATCTCGCGCGCGCTGATCACCTTTGAGCCGGCACTGCGTCCGTCGCTTAAAGCTGGCGGCTTCCTGACACGTGACTCACGTGCAGTCGAACGTAAAAAATACGGTCGCGCCAAAGCCCGTCGTAGCTTCCAGTTCTCGAAGCGCTAAACCGGCACGCTTACGCGATACGCGATTTCAAGATGGCCCGCTGGTTCAGCGGGCCATCTTTTTTTGTGCCTGAATTCTGGCATTCTCGCCCTGTTCCTTACCACCTTCATCACAAGGATAACGCCCATGCAGTACAGAAAGCTGCTCGATGATGATCTTCATGCCCTTGACGTATTTCTTGCTGCCCATGCCGATACCAGCATGAGCCTGCGCAGCAATTTGCGAAAGATTGGCATGGGGCGACGTCATCATCCGCTTTCAGGCTGTTATTTCGGTGCCGTTTCCGACGATGGTGCCATCCATGGCGTCTTGGCGATTTTTGGCAATGGCAATGTTTTTGTTCAAACCGGGGGTGCGCCGGTGCCGCGTGGCTTGATTGACGTATTTTGTCTTGAAAATACGCAGCCGCTTGCCGGATTTTTCGGCCCGGCCGATCAGGCGCAAAATGTGATTGATATGCTGGGGATGGGCGATGCCGTCTTCACGATAAATGCCTGTGACGCTTTTTATCGCCTTGACCTTGCCAATCTGATCGTGCCGCAAAATGCTCGGTCGGACAGTTTTCAGATGGTCGATGCCGAACGGATTGATCGCAATACCCTGTTACGTTGGCTGCGTGCCTATGAAATCGAGGCGTTGGGCGGGCAAGATACCCCGGCACTTGATAGCCGGGTTGCAGGGCGATTGGTCCATGCGCTTAATGACCGCAATATGTGGGCTTTGATCGTTGATGGTGTGGCGGTCAGTCTTTCGGGTTTTAATGCCGAGTTGCCTGATATGGTCCAGGTCGGTCCGGTCTGGACGCCGATGGAACATCGCAGCAATGGCTATGCCCGCATCCTTGTTGCCAAAACGCTTTTGGCGGCGCGCGCACGCGGTGTTACGCATGCGGTCCTGTCAACCGATAGCCCGGCGGCGGCAAAGGCCTATGAGGCGATCGGGTTTTCTCATTGCGGAAGTTATCGCATTGCGCTGTCTGGATCCCCTGTGGCGCTTAGCCGTCAGGCCTAGGCAATTCCATCTTGGCTAAAATCAACGCCCGGTCCATTTATTTGGACTGGGTGTTGCCCATATTGATAATCGGCGGGATATACAGGTCGTGGTTTTCAAGCCAGCGGCTGTGATGGAAGGTCAGATCCATATTTGCGGTGTCGTAGCTATAGGGCACAGCAATCTTTTTTCCATCGATGGTTTGAAGCAACCGATCCACACAGGCACTGACAGACATTTGCGTTTTAATGAAGTTGGCCCGTGTATCAAGCAGGTCCTGATCTGCGCCATTGGTCAGGAAGTCCGATACCCTTGCAAATAAATCGGGCAAAGATGTCGACAGGAAGTCATCGCCATACATGCCCTCGCTGATCCGACAGCCAAAGATCGGCAGGCCAAGTTTCATGGCATTGACAACCGATGTGCCGCCGCCTTCAGGAAAGCTGTCGATATAGGCCTTTGCGCCTGCCATCAGGGCAAGGGTTCTGTCGCGTTCGACTTGTCCGAGAACGACTAGGTTTTTGCGTGAATCGGGTGATAGTTCGGCAAATTTTGGATGGTCCCCGGGGCCGATCATCAATAATTTCTGCCCCATTTTTCCACACAGGAATTCAATGAATTCCGGGAAGTCGTTCGAGTTTCCAAGCCGATATTTAAGTGGTGTTCCAACCGAAATGAAATAGGGACCCGTGATGCCGGTTTCTTCGGTACGGCTTTGCCCCAAAGTGCCTGTTTCCGTTTTGCTGGCCGGTATGCCAAGGAATGATTGGGATTTGGGATGGCGATATTTTTGGCTTGAAAGCCAGCTTGCCGCCGTGATTTCAAGAATGCCGGTGCATTGGGACGGGGCATAGCTGAAATGAATATTAGCGTGATTGACGAAATAACATGGCACGCCATGGCGTTCGGCGATCATGACCGCTAGGCAGACAACGATGTCATCAGGGTTGATGTGCAGTACCACAGCCTTGCTTTGCAAAAAACACTTTGCAAGGGCCAGCATTTGCGACACGCCGTTGTCCGGATAGGTCTTTATTGGCACGTTTGCATTCTGCAAGTTTTTAATAACAGTGTCGGTTGCCTTGCGTGTGATGATCAGTTCAACGTCATCTCCGCGCGATTTCTGTTCTTTTACCAGATTGACGCAAAGTGGTGTGTGACCACCGGTGTCATAGGCTTCGGATATGACATGGGTGATTTTGGTTCGTGATTCTTGTGCGGTAAAGGCGGGCAGGCGGGGTTCAATCAACTTAAAGATATAGTTCTCAAGGTCGGCTTTTTCCCAGCACTCCGTCAAATTAAGCCAATGAAACTGCGCATAGTGGCGGGCCAGATTGAACAATTTGTTTGCGTCACGACAGGATTGAATAGCTTGCCGCAGTGCACCGTCGATCTGCGATATCAACTGGCTTTTTTGTTCGTTGTTCACTGAGCCTGGCTCCGTCGGTTGCGGTTTAAAAGGTGGGGGCAGTGACGATCTGGTTCATAGGTGGTCTTGCTGTGAAAAATCGACTAGGGCATCTATGACCTGATCGCAGTCAGATGGCGAAAGATGCGGCCCGATTGGAAGGCTAAGGACTTCTTTGCTGAGGGTTTCGCTTAGCGGAAAGTCACCCGCTTTGTAGCCGCTATTTTGATAGGCCTTTTGCAGGTATGGCAGCACAGGATAATGGATAAGATTGCCAATCCCCAAGCCATCAAGATGCTTGCGAAGGTCTTCGCGTTTTGAATGTCGAATGACAAATAGATGCCATGAAGATTGTGCCCATTCCGGTACAGATGGAAGCGTGATGCCGCTGGCCTGCAAGCCATTGATATAGGATTTTGCAATGGCGCGGCGTTGTTGATTCCATCCGTCAAGATGACGCAGCTTTACCTCAAGAAAAGCAGCCTGCAAGGGATCAAGGCGGCTGTTGAAGCCTTGTTCATCATGAATGTACTTTTCCCGGGAGCCATAGTTCCGCAAGACGCGCAAGCGTTCGGCAAGCTTTTTGCTGTTGGTCGTGATCGCCCCGCCATCTCCATAAGCGCCAAGGTTCTTGCCGGGGTAGAAGCTCCATGTGGCGGCATCACCGTGGGAGCCAATGCGCTTGCCCTTATACTGGGCGCCATGGGCCTGGGCGGCGTCTTCGATCACATAAAGATTGTACCGTTTTGCAATCGCGATGATGGGATCAAGATCGGCAGGTTGCCCATATAGATGCACAGGGATAATGGCGCGAGTTTTGGGGGTGATGGCGGCTTCGATGCGTTCGGGGCAGATGTTAAATGTTGCCGCGTTAACTTCTGCGGCAATAGGGGTTGCCCCTGCCTGTGAGACGGCAAGCCATGTTGCAATAAAAGTATGCGAAGGAACAATAACCTCGTCGCCCGGGCAAATGTCGATTGCGCGTAAGGTCAGCATTAATGCATCCAGTCCGCTGGCGACCCCGACACAGTGGTCTGCCTGACAGTATTTTGCATATTTGTCTTCGAATGACGCCACGGCTCCGCCGAGGATATAGACGCCAGATGCCATGACATGATGATAGGCAGCGTCAAGTTCGTCCCGAAGGTCGTTGTATGTCTGGCCGGGATCCAGAAACGCAACGGTCATTTCGATATCTCGCAAGCTTGCAGGAAGGTTTGGTAATCGCGGTGATAGTCATCTTCATCAAACAAATTGGATGCCAGAACCATGCAAACAGACCCGGATGAAAAGTTATCCAGTTCGCGCCATATCATCGGACAGATGTAAAGCCCCTGATAGGACCGGTTAAGGTGATATCGCTGTTTTTCGCGGCCATCATCCAGCACGATGTCAAAGCTGCCCGACATGGCGATAATCAGCTGATGCAGGTTCTTGTGAGCGTGACCGCCGCGTGTGGCGCCGCCGGGGACATCGTAAAGATAATAGACGCGTTGAATATCAAACGGAATATGGTTGCCGCCTTCGATGAAGGTGAGGTTGCCTTGCGTATTCGATATTTTAGGCAAGTCTATAATTTTACATTTGGCCAAAGACATTTGCACACCGCCACGAAGTTATCATCAGATTAATCTGAGGGTCGCCTAATCGACGATAATAGAGCCAATTCATTTTGAAACTATTATCGCAGAGGCTTGTTTTCAAAAGTTTCCCGGCGGTGATTGTTATGGATGGGCGACGGGGCCGGTTTATTGTTTGTTTCTTGCGACGATGTAAATTTCGCCGGAGATATCGGGATACCGTTCGCCTAGCGCCATGAATGCCTGAAGCATTTCGTCCGTCCAGGTTGTTTCAATCTGTTTGTTGGAAACTGGTTTCATCCAGTATCCGCCAAAGATATCGATGGTCATTCCAGCGTCATTGAATGCCTTGCGGAAGCTTTCGGGATCGAAAACGCGACGGTGACCGTGATGGTGGTCCATCTCGTTAAGTTCGTGCTCAGAGCCGAGTAGTCCCATAAGAACGGCGGCTTGACGGTGTAGGGAGCGCGCATTGGGAACTGCTGCGAATAGCATGCCGGTATTTGGAGTCAGCCAGTCTTTAGTATTGCGCAGTATGCTTACTGGGTCTTCGACATGCTCTAATACGTGACCCAATATGATGTTGTCGTAAGTGATGCCGTCTGCGGGGAGGAACTCTTCAAACAGGGCATGGACGACTTCAGCATTTGGAAAGCGGGATTTTAAATCTTTGCAGAAATGTGCTGATCCCTCAAGCAAAGTCAGTTTTTTGTCTGTTTTAGCAAGCAATTCGGTCATGATGCCTTCGGCGGGGCCCATTTCCAACAATGTTGTCCCAGTCAGATAACGTTGCGCGATATTAAACGAGTATTTGACCGTTTTTTCATTTGCGCCTGCCCCATAGAGCGAGTTTTGAGCAATGTTTTCTAAATGATTTTTTTCATTTAATGTCATAACTGCGACCAATCATTATTTTGGGTTGGTTGAAATTCAGGCGTTGTCCGAAGGTTTATGTATAAACTCCACCAAAAGCCTGTTTCTTAACATCACAAAGGCAATCAATCGTTGGTTAAATGCCACTGCCGGTACCGGTGATGTGATGATTTTCGCTTTTTGTCGGACTGTTTCCGCTATGGCTTGATGAATGTCGGGTACTTCATATGCCGTATGATAGAATTTAATGCCATTGCGCAGCCAAGGTGTAAGCGTATCAAAGCCTTGAAGATTTTCAAGCAGTTCTATACGCGGCCCGCCACCGGTTATGAAGCATCCCTTTATGCCTTGGGTCGGATCGGAAAACTGTTTCCCCTCCTGTCGGTAACCCAATTGCTGGAAGTATGCGAGTTCGTTGCTTACAGACGCAACGGCGTATCCCAGATGGTGAAAATGCCAATTAGCTGAGATGTTATCATCCATTTTGCTGTTGCTTTCTGGCAAGAAAGGTAACGGTTTTTTGTAGTCTTTCTTTGATGCGAGGCCACAGTGCGTGATTTACCGTGTGCTCGATTGCGTCGAAACTTTCGCCGGATATTTCAAAATGGTTAGAAAGCACGCGGCTGAGAGGAATGCCGCAGGAATCATGGAACGATACAACCGCACGGTTTTCTGCAACGGTTCGGCAATAAAGTTCCTGCAAATTCAGATTTTCCAAGCCAAAACGGTATATCAGAAGGGCGCTTTCGGGAGCAGCCAAAGAGCCCGGCAGAATCAGCCATCGACCCCATTCTGCCCTTGATGCGTGGTCATCCACGGCATATAGCGCAATCAAACCTTCTGGCTTGTGGGTTTTATTGTTTTCAATGACAAAATAGTAGTCGCCAGCTCGGCTATAATAGGTGTTTTGCCATTTCAGTTGTGCATCTATGCTTGTCGCGCCGTGATGTAGATATTTTGATAATTCTGGCGTATTGCGTAACCCAACAACAAAGTCAGCATCTCCATCTGAAAGTGGGCGGAGAGAGAATTGTTGCCCTAAAATATGCTCGTTATGACGCATTTTTCTTTGCGATTTCTGAGGCGATACTCGCGATAGAGTTCAGTTGTGCGATGATTTCACTTTCGAACTCGACGTTAAATTCGTCTTCTAGTGCGAATATCAGGTCAATATGTTTCAGTGAATCCCATTCCGGAGTGTTTTCCCGGTTGGATTTTGCAGAAACATCATCCTGTTGGGTGATGATTTTAACAATACTAATTATTTTTTGTTCAATTTCTTTTGAATCAGTCATTCAGATGTCTTTCAATTAATATGCCTTTGTCGGGTGGAAACTTATCCAGAGTTGAGACCGTGACATCCCGCTCGTTTGTTTCAGATGGCAGTTGTGCCCCGCTAAAGGATTCAAGCCATTTTAATGCCGGACGGTTACGAGGTGCATGCGTTATTTTGAACCGAAGAGTCGTGCAGCCATGTCTCAGGTTACTGATGCGGATTGCTTCGGATATGATTGCGTTTTCCAAACCTCGACCCATTGCGCGGCAACTTATGCATAATTCATCAATATGCAGGATATCATTTTCCCGTCTTAAAACGATTAACGCGATTATTCCGCTGTCTGACAGAGTGTCGCGCATTCCCACGCCGATGACATCCGTGTGGGCCGTTGTAATTTTTTCATGAATTTGCGGTGTATTGAAGCGATGCAGTGCAAGGTTAAACTGGTTTGTCTTGGCGCTCAGACTGGCAAGCCTGTCCTGCATTGTGATTGGGTTAAGCCAAAATGTCAGGCATGCTCCTATGCTTTGGAAATAGGAAGACTGATCTAGCGCTGTTTTTTGGATTTTTTCACGGGCAACATTGGCCTTCAGGTCATTTATCCGAAGGGTGTCCTCATTGTTGAGTGTCCAGCGCCATACGGCCGGATGGTATTCAAGGGCCCGGTTCGTAATTGTTGCTTCTTTTTGGGCCGCAATGAGTTGAACGTCAGGAAGCATAGCTGAAACTTCGGCGAGCTCGCCAATATTGTCATCAATAAACAGAATTGAATCAGTGCCAATCCGCAGCTGGTTGGCGATGTTTTGGATCGCATTTGCCTTGCTACCCCAGGATACTTCCAGCACGCTGAAATCGGATTTTTTGATCACATAGTCGCGATGTTTCAGGAGCAAGTTTTCGACATCCTCGACTTCATTGCGAGAAACCAAAGCCAGAAATATCCCCTTGTCTTTTAACGACAGCAGGGTGCGGTGCAGGGATTGATGTGACTCTGTGACTTTAATGCCGTCGATACCGTCTTCGCCAAGGATACCGTCATGCAACGTGTTATCGAGATCAATGGCAACAGTTTTGATTGGTGGAAATGTTGCGCCTGTAAGCCAATGGCAAAATAATGTTCGGGCAGCCAGCGTCTGGAAATTTGAACTTAAGGGGGTGCCCGATAACTCCTCGGTTCTTTTGTCCAGAAGCTTGACGTCCAATTGTGTGGCGAGCTTTTGGGCGTCTGCGAAATGACAACCTGCGATATTGGAAGTAACATTTTTGATTTCATCGGACTGTGTCGGAGGTGGCGCCCAGGTCATCAGGATGATGGGGGCTGCCGACAGGCGGCGCAGCTCTTGCAGCCTTTGTTCAATCCAACCAAGCCAGATTTTGCGATCCGAAATGTTTGTGTATCTTTGAGGGTCGAGCCAAATAAGTTCGACGTCGGCGGCGGAATGGTTGGTGAAAGACAATGTGTCATCGTAGTCGCCGATTTCGAAAACCAGATCGACACCGTAGGCGTGCGCGTATATTTGCGCAAGATTGGCTGTCGTCTCGAATGTATGGTTACGCCATACATTGATCTTCATGGATTTTGTTTTAGCTGATGGCAGTTCAAGTTGCCGAACTGCAAGCTGTTTTGGCTTTTGATCAAACAAGACAGATTGAGCTTGGAAGCGCAGCAATTGATCCGAAAAGGATGGCTGTGACATATTTTTTTTCATGTGATCAAATTTTGCAGGTCTTCAGTATATTTCTGATGGAAAGACCTGAAACCCAAGATTTCTCAAATCATTGTTAGATCATAGTAAATTTCTAAGTCATCATGCAAACGCGAATTTATAACAGTTTCTGAACCTTTTATGGATATGGCCGTTAGGTGGAAATGAAACGGAATAATAACAGGTTCGTTTGCTGTAAGGTGGTCGATGTCCAATTTTCTGATTGTTCGCACACCAAAAAATTGAGAGACCTTGTCGGTGATGTCGGTATCTTTCCTGTCAGATGAAAACCAATAGTTGAGCGGTATGGCGAATAAAACCTTTTACAACATCTGCATCATCCAGCCGCAGGGCTATGTGCATTCCATGGCCTTTCTGGAACTGGCGGAATTGCTGTTATATTCTATTCGCGATACCGGCAATCAGGCTGAGGTCAGGAAAAATCAGTTAAGCCCGGATGGGGTGAATATCATCATCGGGGCGCATCTTCTTGATCCTGACAAACAAGGTTCGATCCCGGCCAATACCGTTATTTTAAATACCGAACAGCTTTCAGGCGTGTATTCCGAATGGCGGGATCGGCTTGGCAGGTGGTTTGAAAGTGGCATTGGCCTTTGGGATTATAGCCCGGCCAATATTGATGTCATTCGCGACATGGGTGTTGAAAACGTCAAGCTTTTGAAAATCGGCTATCAACCGGAACTTAAACGCATTGCCACGCCCGAGGTGCAGGACGTTGATGTGCTGTTTTATGGGTCAATCAATGAACGTCGCAAAACCGTTCTTCAGGGGCTGGTGGATCGCGGGATCAAGCTTAAGGTTCTGTCCGGCGTTTATGGCAACGAACGTGATCAATGGATCGGGCGTTCGAAGCTGATCCTTAATCATCATTTTTATGAAAGCCAGATTTTCGAGATCGTCCGGGTGTTCTATTTGTTGACCAATGCCAAGCCGGTGGTGGCCGAGGTCAATGACGGCACCACGATTGAAGACCGCTTCCGCGACGGGGTTGTGGCTGCACCCTATGATCAGCTGGTCGATACGGTTTGTGATCTTGTAAACGATGAAACGCATTTGAAAGAGCAGGGCGAAAAAGCCTTTCAAAGCATTTTGAAATATCCGCAGGTGAGTTTTACCCGAAAGATTTTGTAAGCTTTGCGGCTGTCATCGGTTTTGCGTTTTCCACTGCGAGATGTGTTGTGCTGTCCGGGTTTAGTAAAATTTCAGGCATTCGACGTTCGCTGGATCGACATATCCGGACTGCTGGTGCATGTGTGGCTCTTTGCCTTGTCGCACTGACATCGTTGACAATGGTTGGTCCCGCACAGGCCACAACCCTGCAAAACACAGACGCCTTGGCACAGGTCCTGTATCGGTTTGAAGACCGCCCCCTGATTTTGGGGCGCTATGGATCGGCTTCTGATTTTCAGGCACATCTATTTGTTGCCGCCGCCCGATGCACGGGGGCAGGTCCGTCGCAATATGGCAAGGCAGACGGGATCGTCGGGGCGAAAACCCGGCAAGCCATCCTTGATTTGTGGCCCTGTCTTGACAGAGATGTCAAATCAGCCATCGGGATGGGGGATACCGGTGGGAATAGCGACGGAAACACCGGGGCGATTACGGTCGGGCTTTGGAAATTGCTGATGCCTGCTGATCAACCATATCCCGATGCGATAGAGCGCGCCAATCATCTGACCTTTGCGCTGGAAGGGACCGATTATGATGCCATCCAGTTCAACTTTTGCCAGTCGCGCAATCCGCGTAGCGGCAAGCGGTATTTGGAAGGTGATCCGTGGTGTTATACCAACGATCCCAATGCCTATCTGACATGGGGACCGCGCGGGGCGACCGCCGGGGCGGGATCGGAAATTCAGCAGATAGTCTTTGCGGCTGAACGTGCCAATCCCGGTTTGCTGAAGGCGGTTTTTGGTCCGCATACCGATGCGATGCACCGGTTGGCATTGGGCACCAATCAAAGTGCGTTTGATATCCTGTGCGCGATCTGGATCGATCCGAAACGCCGGGTGGATTTTACCGCCCGTTTTGCAAAATACGGCGCCCTTGCTGAAGTCCAGCATGCTTATCGTCGGGTCTATGATGCTGCCAATGCCGATGGCGGCAAGATTGCGCGATTTTTCAAGGTCTATGCCGCGCTTAAGCCGGTCATCAGACGCGATCCGACCGAGATCGATTTGGCATTTTTCATTGACCGGGCAACTCATGGCATGGCCCCGCCGGGGGATGTTTCCGATCTGGCGACCAAGATGGTCAATTTCGCCAGCCGCACGCGCAAAGTGCCAAGCCCCGGTACCCTGCGCCGCCAATTGGCGGCATGGTTGCCGTCGCAACATAAATATAATGACCGGATCGCGCGCGATGCTATTTTCCTGATTGATGACCCGGAAATTATATTATCCGATACCCATCGCCGCATCTGGCAGCAACGATCCGGCCTTCGCGCCAGTGATTTTGGCCTTTCCGATGATCGGACAATTGCCGATTACCCGGTCGCAGCCCCCACCGGATTCGAGCAGATCGAACGATTTTATACCGTTTTGCCCGAGGATAAACGCGCCTGTCCGGCCAATGTGCGCAAGTCACGACGCCCGTAATTGGGGGCCCGCATGACAAGAACAGTGTGATGCATGTCATGGCTGCATATGTCCTAATGCCGCAATGCAAGGAAAATACCGCCTAAAGGCTTGCATCGGCGGGGGTTGTTTGCCAACATCCGCGCGTTGATAACGCCCCGGATGTGGGGTGTGCCTATTAGGAGCAAGATTTGAAATGAGCGACGTTAAGGTCAAAGTCGGAATTCTCGGTGCCAGCGGTTATACCGGGGCGGAATTGGTGCGTATTCTTGCCCATCATGTCGCTTCTGAAATCACCTTGCTGACCGCAGACCGACGCGCCGGACGTCCGTTCGGGGAAGTTTTCCCGCATCTTGCCCATTTGAAATTGCCGACCATGATCCGGATCGAAGATGCGGATTGGTCGACGGTTGATGTGATTTTCTGTGCGCTGCCACATGGTACGACGCAGGAAGTGATTGCCGGTCTGCCCGAACACGTCAAAGTCGTCGATCTGTCAGCTGATTTCCGTCTGTTTGATCCCGATACCTATAAGGAATGGTATGGTGCGGAACATGCTGCACAGGATTTGCAAAAACACGTGGTTTACGGCCTGACCGAGCTTCATCGTGCGAGAATTGCCAAGGCCCGTATTGTTGCCAATCCGGGATGCTATCCGACGCCGGTACAGCTTTCATTGACGCCGCTTTTGGAACGGAAATTGATCCATTCCGACGACATCATTATTGATGCAAAATCGGGCGTTACTGGGGCGGGCCGTTCGCCAAAAGAAGGCATTCTGTATGCCGAAGTGACAGAAGGCATTCATGCCTATGGCACCGGCGGGCATCGCCATGCGCCAGAAATCGAACAGGGCCTCGCCTGGGCCGCCGGGCGTGATGTGGTGGTGAATTTTTCCCCGCATCTGATGCCGATGAGCCGCGGTATCCTTGAAAGCATCTATGTCAAAATGACCGACGGCACCACGGCCGAGGATATTCAGGCAGCCCTTGAAAAACGTTATGCCGACGAGCCGTTTGTCCGTGTTTTGCCGTTTGGCACAACGCCGCAAACCCGCCATGTGCGTGGGTCGAACTTTGTTCTGATTGGCGTGGTCAAAGACCGGGTGCCAGGGCGTGTGATTATCGTCGCGGTCGAGGATAACCTTGTGAAAGGGGCATCGGGCCAAGCGGTTCAGAACATGAATGTCATGCTGGGCCTGCCGGAAACCATGGGGCTTGAGATTGAGCCGTTGTTCCCGTAATCGCACAAAGCCGATATCATTCCAAAGGGGCGTATCCAAACCGGATGCGCCCTTTTTTTTGAGCTTTTTAGGTCTGCATAGCGCGAGCAAGAACATCAAAAACGCGGTCGTCAGCGCATTGGGCAACATTAAAACGCATCAGGTTGTTCGCAGATTGCGAGATGCTGAACACATTGCCGGGCGCCAGAACCACACCATCGACCAGCGCATTGCGTGCAACAATGGCCGCATCAATCCCATCGGGCAAACGACACCACAGAAAAATTCCGGCATCGGGTGTGATCACCGGCGTAATGCCCAAGGATTTGAGGCGGGTCTGTGTCACGTCCATCGCGCGTGAAAGCCGTGCATGCAAGTTTTCCATGTGGCGGCGATAGGTGCCGTCTTTCAGGACTGATAAAACTAGTTCAGCCGATAGGTTAGCCCCGGAAAATCCGGTTGCGATTTTAAGATCGGCAATGCCATCAATCCAGTCAGGACGTGTTGCGATATAGCCGCATCGGACCGAGGCCGACAGCGTTTTGGAAAAACTGCCGATATGAATAATGCGATCAAACCCGCCAAGGGCGGCATAGCGTGGCGACGGGCTGGTTTCGAAATCGGCAAAGATGTCGTCTTCGATCACGATCAAATCGTTTTCTTCGACTGTTTTTAAAATCCTGTGTGCCACCATGGGTGAAAGCGACGTGCCCGTTGGATTGTGCAGGCCGGAATTGGTGATGTAAAGCCGGGGGTTATGGATTGCGGCAAGCCTTGCAAACGCATCCACATCAGGGCCGTTGGGGGTAAAGGGCACGCCAATGATATTGGCCCGATGCGCGCGCAGCAGCGCCTGAAAATTGAAATAGCACGGATCGTCAATCAATACGGTGTCGCCCGGTTCGATCAGGAACCGGCACAAAAGATCAATCGCCTGGGTCCCTGAATCCGTCAGGACGATCTGGTCCGGTCCGGCTTCGATGCCATAACCGGCCATTCGGCGTGACAAAAGTTGCCGCAACGCCATCAGGCCAAGCGGCGGCGCATAATCGGTCAGGATCGCATCATTGCTGCGTGATATGTTGCGCAGCGCACGCCGGATGGCGGCGGTGGGCATCCAGTCGGACGGTAACCAGCCACAACCGGGTTTGAGCATTTCCGGGCGCGCATCAAGTGATTGGCGAGACACCCAGAACGGATCAATCGCCCGATCCAGCTTCGGCCCGATTTGGGCAATCGACAGCGGTGCCGTATGTCCGGAAACAAAAAATCCCGATCCACGGCGCGACGATATGGTGCCTTCGGTGACCAAGCGGTCATAGGCTTCGACCATGGTGGAGTTTGAGACGCCGAACTGACGGGCACCGCCACGAATGGATGGCAGCCTGTCCCCCGGAATCAAGGATTTGGCGGCAATCCGTGCCCGGATCGTTGTCATGACATGGTCGATAAATGTGTGGGTTTCCGACGTTTCGGTGGCGGTACCTGTTGTCACTGTAATGCCCCTGTATCCAATACAGTTTGTTTTAATTGTACTGTATTGTGTCTGGATGGCGTGGTGCAGGCAAGTCATAGATGGCGCTTCAATTACAAGGAGGCTGGAATGGCAATTGCAATCGCACGGGCAAATGGTGGATGGATCAGCGGATTGATCGGGATCGTGATTTTCAGCGGGTCCTTGCCCGCAACACGGATTGCCGTGATGGATTTTGATCCGGCTTTCCTGACAGTTGCACGTGCAACGATTGCCGGGGCGATTGCGATGGTCTTGCTTTTGGTGGCGCAGTCATCGCGCAAATCATATCCATCGCGGCCCGAAGGTTCGGAATGGGTTTCGCTGTTGGTGGTGGCGGGTGGTGTTGTGGTTGGTTTTCCGCTGTTAACCGCCCTTGCACTGGAACATATCACGTCGGCCAGATCGGTTGTCTATATCGGGTTGTTGCCGCTTTCGACGGCGATCTTTGGTGTGTTGCGCGGTGGTGACCGGCCGCGTGCCGTGTTTTGGCTGTTTTCCATACTTGGCAGTGCGCTGGTAGTTGGATTTGCCGCATCGGGCGGCAGTGGCAATAGCGGTGCAGTTCGCGGCGATCTTTTGATGTTGGGCGCGATTATCGTGTGCGGTCTGGGGTACGCCGAAGGCGGGCGGTTATCGCGCCGTCTGGGGGGCTGGCAGGTGATTTCCTGGGCGCTTGTCATTTCATTGATCCCGATGGCGGGATTGTGTTTTGCGGTCTGGCCAACATCCTTTGATAATATCGGCGTCAATGCCTGGCTCGGGCTTGGCTATGTTTCGCTGTTTAGCATGTTGATCGGGTTTTTCTTTTGGTATCGCGGGCTAGCACGCGGTGGCATTGCAGCCGTTGGCCAATTGCAATTGTTGCAACCCTTTCTGGGATTGATGCTGGCATCGGCATTGTTGGCCGAGCCGGTAAGCGGGACGATGATTGCGGTAACTCTTGGTGTGGTCGCCTGTGTCGCCGGGGCCAAACATTTTGCGCGTTAGATCACGGGATTAACATTCATGGCAGGGATAAACAGATGCGTGCAAAATACGACGGGACTGGCGGCAAAAAGATATGGGATGATTTTATGCTCATATTTAAAAGAGAACGGGGTTTTCAATTGCACATGTTAGAATTTAAACTGTCAAATCAAGGCGTGTCGGACCGTCAGCCGGTGTGTGTTTGATGACTATTGAAATTTGATCCCGTTTAGAAAGATTGCCAGAACATGTTGCTGACTTATCGCGGGGTGCGCCCCATCATTGACGACACAGCGTTTATCGCACCGAATGCCACAATCATTGGTGATGTGGAAATCGGGGCGGAAACCGGGATCTGGTTTGGCTGTGTCATTCGCGGCGATGTGCATGAAATTCGCATTGGATCGCGCACCAATATTCAGGATTTGACCATGGTACATGTCGCCAAGGGTAAATTCGGCACCTATATCGGCGATGATGTGACCATCGGCCATTCGGCCGTAATCCATGCCTGCACACTTGAAAACAGAAGCTTTGTCGGCATGAGTGCGACGGTGATGGATGGTTGCGTGATTGAGCAGGGTGCCATGTTGGGCGCAGGCGCGCTTTTGGCACCGGGGAAACGTATTCCGGCAGGCGAACTTTGGGCCGGTGTTCCGGCGCGCAAGGTGCGGGACCTTCGCCCGGAAGAAATCGAATTTTTCAAGGTATCGGCAGACCGATATGCCGATCTGGCACAGGAATACCGGGTCACCATCCCCGAAGACCTGAAACAGGATTAGGGTCAGGGGCCCGAGGATATAGGATACGCTTGCCAGGATGTGTGCCCTGCGTTAGCAAGCGTTTCAGAAACTGGAATTTCAAAATAAAAAATTAAGCCGCGCGCCACCACGCCCGGCATCAGGAAACGGAACCGGGAATATGACGCGTTGGCAGGCGAATGCCGTTATCGTCTTTGTCGCCCTGATTTGGGGGACGACTTTTGTTGTCCAGCAAACCAGCATGGAAAATATCGGCCCGCAATATTTTACGGGCGTGCGTTTCCTGTTGGGGACCCTTGCTGTGTTGCCCTTTGCGCTGCGTGAATTGCGCAAAATGAAACGCGAAGGCCGGATATTGTTGGGGATTGACAAGCTGGGCCTGATTGTAACCGGTATTTCGATGTATCTGGCCAGTATCCTGCAACAAATCGGGATTATGGGCACGACGGTGACCAATGCGGCATTCCTGACGGCGTTTTATGTGCCGTTGGTCCCGGTTCTGGCGTTTATCGCGTTTCGGTCCAAGCCGCATTGGTCGGTTTGGCCGGGCGGGGTGATGTGCGTGTTCGGCACATATTTGCTGAGCGGCGGTAATTTGTCGGCGCTTGGATCGGGTGATTTCTGGGTGATGGGCAGTGCGCTGTTCTGGGGGTTACAGGTGGTGATGATCGGTGTGATGGTCACGCGCACCAATGCGCCGGCGCTTGTTGCCACGGTTCAGTTCTTTATCACCGGCCTGTTTGGTATGGCGATGGGCGGGATGCTTGAAACATTCAGCTTTATCGATATCTATAATGCCGGGTTTGAAATTCTGTATGCCGGGATTATGTCGGCGGGGATCGCCTTTACCCTGCAGGCGGTGGCACAGAATTATACCGAATCCAGCGATGCCGCGATCATCATGAGTGCCGAGGCGGTCTTTGCCGCCATCGCCGGGGCGATGTTTTTGGGCGAACGGCTGGCACCGGCTGAATATGCCGGTTGCGGGGTTATTCTTGCGGCGATTATTGGCGTGCAGTTGATGCCAATGATAGGCCGACGTCGGCCGAAAGTTGCGATCTGACTGGGAATTTGGACCTGTGGCCCGGAAATATTGGGCCAACCCCATTGACCTTTATCAAAGCAGGGTGCAGTCAGGGTCTGTAAATGATTATTGGTCGCGATCATGCGATCCGTTGTGAATACCGGAAATCGAATATGCCCATCTTGCCGTTTTCTGCCATGCTTCCCGTTATGCTTCCGGTCAAATTTCGCTGTGCTGGGATTTCCCGCTTGGGCCGCTTGCTAGGGACCACTTTATTGCTGGTGGCAACTGGCAGCGGGGGGGCTGCATTTGCGGCCGAAAAGACGCAAGATTTCCTGATCCGGGTTGCCCATGACGCCGACAAGGTTGGCCCGGTTGAGATCGCAGGCAGCACGCCAGCCTTTGCTGACAAGGCTGCCCTTGGCGAGGCGCTTTATTTCGATACCAATTTGTCAAAGAATCGCACACAGGCCTGTGCCAGTTGCCACGAACCGACGACCGCGTTTCGCGATCCGCGCGGTGAAATTGCCGGCGGGGCGTTTTCGCTTGGCGATGACGGGGTGTCGCTTGGTGATCGCAATGCGCCAATGGCAGCCTATGCGAAATTTGCGCCTGATTTCCATTTCAAGGAAGACGGCACACCGGTTGGTGGCCAGTTCTGGGATGGTCGGGCAAAGGATTTGGCCGAACAGGCCGGTGGCCCACCGTTAAACCCGGTTGAAATGGGCATGCCGGATAAAGCCACGGTTGTTGCGCGTTTGCGGGAAAATGACGACTATATTGCAAGTTTTGAGGCGTTATTTGGTCGCGATGTCTGGGGGGATGCGGATCGGGCTTATGGTGCGATGACGGATGCGATTGCAGCCTTTGAACGTACCGACCAATTTTCCCCGTTTAGCTCGAAATATGACCGATTCCTGCGCGGCGAGTACAAGATGACGCCGCAGGAAGAACTTGGCCGGGTGCTTTTCTTTTCGCAGCAATTCACCAATTGCAATACCTGTCACCAGTTGAAAACGTCGCCGACGGCACCGGGTGAAACATTCACCAATTACGAATATCACAATATCGGGGTGCCCCGGAACGTTGCTATTCGATCCCGCCATGGCAAGGACCCGGCATTTACTGACAATGGGTTGCTTGATAATCCGGCGATTGATGAGGTGGTCCATAAAGGCAAATACAAAACGCCGGGCCTTCGCAATGTCGCGGTCACCGGGCCATATATGCATAACGGCGTGTTTGCCGATTTGCGCACCGTGATCAAGTTTTACAACAAATACAACAGCCGTGCGAAATCCGCCCAGATCAATCCGGAAACCAAACAGCCTTGGGGTGACCCCGAAGTTGCCGATACCATTTCCGTCAAAGAACTGGAACAAGGCGACGCGCTTGATACCAAGCGGATCAATGCGCTGGTGGCGTTTTTGAAAACGCTGACCGATGCGCGCTATGAGCCGCTTTTGGCAGAACAGGAAGAAGCCGCGGCGGCCGCAAAGAAAAAATAGCGTTACTTGCCGCGGATCGTTTCAAGCACGGCACTTTGTCCCAGATCACCCAACCCGGCTTCGATGGCGCGATCAAACATTTCGGTGGCGGATCGCCCGACCGGAAGATCAAGGCCCAACTCGTCGGCCAGCCACATGGCATAACCGGCATCCTTGGCGCGCAAGGCGGTGGTGAAATGGACGCCTTCCTTGTGGTTGCCGCTGATCATGCCCGGGATCGTCATAACGCCGACCCTGCTGGCGACGGCCCCGTTGGTAAAGGCTTCGGCAACCAGTTTGCCATCAAGGCCTGCCTTTTGGGCCACAGCCACCAATTCTGCGGCGGCGGCGATATGGACCGCCCCTAAAAGGTTGTTCATCAGTTTATAGACCGTGCCTGATCCGATTGGGCCAAAATGGATAATTCGGTTGGCAACCGCGTCCATGATCGGGCGAACACGATCTAAAACAGCGTTATCCGCGCCGATCAGAAACATGGTTTCACCGGCGGCGACTTGTGCCGGGATAGCGGTGACCGGTGCATCGATATAGGGGCAACCATTGGCATTGATCTTGGCCGACAGTTCCAGAACGAAGCCATGCGATAATGTCGAACATTCAATCGCAACAGTGCCCGGCTCCATGGTGGAAACTGCGCCACTGTTGCTCAGCCAGACGGTTTCGGCCGCCGTGTCATCGGCCATAAACGATATGACGGCGTCGACACCGGTTGCGGCATCCGCCGGGGTAACGCAAGCAATGGCACCCTTTGCCGCCAGGGGTGCGACTTTGTCCGCGCTGCGGTTCCAGACCCTGACTTGATAACCCTTTTCCAGGAGGCGCGAAATCATCGCCGATGCCATGCGTCCAGCGCCAAGGAAACCGATTTTCTGTGTCATGGGTCTATCCCCTAGAGGTAAAGAAACGGCCCGTCATCGCGGACGGGCCGGATTATATTAGATGCGAAGGGCATCCAAGGAAATGCTGCCTAGGAAAGCTGTACCTTAACATATTCCCCCGGTGCCGCGCCAAGCACCTTAAGCTTGCCATCGCCGGGATTGCGAGCTTCGATTTGACCGCCGGAACGGCGACTGATCCAGTTTTGCCAATCGGTCCACCATGATCCTTCGTGTTGGGTTGCCTTGGCAAGCCAGTCATCGGGATTGGCCGGATTGCGGTTATAAGTCCAATGGCAATATTTGTTGGCGGCGGGTGGGTTGACCACACCGGCAATATGCCCCGATGCTGACAGGACGAATTTGACCTGACCTGACATCAATTGGGTTCCGGCATAGGTTGCCTGCCAGGGCGCAATATGGTCTTCGCGGGTAGACAGGAAATAGACCGGAATCTTGATATCACGCAGATCGATTTTTTCACCAAGCACGGTGATGCCACCCGGTTCACGCAGCAGGTTCTTATTATACATGTTGCGCAGATAGAAGCTGTGCATCGCTTTGGGCATACGGGTCGAGTCGGAGTTCCAATACAAAAGATCGAACGGGAAGGGGTCCTTGCCCAGCATGTAATTGTTGACCACAAAGGACCAGATCAGGTCATTGGCGCGCAGCATATTAAACGACATCGCCATGTCGCGGCCATCAAGATAGCCGTCTTTTGCCATGCGATTTTCAATGCTTTCGATCTGTTTGTCATCGACAAAGACCGATAATTCACCGGATTTTTCGAAATCGGTCAGGGTGGTAAAGAAAGTCGCCGATTTGATCCGTTCGTCGCCTTTTTTGGCCATATAGGCCAGTGTCGAAGCCAAAAGCGTCCCGCCAAGGCAATAGCCGATCGCGTTGATTTCGGTTTCGCCAGTTGCCTGTTCGATCAGATCAAGCGCGGCCAGAATGCCGTCACGGGCATAATCTTCAAAGCTTTCTTCGGCCAGTTTGCTGTCCGGGTTGACCCAGGACAGGACAAAAACGGTATGTCCCTGATCAACGGCCCATTTAATAAAGGAATTTTCCGGTCGCAGATCAAGGATGTAATATTTGTTGATCCATGGCGGTATGATCATCAACGGGCGTTTGGCAACCTTGTCGGTTGTGGGCTTGTATTGCAGCAATTCCATCAACGGCGTTCTGCCGATCACCGATCCTTCGGTGGTTGCAACATTTTCGCCAATCTTGAAAGCATCCAGATCGGTCATCCGGATTTGCAATTTACCTTTGCCACGTTCAAGGTCACTTAGTAGGTTTTGCAAGCCTTTAAGCAGGTTTTCCCCACCACTTTCGATGGTGGCGCGCAGGACTTCGGGATTGGTCATCATGAAGTTGGTCGGTGAAATCGCATCAGCGAACTGACGGGTGTAAAATTCGACTTTCTGCGCGGTTTTTTCGTCCAGACCGTCAACGTCTTGGACAACATTTTGCATCCATTGCGACGACAACAGATAGGATTGCTTGATGAACCCGAAAAGTTCGTTATCTTCCCATGCTTCGTCGCGGAAACGGCGATCCCCTTTTTGTGGCAAGGCCACCGGATCGGAGTCTTGACCCATCATGCGCATCGTTGTGTTGTGCCAAAGCAAATAATATTGCTGCCACAAATCCATTTGTGCCTCGACCAGTTTGGCCGGGTTTTTCATCATATGGCTGGTCAGTTCGACGAAAGCCGAACCGATATTTAACGGGTCCGGGTCCGAAATTTCGGGGTCTTCAGCCTGTTTGGCAAGGAAATCAGCGACAAGTCGTTGACTCCTTTCAGCTATTACTGCCATGGAAGATGACAGTTCTTCGGGATCAGGAAGGCGAATTTCGGTTTCTTTGGCCTGTTGATTGGTCATGGCGCATTCCCTTATGATACGGCCGCGATATATCGAAACATAAAAGAGGAAATTTGATCTTTGCAATATCGCAATTATTTTCCCGTTTTATGATCCGAAGCCTCGAAACGGCGCGCTGGGTTGAAACTCTGCTTGATCCCAAGCTTATCATGGCCTTAGCCTAGCTCGCTGATGAGGGGTAATACAAGAATTATAAGGTGACGGATTTGTCGCAGTTTTTGGCGGCAGCGTTACACATAACTTAGTTTGGAGCAGCGAAATCAAATGGGCGTTCTGAAATCGACGGTGTGGCGGTGGTCGGAGCATAGGTCAGCGAAAAACAAGTTGCGGCCGATGCTGCATACCGGATCGGCACTTGCTGTTGTGTTGATGCTGGGCGCCTGTTCTTCGGTTCCCGATGCAATCAATCCCGTCGAGTGGGGAAAATCGATCGGGGATGTCTTCGACGGTGAGGATGAAACAACGGCGAAATCCGACGAAGCGATTCCCGGCGAAAATGAAGATTATCCGCATCTATCCGATACACCGGCCAAGCCGGTTGTGACAGGCGATGCGGAACGGGATGCACTGGTAGCCGGTCTTGCTGCGGATCGTGCCAATGCGCAATATACCCAGTCGGGCCGCCGTCAAAGCTCATCGCCGGTTAATGCGCTTCAGCCCGCACCCGTCGTAACGCCGGATCAGCCGACGATCAGTCCGGCACCGACAACGCCGGTTACAAGTTCCGCCATGGCCGAACCAAAGGCGGCGGTGACTGCTGCAACAACCACGGCAACCACGGCCGCAACCACGCGCGCGGTGACGTCGGCACAGTCGGGATCAAAGATTGCGGATGAATGGAGTGCCAAGGCCCCTGCATCCGGCCCGGTTCCGACCCCGCAATCCGCGCCCGCAAAGCCGGAAGTTCTTAATGAAATGGCCAAGGCCGGGGCCGCGGAAAGTGTCGCTGAGGCTACTTCTGCTGCCGATGCGGTGGCATCTGCACCGGTAACCGCACCGGTAACCCCGTCGTCGGGTGATCCGGTGATGGATCAGTATAATCGTCGTCTGGCCGAAGGGCAGGGCGTCTTTGCCGGTGAACCGGCGCGCAGTTCTGCGCCGAATGGACAGGGTGGCGATTTCGATTATTCGGTCTATTCCGATAATGGGTCGGTAATTGTCGATGAAAGTCAGCTTGGCGGTGGCCGCAATGCCTATCTGTCGGATTCGGCCATGCCCAATGGCGAAACGGCCAATGAAGTCTTGGCATCGCGTCTTGGTGTGCGGTCGGTTGATGTTCTGGGGCCAAGTGTGAATGGCGTTCAGGTTGCCCAGATCCAGTTTGGGCACGGCTCTTCGAACCTTGTGTCATCTGATAACAATGTTCTGAGCCAGGTAGCACAGGCATGGCGTCAGACCGGTGGTATCTTGCGGATTATTGGTCACGCGTCGATGCGTACGGCCAATATGACCCTTGAAGAACACATGGCGATCAATCGTCAGGTTTCCGAACGCCGCGCATCAGCGGTGGTGTCCGAGCTTGTCGCACTCGGTGTTAACCCTGATGCGATCTTTGTTGGCGCCGATGGATCGGCTGATCCGCGCTATTACGAAGGCATTCCTGCCGGTGAAGCCGGAAACCGCCGTGTTGAAATCTTTATGGATTATTGATCCTAAAAAAGGTACATCCTTCGAATTGTACGGCGCGCCACCCGCATTTTGTCGTGTGGCGCGCAATTTTTATCAATTCGACGATCCGATTTTCGCAGAAAATTCGAAAATCGGTGACGTGACGAGGATGTAGGATAATGTCCCAGGAATTCCACCGCATAAAACGCCTTCCGCCATACGTATTTGCAGAAGTAAATGCGATGAAAGCGGCGGCGCGGCGAGCGGGAGAGGACATTATTGATTTCGGCATGGGCAATCCGGACCCGGCCACCCCACAGCATATCGTCGACAAACTGGTCGAGACGGTTCAGAATCCGCGTACGCATGGGTATTCGATGTCGCGCGGCATTCCCGGTCTGCGCAAGGCGTTGTCGGCCTATTACGGACGTCGTTTTGGGGTGGATATTGATCCCGAAACCGAAACCGTTGTGACGCTGGGCTCCAAGGAAGGTTTGGCCAATCTTGCGGCGGCAATCACCAGCCCGGGTGATATCATTCTGGTGCCCAACCCATCTTATCCGATCCATGCCTTTGGTTTCATCATTGCCGGGGCGGCATTACGCCATATCCCGATGGGGTATGACGAACAGGGTGAATTCAATGCCGAAAGCTTTATGGAACAGTTGCACCGTGCGGTGAAACATTCGGTACCCAAACCCAGTGCTGTGGTGCTGAACTTCCCGTCTAACCCGACGTCGCTTGTGGTTGATCTGGATTTCTATAAGGAAGTTGTCGATTTTTGTCGGGCACAGGAAATCTATATCCTGTCTGATATTGCCTATTCGGAAATCTATTTTGATGGCAATCCGCCACCCTCGATCCTTCAGGTCGAAGGGGCCAAGGATATTGCCGTTGAATTTTATTCTCTGTCGAAAACCTATTCGATGGCGGGCTGGCGGATTGGCTTTGCGACGGGCAACAAAAAACTGATCAACGCACTGACGCGGATTAAATCCTATTTGGATTATGGCGCGTTTACCCCGGTTCAGGTGGCGGCAACCGCGGCCCTTAACGGCCCGCAGGATTGTATTGAAGAATTCCGCAACCTGTACCGCGACCGCCGCGATATCTTTATCGAAGGTATGCAAGGTGCCGGGTGGGATATTCCAAGTCCGGCGGCAACCATGTTTGCCTGGGCACCGATTCCCAAGGCCTTCGAAGAACTGGGGTCGCTTGATTTTTCCAAGCTTCTTTTACAGGAAGCCGGGGTTGCCGTGGCGCCGGGGCTTGGCTTTGGCGAGTATGGTGATCGCCATGTTCGGATTGCGCTGGTGGAAAACAAACACCGCATCCGGCAGGCCAATCGTAATATCAAATCGTTCTTTCAAAAATGTCCTGATGCAGAATCTGCACGTGAACTGTTGAAGAAATCGGCGTGATATTCGATAAAGCAGTTATTGTTTCGCCCGGGACATGTCTCGGGCGAAGTTTTGTGTGTGCATTGGATGGTGTTAAGGCCATCGAAATGTAAACACAGGGTCCACTTACGGCTTTAGGAGTTCACGTGAAAGACGTCGTCAAAATCGGTGTGGCTGGCCTGGGTACGGTCGGTGCCGGAACCGTTAAACTGCTGAGCGAACATCGCGACATTCTGACGGACCGTTCCGGTCGCCAGATTGTTGTCACAGCGGTATCGTCGCGTGACCGAACTCGTGATCGTGGTTTCTCGACCGAAGGACTTATCTGGCACGAAGACGCACGTGATCTGGCAGCAGATGACAATGTTGACATTGTTGTCGAACTGATCGGCGGATCGGACGGCATTGCCTATGATGTTTGCAAGATCGCGCTGGAACACGGCAAGCATGTCGTGACAGCGAATAAGGCGCTAATTGCCCTTAAAGGTTTGGAACTTGCCCAGATCGCCGATCAAAATAATGTCACCATTGCCTATGAAGCCGCTGTCGCCGGGGGTATTCCGGTGGTCAAGGCGCTGCGTGAAGGGCTTGCTGGCAACGCCATATCGCGCGTAACCGGTATTTTAAACGGAACGTGCAACTATATCCTGACCACAATGCGTGAACAGGGGCGTGATTTCGCCGATGTCCTGAACGAGGCGCAAAAGCTTGGCTATGCCGAAGCTGATCCGACCTTTGATGTCGACGGGATCGATGCCGCGCACAAGTTGGCGATCCTTGCTAGCCTTGCCTTTGGCACCGAGGTTGATTTTGATGCGGTCGCGGTTGAAGGCATCCGCAGTGTTTCGGCGCTTGATATTCAACTGGCCGAAGAACTTGGCTATCGGATTAAATTGTTGGGCATTGCCAAGCAGACGGCCGAGGGCATCGAACAGCGCGTTTCGCCGGTCATGGTGGACCGCGCCACTCAGATTTCCAAGGTCGAAGGCGTGTTTAACGCTGTCGCCCTTGAAGGTGATTATGTCGGTCCGGTGGTCTTGCAGGGACGCGGTGCCGGGGAACGCCCGACTGCGTCGGCGGTGGTTGCCGATATTGTTGATATTGCCGCTGGCCGTACCGCACCGGTGTTTGGTGTTCCGGCGGATCGTCTTAAGACTAATGTACGTGCCCCGCTTGAGAAGCATGTCGGACCTTATTACCTGCGCCTGATGGTGTGGGATCGCCCGGGTGTCATGGCCGAGGTCACAGCGACCCTTGCCAAGCACGGGGTGTCGATGGCATCAATGATCCAGCATGGCCGGGCCGAAACTGTCGGTGGTGTTGTGCCGGTGGTGTTTGTCACCCACGAAACCAGCGAAGCCGGCATGTCCGGGGCGCTTGCCGATATTTCGGCGTTTGAAAGCAATTCGCAGCCACCTGTCTTGATGCGGATCGAGAACTTCGCATCGTAACAAAACAAAAAAAAGACATATGCGCCTCGCAGGTATAATACCGCGAGGCGTAATTATAAGAAGTCCCGACCCAGACGGGATGCGCCGGGAAGCTAAAGAGACGGGGCCCCCAGACCCCGCGTTAACGACGAGGATGAAGTTATGGATCGAAATCTCGCGCTTGAAACCGTTCGTGTGACCGAGGCCGCAGCACTTGCCTGTTCCGGGCTTATGGGGCGCGGTGATGAAAAAGCAGCCGATCAGGCCGCCGTTGATGCGATGCGTAATGCGCTCAACAGCATGGATATTCGCGGCACTGTCGTGATCGGCGAAGGCGAACGTGACGAAGCCCCGATGCTTTATATCGGTGAAGAAGTCGGTTCGGGCAAAGGTCCGGAAATTGACATCGCGCTTGATCCGCTTGAAGGCACAACCATCTGTGCAACCGGCGGCCCGAACTCTTTGGCGGTTGTTGCCATGGCGGAAAAAGGCGGGTTCCTGAACGCGCCGGATACCTATATGGAAAAAATCGCAGTTGGCGGTGGTTTGCCCGATGATGTTGTCGATCTTGACGCCAGCCCGGCCGAAAACCTGACAAGCCTTGCAAGTGCTAAGGGGTGTGATGTTTCCGACCTTGTTGTTTGCATTCTGGATCGTCCACGTCATCAGGATATCATTGCCAAAACCCGCGAAGCGGGCGCACGCATCATGTTGATCGGTGATGGTGATGTGGCCGGTGTTATTGCGACCTCGCAGAAAACATCGGGCATTGATCTTTACATGGGTACCGGTGGCGCGCCAGAAGGTGTTCTTGCCGCAGCTGCCCTTCGTTGTATCGGTGGTCAGTTTCAGGGCCGTCTTGTTTTCCGTAATGATGACGAGATCGCACGCGCCAAGAAATGGGGCATCGAAGACCTTAACCGCAAATACAAATTGGTCGACCTTGCCAAGGGCAATGTGATGTTTGCGGCAACCGGTGTAACCGATGGCGCAATGTTGCGCGGTGTGCGCCGTTTTGCCAATGGGGCCGAAACCGAAAGCATCGTGATGCGCTCGCAATCGGGCACGGTCCGTTATGTGCGCGCCGTTCATGATTTCAGCCGGAAAATCTGGTACAAGTAATCAGTTTTTGCCGATTGTGGAATAAAGGGAGTGCCTTTGCGCTCCCTTTATTCGTTTATGGCTTGCGGGCCGGGGCGGACTGCGCTACATCCTCCGCCCCCTTGAAAATGAAACGCCTTTGCCGGAGCACAGCATGTCGGAAATAATCGCCCTTGATTTTGGTACGACCAACTCGGTGCTTGCCGTGGCTGATAGCAACGGTAATGTGCGTTCTGCGACCTTTGAAGTCGGGCAGAACAGTTTCGATACCTATCGCACCATCCTGTATTTCTGGGAAGAACAGGAACTGACCGCACCGGGCGCGCCGACGCATCTGCAAAGTCGCTCTGGCCCGTTTGCGATCAATGAATATCTCAAGGAAAGCCATGATTGCCGTCTGATCCAGTCGATGAAATCCTATCTTGCGGCCAAGAATTTTGACGGGACGGATATCTTTGGCGCGACTTATTCGATCGAAGACTTGATCGCGACATTCTTAACCCAAATCCATCATCTGGCGCAGGACAGTCTGGGCTGGTTGGGGCAACGGGTAATTTCCGGCCGTCCTGTCGCCTTTGCGGGCAGCAACCCGGATAATGATTTTGCCGAAATGCGCCTGCGCAGTGCTTATGAACAGGCCGGTTTTGACGTTGAAGCCATGGTCTATGAACCTTTGGCCGCGTCCTATTATTACGGGCGCGAACTTGATAAACCTGAAACCGTACTGGTGGCAGACTTTGGCGGCGGGACCAGTGACTTTTCACTGATTCGCTTTACGCCGGGGCTTGGTATGCGCGGTGTGCAGCCACTGGCCCATACCGGCCTTGGGGTGGCGGGCGACCGGTTTGATTATCGCATCATCCAAAAAGCCGTCTGGCCGCGCCTTGGTTTCGGTTCGGACTATCGTTCGATGGGGGCGACACTTCCGGTGCCGCGTCAATATTACACGGCGTTTTCACGCTGGCATGAACTTGCCATGATGAATCAGCCCAAAACCATCAACGAAATCAAAAGCTTGATCCGTTCGGCCAGCAAGCCGGATGACATCGAAGATCTGGTGGCGATCATCGAAGAGGAAATGGGCTTCCACCTCTATCAAACCGTGTCAAAAGCCAAGGCAGAATTGTCTGACAATGAAACTGCTTTGTTGCAATTTTCTCATGGCGGTGTGGAAATCGAAGAACGCTTGACCCGTGCGGATTTCGAGGCCGCGATTGCCCCCGATATGGCCGAAATCGAAGCCGCTGCCAAACACTGCCTTGATCAGGCGGGCTTAAAGGCAGGCGATGTTTCCAAGGTGTTCATGACCGGCGGTACATCCTATGTCCCGGCCGTGCGCAAAATCTTTGAAGACGGCTTTGGTAAAGATCGCATCGAAATCGGTCAGCCGTTCTTGTCGGTGGCACACGGCTTGGCGCTGATCGCGGCGGATGAGGGGATTGTTTGATTTAAAATCCTGCCATTTGGCAGGATTTCAGACTGCTGACAAAGTCCTCGCCATTTGCGGGGACTTTTGAT
>TARA_R110001583_G_scaffold129304_2_pt1 | contig 82606 bp, 83 predicted proteins | sample TARA_R110001583 | Tara Oceans TARA_R110001583 (sample SAMEA4398432) | marine metagenome | biome: Polar Biome; feature: [MES] marine water layer (ENVO:01000295) within the mesopelagic zone...; material: water (ENVO:00002006), including particulate matter (ENVO:01000060) such... | reverse complement strand
GGCTTTGGATAGGTCTTGCCCCGCGCCTTCTATGGTTTCGCAGGCGACGAGGGCCAAAAGGCTCAATCCGATCAAGAGGGTGCGTGTCATGTGTCACTCCATTTAAATGTCAGTCTCTACACACATAGAGCGATGTCGGTGGAGAGCGAACCGATGCGCAAAGTCCCGCGCAAGGGGGCGTTTGTTTCAGATCAAAGCGGTATCAAAAAAACATCTTATCGTCCGACATGCGCGATCGACTTTAACGGAGAGACCCCATGACCCGCCTTGCTGGCATTTTGTTTTCGCTGATTTCGACAACCTTGATGGGTGTCGCCATTGTCGTGGCCTTGACCATCGGCAAAGACACGTTGCAGCCGATTTTGGTCGCCGCAGCGATTGGATTTGTGGTCGCGATTCCTGTGACTTGGATCATTTCGAAAAAGATCACCGAAGAGTTTTGACCAAAGAGTTTTGATCCGCGCTCACTGCGCGTCGATGGCGTCCATCCACGCCCGCAGTGCCGCCTCGAATTCACGCGGTTTCTCGGCATGAAGCCAATGGCCCGTGCCGGGAATAGAGGCGAATTTTGCGTGTGGGAACAGAGCTTTGGTGGCGTCCCGGTGGTTGCGTGAGACATAGGTGCTCTCGCCGCCTGACAGGAAAAATGCGGAGCCGTCATAGGTGCCGGACACCTCGGGGAACCCAACGATCTTGCCCATTTCGGCCTCTAGAGCATCCAAATTCAAAAGCCATTTTTTCTCTTTGACCACAAGGCTTTGTAGCAAAAACGCCCGCACGCCTGCGTCCAAAATATCATGCGCCAACATTTGATCCGCGTCGGATCGTTTCTCAACCTTTGAGAGGTCCAGCCCACGCATCGCATGGATCAAAGGTGTGTTGTCATGGGCGTAGGCGACGGGCGAAATATCCGCGACAGTCAAAGATTTAAGCAGTTCAGGCCGGGTCAGGGCCAGCACCATCGCTGCCTTGCCGCCCATCGAATGACCCATGACATGACAGGGGCCATAGGTGTCGATATGTGCCTCCAAGACCTCGGCCAGATCGGCGGCCATATCCGGGTAGCTTTGGGTTGCAAATCGCGGGCTGTCGCCGTGGTTGCGCATGTCGACGGAAAGGACAAGCCGTTGATCGGAAAGGCGTTTTGCGATGACGCCCCAGTTGCGGGCGGACCCGAACAAGCCGTGGACGATCAAAAGGGGCGGGCGGTCCGTTGGGGAGCCGGTGAGAACGGTGTTGAGCATGCCCCACAGATAGCGGCTTGGCGGTCCCTGTCAAACCCCTTAAAACGAGTTTATGACGACATCCATCGCCCACAGAGCCGAAGAATTGAGCATGCTATTGCGTGATCGGATGGGGATGCATCTGGGCGATGGCTTTGCGGCTAAGGTCACGAAGGCGGGGCGGCGTTTGCCGCGTTGGGCGCGTCGGAAAGGGGAAGTCATCGTTGAGGCGATGGCCTTGGAAACCCATCCGAAATTGGCGCAACAGATCAACCATGCCAAGGTGAACCGGGCCTTTAAGGAGCTGCGCTATTTTCTCACGCGACAAGATCCCAAAGCCCGCGTCAAAAAACGCATTCTCGATTGGATCAGCACCGTGGCCTTTATCATTTTTGCCACGGGTTGTCTGATCCTTGGCGTTATGATGTGGCAGGGTCTGATTTAGGCTCTGGTCTAAACGGATCGGGTGAAAGTGCCTCGCGTTGGACCAAGGTGACGGTGACAAAGCTCACATAGAGCAAAAGATACCACGATCCCATTTTCGAAACATGCACAAGCTGTCCGGGGACTTGGCCAGAGTAGAGCCAGATCTTTGTGGCGGTGCCGACGTTTTCCGCGACCCAAAGGAAAAAGGCGGAGAGCCCCCCCGCAACGGGCATCGGCATCCAATACCAACCGCCAATGCGATACCACACACGGGTGCGGGCATAGAGCAGCAGCGAGGCGGCAAAGAGGCCCAAGCGGATGTCGGGCATAAAGTGGTGCGTGAAGAAATTGAGGTAGATCGCGCAGGCAAACAGCAGTGCGGCCCAATAGGGCGGGTAGGGCGCGAACCGCATGTCAAAGAGGCGAATGGCGCGGGCCATGAAGCTACCGACGGAGGCATACATGAAACCCGAAAACAAAGGCACACCGCCGATTTTGATCAGGCCTGCGCCGGGGTAATCCCAGCTTCCCATGTGGAGTTTGAAAATCTCCATGATCGTGCCGGTGAGGTGAAACAGCAGGATGACCTTGGCCTCGCCCACAGTTTCCAGTCGAAACACCAAAAACAGGATTTGCAGGCTCAACGCATAGGCGAAAAGCGCGTCATAGCGGGCGATGGGCCAGTCGTCATGCCAGAGCTTGTGGGTGAGCATCATCGCAATCAAAAGCAGACCGCCAAACAGTGCGGCCCAGCCCATTTTGACGATGAACATGATGAGTTCGCTCACGCCATGCGGCAAGCGGGCGCGCAGCCAATCGCCTAAGGCGCGCTCGATTTTGGTCGGTTGGGCCATTTTAAATCACTCACACAACAAACAGAAAGGGGCCCGGCGGGCCCCCTTTGATATCATACTTAGATCGCTCTTACAGGTTCGGATAGAGCGGGAATGTTTCGCACAGCGCTTCCACCTTAGCTTTCACCGCGGCTTCGACGTCTGCGTTGCCCTCTTCGCCATTGGCGGCGAGACCGTCGACCACTTCAACGATCCAATCCGCGATCTGGCGGAACTCAGCCTCGCCAAAGCCGCGCGTGGTGCCCGCAGGTGTCCCAAGACGCACACCAGAGGTGATCATCGGCGGTTCCGGGTCAAACGGGATGCCGTTTTTGTTGCAGGTGATATGCGCGCGCTCCAAAGCGGCCTCGGTGATTTTGCCGTTCACGCCTTTGGGGCGCAGATCGACCAGCAACACATGGGTGTCGGTGCCCCCGGTGACGATATCAAGGCCGCCTTTCATCAACTGATCGGCCAGCGCTTGCGCGTTCACGATCACTTGCTTGGCGTATTCTTTGAATTCGGGACGCAGCGCCTCGCCAAAGGCCACGGCTTTGGCCGCGATGACATGCATCAACGGGCCGCCCTGAATGCCTGGGAAAATCGCGGAGTTCACTTTTTTGGCGATCTCGGCATCGTTGGTCAGGATCATGCCACCGCGCGGACCGCGCAGGGTTTTGTGGGTCGTGGTGGTCGCGACATCGGCATAGGGGAAGGGCGAGGGGTGCTGACCACCCGCCACGAGACCGGCGAAATGCGCCATATCGACCATCAGATAGGCACCAACAGAATCAGCGATTTCACGCATTTTCTTGAAATCGACCTGACGCGGAATGGCGGAGCCACCAGCGATGATCATCTTGGGTTTGTGTTCGTTGGCCAGTTCCTGCACCTGATCATAGTCGATGCGCTGGTCCTGTTTGCGGACCCCGTATTGGATGGCGTTGAACCATTTGCCGGATTGGTTCGGCTTGGCCCCGTGGGTCAAGTGACCACCGGCGTCCAAGGACATGCCAAGGATGGTGTCGCCCGGTTCAAGCAGCGCCGTGAACACACCTTGGTTGGCTTGGGAGCCGGAATTTGGCTGTACGTTCACATACTTAACATCGAACAACTGTTTCGCGCGATCCCGCGCAAGGTTTTCGGCGATGTCCACATATTGGCACCCGCCATAGTAGCGACGGCCCGGATAGCCTTCGGCATATTTGTTGGTCAGGACCGAGCCTTGGGCCTCCATCACCGCCGCGGAGACGATGTTTTCAGAGGCGATCAATTCGATCTCATGGCGCTGACGGCCAAGCTCTTGGGTGATTGAACCAAACAGTTCGGGGTCACGGGTGGACAGGGGTTCGGTAAAGAAACCGGAATCGCGGACATTGGACGTCATGCACATGCTCCTTGGCAGCGTGGGAGTGTCGCGGGCTTCTTAGCCATTCTGTTACATTTGGAAAACCCTCATCCGTTGCATAATGATGATGAAATGAGCGATCTGGGCGATCAGAGAGGGCAGGGGTTTCCGATCCGCGCCACGCGTCTCGGGATCGGGGCGTTTGGTCGCGTGCCGTCTGGCGGGAGATGTCGTGCGAAAAAGCGTGAATTCCGACTAAGGCTTTGGTAACCAAGGGCACGGGCCACGCCGGTTCGCCCTCTTCGCCAGACAAAGAGAAGTCCCACAGATGGTCAAAATTGCCTTTGCGGCCAGCGATGCCCAAATCGCGCAGCGTGCTCTTGAGCGGTTGCAGGCGCGTTATGCCTCCGTTCCGTTGGAGGAAGCGGATGTGATCGTGGCACTTGGCGGTGATGGGTTCATGCTCCAGACCCTGCATGGAACGATGCATCTCAACATCCCGGTTTACGGCATGAATTGCGGCACGGTCGGGTTTTTGATGAACGAGTTCCAAGATGACTCTCTGGTTGAGCGCTTGTTGGCAGCCGAGGAAGAGGTGATCAATCCGCTCTCCATGGTCGCGGCCGACGCCGATGGGGTCGAGCACAAAGCCCTTGCGATCAACGAGGTTTCATTGCTGCGTGCCGGGCCGCAGGCGGCCAAGCTGCGGGTGTCGGTGGACGGCAAGGTGCGGATGGACGAACTGGTCTGTGACGGTGTGCTTGTCTCGACGCCTGCCGGGTCGACCGCCTATAACTATTCCGCACGCGGGCCGATTTTGCCGATTGGATCGGATGTTTTGGCGCTGACTGCGATGGCGGCGTTTCGCCCCCGTCGCTGGCGCGGGGCCTTGTTGCCCAAAAGCGCTAAGGTTCGCTTTGACGTATTGGAGCCGCAAAAGCGCCCGGTTATGGCCGATGCCGACAGCCGCCATTCCGCCAATGTGGTCTGGGTCGAAATTGCCTCAGAACCAAACGTGCGCCATCGGATTCAGTTTGATCCGGGGCACGGATTGGAAGAACGGCTTTTGCGCGAACAATTCGTGTAAATGCGGCGCTCATTCTAAAATTTGCGTCCCCCGCGCACTGGCCGCCCCCAGCCTTCCAACTTTCGGTACAGCGTGGACGGCGATACGCCAAGCGAACGAGCCGCCGTAGGGATGGACCCTCCTGCATGCGAAATTGCGGCCTCAACGGCGTTGCGTTCGATTTCTGCCAAGGTTTTCCCGGCAAAGGGGTTTTCGGGGACCTGCGATGTGCCGCCAAGATGGGACGGTTTTTGCGACCGTTGTGCCCCACGTAAATAGGGCGGTAGGTCAGTCACATTGACCACCGGGCCGTCATGCAACACGATGACATTCCACAAGACGTTCATCAGTTCGCGGATATTTCCCGGCCATGCATGATCCAAAAAGATGGCTTTGACCTCGGTTGAAAGGGTTCGAAACTCCCGCCCCTCACGGGCACAGAGCCGATCCAGCTCGGTCTCGGCAATTTCCACCACATCGAGCCCACGGGCGCGCAAAGGCGGTAGGTGGATTGGCACCACATTCAGCCGATAAAACAAATCGGCCCGAAAGCGCCCGGATTGCACCTCGGCGCGCGGATCGACCGTGCTGGTGCAAATCAAGCGAAACTCGGCGGGTCGGCCGGCGGTTGCACCGATGGGGGTGATCATACCACTTTGCAACATGTTCAAAAGCCGCGCTTGCATGGGCAAAGACAGGGTGCAAATTTCATCCAACAACAACGTGCCACCATAGGCCAGTTCTGCCGCACCGATCTTTTCCGGGATCTCGCGCGTGCCGATTTGGCCTAACAATTCGGCTTCGATCGTGTCCGGGGCTGCGGTGGAGCAATCCAGTTTGACGAAAGCGCCGTCTTGAAACCCAGACTGGTTGTGGATGGCGGCGGCGGCTTTGACTTTGCCGGTGCCGTTTTCACCGGTTATGAACACGCTGGCCGCTGATCCGGCCACGGCACGAATTGTGCTATAAATATCCTGCATCAAACTCGAAGATCCAACGTGCCCTTCTGCTTCCACATCATCGACGGGATAGGGTTGCACGTATTGTCCAATACTGCGTCCTGCCAGTGTATTGGCGATCGTGGCCTTGAGTTGATCGGGTTCAATGGGTTTGACAAGAAAATCCTCTGCTCCGTTGCGCATGGCCGAGACGGCGCGGTCGACAGAGGCAAAGGCGGTGATCGCAATCAGTTTGATTGTCGGATCGCGGTCTTTCAGGAGTTTGATCAACGCGATCCCGTCGCCATCTGGCAACACCAGATCCACCAGCGCAATCCCTGGCAATGTGATGTCGATCAAGGCGAGAGCTTCGGCTTGGCTGCGTGCGGGAAGGACGGTGTGGCCTGCGGCCTCAAGTGTTGCGGTAAATAGGGTCAGATGTGTGTCGACATCATCAACGATCAAAATTGGTTTTTGGGACATTGGTGTCCGTCTCGCTATGTATGAGTAGGTGAATGGATTTTTGAATATCTGTGACAGTTTGGCGGAGCGTTTCCAGAATCGCAATGATTTCTGCACGCGGCATCACATCCGCTTGTTCTGACACATGGCGGGCCAGATTTTGGGCCTTGGTGCGATGGGCGGTTGCAAAGAGACCAGACAGGGAATGTGTTGCCAGTCGCAGGGTGTTTTTGGCGTCCTGTGATGGGATGCTCTTGGCCGCAGATATGCCGAGGCCAAGGTAGCGAGTGAGATCGGCCGAGAGCCGGGTGAGGACGTCTTCGGCAACGGCCTTGGGGAGGCGCGCGGTCAGATCATGTAGGCCGAGAGGCGCATTCGTCGTTTGATATGCGGGAGGGGCGGGGTCTTGGTCTGTGACGGGCAAGGGCAGGCCGAGCGCACGGCAGGTGACGTGAAGGATGGCCGTTTTTGACGGAAAGGGTTTTGATAGAATGTCATGGACGCCAGTTGCCCGGATAGCCTGCATATTTAGGTCGAACACATGCGAGGTCACGGCGATGACCGGCGGGGGCGTTACTCCGCGCTTTCTCAGAGCTGCAATAACCTGTGGCCCGGACACAAGCGGCAATTCGATGTCGAGGAAGACAAGGTCGATTGTCGTGCCCGGGTCGGAAAGGATGTCGAGGGCCTCAGCGCCGTCTGTGGCATCAACCACCGTCAGGCCGAGGGTTTCAAGGTTGTGGTGCATGGTCAGCCGCAGGGTGTCGCTGTCTTCGACCAAAAGCGCGGTATAGGAGCGCAGCATTGGGTAAAGCGGCTTTTGTGGAGGAGGGGCCGTTTCTGACCATTGATCGGCCCAATGATTCAGCCCTTGATCCGCATGTATCGGCAAAATCAAACAGGCTTCCGCCCCTGCCTCAGGCAGATTGCGAAGCGTTAAGCGTCCACCAAGTCGGCGCGCCGCATCACAGGCCACATATAGCCCATAGCCGGAGCCGGGTTCGCCAGACCCGATCTGAATGGGGGGGCGACCTTCGTGGCTGGTGAAGACATGCGGTGGAAAGCCTGGGCCTGTGTCGCAAATCCGCACAATGATATTAATGCCGTTCTCTGTGGCCTGTCGCGATACTTTTAGAGAAATCTGCCCCGGCCCGGCATGGTGCAGCGCGTTGGACACAAGGTTGGACAGGACGCGTTCGAGCGACAGCATATCCAAATCGGCGCGCGTGGGCATGGTCTCCAGCCCCTCAAGGTGGAGTGAGCTGCCAAACCGTGTGGTGATCCGTTGCCATCTCAGCGCAAGTTTTGTCAGGATGTCGCGCGGGTTGACCATGAGGCGCGTGGCGGGACGTTGTTTGTGATCGTGAAACACAAGGCTTGCCACCTCATCAAGCAGACGCCCCAAATGCGCCCCCGTGGCAACCAGTTGCTGGACGTCGCCTGTGAGATGCGGGGGCAGCTCGATGTGATCGAGCGTGGAGAGCCCGCTTTGTAATTCGGCAAAGGTCGACCGAATGTCATGGGACAAGAGAGAAATACGACCGGCGTCTTCGATCAATAGGTTTTGGCTTTTTTGGCCGCGCTCAGTCACACTCACCCCCAGTTGAACTCATACGATACAGACTTATGACACAGAAAACGCGACCCGATGGAGGCCGCGTTTCTGCGTGTCTTATCCGTCGATTAGTAATTTGTTAACCAACGGATGGGATTGGGACAGCTCTTTTTGCTTAAAATTTACCCTTTTGCGTATCCAAGGCCCTGAAGTGCCACTTTGATCTCGTCCAAAATGGCCGGATCGTCGATGGTCGCAGGCATTTTAAAGGGTTGGTTGTCGGCAATCTTGACCATCGTCCCGCGCAGAATCTTGCCTGACCGAGTTTTGGGCAGACGATCAACCACACAGGCCAATTTGAATGCGGCCACTGGGCCAATGTCATTGCGCACTGCCGTGACAACTTCTTTGACGATGGTGGCGTGATCCTTGGTGCAACCAGAGTTCAGGCACAAAAAGCCCAGCGGTGACTGGCCTTTAAGCTGATCCGCCACCCCGATGACGGCACATTCCGCGACATCGGGGTGATTGGACAGGACTTCTTCCATTGCGCCGGTCGAGAGGCGGTGCCCGGCGACGTTGATCACGTCATCGGTGCGGGCCATAATGTAGACATAGCCGTCTGCGTCCTTGATCCCGGCATCGCCCGTTTCGTAATAGCCCGGGAAGGTGGTGAGATAGGACTTTTTATAGCGCTCTTCGGCATTCCACAGGGTTTGCAAAGTCCCCGGAGGGAGCGGGAGTTTGATCGCGATGGCACCAAGTTCGCCATCTTTGACCGGATGTCCGGCTTCGTCGAGAATCTCGATCTCATAACCCGGCATGGCCACAGAAGGTGAGCCGATCTTAACCGGAAGCTCTTCGATCCCAAGCGGGTTTGCAGCAATTGCCCAGCCCGTTTCGGTTTGCCACCAGTGGTCAATCACTGGCACGCCGAATTTCTCTTGCGCCCATTTGATTGTGTCCGGGTCGGCGCGTTCGCCGGCCAGAAAGATCGCCTGAAGATCATGCAGCTTGTAACGCTTGATCCAGTCGCCATTCGGGTCTTCGCGTTTGATTGCGCGCAAGGCGGTGGGTGCGGTGAAAAAACTCTTTACCCGCTGGTTTTGAATGATCCGCCAGAACACGCCCGCATGGGGTGTGCCGATGGGTTTGCCTTCAAACACAATGGTTTGCGCGCCTTTGATCAGCGGGCCGTAGCAAATATAGCTGTGGCCGACGACCCAACCCACGTCAGAGGCGGCCCAAAAGCGGTCGCCCACGTCGATGTTGTAGATGTTTTTCATCGTCCAGTTGAGCGCCACAAGATGTCCGCCTGTGGCGCGGACAACGCCTTTTGGTTGGCCCGTGGTGCCTGACGTATAGAGGATATAGGCCGGGTGGTTGCCCTCAACCGGGACGCAGTCGGCGGGTTTGACGCCGTATTGGAAGCCGTGCCACGAGAAATCGCGACCCTCGTTCAGTTTGGCCACCTCTTGTTCGCGCTGGAAGATCACGCAGAACTCCGGTTTGTGTTCAGCCATATCAATGGCTTTGTCCAAAAGCGGCTTGTAATGGACCACGCGGTTTGGCTCCAAACCACAAGAGGCGGCAATGATCGCTTTGGGTGTACAGTCGTCAATCCGCACCGCCAATTCATGCGCGGCAAAGCCGCCGAACACCACGGAATGCACCGCGCCAATGCGGGCACAGGCCAACATCGCCTCAAGCGCTTCGGGGATCATCGGCATGTAAATGATGACGCGATCACCCTTTTCCACGCCGCGCATTTTCAGCGCACCGGCAAGCGAGGACACGCGCGCCTGAAGCTCTTTGTAGGTGATGCCCTTGGTGGCGTGGGTGATCGGGCTTTCGTGCATGATCGCGATTTCATCGCCGCGACCGGCGTCCACATGGCGGTCCACTGCGTTGTAACAGGTGTTGGTCAACCCGTCCGAGAACCATTCGTAAATCGGCGCGGTCTCGTCGAAGAGGGCTTTGGATGGCTTCTTGTACCAATGAACCTCTTCGGCTGCCTGCATCCAAAAGGCCTCAGGGTCTGCTTTCCAGCCATCATAAATATCTTTGTATGCCACTTTGCGTCCTCCTCGCTGACATGGTGTGAATGGCGCTGTGTGCGATTCCTTGCAAGGCAGGTCTGCTGCGATGGAATGTCACTGGCACCATGCACGAGGGCAATGCCCGTTTCGGGCAGATGGGCAATGCCCGCTCCGCTGCCGTTGTTATCAGACCCTGTTGAAAAAGTTTACATAAATTTCGCAAACTACTACAGAAAAGTAGTTTGCAAACTTTCGATTTGGCTACGCTTGTTGCAAATAAAAACCGCCCCGAGCATATCGGAGCGGTTTGCAAAACTGGTGCTGAATGTGTGACGTGTCGTTTGCGGTGCGTTACCCGTAATGCGCCACCGGCGTGCCAGCCATGGCGGACATGTTCAAAAGGCCGCGCGGGGTGATCGAGGGGGTCACAATATGGGCGCGGTTGGCCATGCCCATCAGGATCGGACCCACTTCCAATCCGCCGCCCTTGGTTTTCAAAATGTTGCGCACGCCAGAGGCCGCATCGGCAATCGCAAAGATCAGCGCGTTTGCCGGGCCCTCAAGGCGTGAGTGCGGGAAATTACGGGCGCGCAGGTCCGGGGTCAGGGCGCTGTCGATGTGCATTTCGCCCTCATAGATAAAATCACGCGGCTCACTGTCAAGAATTTCAAGTGCCTCGCGCATGTGCCGCCCGGTCGTGCATTGCAGGTTGCCAAATTCCGAATGCGAACACAGCGCGATGTTCGGTTCAATCCCAAAGCGGCGGACGTGGCGCGCGGTGGCGATGACCGTTTTGGCGATTTGCTCCGGTGTCGGCTCCGTGTGGACATGGGTGTCGGCGATGAACAGCGGCCCGTCTTCGAGGATCATCAAAGAGAGCGCGCCGACAGGTTGGTGCTCCTTGGTGCCAAGAATCTGTGTGATGTAGTTGAGGTGCCACAGGTATTGACCAAATGTGCCGCAGATCATGCTGTCTGCGTGGTCCTGATGCACCATAATGGCCCCAATCGCCGTGGTGTTGGTGCGCATGATCGCCTTGGCCAGATCGGGAGTCACGCCTTTGCGTTCCATCAATTTGTGATAGGCCTGCCAGTATTGTTTGTAGCGGCTGTCATTTTCCGGGTTCACGATCTCGAAATCCACGCCGGGGCGGATTTTCAGACCGGCCCGCTCGGCGCGCACGGCGATCACTTCGGGGCGACCGATCAGGATCGGCTTGTCGGTGGTTTCTTCGATCATCGCTTGGGCGGCGCGCAACACGCGGTCATCTTCGCCCTCGGCAAAGGCGATGCGGCGTTCGGCCTGCGACGCGGCGGCAAAGACCGGCCGCATGATCAGGGCGGATTTGAACACCGAATGATCCAGCGCGTCTTTATAGACCTTCATGTCCGGCACTGGCTTGGTTGCCACGCCGCTTTCCATCGCGGCCTTGGCCACGGCGGAGGCGACAACACCCATCAGGCGCGGGTCGAACGGTTTTGGGATCAAATATTCCGGGCCAAATTCCATCCGCTCGTCTTGGTAGGCGGCAGCGGCTTCCGCGCTTGTTGTGGCGCGGGCCAGCGCTGCGATGCCTTCGATACAGGCGATTTGCATCTCGTCATTGATCTCGGTCGCCGCCACATCAAGCGCGCCGCGGAAGATGAACGGGAAACACAGCACGTTGTTGACTTGGTTGGGATAATCCGAGCGCCCGGTGGCGATGATCGCGTCGGGCGCGACCTTTTTGACCTCGTCCGGGTGGATTTCCGGGGTCGGGTTGGCCAGCGCAAACACAATCGGCTGACGTGCCATTTTGGCGACCATTTCGGGCTTCAACACGCCGGGACCGGAGAGACCAAGGAACAGGTCCGCGCCGTCGATCACATCATCGAGCGTGCGCAGGTCGGTCTTTTGCGCAAAAGCGGCCTTTTGCGGCGTCATCTCTTCGGTTCGGCCCTCATAGACAAGGCCTGCAATGTCGCAAAGCCATACGTTTTCACGCTTAAGACCCAGTTTCAAAAGCATATTCAGACAAGCAATCCCGGCCGCCCCGCCGCCGGTTGAAACCACTTTGATGTCTTCGAATTTTTTGCCAGTGACCCGCAACGCATTGGTCGCAGCCGCGCCGACGACAATGGCTGTGCCATGTTGGTCATCGTGAAACACCGGGATGTTCATCTTCTCACGGCACAGTTGTTCAACGATAAAGCAATCCGGCGCTTTGATGTCTTCGAGGTTGATCGCCCCAAAGGTTGGCTCCAAGGCGCAGACGATTTCTGCCAGTTTCACCGGGTCAGATTCATCCAGCTCAATGTCGAAACAGTCGATGTTGGCGAATTTTTTGAACAGGACCGCCTTGCCTTCCATCACCGGCTTTGCAGCGGCGGGGCCGATATTGCCAAGGCCGAGAACGGCGGTGCCATTGGTGACCACGGCGACAAGATTGCCGCGCGAGGTGTAGCGCGAGGATGTGGTGGGGTCGGCCTTGATTTCCAAGCAGGCCTCGGCCACGCCGGGGCTATAGGCGCGTGCCAGGTCGCGGCCATTGGCCATCGGCTTGGTCGCTCGGATTTCCAATTTCCCCGGCTTTGGGAACTCGTGATAGTCCAAAGCCGCCTGTCTTAGGCTGGTATTGCGGCTCTCCGTGCGGCTGTCCGAGGTCATTGGCATTTCCCTTCCTGCGTCTTTATCGTCTGGTTCGGCGTTTTGGGTTTTGATTTAGTTTAGTGCTAAACTAAATATTGCGACCCTACGTCATGTCGTGCTGTTGCTCAGCGTCTACGCCCGGCGCAGGGCTTCACGCAAGAGGTGTTTGAGCGCCTAAGTGCAAAGATTGGTGACGTTAGCGCAAACATGACGCTCCTTGCGGCGCTTTTCCGCAGACCGAGGGCAAATTGCATGATCCGCGGCTGCATCCGCCGCATCCCACTTGCATCTTAGCACGCGCCCGCGCAATCTTGACCAAGCTTTAAAAAATGTCACCAAATATCGCCAAATAAGGTCCCGTTTTGCAATGACCCTGCTCGAAGATGCCACCAAAATCCGCGAAATGGCCTATGCGCCTTATTCCAACTTTAAAGTCGGCGCGGCGATCCGCACGCCATCAGGCGCGGTGTTCACCGGCGTGAATGTCGAAAACGCTGCGTATCCTGAGGGCACCTGTGCCGAAGCCGGAGCCATCGCCGCGATGATCGCGGGCGGCGAAACTGTGATCACAGAGGTCGCCGTGATCGGATCAAGTCAAGAGCCCACGCCGCCCTGCGGTGGCTGTCGCCAAAAGCTGCGTGAATTTGCCGATCCGTCGGTCAAGGTCACCATGGGGTCGATGTCCGGCAAAGTTCTGACCATGACAGTCGAGCAACTTTTGCCCGGTGCGTTTACCACCGATTATATGGAATGAGGCCGATGGACGCGCGTCTGGTGATCGAAAAGCTGCGGGACAAGAGAGATCTGACCCCAGACGAGTTGGCTTGGTTCGCCCAAGGTCTGGCCTCAGGTGCGGTCACCGATGCGCAGGCTGGGGCCTTTGCCATGGCCGCGCTTTTGAACGGCATGTCTGATCCCGAACGGGTCGCTTTGACGCTTGCAATGCGTGACAGTGGTGCGGTGATGAAATGGGATTTGCCGGCACCTGCGATTGACAAACATTCGACCGGGGGTGTCGGCGATTGCGTTTCCTTGCTGCTCGCCCCCGCCTTGGCCGCTTTGGGGGCCTATGTGCCGATGGTGTCGGGCCGGGGCCTTGGCCACACTGGCGGCACATTGGACAAGCTCGAAGCCATTCCGGGCCTCAAAACCGAAGTTTCCGAGGCGCGGTTTCATCAGATCGTCGAACGGGTCGGCTGCGCGGTCGTCTCTGCCACCGGGTCGATCGCCCCCGCTGACAAACGGCTCTACGCCATTCGCGATGTCACCGGCACGGTCGAGAGTATTGATTTGATCACCGCTTCGATCCTGTCGAAAAAACTCGCCGCCGGATTGGATGCCTTGGTGTTGGATGTCAAATGCGGTTCCGGCGCCTTTATGAAAACCCCAGAGGATGCGCGTGCTTTGGCGCAAAGTCTTGTGACCACGGCCAACGGGGCTGGGTGCAAAACCTCCGCGCTGATCACCGATATGAACCAACCGCTTTGCCCGGAGATGGGCAATGCATTGGAACTGATGACGGTGATGGAGGCGCTGACCTCGGGCGAGGTGGACAATATCCTGTGTGATGTCACCTGTGCGCTGGGTGGGGAATTGTTGGTTCTGGCGGGATTGTCCGATGATGTGGATCAGGCCACTTGGGCGGTTCGCGGCACGCTGACCGATGGGTCCGCCGCCGAACGGTTTGGTCGCATGATCACCGAATTGGGCGGTCCAGCGGATTTTGTCGATCATTGGCGGGACCGCTTGCCGTCGGCGCCGATTGTGCGGGATGTGCAGGCTTTGACGCCCGGCTTTGTGGGGGTCATGGATGGTCACGCCTTGGGTATGGCTGTGGTGCATTTGGGCGGTGGACGCCTTCAGGGGGGCGAAAAAATCGACCCGGCGGTCGGCATTTCCAATTGCTGTATGATCGGCGATGAGATGGTTGAGGACGCTTTGATTGCGACGATTCACGCGCGTACCCCGCAGGACGCCGCCCGGGCCGAAGCCGCCATTCGCGCCGCGATCCCGATCACGGACGAGGTGCCTGATGAGCCGCCATTGGTTTACGAGAAGGTAACAGTATGACACGTGCATTTTTAATTGTGATGGACTCCGTGGGCCTTGGCGGTGCGCCGGATGCGGATGCGTTTTTTAACGGAGATTTACCGGATGAAGGTGCCAACACCATCGCCCATATCGCGCAGGCCTGTGCTGAGGGGCGCGCCGAGGAGGGGCGCTCCGGTCCGCTGCACATCCCGCATTTGGATGCGCTTGGTTTGGGGGCCGCGATGGGGCACGCCAGTTCCGATCCTGCGCCGGGTCTGACCTCCATGCCAGAGGGGCTATACGGCGTTGCCGCAGAGGTCTCGCCGGGGAAAGACACGCCCTCGGGTCATTGGGAATTGGCGGGGGTGCCGGTGCCGTGGGATTGGCATTATTTTCCGCCGACCCTGCCGTCTTTCCCGCAAGACCTGATGGATGAGGTCGCCGAGCTTTGCGGGGCGGGCGGTACTTTGGCCAATTGTCATGCCTCAGGCACCGAGGTGATCAAAGACTGGGGCGCAAAGCACATCGACACCGGGTGGCCGATTTGCTACACCTCCGCTGACAGCGTGTTTCAAATCGCCGCTCACGAAGAGCATTTCGGCCTCGATCGGCTTTTGAAACTTTGCCAAGACATCGCACCGGTCCTACATAAAATGAAGGTCGGCCGTGTCATAGCGCGTCCTTTCCGGGGTACGGTTGAGGACGGGTTTTCGCGTACCGGAAATCGGCATGACTACGCCATTGCCCCACCTGCGCCAACGCTGTGCGATTGGGTGAAAGCGGCGGGACGGTCGGTTTATGCCGTTGGAAAGATTGGTGATATTTTTTCGATGCAGGGCATTGATGAGGTCCGTAAAGGCACGGATGCGGTGCTGTTTGATCATCTGTGCGATGTGATGGACGAGGCCCCTGACGGGGCGTTCACCTTTGCCAATTTTGTCGAATTCGATAGCCTCTATGGTCACCGTCGTGATGTTTCCGGCTATGCCCGTCATCTTGAGTGGTTCGATGCCCAAATGGCGCGGCTTTATAAGCGCGCCCGTGAGGGCGATCTTTTGATTTTCACCGCCGATCACGGCAATGACCCAACCTGGCCCGGCACCGATCACACCCGCGAACGGGTGCCGGTTTTGGGCTATGGTTTGGGCGTGAAACCCATTGGCAAGGTGGCCTTCACCGATGTGGCGGTCTCCATTGCCGATCATCTGGGTATTGCCGCCCAAGGCCCCGGAAGGAGTTTTCTGTGAGCGTTTCTGATCTGCCTAAAATTGAGCTGCACATGCATCTCGAAGGCGCTGCCCCGCCTGCGTTTATCCGTGGCTTGGCCGCTGAGAAAAAGACCGATCTTTCGGGCATTTTTGATGACAAAGGGGCCTATAAATACAAAGACTTTTGGGATTTTCTCAACGTCTATGAGGCGGCGACATCGGTGTTGAAAACGCCGCAGGATTACTACCGCCTGACCCGCGCCGTGCTTGAGCAAAGCGCGGCCTCGAATGTGATCTACACCGAAAGCTTTCTGGCCCCGGATTTTTGCGGTGGTGGCGATGTGATGGCGTGGCAGGATTATGTTGCCGCGATCAAACAGGCCGCCGATGAGATGGAACGCGAGGCGGGGATCGTGATGCGCGCGATCCCAACCTGTGTGCGCCATTTTGGTCCCGATCAGGCCAAGAAAACGGCGCTTTGTGCGGCGGAAACTGTCGGCGGATTTGTCACCGGTTTTGGTATGGGCGGTGATGAGGCGATGGGGGCGCAGGGTGATTTTGCCTACGCTTTTGACATGGCGCGCGAGGCGGGGCTGCGGCTCACGTCCCATGCGGGCGAATGGGGCGGGCCGGACAGTGTGCGCGATGCCATACGTGATCTCAAAGTCGAACGGATCGGTCATGGTGTGCGCGCGATCGAAGACTTGGCTCTGGTCGATGAGATTGCCGAGGCAGGCATTGTTTTGGAGGTCTGTCCAGGATCGAATGTGGTGCTGGGTGTCTATCCAAAATGGTCGGATCATCCGATTGCTGAGCTGCGCAAACGCGGCGTGAAAGTCACCATTTCCACCGACGATCCACCGTTTTTCCACACCACGATGCGACGTGAATTTGACCGTTTGTCCGAGACCTTTGGTTGGGAGGCCGAGGATTTCATGGAATTGAATAGGGTTGCGCTTGAGGCAGCCTTTTGTGATGACGCGACCCGAGAGGCCGTTGCTAAAAAACTGGAGCAAACCAATGCTTGATCATCTGACCGTTGTGACCCACCCGCTTGTGCAGCACAAACTGACCATCATGCGCGACAAGGACACGTCGACAGCAGGGTTTCGGCAGCTGTTGCGCGAGATTTCTTTGCTCTTGGCCTATGAGGTCACGCGCGAATTGGAGATGACGACCAAGACGATCCAAACGCCGGTGATGGAGATGGATGCGCCGACGCTGGACGGTAAAAAGCTGGCGCTGATTTCGATTCTGCGCGCAGGCAATGGGTTGATGGACGGCATTCTCGAATTGATCCCCTCGGCGCGCGTGGGCTTTGTCGGGCTCTACCGGGACGAGAAAACGCTTCAGCCGGTCGAATATTATTTCAAAGTGCCCGAAGATTTGGGTGATCGCTTGGTCATCGCGGTTGATCCGATGTTGGCGACAGGCAATTCATCCGTGGCGGCGATTGATAAATTGAAAGAGGCAGGCGCGACGAACATCCGGTTTTTGTGCCTTTTGGCCGCCCCCGAAGGCATCAAACGCATGAAAGAGGCGCATCCTGATGTGCCGATCGTGACAGCGGCTGTGGATAAGTGCCTCAATGACCATGGATATATTGTTCCCGGGCTAGGGGATGCGGGCGATCGCATGTTTGGCACAAAATAAGCGATTTCCCCCCTTAACAGCGAATCACTTCTGGGGTAGGCTGTGCACAATATCTTGTGTGGGGCCAGATAATGCAGGCTTTGAGAACGATTTCCGTCGCGGCACTGATCGCGATGTTGGGTGGGGCAAGCCTCGGTGTCTTGGATGCCGAGGCAAGTGCGCTTTTTACGGCGGATGAACCTGCGGAATTCCCGCCGGTCGCCTTTAAGGGCACGCAATTTGTCGACAGCCGTGGGTGTGTCTATGTGCGCGCCGGATATGGCGATGGGGTGCAATGGGTGCCCCGCGTCAGCCGGGATCGCCGTGTGCTCTGCGGGTTTAAGCCGACGTTTGATGCGGCCACGCATAAGCTGCCCGTGATCCCAGATCCGGTTGAGACCCCTGCAAAAACCCAAGTTGCCGCGGTCGCCCCGGCGAAGCCTGTCACCCCTAAAACGTCGCTCAAACCTACGGCCCCTGTGCCCATGGCGACGGCCGCTGTCTTGCCCAAAGCGACGCCGAAAGTGGCGATGCCTGTGACGCAAGCCATGCAAAAACCGTCTTTGCCATCGTTGGATCGGTTGGTCGGCAAAGCTGTTGGGGATCGGGGGTGCGTGGCAACCCTGTCCGGCGGCCAATTGCGCTGCGACACGGGTGAAGTGGAATATATTCTCAAACGTCTGCCTGCGGGTGTGACGGTACGGACCGCAGATGGCAGCCGCAGGACCTTGACCGAGCCGACATTGGTCCGCATTCCAGTGAAGAAAGCTCCGGTGATGGTGGCTCCGGCACCAACCTATGTGGCTGCGGTGCAAGCGCCGATGATGATGGCCACTGCTGCCCCCGAAATGATGGCCACGCAATGCGCGGGGCTGAGTGGCAATGCCGCGCAATATATGAACTCGGGCGGGCGCTATGCCGTGCGCTGTGGTCCGCAAGCTCAGCATCCGTCCGCCTATATTCAGAACCGGGCATCGACCCGCCTTTCGACCCAAAATTCCAATGCTGTTCAGGTGGCGCGTGCGGCGGGGCTTGATCCCTACGCTTTGCCGCAGCCTGTATCGGTTGCACTGCCGGATGGTTATACACGGGCATGGACGGATGGACGTTTGAACCCCAATCGTGGGCCGCTCACCGCACGGGGCGATGTTCAAATGGCGCAAGTTTGGACCCAGACGACCCCTGCCTATGATCTGTATGCGCCGCGCAAAAAGACATTTTGGGAGTGGCTGTTCGGATCGCCGTTTAAATCCAAAACCACGACACAAGTGGCGCGTGCGCCAATGACGCAGACCTATGTCGCGCCGACCCGCGTGTCGACCAAATCTGTGGCACCAAACCGGACACCTACGATTGCGGCGCAACCGCAAGCCGTACATCCCGGTTTGCGTTACGTTCAAGTGGGTACATTTGGTGTGCCTGAGAATGCCGAACGCTCAATCGCGCGTTTGTCGTCCATGGGCTTTCCCGTTTCGTCGCAAATTTTAACGCGCAACGGGAAGCCCCTTAAGATTGTTTTGGCCGGACCGTTTGCCCGGCCTGAACAGACCCTGTCCGCTTTGGCGTCAGTCCGCGGGGCTGGCTATGGGGATGCATTCGCGCGCAAATAGCGTTGAGTTAACGAGGCAGAACAATAATAAAAATAAAAAGAAACCCTCGCATTTGGCGGGGGTTTTCTTTTGTGACACGCTGTTAACGACTTATGTGACAGGAAATTAACCCTTTGTGACAGTCGGTTAACCTCCACAGACCCCTTGCAGTGCCACCCAGTCGCCATCGGATAAGACGGGTCGGGTCTCGGTGATTTGAACGCCATCGGCCTCGATCAGCGGCAGCACGGTTTCGCCTGTGATGTCGAGCGCATAGGCATAGGGTGCGCTGTGCACTTGGGTCCGGGCGAATTGCGCGATGAGCGGTTCCATGTCAGGGTCCGTCATCGGCGCGGTCAACAGGCTTTCGGCATGGGCGTCAAGCACCTCTTCCGACAGGTGTCCTCGGGTCAATAGCCGGATTGAGGCCATCAATCCGGCCTCATGCAAGAGACGTTCAAGCGGATCTTCTTCGGCGGCGCGTTCGAGTTCTGCAAGCACATAACCGGCCACAACATCCGGGTTTTCGTGATCCTCGACCAGGGCGCGGTTCAACAGCAGGATGCCGCCGGGCAGGTGTTGAGACACGGCAACGCCACTGGTTACCACCACAATTTGTCCACCGCCCTTGGGGAACAGCCGGGTCTTCAGTCGCTCAAGCGCGCGCGCACCATGGACGGTATCGCAGGGCGCGCCGGAGAGGCGGCGGATGCGGTCCAATAGCCCAGCACCAATCTCGGCTCGGGTTACAGTTGGCACGATAGACACGGTTTGACGGATGAGCGCGCCGGGAAGCCAAAATAGCGCCAGCCCGATGGCGGCCAGAGCAACGCCGCCATAGATCGCACCGCGCAGGCGGCCCGGATGCGGGCGCGCGCGATCTATAGCGCGGTGGATGCGCCCGATGGCCTCGATCATCAGTTCATCGTCGATTTCGACCTGTTCATCGGTGTCAGGGGCGGGGGCAAAGGTGACAGGGCGTTCGCCGGGGGGCGAGACCCGAATGACCGCAGGCAAAGACCAATGGGTCAAGACGCGGCCTTTGATGTCTGACAAGGTCAGCGTTGCCTCGCCGACAGACACAATCACCTCAACCCGCTGGGTGTCTCCCTCGGGTCGCCACAGGGCGCTGGCTTCGAGCCGGTCGAATTCGGTGAGCGCGATCATGCGCGAGCTGCTCTTTCATTATATCTCTTGGCGGCAATCTATCGCGGTTTGTTGGGGGCGACAATCACTCCGGCCCAGGTGGGATGCAAAACCACCATAGCTTTTGTGCGGCTCCGGGGGGATTTGCGCATTTCGGGATTCAGAAATGCCAAAAACCGTATAAAGTGGCGCTATGATTATCTCATCTGGCCGAAAGTATATCTTTGTCCATATTCCCAAAACCGGGGGCACGGCGCTGTCGCTGGCGTTGGAGACGCGTGCGATGGCGGATGATATTCTGATCGGGGACACGCCAAAGGCTCTCAAACGACGGTCTCGGGTCAAATCGCTGTCGGCGCAGGGGCGATTGTGGAAACATTCCCAACTTGCGGATATCGAGGGTATCGTGGCGCGCGAGGCGTTTGGCGACTATTTCATTTTTACGCTGGTGCGGAATCCTTGGGACCGGATCGTGTCCTATTACCATTGGCTTCGTACGCAACAGTGGGATCATCCGGCGGTGCGTTTGGCAAAGGCGTCCGATTTCACGACATTTCTGAATGCGCCCGAAACGCTGCGTGCCCTGTCGGTGCCGTACCGGTCCTATATGACCGATGGGGCGGGGGGTGAACGGGCTGTGCTATATGCCCGGCTTGAGGCCTTGGAGGCGGATCTTGCGCCACTTTGGGCCCATCTTGGGTTTGACCTTTCTCCGATTGAGCGGGCGAATGCCTCGATGCGGGCGCGCGATTTCCGTGGGTTTTATTCGGATCAGGATGCGCAGACCGTGGCTCGGATAGCATCCGAAGATATTGCCCGATTTGGCTATGAGTTCGCGCCCTCTGCGTCGCAAATGTGACTGGAGTTGGACGCTTTGGTGTGCCGATGGATGACCCTGCGACGGAAGAGGCCGGGCATCGTGGTCGAATCGTCTTAAATTTTAAATGCTTTTTTCTGGGGAAAGGTGCGCAAGGGCCAAGACTGCTTGGGTCATCGCGTGGCCCGGACAAAAAACTTAAGAAACTGTTATCAAAACCGTGAACAATTTACGCAAATCACGCAGATTTATGCGTGTGTCGGGATTATGCCTCATTTGTGTCCCAAACAGGCCGAACTGTGACCGCACCCCGCAGGCTTTCTCTCTTCACTGCCAACGGAGACCTCGGGCTGCCACCCAATAAAGAGGCTCCAAGACAAGGGGATGACGCCATGAAAATGCCGGGACAGATGTTTCAAAAGAGCTTTGTTCGCGATGCCCACGGCCGTTCGGGGGCGTGGGATGGCGCACTTCATGGGACGGATCTTTTGTCCTCTGGTCTGGTGGCAGGCACACAAGTGGCCACACAACACGGGTGGCGCAATGTTGAGGCGCTGCAGCAAGGCGATCAAGTCCTGACCTTTGATGCGGGCCTGCAACCCCTGTGTCGCATTTCGCGCTCCTGGAGCTTTGCCAATCATGGCACCACCCCAAAGTGTCATTGGCCGCTGTTTGTGCCTGCGGGTGTCTTGGGCAATGAGGCGGCGATGACGCTTTTGCCGGAGCAATCGGTGATGGTTGAATCCGATCTGGGTGAGGCGATGTTTGACGATCCGTTTGTTTTGATCCCGGCGTTGGCCTTGGAGGGCTATAAGGGCGTCGAACGCCGCAACCCGCATAGGCCGATTGAAGTGGTTGTGCTGCATTTTGAAACGGAGCAGTTGGTTTTTGCCAATGTTGGCGCACTGTTTCATTGCCCGGCAGACCATCACACCACGATTTTGGGATTGTTGGATGAGACTGACGATGCGGGTGGCTATGAGGTTTTGTCCATTGCCGTGGCGCAGATGTTGGTGGATGCGATGATGGATGAAGATCATTTGGACGCCGAATGGCTGCGCGCGCAGCCACAACGGCAACGACAAGAGGCGCGTTACGCGATCTAAAGCATCACGCCTTTCACCTGAGACAGGAGAAAGGCATGACGCTACCAGACGTATCAATGTTATGGCGGAACGCTTTAATCTGAGGTGTTGCCGTGAAAAAGCCCGTGCGAGGGAAACCGCATGGGCTTTTCGTATTGAGGCGCGGGATCTGATCCAGCGATGCGTCACGCAGTGACAGCACACAAAAGGCCCTCCCCGGATGGGAAGGGCCAGAGTGCCAGAGTGATTAAAGCGTGATGTCGGTGGTCTTTGCTTAGGCGGCTTTGCTGTCCACACCAGCGCCGAAGCGGCCGTAGAAAGACTGACCTTTTTCGGCCATCTCGCGCAACAGGGCCGGGGTCTCAAAGCGCGGGCCGTGGGTGGCTGTGAGGTTGTCACAGATTTCAACGGCTTTCGCCGCGCCGATGATGTCGAGCCATGCAAACGGACCACCGGACCATGGCGCAAAGCCCCAGCCCAAGATCGCGCCGACATCGCCTTCGCGGATGTCGGTCAGCACGCCGTCTTCGAGCGCGCGCACGGCCTCAAGAACCTGTGCCATCATCAGGCGGTGTTGGACTTCGTCGAGTTCGGGCTGGACATCCGCCGCCGGGTATTCGGCGGTGAACCCGTCCCAAAGCATGCCGCGTTTGCCTTTGTCGTCGTAGTCATAAAAGCCCGCGTTGGATTTTTTGCCCAAACGGCCCTGATCGAACATCCAAAACACAACCTCGTCCACCGCCTCGTCCGGGTAATCGTCCCCCATGGCGGCTTTGGTGGCTTTGGCGATTTTCACGCCGAGGTCGATGGAGGTTTCGTCGATCAACTGAAGCGGCCCAAGCGGGAACCCCAGAAGTTTCGCGGCATTCTCGATCAGCGGCAAGTCTACGCCTTCGGCGGCCATCCGCACCCCCTCGTTGATGTAAGGGATGATACAACGGTTGGCGTAGAAAAAGCGCGCGTCATTAACGACGATCGGGGTTTTGCGGATTTGGCGCACGAAATCGAGCGCCTTGGCCACGGCCACATCGCCGGTCTCTTTGCCCTTGATGATTTCGACCAAAAGCATTTTGTCGACCGGGCTAAAGAAGTGGATGCCAATGAATTGATCCGGGCGCACAGAGGCCTTGGCCAGCTCGGTGATCGGCAGGGTCGAGGTGTTGGAGGCAAAAACACAGTCCGGGCCAACAATGGCTTCGACCTTTTTGGTCATTTCCGCCTTGACGCCGATGTCCTCAAACACCGCTTCGACGATCAAATCACAGCCCTTGAGCGCATCCAGATCGGTGGTTGCGGTGATGTTGGCCAACACGGCCTCTTTCTTTTCCGGCGTCACTTTTTTACGGGCGATGCCTTTGTCGAGGATGCTTTCGGACAGCGCTTTGCCCTTGTCCGCGGCCTCCTGTTTTTGGTCGATCAACACGACCTCAATGCCCGCATTGGCGGAGACATAGGCAATCCCCGCGCCCATCATGCCCGCGCCCAAAACGCCGAGTTTCTTGACTTTTTGATCGGCCACATCCGGGCGGTTTGCGCCTTTTTCCAAGGCCTCTTTGTTGATGAACAGCGATCGGATCATGTTGGAGGACGATGGGTTCATCAACACGTTGGTGAACCACCGCGCCTCGATTTTGATCGCCGTGTCAAAGGGCACCATCGCGCCTTCATAGACCGCCGAGAGCAACGCTTTGGCCGCCGGGTAGACGCCCATCGTGTTGCCATTGACCATCGCAGATGCGCCGACAAAGGTCATGAAACCCGCAGGGTGATAGGGCGCGCCGCCGGGCATTTTCCAACCCTTCGCATCCCATGGTTTCAGGATGTCCGCGTCTTTTGCGTTCAAAACCCACTCTTTGGCTTTGGCCAGCACCTCGGACGGCTCAACCACCTCATGCACAAGGCCTGTGGATTTGGCTTTGATCGGGTCCAACATCCGACCTTCCAACAGGATAGGTGCCGCCGCCATCGCGCCCAAAAGCCGCGATACGCGTGTGGTGCCGCCCATGCCGGGGAAGATGCCGACCTTGATTTCTGGCAGACCGATTTTGGCCTTTGGATTGTTGGCCACAAAGATGCGGTGCGTTGCCAAAGGCAATTCCAAGCCAATGCCAAGCGCCGTGCCGGGCAGGGCGGAGGCAATCGGTTTGCCGCCTTTGTTGGTTTTCGGGTCCATCCCCGCGCGTTCGATTTTGCGCAGGATGGCATGCATCGACATGATGCCTTCAAACAGACCTTTTGCAGGCTCGGCACCGGCATCATCGCGCATTTTGGCGATGATGTTCAAATCCATGCCACCGGCGAAATCCGCCTTGCCGGAGGTGATCACGATGCCTTTGACGGCTTCGTCCGCCAGCGCCTGATCGACACAGTCGTTCAGCTCAGCGATGCCCTCAATGGACAGCACATTCATGCTTTTGTTGGCGATGTCCCAAGTGATGACGGCCACGCCGTCGGCGTCTACGGAATAATGAAAATCGGTCATGTGTCGTCCTCCCCTTACATGCGTTCAATGATGGTGGCGGCGCCCATGCCGGAGGCGATGCAGAGCGTCGCAAGGCCTGTGCCTTTGCCGGTGCGCTCCAATTCGTCCAACATCGTCCCGATGATGATCGCGCCTGTCGCGCCCAGTGGGTGACCCATGGCAATGGACCCGCCGTTGACGTTGACTTTGCTTTCATCAACGTTGAACGCCTGCATAAAGCGCATCACCACGGCGGCGAAGGCTTCGTTGACCTCAAACAGGTCGATATCTGAGATCGACATGCCACTGTCGCGCAGAATTTTCTCGGTCACGGGCACGGGACCCGTCAGCATGATCGTCGGATCGGTGCCGATTTTCGCTGTCGCACGGATGCGGGCGCGAGGTTTGAGGCCCCATTTCTCACCAAACTCTTTGTTGCCGATCAGAACAGCGGCAGAGCCATCGACAATACCCGAGGAGTTGCCCGCATGGTGGATGTGGTTGATCGCCTCAAGATGCGGGTATTTCATCATCGCGATTTTATCAAAACCGGGCATCACTTCGCCCATGTCTTTGAACGAGGCTTTGAGATTGCCAAGCGCATCGACCGTGGTGCCGGGGCGCATGTATTCGTCGTGATCAAGGATGGTCAGGCCATTGATGTCTTTGATCGGGACAATGGATTTGGCAAAACGGTTGTCTTTCCACGCCGCCTCGGCGCGGTCTTGCGACAACACGGCCAGCGTGTCGGCCTGTGCGCGGGTAAAGCCATATTCGGTGGCGATGATGTCCGCCGAAATACCTTGTGGGACGAAATAGGTTTTCATCGCCAAGGACGGATCGACGGCGATTGCTGCGCCATCCGACCCCATCGCAACCCGGCCCATCATTTCAACGCCACCGGCAATGTACCCCATGCCCGCGCCGCCTTTGATCTGGTTGGCGGCGATGTTCACCGCCTCCATGCCAGAGGCGCAAAAGCGGTTGATCGCCAGACCCGGAATGGATTGATCCAGATCGGAGGCCAAAACGGCGGTCCGTGCCAAACAGCCGCCCTGTTCGCCGACCTGCGTCACGTTCCCCCAGATCACATCCTCGACGGCATGGCCGTCCAACCCGTTGCGCTCTTTCACAGCGTTCAGGATTTGCGCGGACAGGCGCACGGATGTCACCTCGTGCAGGGACCCGTCCTTGCGCCCCTTGCCGCGCGGGCTTCGCACGGCGTCATAAATATATGCGTCAGTCATTCAGATCCTCCACTCGTCGTCACTGGGCCCGGTCCATAGGGGAGCCGGGCATCATATCATAAGGGTTTTTCCAGCCGGGAAGCGTTTCGATCCGTCCCAGCCAAGCGTCAATATTGGGCCAATCGGCCCGCACAAACCCAAAGGGTTCGGGGTAAAACAGGTAAGAACAGCAGGAAAAATCCGCGATGGTCGGGCCTGTCGTGCCCGCAACCCAATTGCGATCTGCCAAAGCGCCGTTCAGGGTGGCATAGACAGATTTCAGCCGGGCTTGCATAAAGGTGATGACCTCGTGTGGCCGTTTGGCCTCGGGCACAAAGTTCATCAAAAACCGCGTCATGCCGACTTGGGATGACATTTTGTGGTTGTCCCAGAGCACCCAGCGCAACACTTCACGCTGCTCGGCCTCATTCGCGCCGCCAAATTTCCCGGTCCTTTTGACCAACTCTCTAAGGATCACGCCCGATTGCGTCAGGACCAAATCTCCATCGACGTAGACCGGACATTCGCCCATCGGATTGAGCGCGCGAAACGCATCGCCGCGCGATTCGCCGTTGAAAAAGTCAACATAGACCGGCTCCCACGGCAGTTCCGCTAAGGTCAGGGTCAAGGCCACTTTGTAGGAATGCCCGCTTTCACCAAAACAATAGAGCTGCGCCGTCATTTGTTCGATCCTTGTGGTGTCACGTTGATCCAAACATGGGGGCAGGGCGCGCGCATTGCAAAGCCGCGCCGCAGATCGGCTTCATTGCAGGAAAAATACTCACCGCGCAGCAGGGGCGTCAAAACGCAAGCTTTGACAAGGCGCGCGGCGTGGGTCATTTTTTCCTCTTCTCCAAATCTGAATTGAACAACCGCAACCGGTGTTCAAGGTTGTCTTCGTTTATGACGGAGGAGAAATTTTCGAACAGGAAAGACAAAGCCTCTCCCTCGTCCAGCCCTGCCTCCCTCGCGAACCGTTTGAGACGACGATAGCCATCTTCGGTCATAGAAACAGGAAAACGCCGCGTCATTCTAAAGCGCTTGGGCATGGTTACGCTCCGTCATTTGGCCCATTTGGGCAGACAAACAAAAAGACCCCCCGCCCGTCATCCGGGCAGGGGGCCATAGATCAAGGTGATCCGAGTTTAGAACGCTTCGGCGGCCAGCGCCATCACCGGATCGGCACCAGATTCGATGCGTTTCAACAGCGTGCCCGTCATCGGCAGAGATCGGGCCATGTAATAGCGCGCTGTGATCAGTTTGTTCTTGTGGAATTCGGGATCATCGGTGCCATTGGCCAGCGCGGTGAGTGATGTTTTCGCCATCCGGCCCCACATCAGACCAAGGCAGACATAGCCAAACAGATGCATGAAGTCGTAGGAGCCAGACAGCGCCGCGTTCGGGTTTTTCATGCCGTTTTGCATGAAATACATGCCCGCGCCCTGAAGATCTTTTGAGGCGGCTTTCAGCGGATCAACAAATTCCGCCATATCACCGTCGCCGTTTTCCTTACAGAAGGTTTTGACCATGTCAAAGAAGGCCATGACATGTTTGCCACCGTCCTGCGCCAATTTGCGACCGACAAGATCAAGCGCCTGAACGCCATTCGCGCCTTCATAGATCATCGCAATCCGGGCATCGCGGGTGAATTGCGACATGCCCCATTCTTCGATATAGCCATGACCGCCATAGACCTGTTGCGCGTTCACGGTCGCCTCATAGCCCTTGTCGGTGAGGAAACCCTTGAGCACGGGCGTCATCAGGGAGACCAGACCTTCAGCGGCGGCGTCACCGCCTTTGTGACCCGCATCAATCAGTTGCGCGCCCCAAAGCATAAAGGCCCGCGCGCCCTCGATGAAGCTCTTTTGATCCATCAGGTTGCGGCGAATATCAGGATGCACGATCAGCGGATCGGCCGGACCATCGGGGTTTTCGGCCCCTGTCACAGCCCGCCCCTGAAGGCGGTCTTTGGCGTAGATCACGGCGTTTTGATAGGCGGCTTCGGCTTGGGCCAGACCCTGCATGCCGACGCCCAAACGGGCCTCGTTCATCATGGTGAACATCGCGCGCATGCCTTTGTGCATATCGCCCAAAAGATACCCTGTCGCCTCGTCATAGTTCATCACACAGGTCGAGTTGCCGTGGATGCCCATTTTTTCTTCGATGGACCCAACAGATACACCATTGCGTGCGCCGACAGAGCCATCTTCGTTGACCAAAAACTTCGGCACGATGAACAGAGATACGCCTTTGATCCCCTCAGGCCCGCCAACGATCTTGCCCAACACAAGGTGGATGACGTTGTCGGACATGTCGTGATCACCGGCCGAGATGAAAATCTTTTGGCCGGTGATTTTGTAGGAGCCATCGTCCTGCGGCTCGGCTTTGGTGCGCATCAGACCCAGATCGGTGCCACAATGCGGCTCCGTCAGGTTCATCGTCCCGGTCCACTCGCAGGAGGTCATCTTCGGCAAATAGGTGGCTTTTTGATCCTCGGTGCCATGCACCAAAATCGCCGATGCCGCGCCATGGGTCAGGCCCTGATACATGGTAAAGGCTTGGTTCGCGCCTGAAAACAATTCGCCAACAGCGGTGCTGATCAAATAGGGCAGACCTTGGCCGCCGTAGTCTTCGGGCAAATCAAGTCCAGGCCAGCCGCCTTCTTTGACTTGTTCAAAGGCCGCTTTGAACCCGGTCGGCGTGGTGATCACGCCGTTCTCAAAGGTACAGCCCTCGGTGTCGCCCACGGTGTTTAGCGGCGCAATCACTTCGGAGGCCAATTGGCCTGCGGCGTCCAAAATGGCTTCGGTAAACTCGCGATCAAGGTCGGCGTAGCCGGGCACCTCTGAGTTCGAGATGTTCAACACATCGTGCAGAACATATTGAATGTCTTTTGTCGGCGCCGTGTAGCTCGGCATGGCTGATCTCCCTTTGCGTGTCTCGCGAGGTCAGCTTGATTTGGCCTCGCGTATCTGTTTTTCAAGTTCGGTCTCGGCGAACTCAATCTCATGTTCCAAATCGGCCATGACACTGAGAAGCAGTTGCTTTTGCTCCTCCATCCCCGCGAGCTTAACGCGATACGATTTTAACGTTTCGCGTAGCTGCGCTGCCCCTGCGTCTTTCTCTGAGAACAGATCAAGCAATTGCCGGATCTCCTCCAAAGAGAAGCCAAATTTTTTGCCCCGCATGATCAGTTTCAAACGAGCCCGATCGCGTTTGGTGAACAGGCGTTTCTGTCCCTCGCGGATCGGAAAGATCAGTTCTTTGGCCTCATAGAAGCGCAAAGTGCGCGGCGTTACATCGAACGCCTCACACATTTCGCGGATGGTCATTACCTCTTTCGTCATCGGGCGGTTTACTCCGTTTCCCGTCAGGGGTGGATGTGATCCACGCTCTGACTGTGGGACGCGCAAGCTCTGCCTTCGCCCCATCCTATTCGCTTCTTGCCCATCTCTTTAATCGAAACGTGGCGTCACTTCCGATCAGGCAAGTTTTGCGCGTCGGATCGTCTCAGTCAAAAGATATTCATTCGATAGATTGATTGCAAACGGTTTGGGAAATTGATCTGAAGAACAAGAAAATGTCAGATAAAATTGGAGAAAAAGCGCTTTGGTTTTTATATGGATCCTGCTGCGTGTGACGTTGAGGGAGCGTCGTTTAGCGTGCAATCAAACCGCAATAGGCATTTTGGCCCGTCAAAGACGTTACGTCGTAAACGCTGCGCTTGTGTCACAAGGTGCGTACACAGCGACATAGGCATTCATGACAAGGAGGGGACGGTCAAACCACAGCAGCGGCGCAAAATTCGTCGCGGCTTTTGATCCTTTTGGCCCTGCGGATATGCTTGGCCCTCAGGCGGGTTTGCCGCCCGCCAAAGTGGCTTCACGCAGTTTCTTGAGCTCATCAATCGCCTTATCAAGATCTTGGCGCTGTTCTGTGAGGGCTTGAAGTTGGCGATCGGCCAATTCGATAAAGGCCGCAGATTGCGCATCGGTGCCTTTTTCTTCGTAGATCGACAGCCATTGACGAATCTCTTCAAGAGAGAAGCCATAGCGCCGTCCCCGCAGGATCAGCTTCATTCGCGCCAGTTCGCGCGGGGTGTAAAACCGTGACCGGCCTTCCTTTTCGGGGGCCAGCAATTCGATATATTCGTAATATCGCAAGGTGCGCGGCGTCACATCGAACTGCGCGCACATTTCCTTAAACGTGAGACGTTGGTCAGACATGGCTTCACTCTCCTCACGTCGCATCTAAACCGATGAGTTTAGTTTCGCAACTTAATTCAGAACGTTTGGGAAACCATAGTAAACGACATAGCTGAGGATCAAGGCCGGGATTGAAGTATAGAGTGTCGCAAGCACGGCAGCGCGTGGTTCTAATGCGATGGCGGGAAACAAAGCGTCGCCATCATTGGAAATCGCATTGCCCAAAAGCGCCGCAAAGGGGATCAGCCCGTTGATATAGAGGGTGGTGACCAAAACCTGTGGGCCGCAACCGGGAATGAACCCAATCAACACGGCGATCAATGGCAGCACCGGCGCGATTGAGGAAAACAACGCGGCAAGGTCCAGCCCCAAAAACTGCGACGCATATTCATAGGCCAAATAGGCGCCGATCACCCAAACAGAGATGAACGCGGTTTCTTCGGCCATGCGTGTCACCGGTGCGTCATCTGCATGGGTCATCGCCTGAACCGGTGAGAGCACCCAAATCAGCAATCCGATGCCTGTTCCAATCAGCGCAAACACCGTGACCGGGATGCCAAACAGGGTGGTGAGTTCGATCTGCGCCAATTGTGCGCCACCGACGATCAGAGCGGGCAGAAGCGGCACAAGGTAGGCGATGTCACGGGGGCGGATGCGGCCAATTTTGGGGGCCAACTCACAGGCGGAGCCTGCGCTGCGGGCCACCCCATTGGGATGGATCACATCCACAAACCAGCCAAACAAAATACCCGTGGCGAAAGACAAAGGCAGAACCACAAGCGCCGCGTCGGGGCGGGTGGCGATCAACAAAAACGCCGCATCACCCATGGTCGCAGTGAGGGTTGCCACAACTGCACCAAAGCCAACATTGCCGCTGGAATAGGCCGCGATCACCACCACCGCGCCGCCACAGCCGGGGGTGGCACCCAGCAAAGAGGCCAGCGGCACTTGCATCCATCTCGCCCCTTTGAGCGTCTCGCCCATGTTGAACCGAAACACCCGTTCCGCGCCGTAAAACAACATGAGCGTGGCGGCGACAAATGCTGAGACTTGGGTGAAGGCATCGGTCATTTGCGCGCGGGTGAGCGCGCCAAGCGGGGCCGGGGCCAGCGCCAATGCAACAAAGGCGAGGGCGATGATGAGGCGCTTGAAGCGCAGCGGTCGCTGGAGCGCCAGTTTGCCCATGGGCACAGTGTCGGACACCGCAACGCGGGCGTCATTGGAGCGGGCAATGTCGGTCATACAGGAAACTTCCGTCGGGTTAGTTGCAAGTCATTCTTAATTGCAGAAAATAGACCTTGCAGCCCGTGTTGCAAGCCACATTATGCAAAGAGCCTGTTCAAAAGGCCGAATTTCGCCCGCTGCCTGCCAAAAACACCACTATGCACAGCCATTAAGCCGTCCCCAATGAGCCTTTCATGACCGAAGAACGTACAAAAATCGCCCGCCAATTCATTGAAGCCCTGCCGCATTGCCGGGCGCTTGGTATGGAACTTGATTCGATTGGTCAGGGGGAGGCAGAGATTTTCATGCCCTATTCCGAGGCGCTGATTGGCGACCCGGACACGGGTGTAATCCATGGTGGTGCTGTGTCGGCGCTGATGGACACCTGTGCTGGCGCGTCAGTGATGAGCCATCCCAAATCGGGGGCGGCCACCGCCACGATTGATCTGAGAATTGATTACATGCGGGCCGCCAAACCCGGCGCGACCATCACCGCCCATGCGATTTGTTACCATATGACCCGTTCCGTCGCATTCGTGCGGGTGTCGGCCAATGATGGCACGTCCGACGTGCCGGTTGCCGCCGCCACAGGGGCTTTTACCGTGGAGCGCATGTGATGAACCGACCCAAACCCGAACCCGTCCAAGTTGTCAAAGAGCGCCGCGATGCAGCGCTTTCCGCTTTGGTGGCGCGGGTGCCCTATATCACCTTCATGGGGTTTGAATTTGAGCGGCGCGGCGATGAGTTGACCGCGATCATGCCGTATCGTCCTGATTTGATTGGAAATCCCACTCTGCCTGCGCTGCATGGCGGGGCTTTGGCTGCGTTTTTGGAGGTCACGGCGATCATGGCGCTGGGCTGGTCGCTGATGTGGCCGCGGATGGAGGCGGGGGAGAGTGTTGAGACGATGCCCGCTTTGCCGAAGACCATTGACATAACTGTGGACTATCTGCGCTCCGGTCTGCCGCGCGATGCCTATGCCCGCGCCGAGATCACGCGCGCTGGGCGGCGGTATGCCTCCGTGCAGGTAGAAGCCTGGCAAGACAACCGGGCGCGCCCAACCGTGCAAGCGATGGGGCATTTTCTGATGCCCGAGCTTGCGGTCGCGTCTTAAAATGGCGGACGTCGGCGTCGAGTTGACCCACAGACGGGTGCTCAAAATCGCCATTCCCATCGTGCTCTCCAATGCCACCGTGCCGATCCTTGGCGCGGTCGACACCGGCGTGGTGGGGCAAATGGGGCTTGCCGCTCCGATCGGCGCCGTGGGCATTGGCGCGATCATTTTGGCGTCGATTTATTGGCTCTTCGGTTTTTTGCGCATGGGCACCACCGGGCTTGTGTCACAGGCGCGCGGGGCCTCAGATACGGGCGAAGTGGCCGCCCTTTTGACCCGCGCTTTGATGATTGGTGTGGTTGGCGGCGTCGCGTTGATTGCGTGTCAAATCCCAATCCTTTGGGCCGCATTTCGTCTGTCTCCGGCCTCGCCCGAGGTCGAAAGCCTTGCACGCAGCTATATCTCCATTCGCATCTGGTCCGCGCCCTTCGCCATTGCGCTGTACGGCGTCACCGGCTGGTTGATCGCCCAAGAGCGTACCCGCGGCGTTTTGGTGCTGCAATTGTGGATGAACGGGCTCAACATCGGATTGGATCTTTGGTTTGTGTTGGGGCTGGGCTGGGGTGTCCAAGGCGTCGCAGCGGCCACGGTTCTGGCCGAAATCAGCGGTGCGATGATGGGGCTTTGGCTCTGTCGCGATGCGTTTAACGTGCCAAGTTGGCGCGATTGGGCACGGGTGTTTGACCGGGCGCGACTGATCTATATGGCCAAGGTCAACACCGATATTTTGATCCGCTCGGTGCTTTTGCTCGCCATTATGGTCAGCTTTACCTTCCTTGGCGCCGGGTTTGGCGACCGCACCTTGGCAGCCAACCAAATCCTGATGCAGTTCATTGAAATCACCGCCTATGCCCTTGATGGTTTTGCCTTTGCTGCCGAGGCAATTGTCGGTCACGCGCTGGGGGCACGTTCGCGGGACGCGCTGCGGCGCGGGGCAATGCTTGCCTCGTTTTGGGGGCTGATTGCCTCTGGGCTTTTGGCGCTGGGTTTTGCCGTCTTTGGCGGTGCGATCATCGACACCATGACCACCGCGCCCGAGGTGCGCGTTGCGGCGCGGGCGTTTTTACCGTGGATGGTCTTGGCCCCGTTGTTGGGCTTGGCGGCGTGGATGTTGGACGGGATTTTCATCGGTGCAACCCGCACCCGCGACATGCGCAACATGATGATCCTGTCGCTTTTGGCCTATGTCATCGCTGTCACTGTCCTGATCCCGTTGTTTGGCAATCACGGGCTTTGGGCGGCGTTGATGGTCAGCTATATCGCACGGGGTGCGACGCTTTTGTGGAAATATCCGGGGCTTGAGGCACAGGCCACGCGCGCGGGGTAAAGGTGGATTAAAGCCAATCGCCGCGCTTGGTGCCGACCGCCTCCGTCACCGTGTCAAACCCGTCTTGTTTGAGTAGATCGTCCAAACCGCGCGCGATGCGCGGGGCCAGAGAGAGGCCCTGATAGACCATCGCTGAATAGAGCTGAACCACCGAGGCCCCAGCGCGGATTTTGGTATAGGCGTCAAGCGCGGAGGCGATGCCGCCAACCCCGATCAGAGGCATGTCATCCCCCAAATCGCGGGACAATTGCGCCAGAACCCGCGTGGACTTTTCGAACAATGGACGACCAGAAAGACCGCCCATCTCACCTTTATGTGCAGATTTCAAACCTTCGCGCGATAAAGTGGTGTTGGTGGCGATCACCGCGTCGATGCCGGATTTGCGCGCCACCTCGGCCAGTTCGGCCAGCTCGGAGGCCGCCAAATCCGGGGCGATTTTCAAGAACACCGGAACCTCGTGATCCAAACCTGTGCGGGCCTCCAACACGCCACGCAACAGCGCCTCAAGCGCTTCCGGCCCCTGCAAATCGCGCAGGCGTTCAGTGTTGGGCGAGGAGACATTCACCGTGGCGAAATCAATCGCATTGCCGCAATGAGCCAATACTTTGGCGAAATCACCGGCGCGGTCTGCGCTGTCTTTGTTGGCACCGAGGTTCAGGCCAACGGGGATTTTGGCGCGGTGGGTCGAGTTGCGGCAGCGCGCCAAACGATCCCCGATCGCCTCCATCCCATCATTGTTAAAGCCAAAGCGATTGATCACCGCATGATCTTCGCTCAGGCGGAACAGCCGCGGTTTCGGGTTGCCCGGCTGGGGGCGCGGGGTGGCCGCACCCAATTCGATAAAGCCAAAGCCCGCGCGCGCCAGTTGCGGGATGGCTTCGGCGTTTTTGTCAAACCCGGCGGCAAGGCCCACGGGATTGGGCATCTCAAGCCCGGCAATTTTGGTTTTCAACCGTGCCGATGTGATTGGACCGGGCAGGGGGGCCAAGCCTGCGCGCAGGGCGGAGAGGGCAAAGTGATGGGATTTCTCCGGATCGAGGCTGCGCAATAGCGCCATGCCAACCTGTTCAAAGAAAGACATTCATAGATCCTCTGGAAAGAGATGCCCATCAGGGCCAAGCGGCAAGGATTTGACCCAAAGGATGTCATCCATGCGCAGGGCGCGATAGAGATGCGGGAACAAGGCACCACCACGCGATGGTTCCCATTTGATATGCGGGGCCATTTTGTCGCTGTCACAGGCGAGAATATGCAGACCGTCTTCGCCCGCAAACCATTTGGATGCCGTCTCTTTGACCTGATCCTTGGTGGAGAAATGGACATAGCCATCGGCGAGGTCAACAGGCGCACCAAGGGTCTCGCCACCGGCTTGCATGGCCGCCCATTCGGGGGCCCGGAAGATTTTGTAAATATGCATGCCCCTCAGATGCCAGTGCTGTCGCCTTTGGTCAATGGGACTTTGTGTCCCTAACGTGGTGTCGGTGGCTCACAGCCAGCGACCGCAATGTCTATGGATGCGTGGGATGATGAAAAACACCATGGACAGAACGATGATCGGCACCATGACGAGGTTGCGTTGCCAAATCTGCCAGTCGGATGTGACAGGAGCGAGGGCATAGATCAGGATCGTGACCAAGGGGTAGACGCCAAGAAAGACAAACAGGCTGAACCGCAGGCGGCTGGGTTTGCGGGATGTGGGGCTGGTGGCAGCAGAGGACATATGATACTCCAAACAGAACGATACGTTTCGTTCTTATATATGAACGATGCGTTCCGATATGTAAAGGAGGCCGACTGTGCCAAACGTCACAGGTGAGTGTGCAAAGCCGCAGAGGCGGTCCATTGGCGCGCGCCGCAATCCGGCAACCGAGGCGGCGATTCTGGATGCGGCTTGTGATCTGTTGCGCGAAAAGGGCGTGCATGGCCTGACGATGGAGGCGGTGGCGCGGCGTGCGCGGGCGGGCAAAGCAACGCTTTACAAATGGTGGCCCAACCGGGGGGCACTTTTGGTGGCGGTCTATGAGCGCTCTAAGGGCGCGCATCGGCACAGGGACATGGGCAATCTGGTTGACACCATTGCGGAGTTTTACCGCTATGTGTTCGCCTTCTGGCAAACCCCCGAAGGGCAGGTGTTTCCTTTGATCATTGCCGAGGCGCAGTCGGATCAGGATGTGGCGGAGGCTTTAGAGCGCTATCGTTTAGAGCGGTTGGCGGCGTTGAGCGACGTGGTCGGATGGGCGCAGACATGCGGCGAACTGCACGAGAGTGTCGCACCGGAGGCCCTCGCGGATACCATCATGGCTGCGGCTTGGCTGAGGTTGCTCACAGGGCGGCTTGCGACGGACCCGCATCGGTTGGCGCGTGATGTGCTGTCTGGTTGGATTGTCGAAAAACAATGACCTGCCTGTCATTCGTGCGTTACAAAACCGTTACGTGCGAAATGTAGCTGATGGAGAGGTTAGAGCTTTGACTCTTCGGTCAACTCTCGTCAGGGTTTATGGTATCAATTCAACAGGGGTGCAGAAATGCTCAAAAAAATCCTTCTGACTTCGGCGGCTATGATGGTTTCCGCTGGTGCGGCCTATGCCGATTATTCGCTCACCATTCTTCACACCAATGATTTCCACGCGCGCTTTGAACCGATTTCGAAATACGATGCGGGGTGCTCAAGCGAGGACAACACCGAAGGCAAGTGTTTCGGTGGCTCGGCGCGTCTGGTGACGGCTGTGGAAGAGGCGCGCAAACGCTCGAACAATTCCATCCTCGTCGATGGCGGCGATCAGTTCCAAGGCACGCTGTTCTACACCTATTACAAAGGCAAACTTGCCGCCGAGATGATGAACAAGCTCGGCTATGACGCGATGACAGTGGGCAACCACGAATTCGACGACGGTCCCGAAGTGCTGCGCGGCTTCATGGATGCGGTGACCTTCCCGGTCCTGATGTCGAACGCTGATTTCTCCGGCGAGCCTTTGCTGGCCGATAAGCTGCTTAAATCCACCATCATCGAACGTGGCGGTGAAAAGATCGGTCTGATCGGCCTGACGCCTCATGATACGGACGAACTGGCCTCTCCCGGCCCGAACGTGATCTTCACCGATCCCTCCGATGCGGTTCAGGGCGAAGTCGACAAACTCACCGCCGAGGGCGTGAACAAAATCATCGTTCTGTCCCATTCCGGCTATAACGTCGACAAAACTGTCGCCGCCAACACCACCGGCGTTGACGTGATCGTGGGCGGTCACACCAACACGCTGTTGGGCGACATGGACGGGGCCGAAGGGCCGTACCCGACCATGGTGGGCAACACCGCCATTTTGTCAGCCTATGCTTACGGTAAGTTCTTAGGCGAATTGAACGTGACCTTTGACGACGCCGGTGAGATCACCGAAGCCGTTGGCGCGCCGATCATCATGGACGCTGCCGTGTCCGAAGACGAAGTCACCGTGGCACGTATCGCCGAAGCGGCTGTTCCGCTTGAGGAAATCCGCAACAAGGTCGTGGCCGAAACCACCGCAGCGATTGATGGCGACAAAAACAACTGTCGCACGATGGAATGCGAGATGGGGACACTTTTGGCGGACGCCATGTTGGCGCGTGTGAAAGACCAAGGCATCGAAATCGCGTTGCAAAACGGCGGTGGCGTGCGGTCTTCCATTGATGCGGGGCCGGTGACGATGGGCGAGGTTCTAACCGTTCTGCCGTTCCAAAACACCCTCTCCACCTTCTATGTGCCCGGCTCGACCGTCGTCGAAGCGCTTGAAAATGGCGTGAGCCAGTTGACAGACGTGGCGGGTCGTTTCCTGCAAGTTGCGGGCCTGACCTATGCCTATGATGGTTCTGCCGAGGTTGGCGCGCGCGTGTCTGACGTCATGGTGGGCGGTGCGCCGATTGATCTTGATAAGGTCTACGGCGTTGTGTCCAACAACTATGTCCGCAACGGCGGCGATGGGTTCAAAATGTTCATTTCGGCAGAGAATGCCTATGATTTCGGTCCCGATGTGGCCGATGTTGTGGCCGAATATCTGATCCAGAATGGCCCCTACACGCCCTACACAGATGGTCGCATCACCGTCAAATAAGGCGGCGTTTCTTCCTCTTTAGATGCTGGAAAAATTGGAAAGCCCTCGCTACCGTTGCGGGGGCTTTTCTTATGACAGAGTCCTTTAGGATATGAGCTTGGAGAAAGAAATGCACGGACGCTGCACCTGTGGAGAGATTGAATATGCGCTGGGCGACAGCTTCATGTGCGTCCATTCTTGTCATTGCACATGGTGTCAGCGCGAAACCGGGTCGGCCTTTGCCCTCAACGGTCTGATTGAAAGGGCCAAATTGACCGTGATCAAAGGCACGCCGATGGAAGTCGAAACCGCGTCCAACTCTGGCAAAGGCCAGACCATCGTCCGCTGTCCAGCCTGCCATGTGGCGCTGTGGTCACATTACTCCGGGGCGGGGCGTGCGCTGGCCTTTGTGCGGGTCGGGACGCTGGAACAGGCCCGCGAGATCACTCCAGACGTGTTCATTTTTACCTCCACCGCCGTGCCGTGGATGCGCTTTCCTGATGGCGCCAAGGTTTATCCCAACTACTATCCGACCAAAGAGGTCTGGACGCCGGAGGCCATCGCCCGGCGCAATGTGGCCTTGGGGCGGATGTAATGGATCATCCGCTTCTCGATCTGATCAACGCCAAAATAGCCGAGGCCGAAGCGCGGGGCGAGTTCGACAACCTGCCCGGTGCGGGCAAGCCTTTGCCTGACTGCGATGATCCGGAAAACGCGCTTTTGAACCGGTTGATTCAGGAAAACGGCGGCGTGCCGGAGTTTGTGTTGTTGGGGCGGGAGTTGGAAAAACTGCGCGCCGAGTTGCGCGAGACTTCGGACCGGACCAGGCGCACCGAAATCATGAAAGACATGTCGATGATGGATGCCAAAATCGACATCGCCCGCAAAGCGCATGGGTAGAGAGTTTTCGCGAAAGATCGAAAATCCATTTTTGTTGGGGGTTTGTTAAGGCGTTTCGGAGTTCATGGGGCCGTATCTTTAATCGCGGGAATCCTCATGTTTCGGTCTGGCCTTTGCTCTTTGTTGCTGTTCATTGGAACGCTGTTGCCACTGTGCGCGCATGCTCAGGAAAGCTATGTCGATTTGGGCCTTTCTGCCCTCCATTCCGATGGCGGAACATCGGGTTTTGAATGGACCGAATATGAGGCTTCCGCTGCGGTCGAATGGGCGCAGGACGCGGCGTTCTTTGGCGGCTCCTTTCGCTATGTGCGGTCCGAATTTCCAGGGATCGCCACCTTTAACCTACAGTCTCAAACGCTCTGGGTCGGGTATAGTTTGACCGAGGCCCTGCGGTTGGTGGCGGAATATGATCACACGGATCGCGATTATGCCGGTCTCTATCTTGACCATAAGGCCGACCGATTGGGGGCCGTTTTGGGCCTTCGCCATGCGTTTGCGGATCATGGCGATGATCTCCTGTCTCTTGAGGCGCGTTACCGCCCGTTGGACGCATTGGCGCTTTATGGCCATCTGGATCACAGTCTCGATGCCGGGGTCTCGACTGCGCGGATTTGGGGCGAGTATGAGGCGGGCGCTCTCTATCTTCTCGGTGGGGTCAAAGAGGCCAGTGACGCCGCACCGACAATAGGATTTGGCGGCGGTGCGCTTTTGGGGGGCAAATGGGCCGCTTACGCTGGGGCAGAGCTCAGCGAGCCGTTTGATTTTTATAGCCTCTCCATGCTTTACAATTTGAATGATCACTCGACTCTCCATGTGCGCGCGATGCAATCGGACAACCATGACAGCTCCAATTCGCAAATGACCTATTCCATCGCCTATCGGTTTGAGACCGGGACGCGGGCAGGAACGCGGGGCGCATTGCAAACCCGACGCCTTTGGATGAATGACCGATTGGGCTTTAGTTTCTAGGCGCAAAGAGGCTTTCCGTTCCTCTGGGTCGCGCGTATATCCATCTCATGTGTGGACGCTTCGCCAATACCCTTCCTTCTGATGCGATGGCGCAGTTGTTTGACGCTGCCCCTGCGAACACCTTGCCTCACGTGCCCAATTACAATGTCTGTCCGACGACGGACATCCATGTGATCTATCGCACCGATGACCACCGTCGCCTTGTGCCAATGCGTTGGGGTTTTGTTCCTAAATGGTACAAAGCGCCCAATGACGGCCCCTTGTTGATCAACGCCCGCGCCGAAACCCTTGCGGACAAGCCCGCCTTTCGCGAGGCCTGCCGTGTGCGCCGTTGCCTCATTCCTGCGGATGGGTTTTATGAATGGCATCGCCCCGAAGCGGGTGACAAACAGCCGTGGTTCATACAGCCCGCAGGTGAGGGGCCGATGGTCTTTGCCGGGATTTGGCAGGACTGGCAACAGGATGGCCAGCGCCTGTCGACCTGCGCCATGGTCACCACCGAGGCTCAGGGTCGTATGGTAGAGATTCATCATCGCATTCCAGTGATGGTGCGTCCTGAACACTGGGCAAAATGGCTTGGCGAAGAGGGCCATGGGGCGGCGACGTTGATGTGTGCGGCCCCCGACGAAGCGCTGCGCTTTCACCGGGTCAGCCGCGCGATAAATTCCAATCGGGCCGTAGGGCCTGAGCTTATTGAGGAGCTTGATGAATGACGGATCACGACCCGCTGTTGGAACCTTTATCACCTGCCATGGCCCATCTTGGGGTCGAGATGACCGCGTGGAGCACAGATTTTGCCCGGTTCGAGGCCGATATCGCACCGTTTATGGCAAACCGCTCTGGCATTCCACATGGCGGGATTTATGCCGCGATGTTGGACACGGCTATGGGCTATTCCGGCGCTTATACGGGGGATAAACACGACTTGCGGATGACGTTGACGCTCTCACTGACGGTCAATTATCTGTCTCGGCCCAAAGGCGCGCGCCTCATTGCCGAAGGGCGGCGGGTTGGCGGCGGAGCCAAAACGTTTTTCACCGAAGGGCGGCTCTTGGATGAGACGGGGGAATGGATCGCCACGGGGGTTGGCACTTTTAAGGTGCGATCCTAAGACGCAGTTTCATTCAAAAGATTGAATTTGTTTTCGAGAGATGTTAGCTCGGTGTCAAAGATCTCATACATCATTGGAGTTGTCCCCATGTCCATCGACCGCGCTATGTTTCGTTTCGCCGGAATTATGGTCCTGATCAGCGTGTTGCTGACCCAGTTCGTCCATCCCGGCTTTGTTTGGTTCACCGTCTTTATTGGCGCGAATCTGCTGCAATCATCCTTCACCGGCTGGTGCCCTGCGGCAAAAATCTTTGCCAAAATGGGTCTTCCGGTTGGGTGCGCTTTCGAAAAATAAGACGCAGCAAACGCAAAACAGACGGGGTCCTGCGGGGCCCCGTTTTCGTTTTTGGACACAAAATATGGACGCCAAAGCATCTGCGCTTTGCGTTCGGGTCGGATAAAAGGGGGGAGAGATTGGAGCGGGCGGCGGGAATCGAACCCGCGTCATTAGCTTGGAAGGCTAAGGTCTTACCACTACACAACGCCCGCGCAGTGCGCCCTTAGGTATGACATGACTGCGGGAGGGTCAAGCCGGAATGCGCGTGGCGGATTTGCCCCGTTTCATGTTCAATTCGGCCTCTGTGCCCCACGAAGGCTTTCCCTCGCCGATATGACTGTGCATCTTTGCGGTAAAGATAAGCAACGCCACGCATGATCGACCGGCTTCGGCCCCTTTTATGCGACAGAGCGGTTGGATGAGGTGAGATGGTATGAGCGATGCTCCAGTGATGGGCGCGGCGAAAGCCGATTTGGTTTTGGCTGTGGATTTGGACGGAACGCTGTTAAAATCCGACATGCTCTATGAGAGCTTTTGGAGTGCTGCGACCAAAGATTGGCGCACGGCGCTTGCGGCGGTAAAGGCATTGTCAGGCGGCAAGGCGGCGCTCAAACGTGCGCTGGCGGATGCCTCGGATGTGGTGGTCGAAACGCTGCCCTACAATGACGACGTGATCGACTATATCCGCAACTGGCGCGCGGCGGGCGGCAAAACCGCGCTTGTGACCGCTTCAGATCAAGGGCTGGCCAACCGGATCGCTGCGCATCTTGATCTCTTTGACGAGGTGCATGGGTCGGACGGAATCAACAATCTCAAAGGTGACAATAAGGCCACGTTTTTGACCGATCGCTATGGCGCAAAATCTTATGCTTACATGGGCGATCATGAGGCGGATCTGTTGGTCTGGGCTGGGGCCGGGCGCGTGATTACGGTCAATGCGCCGGCGGATTTGCGCGCAAAAGCAGCCGGGCTTGGTGTCGAGGTCGAGCATTTGGGCACGGCTGAGACGGATTACAAACCCTATCTCAAAGCGTTGCGCCCACATCAGTGGCTCAAAAACATCTTGGTGTTTTTACCGATGCTCCTGGGTCACCAGTTGAATTTCGCCGCGTTTTTCACCAGCTTTCTGGCCTTTTGCGCCTTCTCTCTGGTTGCCTCCTCGGTCTATGTGCTCAACGATCTTTTGGATTTGGCCGCTGATCGGGCGCACCCGCGCAAATGTAAACGGCCCTTTGCCTCGGGCACATTGCCCATTGCTCATGGAACTGGATTGGCGGGTGGATTGTTTGCAGCGGGCTTTGTTTTATCGCTTTTGATCAGCCCATTATTTCTCTTTGTCATGCTCTGTTATTACGCCATGACCACGGGATATTCGCTTTATTTCAAACGCCGCATGGTGATTGATATCTGCGTTTTGGCCGGGCTTTACACGATGCGGATCATCGCCGGAGGTGTGGCCTCATCGGTGCCTTTGTCGGTCTGGCTCTTGGCCTTTTCGGTGTTTTTGTTCTTTTCCCTCGCGGCCGTCAAACGCCAAGCCGAGCTGGTGGATACAGCCAAAGCGGGGAAACTCTCGACCTCTGGGCGTGGCTATCATGTCGATGATTTGAGCATTATTTCGCAAATGGCGCTGGCCTCGGGCTATGTCTCGGTGCTGGTTTTGGCGCTCTATATGAACTCACCACAAGTCAGCCTGTTGTATTCAAACCCGTCGGTGCTTTGGGGGATTTGCCTTGTTTTACTGTTCTGGGTGAGCTGGATCGTGATGACGACCCATCGCGGCGAAATGCATGACGATCCGATTGTCTTTGCTGTCAAAGACCGGATTTCACGCATCTGCGGCTTGTTGGCGGTGGGCTTTGCCATTGGTGGGGCGCTGAGTTGATTCTGTTGGCGCCGATCACATTTTTCCTCGGCTCTTGACCTCGATCAATTTTCCGAGTGAAAAGGTCAACTAATAGGGGTGGTGTATCCGCCTCCTCGTTGAGCCACTGGAAAGCTGACCGCATGACACATGTCCGCCCTCTCTGCGCCGCCCTCGTTTCTCTGACATGTTTGGCGACAACACCCGCCGCGTCCGAGACACTGGAGAGCTTGGGAGAATCTCTGTTTTTCGATGTGAACCTGTCGCAAAATCGAAGCGAGTCCTGCGCCTCTTGTCATGACCCCGAACATGGCTTTGCCGATCCGCGCGGTATGGCTTCGCCGGGTGATGACGGTGTGTCGATCGGAGATCGCAACGCGCCCACCGCCGCCTATGCCCATTTTGCGCCGATGTTTTTCGAAAAGGCCGAAGGCGTTTGGGCGGGGGGGCAATTTTTGGATGGCCGGGCTGCGACGTTGGAGGACCAAGCGGGTGGACCGCCGTTGAACCCGATTGAAATGGGCATGGCCGACGCAGGTGCCGTTGTGGCACGGCTGGCTGAGAACCCGGCTTATGTCACGGCGTTCAAAACTCTGTTTGGGGATGAGATTTTCTCTGATCCAGATGAGGCGTATGCGGCAATGACCAAAGCCATTGCTGCCTTTGAGCGCACCGATTTGTTTTCGCCCTTTGACAGCAAATATGACCGATACATTCGCGGTGAGGCGGAGCTGACGCGCGAAGAGCTTTTGGGGGAAACCCTGTTTTTCTCGCAGCAATTCACCAATTGCAACGTCTGCCATCAGCTTAAACCGCAGCCGGGCACCGAGGGCGAGACCTTTACCAATTACGAATATCACAACATCGGCGTGCCCGAAAATCTTGATCTGCGTGCGCTCAATGGTGTGGCCCCGGGCACGTTGGACCGGGGCTTGGCCTCCAACCCAGAAGTGGGCGACGCGCCGCAGACCGTGGGTCGCTACAAAGTTCCAACCCTGCGCAATGTTGCGGTGACCGGACCCTATATGCACAACGGGGTGTTTGCCGATCTGCGCACGGTTGTCCTGTTTTATAACACCTACAACACCAAATCTGAGGCGCGCAAAATCAACCCGGAAACGGGTGATCCATTCCGTGCGCCGGAGGTGTCAGAGACTTTGTCGATGGAGGAGTTGACCACAGGCCCGGCCTTGGAAGATCGCGAGATCGACGCATTGGTGGCGTTCATGAAAACCCTCACCGACAAGCGCTATGAGCCGTTGTTGCAGGCCGCCAACTGAGCGCCGAAACAAAAACGCCCCCGCAAATTGCGAGGGCGTTTCCTTTTTTAAACCGACATGGATCAGACGATTTTGATCCCGGCGTCTTTGGCGTCTTTGACAAACTGCTCAAGGCCCTTGTCGGTCAAAACATGGCTGGCCATGGCTTTGATCACATTCGCGGGGGCGGTGATCACGTCGGCACCGATTTTTGCGCAATCGGAAATATGGTTCACGGTGCGGATCGAGGCGGCCAGGATTTCGGTCTCAAAACCGTAGTTGTCGTAGATCGTGCGGATGTCTTCGATCAGCTCAAGCCCGTCGATGTTGATGTCATCGAGACGCCCGATGAAGGGCGAAATATAGGTCGCGCCGGCTTTGGCGGCGAGCAAGGCTTGGTTGGCGGAGAAACACAGGGTCACGTTGATTTTATGGCCCTCGCCGGACAGTAATTTACAGGCTTTCAACCCGTCCAGCGTCAGCGGCAGTTTGATCACGACATTGTCGGCAATCGTCGCCAGTTTGCGGCCTTCGGCGACCATGCTGTCGAAATCAAGCGCCACAACTTCAGCCGAGACAGGCCCATCGACCATGTCGCAAATCTCTTTGGTCACTTCCAAAATGTCACGGCCGGATTTCTTGATCAGTGACGGGTTGGTGGTGACACCGTCCACAAAGCCAAGGTCGTTGAGTTCGCGGATTGCATCCACATCAGCGGTATCGACAAAGAATTTCATGGGGCGGCTCCTCTTCATGCGCCTGAATTTACGGGGGAGTCATAGTGCATGTTAGCGCTCTAAGAAAGGGGGTCTGGTGAGGATCGGTCAAAAGCCGTATCACTCTCTCATGGATGAGGCAGAGCATTATTCTGACGGCGCGTTGGTCGCGGTGTTGACGACCGAACCGATTGATCGGCTCCTTGATTACAAGGCGCCTGAGGGCGGCGTGGCGCGCGGTGCTTTTGTCGAAGTCCCACTTGGACCGCGCAAAGTGTTGGGCTGTGTCTGGGGGCCGGGGGCCGGTGGGTTTGACCTGAAAAAGGCCCGCTGCGTGTCGCATGTTTTGGATGTCGCACCGATGCGCGAGGAGATGCGGCAGTTTTTGGAAAAGACCGCCGCCTATACGCTGACCCCGATGACCGCGATGCTGCGGCTTGCGACACGCGCACCGGGGCTGATGAACCCGCCGTCGATGCGTAAAATTTACCTGCGTGGGACAGGCCGTCCGCCGCGCGAAACCGAGGCCCGCACGCGGGTGATCGACACATTAGAAGAGTACGGCGGGCTGTCTTTTACGCTCAAAGAACTGGCCGAAACGGCGGGGGTGACGCCCTCAGTGATCAAAGGCATGGTGCCTTCGGGGGCTGTACGCGAAGAAGATTGCCCGCGTGATCTGCCCTATCCGCGACTGGATGCGAGCGCCCCGGGCAAAGAGTTGACCGATGCCCAAACCGGGGCCGCCATGGCGCTGCGCACTGCGGTCTCCGCCGAGGCCTATTCCACCACGCTTTTGAAGGGCGTCACCGGATCGGGCAAGACCGAGGTCTATTTGGAGGCCGTCGCCGCCTGTCTCGCCAAAGGGCGTCAGGCCTTGGTGCTCCTGCCCGAAATTGCCCTGACGGCAGAATTTCTCACCCGGTTCGAGGACCGTTTTGGCGCGCGCCCCGCCGAATGGCATTCGGGCGTGACCATGACCGAACGCCGCCGAGTGTGGAAAATGGTTGGCATCGGCGGGGCGCAAGTGGTGATCGGCGCGCGCTCGGCGCTGTTTTTGCCGTTCCAAAATCTTGGTCTGATCGTGGTCGATGAGGAACATGACGGATCGTATAAACAAGAGGACGGCGTGCTTTACAATGCCCGCGACATGGCGGTGCTGCGCGCCTCGCTGTGTTCGGCTGCCGTGGTTTTGGCCTCGGCCACGCCCTCGCTTGAAACCTGGGCCAATGTCGAGGCGGGCAAATACCAACGCCTTGATCTGGAAAGCCGGTTTGGCCCGGCGGTGATGCCAGATATGCATGCTTTGGATATGCGGGGCGAGAAATTGCCATCGACCCAGTTCATTTCTGAGGCTCTGGCACGCTCGGTGCGTAAACGGATGGAATTGGGTGAACAAAGCCTGTTGTTCCTCAACCGGCGCGGCTTTGCCCCGGTGACGATTTGTCGGGCTTGTGGGCACCAAATCGCCTGCGATCACTGCGATGCGCGGATGGTTGAACACCGGTTCTTGGGCCGCCTGATGTGCCACCAATGCGGCGAAACCAAACCGATGCCCACGGCCTGTCCGTCCTGCAAGGTCGAGGGGCGATTGGCCCCCGTCGGTCCCGGTGTCGAACGGTTGGCCGAAGAGGTGGCAGAGCGGTTTCCAAATGCCAAATGCGCGGTGCTGTCCTCGGATCTTTTCGCTTCGGCCCGCGCGCTCAAAGATCAAATCCGCCAGATCGCACAGGGCGACACCGACATCATCATCGGCACGCAATTGGTGGCCAAAGGCCACAATTTCCCGAACCTCACGCTTGTCGGCGTGATTGACGCCGATCTCGGTCTGCAAGGATCGGACCTGCGCGCCGCTGAGCATACGTTTCAATTGATGCGTCAGGTGGCGGGCCGGGCGGGTCGGGCGGCGAAAAAAGGCGTGGCTTTGTTGCAGACCTATCAGCCCGAACATCCGGTGATCCGAGCGATCATCGCCGGGGATGAAGAGGGGTTTTGGCGCGCGGAGGCCGCCGAGCGCAAAATGGCCGGGGTGCCGCCCTATGGGCGGATGGCGGGGATCATCCTGTCAGGACCAGATGTGGCGCAGGTGATGGATGTGGCCAATCATCTTGCGCGTCTGGCGGGGCCATTGCACCGCGTTGGCGCGCAACTCTATGGTCCCGCGCCCGCACCGATTGCGCGGGTGCGCGGCAAACATCGGGTGCGGTTGTTGATCAAAGCAGAGAAAGCCGCGCCATTGCAGGCGGCGATCAGCGCCTGGGTCGGGCAGGTGAAATGGCCCAATTCTGTGCGTCTTCAGATCGACATTGATCCGCAGTCGTTTTGGTAAAAGGAAGGGGCTTTGCCCCTCTTGCGCCTGCGGCACAATTCACCCCAGGATATTTTAGGGCAAAAGAATACGCGAGCTAGCAGGCCAGCGCAGGATTCGCTTGGCGATCAAAGACGAGTGTCGTGGCAATCGCACCGATCCACATGCTCAACAGAGCGAGCCAAGCTGTGGCGGCAAAGACCGATCCGCCAGTGACGCCGTTACCGATGGCGCAGCCCCCCGCGAGCATGGCGCCGAACCCCATCAGCACCGCGCCGATCATCGACTTGCGCATGACGGGCACGGAATCAAAGCTCTGCCAACGGAATTCCCCCGAGATCAGCGCGGCCAAAAACGCCCCGAGCACGACGCCGGGAACAAGCCCGACGTCAAATTCCAACACTGCGTTGCGGTCTAAGAAAAACATCAATGTGTTGGCGGAAGGGCCGGAGAAGGTGGCCGAGGTGACGGGCACCGGGTCAAAGGCGATTTGTGCCAAGGACCATGTAAGGACCCAACCGACCGCGACCGAAAAGCCAACGCCTGAGGCGAAAATCCATGTCTTTGGCCCGATCTGATGGCGGGCAGCGAGGTAGAGTGCGAGGGCTGCGAAGGCCAAGCCAAGCACCAGCCCTGTGCCTGAAGGCAAGTGTAGCGCATTCAAAAGGTTGACGTTTTCGCCTCCCGGCGTGATCGACAGGCTGGCCAATGTGTCACGGTAGGGGGCGAGGATGCCGTGGAGGCTCATTTGGGCGGTGACGGCAAAGATCAGGCCGGACACGACAGAGCGCAGATTTCCGGTGGCGGCCAGAACCAAAAGGCGGCCCGAACAGCCGCGTGACAACACCATGCCCGCGCCAAACATCAACCCGCCAATGATGGCCCCGGACCATGATCCGGGCACGGCCATGATGCGCGCATCAGAGGCGCGAAACAGGCCCAGCATTTGAGCGCCCTGTACCCAGACGATGGCGGTCGAGAGGGTCAAAAGCCAAACCGCCACTTTCGGCCCAAGCTTGCCGTCGATGCCTTTGCCATGGGCGAACTCGACCGTGGCGGCACGCAGGCAAAACTGCGATCTCTGCGCCGAGACGCCAAAAATAAGACCGGTGATCAGACCAAACAACGCCGCGGTTGGGCTTTCACCGATCCGTTCGACAAGGGCTAAAATGTCCATGCTGTAGATGTCCTCCCGCGCGCGAAATTTGACTGAGTTTAGGGGTAGGGCAGGGGCGTGCCTTGATCTAAGTCACATGGTTTCGCATGTTTGAATGCATCCTGAGGCCCTTTGGGCGTCTGTGCCAAGGGTTTTGTGCAGCGCGTAGGGGGGTGTGCAAGAATTCTGGCTATCCAAAATCCACATCGCGCCGTAAGGAAATGGGATGAAAAAAATGCCGATCCCCCTGTCTGAAACCGGGTCCCTGCCGCTGTGGCGCAGGCCTGAATCGTTGTTGTTCCTCATGGCCTTTGCAATGCCTGTGGCCTTTGCCACATGGAATGCGCTGCTCAACAACTTTGTCATTGAGGCCGCCGGGTTCACCGGGGTGGAAATCGGTTGGTTGCATTCGGTGCGCGAAATCCCCGGATTTTTGGCCATCGGTGTGATTGCCTTGATCATGTTCATCCGCGAACAGGTGTTGGGGATTGCGGCGCTTTTGCTTTTGGGCGCGGCCACGGCTGTAACCGCGTTTTTCCCCTCATTGGGTGGGATTTTGACCATCACCATGTTGTCATCCATCGGCTTTCACTATTTCGAAACGGTGAACCAATCGCTGCAATTGCAATGGTTGACGAAAGAGCGGGCCCCGATTGTGATCGGGCGGCTTGTGGCGGCGGGATCTGCGGCCTCCTTGGTGGCTTATGGGCTGTTGGTGGTGACGTGGAAGACGTTCGATCTGTCCTATGGCTTTGTCTACATGGTGTCGGGCGGGTTTACGGCGGTGGTGGCGGTGTTCGCGTTCCTTGCCTATCCGCAGTTCCAATCGCCGCATCCGCAAACCAAAAGTTTCGTGCTCAAACGCCGCTATGGCCTCTATTACGCGCTGCAATTCATGGCGGGTGCGCGGCGGCAGATTTTTGTCGTCTTCGCCGCCTTCATGATGGTCGAGAAATTCGGCTTTGAAGTGCATCAGGTGACGGCCCTGTTTTTGATCAATTTCGTCGCCAATATGGTCGTCGCCCCCTTCATGGGCCAAATCGTTGCCCGCAAAGGCGAGCGCTTTGTGTTGATGTTTGAATATATCGGCCTGACGGTGGTGTTTTTGGCCTATGGTGGCATCTATTGGCTGGGCTGGGGCGTGGTGATTGCGGCGACGCTTTATGTCATTGATCACATGTTGTTTGGTTTGGCCTTTGCGCTCAAAACCTATTTCCAAAAGATCGCAGACCCGCAAGACATCGCCCCCACGGCCGCCGTGGCCTTTACCATCAACCACATCGCAGCGGTGTTTTTGCCTGCGCTGTTGGGGTATCTTTGGGTGGTGTCGCCTGATGGGGTGTTCATCTTGGCGGCTGCGATGGCGATGGTGTCTTTGGGCTTGGCCTCACTCATCCCGCGCCATCCCGAAAAGGGCAATGAATGGCGGTTTTTGCCTTTGGTGCGCGCCACAACACCGGCCGAGTGATCTGGCCGAGTGATCTGGCCGAGTGATCGGCCAAATAATCGGGCAGAGTGATCCCACCTCTGGTTTGATCCGCAGTCTGACCTATATTCTGGTATGAAACGGTGACAATGGAGATTTGCGATGTTCGGTGCTTTGACCAAGAAACGATCCATGCCCACGCCAGATGAGGCACTGTCTGGACGGACCACGCCGATCCCGACGGCGGATGAGCATTTTGTCTTTCACCGGCCTTTGATTGAACCTCTCGCTGAGGGGCAGGAAGAGGCGGTGTTTGGCATGGGCTGTTTCTGGGGCGTTGAGCGCATCTTTTGGCAAGTGCCGGGGGTGATCAACACCGCAGTAGGATATGCTGCGGGCTATACGCCCAACCCGACCTATGAAGAGGTGTGTTCCGGCAAAACCGGCCACAATGAGGTGGTGCGCGTGGTCTATGATCCTGCCAAGATCAGCTATGAGGCTTTGTTGTCGGTGTTTTGGGAGGGTCACGATCCGACCCAAGGCATGCGCCAGGGCAATGACCAAGGCACACAATATCGGTCCGGCATTTATTACACCACACCCGCGCAACATCACGCCGCGGAGGGCAGTCTTGCGGGCTATAACGTCTTGCTTCAGGACAAGGGCTTTGGCGCGATCACCACGGAAGTGCTGCCCGCAGGGGCGTTTTATTATGCCGAAGCCTATCACCAACAATATCTGGCCAAAAATCCTCAAGGCTATTGCGGGATCGGAGGCACGGGCGTGAGCTGTCCGATTGGCGTTGGGGTGGCGACAGGTCTTTCATAATCTGTGACAGCCAAGGACAAAGCGTGACCCGATCAGGTGTCCAAATCCGCATTGAGAAGCGGGGTATAGAGGATATCCAACGGCGGTGCGTTGGTCAGATCTATGGCAATCCCCAACAGAGACAGGCCGATCCCCGCGATGAACAGATACAAACAGATTTTCATCTGTTGCTTTTTGCGGTGCCGACTAAAGCCCAGTCTTGTGGACACTGTCCAGACGATGGCGATCAAAAGGCCCATCGCGGCAAGGGCGTAGATCACACTCCCCCAGATCAATGTTTTGGCGAACAGTCTGGACAGGGCTGTCGGGTCAGAGCGAAACGAGACGCCGAAGCCGACGCAAATCTGCCAGCCTAGAAAGCCGATCAAAAAGGCGAGCGTGAAATAGGGGATGGCGATATAGCGCCGGGAATATGGAGTATGGGAATACATGGCATTGGCCTGACTGAGATGAGAGGGTGTAGCAACATGTGACTTGGGGTAAATGCGAGCGGGTCACTGAGAAACAGGAGTGAAAACAGGGAGTGAAAGCAGGAAACAAGCGCTCAACTGTAAGGGTCGGCGCATCATCGGGATCAGTCAACCCAGGGTAGCAAAATGGACGTTGTAAATCTCGAATGGTTTGAGTTTTGCCATGGATGTAGTCGCGAAAAGAATGTGTGCATAAAGCTTTGGCAGGCGCGAAACAGGTTTTGCACGCAGATATCCCCCTCCATCCCCTTGAATATCCCCCGCCACCCCCTTGAGTCGTCTGTGACTTGGACCTAAAGCGGTCTGAACGTCGGGCCGGGGGCACACTGTCGCGTCCCTTGCCTCGGGCGCAGATGTTTCGAAAACAATCAACACCGGCTGTCCCAAACGCTTTACATTGGCATGTTGCCAATGGGACAAAGCCACTGGGCCAAAGCCAACCGGAGAGCCGCCATGACCACCTACACCGCCTTCACCAAAACCGATGCCAAAGCCAAAGCCGATGCTTTGGGTGAAGCGCTTGAGACCATCATGCCAGAGCCGACCGGTGTTGGTGTGTTTGAAATGGAAGATGGCTCAGGTCTTTGGGAGGTTGCTGCCTATTTCACCGACGAACCCAATGACATCGAACTGGCGCTTTTGGCCAAAATGCATGGCGCGCGTGATTTTATCATTTCCGACGTGCCGGACACAGATTGGGTCGCGAAAGTGCGCCGGGATCTGTCCCCGGTCGAGGCGGGGCGGTTTTTTGTCTATGGCGGTCATGATGCCGATAAGTTGCCCGAGGGCAAGATCGGCCTTTTGATTGAGGCGGCGATGGCTTTTGGCACCGGGCATCATGGCACCACTTTGGGATGTCTTCGGGCGCTTGATACATTGCTGGACGCGGGTAAGCGTTTTGAAAACGTCGCAGACATCGGCTGCGGCACCGCTGTTTTGGGCATGGCTGCGGCGAAAGTGTCGGACAAGGTGGTTTTGGCTTCGGACATCGACGAAGTGGCCGTTGATGTGGCGCAAAGCAATGTCGATGCCAATGATCTTACGGGGCGTGTGCTCTGTGTCGAGGCGGCGGGCTTTAACCATAAGGATTTGGCTGAGGCCGCGCCGTTTGATTTGGTCTTTGCCAACATCCTCAAAGGCCCGCTTGTGGCTCTCGCGCCCGACATGGCAGCCCATGTTCAGCCGGGAGGCTATGTGATTCTCTCAGGGATTCTCAACCCGCAGGCGGAGGACGTGATTTCGGTTTATACACGCTCTGGATTTAATCTTGTGGATCGCACTGAGATTGTTGACTGGACAACGCTCACTATGGCGCGGGTTTCCTAAAAATAGCGGGAAAAGCCCCGGTTTTGCCTGCTTTGGGCCAGTTTGCCCCAATTCTGCCACATTTCGCCGCAATCTTGTCATTGTCGGTGGGGGCCGATGTATGAGGAGGCTGCCATGGCTTACGCCGGTTCGCAGCAATTAGAGAAAAGAGTGACCCGGATTGAGGCGCGTCGTCGTGCGCTCAGCCACGGTGTCGTGTACTCCGTTAACCAAGATGGCCTGATCATCGCACGCCCGCGTCGCCGCGGCATGCGCCGTCCATTGCACCTTGCTTTTTTCGCCCTTGCGGGGGTGATTGCTTTTAAGGCGGTGCTTTATGCGACGCTGGGCTCCGCCACTTACACAAACCGCGTGAGCGAACTCGCGTCTGGCACTGTGATTGAACAGGCTGGGGCTTGGGTTATGGCCGCAGATCCGATCACGGTCTGGATCGCGCTTCAGGGCAAAATGTTGCTAAGCTAAGACAAGATATTCCGGGGCCTGACGTGCGGCTGTTTCCCCAATGCGCCGCCTTCTGTCTCATCCACGTCAAAACCCGCACCTCCCTCCGGTGCGGGTTTTCACATGAGTGATCTCATGCTTTGATCGCGCACAGGGCGACAGTGTCATCTCCCCGAAGAACAGACCAATCCGTCCCCAAAGACAGCTTTGTCTTGGCAAATGTTCTTGTTTCGTGCTAACTCCCTTTTAACTAAAAACAAACGAGCAGGATGAGACAATGCGAGTGATGGGCATCGACCCGGGGCTGCGCAATATGGGCTGGGGCATCATTGATGTTCAAGGCTCGCGCATCAGCCATGTGGCCAATGGCATTTGCCATTCCTTGGCCTCCGACGACCTCGCGATCCGGCTTTTGTCGCTGTTTGACCAGCTTTCAGACGTGGTTGCCACCTACGCGCCTGATTGTGCCGCCGTCGAACAGACCTTTGTCAACAAAGACGCTGTTGCCACGCTCAAACTCGGCCAGGCTCGTGCCGTGGCGCTTTTGGCCCCGGCGCGCGCGGGCCTGCCGATCGGAGAATATGCTCCGAATGCGGTGAAAAAGGCCGTTGTCGGCGTCGGCCATGCCGCCAAGCAACAGGTGGAGCATATGATCAAACTGCAATTGCCCGGCGCAAAACTCGCGGGCGCGGATGCGGTGGATGCGCTGGCCATTGCGATCTGTCATTCTTTCCATGCACATTCAAATTCCCGCCTCGCGGATGCGGTCAAAAGGGCCTCAGCATGATTGGTAAATTAACAGGCGTCATCGACTATATCGGCACGGATCACGTGATGATCGACGTGCGCGGTGTCGGCTATATTGTCCACATCAACGAACGCACCCGGATGAGCCTGCCGGGGCAGGGCGCGCCGGTGTCGCTCTATACCGACATGTTGGTGCGCGAAGATTTGATGCAATTGTTCGGCTTTTCCTCCCTGTTGGAAAAGGAATGGTATCGGCTGTTGATCTCGGTTCAAGGTATCGGATCAAAGGCGGCGATGGCGGTGCTCGGGACATTGGGGCCGGAGGCCACGGGTCGCGCGATTGCCTTGGGCGATTGGAACGCGGTCAAGGCCGCGCCGGGCGTCGGGCCAAAGATCGCGCAGCGCGTCGTCAATGAATTGAAAGACAAAGCCCCCGCCGTGATGGCGATGGGGGGCACATTGGCCAAAACCTTGGCCGAGGCACCGGGTATGGACGAGGTGATCGAGGCCGACGCGCCCGCGCCGAAATCCCGCCCCTCCAAAGCCCCTGTGGCCAAACCCAATGCCTCATCTGAGGCCGAGGCGATGTCAGCGCTGCAAAATCTTGGCTATTCGCCGTCGGACGCGGTTCAGGCCGTGGCGCAATCCGCCCAAGATGCGCCGGAGGCCGACACCTCGGCCTTGATCCGCGCGGCGCTCAAGCTGCTTGCGCCGAAAGGGTAAAAGATGGATCAGCCTGACCCAACCCTGCGCGCTGAGCGCCGACCAGAGGATGCCGACCGCGCCCTGCGCCCGCAGGTGTTGAGCGAATTCATCGGTCAACACGAGGCCCGCGCCAACCTCGCGGTGTTTATCGAGAGCGCCCGGATGCGCGAAGAGGCGATGGATCATGTGTTGTTCCATGGCCCGCCGGGATTGGGCAAAACCACGCTGGCGCAAATCATGGCGCGCGAATTGGGCGTGAATTTCAAAATGACCTCCGGGCCGGTTTTGGCACGCGCGGGCGATTTGGCGGCGATCCTGACCAATCTGGACGCGCGCGACGTGTTGTTTATCGACGAAATTCACCGGATGAACCCGGTAGTCGAGGAAATTCTCTATCCGGCGATGGAGGATTTCGAACTTGATCTGGTGATTGGCGAAGGCCCCGCTGCGCGCACGGTGCGCATTGAATTGCAGCCCTTCACGCTGGTCGGCGCGACCACCCGGCTTGGCCTTTTGACCACGCCGTTGCGCGACCGTTTTGGCATCCCGACCCGACTGCAATTTTACACCACACAGGAGCTGCATGAAATCGTCACCCGTGGCGCGCGTCTGTTGGATATTCCAACCGAGGATGCCGGTGCGCTTGAGATCGCCAAACGCGCCCGCGGCACGCCGCGCATCGCCGGTCGGTTGCTCCGTCGGGTGGTGGATTTTGCGGTGGTCGAAGGTGGTGGTCGGATTTCCAAAGAGCTGGCTGACAGGTCTCTGACCCGGCTGGGCGTGGACCTTTTGGGTCTTGATGGCGCGGACCGGCGGTATTTACGCCTGATCGCGGAGAATTACCAAGGCGGGCCAGTGGGTGTGGAAACCCTCGCCGCCGCCTTATCAGAGAGCCGTGATGCGATCGAGGATGTGATCGAACCCTATCTGTTGCAACAAGGTCTGATCCAACGCACTCCGCGCGGCCGGATGTTGACGCAAAAATCATGGCACCATCTGGGGATGCAGGCCCCAAAAGGCCCGGATCAGTCGGAACTGTTTGGCGGGTGAGGCCTGGGGGCTTGACCTCATGCTCCGTTCAACGCGTAACTATGACAATCATTTGTGCGGGTATCGGCTATGTTGCGTTTTTTGAGTGCTGTTTGTCTTTGTTTTTTGCCTCTGAGCCTTTGGGCGCAGGATTCTGTGCAAACCCGTGCAGGGCTTGCGCGGGAGGTTGGGACCTATCCAGACAACGCGGCTTATATCGGTGACACGCGGCTGTCTTTGCCCGAGGGTGTACGGTACATCAGCTTTCCTTATCAGATCGGTGATCTCTTGCTGATTTCTTATTCTTTTGGCGGCAATGGCTGTCCGGCGCAATTCGTCTGGGCGCATTCCGTTCCAGGTGCTGTTCGTTTGAGCGAGAGGTTTGGCACATGTTCTGACTCGTTTGATGTCACCTATGATAGTGAAACCGTGTCGGTCAGTATGCCGTCGATGCGAACGGGCGCGAACCATAGCGTCACATTTGTCTACGACGGGCGCGGCATTCGTGAGGTGTCAGGAGAGCGCAAACAGGTCGGGGTTGCGACTGTGTCGGGTTGGGAAGGACACCATGTCTCAGAGCCAATAGGGGATGCGGACTGGGAGGCCTATTTTTTGTCGTTCATGTCCGCGGCAGACTTGGCAGATGCCCGTAGAATTCTTCAGGTTGGCATAAAGATGTCGTGGGACCGAGGGTGGCTTACCGCGTCGGGATGCCAGCCCCACAATTGTACCGACACATTTGGTGCCATTGCAATGAACGGTGATGGATCTGCCGTGATCGTGGCGCTGTGGGAGGCTGAGACAGGTGTGCGACTTTGGGGAAATCCGAAGGGCATTCCCTTGCCGACGACCGTAGGCGAGGTCTTTGCCAAGGCGAAATGAGGCTTACCCTAAGAGTTTGCCCATATGGGCCACAGCCAAGGCATAGCCATGGACCCCAAACCCGGCCATCACCGCATCCGCACGCATTGACACGTAGGACTTGTGGCGGAAGGTTTCGCGTTTGTGGACCTGAGAGATGTGGACCTCAATCACCGGGCCGTCGAACGTGTTCAACGCGTCCAGAATGGCGACCGAGGTGTGGGTATAGGCGGCGGGGTTGATCACGATTCCGGCTGCTGTGTCACGCGCCTCGTGAATCAGATCAATGATCTCACCCTCATGGTTTGACTGGGCAAACACGATGTCCAGCCCCTGCGTTGTGGCTTCGCGCATACAGAGCGCTTCAACATCGGCCAAAGTGTCTGCGCCATAAATCTCAGGTTGGCGTTTGCCCAAAAGATTGAGGTTCGGCCCGTTCAGGATATAGATTTTCTTGCTCATAGGGCCCTCACTGATGCCGAAATGCGGTGTTGGGTGTGAGTTATGCAGAGCCCCGGGCGCAGTGCAAGAGCTGAGGCGGTTTTGCCTCGTATCGTTTGGGTGAAATATGAGGATTGGACAAAGCCGCAAGGCATGTTACCGCATGCATAATCAGGGGAGCGAAATCAATGAGCAAACTGAACAAAGAGTGGCATGCAGACCACCCGATGGACAAAAATCCAACCACCGAAGAACGCCTGAGCTGGCATTTGGAGCATACTGCCCATTGCGGCTGTCGGCCCATTCCGGCCTCGCTTTTGAACATCATGGCACAGCGTGGTATTGCCGTGCCGAAGTATGGCGAGACATCGCAAACAGCGGTGCAAACGGCGGAGTGAACATGAGCACGGACAGCACGGAACAGGCCACACCGGAACAGGTTGAGGCGTTTTTCACGCGCGCAAGCGGGGATTATGTGTTTGCCCGCTGGGGGCGGCCAATTTCGCCAGTGGTGTTCGGCGTCGAGGACGAAACCCTCACCGTGGTTAAAAGTGCGATCGAGGCCTGTGTCGCCATCGCGGGCCACCGCATCGAGGAAATGGACCCGGAATTGGGCTCAAACCTGATGGTGTTTTTCCTGTCCGATTGGGCCGAGCTTTTGGATGTGCCGCATATGGGCGATCTGATCCCCGATTTGGCAGTGCGGGTTGAGACGCTTCAGGCCAAGAATGCCCATCAATATCGCGCCTTCCGGTTTGATGATGCGGGGGCGATCAAGGCGTGTTTTACCTTTGTGCGCATGAGTGACGCGATGGCGGAGATCCCCGCCGAAGTGATCGCATTGTCGCAGGCGGTTCAGGCGATGCTGCTCTGGTCTGATGCGGCTTTTACCCAAGACAGCCCCTTGGCGCTGTCACCCGCAGGTACGGTGATCCGCCCGGATGTGGCGAACCTGTTGCGCGCGGCTTACGATCCGATGTTGCCCTCTGCCGCACGCGAGGCGTCTCATGCGCTCAGGCTTTATGCGCGGGTGATGGCGGGATAATCTGACCTTTGGTCGTCCCTTTTATGGCGGGCTTGCACGTGATCTTTTGAGCCTTTAAATCAAGACGACATCAGAAAGGCCTGCACGATGACCCATATTTTCCCCGTCCATGTCTATTACGAGGACACCGATCTGGCGGGCATCGTTTATTACGCCAATTACCTCAAATATATCGAACGCGCGCGGACCGAATGGGTGCGCGATCTGGGCGTCGATCAGGTGGCGTTGAAAGCGGATGAGGGTTTGGTGTTTGCGGTGCGCCGGGTCGAGGCAGATTACCTGTCCCCGGCGAAATTCGATGATGAATTGACCGTTGAAACCCGGCTCAAAGCCCTCACCGGCGTGCGGATTGTGGTCGAACAGGTGGTCAAACGCGGGCAAGAGGTGCTGTTTGAGGCGGTTGTGACCATCGTCACTCTCTCATCCACCGGCCATCCGGCGCGTCTCCCGGCGGTTCTTCGCCGAAATCTTCACTAAATCTGCGAAAATTCACCGATTTTACCCCCTGTCTCACAGGTTAGTGTTGGCGTGTGCCCTGACGTTCAGGTAAATCTGGGGTTAAGATGAGAGCCGTGTAAAGACGGCCCACCCATAATGATCTGGCGACCAATCTGTCAGGCACTCAGGCAACGTTTTAAGCGGAACAAAAGAGCAGGTTCATGGACCAAAACACCCTTGCTATGGCGCAGGAGATAGATTTCTCCCTGCTGGCGCTTTTCATGCGCGCGACCTTCATTGTGAAAATCGTGATGATCCTTTTGATCGTGGCCTCGTTTTGGTCATGGTCGATCATCGTGCAAAAATTCATCGCCTTTCGCAAAGCGCGCGCCGAAGCCGAGGCGTTCGATCATTCGTTCTGGTCCGGTGAGCCTTTGGATGAGCTTTATGACCAGCTTCAGGGCAATCCGATCTCTGCGCCCGAACGGGTGTTTGCCGCCGGGATGACCGAATGGCGGCGCTCGCACAAGGCGGATGGCGGGCTGATCGCAGGGGCACAATCGCGCATTGATCGTTCGATGGATGTGGCGATTTCCAAAGAGGCCGAAAACATGAACTCGGGGCTGTCGTTTTTGGCCACCGTCGGTTCGACTGGACCTTTTATCGGTCTGTTCGGCACCGTTTGGGGCATCAAAACCGCGTTTGAAGACATCGCCATGGCGCAATCGACCAATTTGGCGGTTGTGGCACCGGGGATTGCCGAAGCCTTGCTCGCCACTGCTTTAGGCCTTTTGGCCGCTATTCCTGCGGTGATTTTCTACAACAAGCTCAACGCCGACAGCGACCGCATTTTGGGCGGATACGAGGCCTTTGCCGACGAATTTGCCACCATCCTCTCGCGCGAATTGGACAGCTGAGATGGGCGCAGGTGTGGTTCAAAAACAGGGCAAGGGAGGCCGTCGTGGCCGCCGTCGCCCGGCAGCGATGAGCGAGATCAACGTCACGCCCTTCGTTGACGTCATGCTGGTGTTGTTGATCATCTTCATGGTTGCGGCGCCGATGATGACCGTGGGTGTGCCGATTGAATTGCCAGAAACCGCTGCCACGGCGTTGCCGCAAGAGGAAGAAGAACCGTTGAGCATCACACTGACCGCCGATGGTCGGGTGTTGTTGATGTCCAACGAGGAAAATGAGGCCGATCTGGTGACAAAATTGCGGGCCATTGCCGCAGAGCGTCAGGATGACAAGGTGTTCCTACGCGCTGACGGGTCTGTGACCTATGAACGCGTGGCGCAGATCATGGGCGCGCTCAATGCCGCAGGCTTTCGCAAGATCGGTTTGGTGACGGAGCAAGGCGGTCCGCGTCTTGATGGGTCCGGAAACTAAAGGGCACATGGCGTGAACACAGGCCAATATATCTCCGGCGCGGGCCATTTGGGCCTCATCGCCTATATGATTTTCGGTGGGATGTTTCTCTCGCCGAAGAAGACGGAGTCTGTTGATGTTCAGGAAGTTGCACTGATTTCTGAGGCGGAATTTGCCGCGCTGAGCACCACAAGCACTGCGCCCGAAACCTTTGCCGAGGCCGAGACATTGAAGGCGCCAGTGGCCGAAACAGCGCCCGCGCCGACCCCGATTGAGGACAGCACGCCAGAGGTTCAGCCCTCGGAGGCACCCCCTCCAGACGTGCCAGAACCACGCCCGGAGGTGAGCGAGAGCTTGCCTGCGCCGGTGGCTGTCGATCCAACCCCGCCCAGCCCACAGGTCGAGCCGGAACTTTCACTGGAAGATCCGGGGGCGGGCTTGCCTGATATTCCAGATCGCAAACCGACACCACGCCCGGTGCCGCGTATTTCCGATCAGGTCGTGTCCACGCCTGAGCCGCAACCGGAGATTTCGGATGCGCCGGTGGAGGCCACCTCTGACACGGCGGACACTGAGAAAGTCGTGGAACAGACCCAAGAACAAGCCGCGCCGCAAGAGACGACGACAGAGATTGTGACCGAGGCCGAAAAGCCATCCGGCATGTCGACCTCGCCGCGGCCAAAATCGCGCCCGGCCAATTTGGCGGCCCAAGCTGCGGCACAAAAACCGGCGGAGGCCCCGAAGCCTGAGACGCCCAAACCCGCAACGCCCAAACCCGACCCGGCGGATGCTGTGGCCAATGCGGCCGCCGAGGCCGCCGCAGCTTTGGCGGCCGAGGCTGCCGAGACACCTGCCGCGCCGAAACGTCCGGTGGGCCCGCCTTTGACCGGAGGCGAGCGCGAAGGCATGCGCGTGGCAGTGTCGCAATGTTGGAACGTCGGCGCGATGTCGACCGAAGCCATGCGCACCAAGATCACCGTGGGGGTTGCGATGAACGAAGATGGCACACCGCAAGCTGGCTCCATCAGCCTTTTGGGCTTTGAGGGCGGCACCGAAACCGGCGCTCAAAGCGCCTTTGAAGTGGCGCGCCGCGCGATTATCCGCTGTGGCGCGCGTGGTTTTCCATTGCCGGTCGACAAGTATGACCATTGGCGCAATATCGAAATGACGTTCGATCCCGAACAGATGAGGTTTAAATGATACGCCCGCTTCCCTTTCGCCTGACGACACTGGCCGGCTCTCTTGCTTGCGCCTTGGCGCTGTCTTTCGGCACGGCTTCGCCCCTGTTGGCGCAGGATCCCGGGCCGCTGCAACTCGACATCACGCGCGGGGTGATCGAACCCTTGCCGTTGGCGATCCCCGATTTTATCGCCGAGACGCCACAGGCCGCAGAATATGCACAGCAGATTTCCGACGTGATTGCCGCCGATTTGGTGGGCACCGGGTTGTTCCGTGAAATCCCGCCGTCGGCGCATATCTCCAAGGTCACCAACTTTGCCTCCCCGGTGCAATATGCCGATTGGAAAGCGATCAATGCACAGGGGCTTGTCACCGGGGCCGTGGGCACGGACGCGGCGGGCAATCTTGTGGTGAAATTCCGGGTGTTTGACATTTACGCCGAAGCGCCTCTGGGCGGCGGTTTACAACTTGGCGGCTCCACCGCAAGCTGGCGTCGGATTGCCCATAAGGTTTCCGATGTGGTCTATTCCCGGATCACCGGTGAGGGCGGATATTTCGACAGCCGCGTGGTGTTTGTCTCTGAAACCGGGCCAAAGAATGACCGCAAAAAGCGCCTTGCGGTGATGGATTACGATGGCGCGGGTCTGCAATATCTGACCGATGACAGTTATATTGTCTTTGCGCCGCGCTTTTCTCCGACGGGAGATCGAGTGCTGTATACCTCTTATGAAACAGGCCGGCCGCAAATCACGATGCTCGATGTTGGCACGGTGACGCGCACACGTCTGCCTGTGCCTGCCGAAGCCGTGACCTTTGCGCCGCGATTTGCCCCCGATGGTCGTTCGATCGTCTATTCGATGTCCACGGGCACCAACACCGATCTCTACCGCATGGACATTGCCAGCGGGCAATCGACCCGGTTGACCAACACGCCTGCGATTGAAACCGCGCCGTCGTTTTCGCCGGACGGCTCGCAGATCGTGTTTGAATCGGATCGCTCCGGCACGCAGCAGCTTTACATCATGCCCGCAGGTGGCGGTGAGGCGCGGCGGATTTCCAATGGCAAAGGCCGCTATGGCACGCCGATCTGGTCGCCGCGTGGCGATTTGATTGCCTTCACCAAGCAAAACGAAGGTCGGTTTCACATCGGCGTGATGCGCACGGATGGCTCGGAAGAGCGGCTTTTGACCGCGTCCTTCTTGGACGAGGGGCCGAGCTGGGCGCCGAATGGCCGGGTGATCATGTTCACCCGCGAAAGCCAGGGCGCGGGTGGGGCAAGCGCGCTCTATTCGGTCGATATTTCAGGCCGCAACCTGAAACGCGTGCCGACCAATGCCGGGGCGTCTGACCCCGCGTGGTCGCCGCTTTTGAAATAAAACCCGGACCTCTCCCCAAGTCCGGGTGAGAGTGCTATAGTCAAAGAAACACCAGTTTGAGCTTCCTCAAAGGATGATCCCAATGTCCACCATGTCGACGACACAGACCTCTAAATTCATGACCCGTTCCGTGCCCCGCGCCCTGTTTTTGGTCGCGGCTCTGGGCCTCACGGCCTGTACCAACCCCGGCCGTTTTGGCGCGGGTGGGGCCGGTGGCGCTGGTGGCAATGGCTATGGTGCGGACGGCACGATCGCCGGGTCTGCCTCTGATCCGAAATCGGTTGCCTATTTCAACCAAACCGTGGGCGATCGGATTTTGTTCGCCATCGACCAATCGACCCTTTCGCCTGAGGCGCGGACGATTTTGGCCGGGCAAGCGACATGGCTTTTGGACAACCAAGGCTATAGCGCGATCATCGAAGGCCACGCCGATGAGCAGGGCACACGCGATTATAACTTCGCGCTCTCTGCCCGCCGCGCCGCCTCGGTTCAGGAATATTTGATCAGCCAGGGCATCAACCCGTCGCGTCTCAAGACCATTCCCTATGGCAAAGAACGCCCGCTTGCGATTTGTTCGGATGAAAGCTGCTACTCGCAAAACCGTCGTGCTGTGACCGTTTTGGCAGCAGGCGCTGGCGTCAGCTGAGCGAAGACATAAAGAGAGGGTGAGAGCGATGAAACGCGTGATCTTTGGGGCGGCACTTGCCCTTTCTATGCTGAGCGGGGCGGGCTTTGCCCAAGACGCCCAAACCTTGGCCGACATTCGCCAGGAAGCGGCCGTGCTGTCGGTGGAAATCGCCAAGCTCAAACGCGAATTGTCCACCACAGGCGCGCCCAACACGCAGTTTGCGGGCGCGTCCACGTTGGAACGTGTGGACCTGATGGAGGCGGCTTTGGCGACGTTGACGGCCAAGGTCGAGGGCTTGGAGTTCCGGGTCAATCAGGTGGTGAAAGATGGCACCAACCAGTTGGACGATCTGAACTTTCGGCTTTGTGAATTGGAAAGTGGCTGTGACGTTGGATCGTTGCCGCCGCTGACGCCACTTGGCGGCGCCACAGGCGCAAGCGATGTGATTGTCACCGGACCGGGGTCCGAACCCGCGATGGACGGGGGCGGTGATTTGGCCATGGCCGAGCAATCCGATTATGACGCAGCTATGGCGCTTTATACCAACGGTCAATATGGCGAAGCCGCCACGGCCTTTGCCAGTTTTGCCCAAAGCTACACCGGCGGATATCTGACCGGAGAGGCGCATTTTATGCGCGGAGAATCCTATGCGGCCTTGGGCCAAACCGCGGATGCGGCCCGCGCCTATCTCGATAGTTTTTCTGGCAGCCCCGAAGGTGACCGTGCCCCAGAGGCGCTTTTGCGTTTGGCCGGGTCTTTGGGCAAGCTCGGTCAGGTCGATAAGGGCTGTGTGATGTACCGTGAGGTGCAATCGCGTTTTCCGGGCTCGGATGCCGCAAGTGCAGCGGTGAGCGAGGCTCAGACGCTTGGCTGCCAATAGGCGCCAGTCCAATGGGACGCCCCAGCCATGAGTGAGGTCACCCCAAAGCAGGCGATGCTCAAGCATTTCGTGGCCACCGCCTTTGCCTATGACAAGCCCGATCAGCTTGCCGTGGCGGTCTCTGGTGGCGGCGACAGTATGGCTTTGCTGCATCTGATGGCGGAATGGGCTGAGGAAGAGAAAATCCGTCTCTGGGCCGTGACCGTCAATCACGGGTTGCGGCCCGAGGCGGCGCAAGAAGCGCGGCTTGTCTCTGAGGTGGCGCAACAGCTTCAGGTCAAACACACCACGCTCACGTGGTCCGGCTGGAGTGGGCAGGGCAACCTGCAAGACGCCGCGCGCCGTGCGCGATACCGTTTGATGGCCGATTGGGCCAAGGCCCAAGGCATCAACACCATCGCTTTGGCGCACACCGCCGATGATCAGGCCGAGACGTTTTTCATGCGTCTTGCGCGCGCCTCAGGCATTGACGGCTTGACCGGGATGCAGAGGCGGCGGGTGTCCGACGGGATCACATGGGTGCGGCCTTTGTTGATGCAGGAGCGGTTTGAACTGCGGCAATATCTGCGCGATCTGCGTCAGCCGTGGATTGATGATCCAAGCAATGACAACGAAGCGTTTGATCGGATTAAGGCGCGCCGCGCCATGGAAGAACTCAGCACTTTGGGCATCGACATTCACGTCGTAGGCCGGGTGATGGACCATTTGGGACAAGTGCGATCGGCGCTTGATTTCGCGACGCATGACCATGCGCTCGACTGTGTCAACGAGGATCGGGGCGATTTGATCCTCAATCGACGCAGGTTTGCCGAGGGGGCGCCGGAAATAAACCGGCGTCTTGTTGCCCATGCCCTGCGGTGGATTGCCTCGGCTGACTACGGTCCAAGGGGGATGAAACTGCAAGAATTCCTGTCTGCGATGATGCGGGGGCGCGATGCGACCCTACATGGCGTGCGGCTTTTGGGGGGCAAAGAGAGCTTTCGATTGACCCGAGAACATGCCGCTGTCGCTCAGGCCGTGGCGATTCCTGGCACGGTTTGGGATGGGCGATGGATCATCGAAGGCATTGATGACAAAGGACTAATCGTTCGGGCCTTGGGTCAAGACGGCTTGCTGCAACTGGGGGAGTTGCCCGATGGTGCGCCGCCGCGAGAAACACTTTCGGCCTCGCCTGCGGTGTTTGATGGCAATACGCTGATTTCAGCCCCGCTTGTGCAGTACGGACCCGCAACCTTGCGGTTGGCCCAACCAAAAGGCGACTTTTTTACAACGCTTTTATCGCATTGAACTTAGCCGCCCGATGCCTATTTTAGAGGAAAGGCTTTCGCGCAAGCGGGGGCGTCCAAAATTTCGAGGAGATCCCCCTTGGGTAACGCACGCAATCTTGCCTTCTGGCTCGTGCTTCTGATGCTCGTCCTGGCCCTGTTTCAGGTGCTGGGCGGCAATCAATCGTCGATGTCATCTGACGTTGTGTCCTATTCCGAGTTCATGGGACGGGTCGATGATGGCTCTGTCACCGCGGTCGATATTGACGGTGAGCGGGTCTATTTCACCGCCGAAGACAACCGCCGCAAATATGCGATCAACCCGGGTGACAACACCTTGGTCAAAGAATTGGTCGACAAAGGCGTGACGGTGAAAGGCGAACCGCAAGAAGAAAGCGGCTTGATGCCGATCCTGATTTCCTTCCTGCCGTTCATCTTGATCATTGGCGTTTGGATTTTCTTCATGAACCGGATGCAAGGCGGCGGCAAAGGTGGTGCGATGGGCTTTGGCAAATCGAAAGCCAAACTTTTGACCGAAAAGCACGGACGCGTGACCTTTGATGATGTCGCGGGCATTGATGAGGCGAAAGAAGAACTCGAAGAGATCGTCGAATTCCTGCGCAACCCGCAAAAATTCTCCGCCCTTGGCGGTAAAATCCCGAAAGGCGCTTTGCTTGTTGGTCCTCCGGGCACGGGTAAAACTCTTTTGGCACGTGCCATTGCTGGTGAAGCTGGCGTGCCGTTCTTTACCATTTCGGGCTCTGACTTTGTTGAGATGTTCGTCGGCGTTGGTGCAAGCCGGGTGCGCGACATGTTTGAACAGGGTAAAAAGAACGCGCCCTGTATCGTGTTTATCGACGAGATCGACGCCGTCGGTCGCTCGCGTGGCGCAGGCTACGGTGGCGGCAATGACGAGCGCGAACAGACGCTGAACCAGTTGCTTGTGGAAATGGACGGGTTTGAGGCCAACGAAGGCATCATCATCGTCGCCGCAACCAACCGTCCTGACGTGTTGGACCCGGCCCTGTTGCGTCCCGGTCGTTTTGACCGTCAGGTGCAAGTGCCGAACCCCGACATCAAAGGCCGTGAAAAAATCCTCGCCGTTCATGCGCGCAAAGTGCCGCTGGGCCCCAATGTCGACCTGCGCATCATCGCGCGCGGCACGCCGGGGTTCTCGGGGGCCGATCTGGCCAACCTCGTCAATGAGGCGGCATTGACCGCCGCACGCATCGGTCGCCGTCAGGTGATGATGGAGGATTTCGAGAACGCCAAGGACAAGGTCATGATGGGGGCGGAACGTCGCTCTATGGTGATGACCGAGGACGAGAAAAAACTAACCGCTTACCACGAAGCGGGCCACGCCATTGTCGGTCTCAACGTGCCGCAACACGATCCGATCCACAAAGCGACGATCATTCCGCGCGGTCGGGCTTTGGGTTTGGTTCTCTCGTTGCCAGAGCGCGATCAGCTTTCGGTGAGCTTCACCAAATACACCTCCAAAATCGCCATGGCGATGGGCGGACGTGTGGCGGAAGAGCTGATCTTTGGCAAAGAAAACGTCACCTCAGGCGCGTCGTCTGACATTCAACAGGCCTCGCGGATTGCCCGCGCCATGGTCACGCAATTCGGTTTCTCCGAAGAGTTGGGCTATGTCGATTACGCCAACGAGCAAGACAGCTACCTTGGCAATTACGGCGGCGGCACCAATCACTCGGGCGCGACGCAAAAGCTGATCGACGATAAGGTCAAAGAGATTGTTGACACCGGCTATGCCACGGCAAAACGTATCCTGACCGAGAAAGCGCAAGAGCTTGAAAATCTCGCGCAGGGGCTTTTGGAATACGAGACTCTCACGGGTGTTGAAATCCAAAAAGTGATCGCAGGCGAGCCGCTCAATCGCGGCGATGATGACGACAGCTCCACCGGGCTTGGCAATACGCCCTCTGTGATGGCGATTCCGAAGACCAAGAAAAAGCCAAAGGACGACAGCGGGATGGAACCTGAGCCTTCCGCATAAACCTTACAGTCCAAAGAAACCGCGCCCCGCAAAGGCGCGGTTTTTCTTTGCGGTTTTAACCGGCGCACGGGGCTTTCGTTGCGGGAACCCACATGCTAAATGGCGCGTGAAAGGACCCTCATGACTCTCAAACCTCCCCAAGACATCGCGACCATGGCCGAGTTGCGCCAGCAGATTGACCAGATTGACCGCGAATTGATTGCGCTTTTGGCGACGCGTCAGGCCCATGTGGACCGTGCCGCCGAATTGAAACCCGGCGAGGGGATGGTTGCGCGGATTGAAGCGCGGGTGTCTGAGGTCTTGGACCGGGTGGCTCAGAGCGCGCAGGAGGCGGGGTTTGAGCCCGATCTGGCGCGCGGCATGTGGTCCCAGATGATCGAAGCCATGATCGCACGCGAAGAGCGGGTGATCGGAACCGGAGAAGAGTAAATGAGCGCAACCTTGATCGACGGCAAAGCTTTCGCGGGTACAGTGCGAGGCAAAGTCGCAACCCATGTGGCCCGCCTCAAAGAGGCGATGGGGGTGACCCCGGGGTTGGCCGTTGTGCTGGTCGGCGATGATCCGGCCTCCGAGGTCTATGTGCGCTCCAAGGGCAAAATGACCGTCGAAGTGGGCATGAACTCCTATGAACATAAACTCCCCGCCGAGACCTCAGAAGCCGATCTGTTGGCGCTGATTGAGGCGCTCAATGCGGATAGGGATGTGCATGGCATTCTTGTGCAATTGCCGCTGCCGGGCCATCTCAACGAGGCCTTGGTGATCAATGCGATTGATCCCGCCAAGGATGTCGATGGCTTTCATATTTCCAACGTTGGCCTGTTGGGCACGGGCCAAAAGGCCATGGTGCCTTGTACGCCCTTGGGGTGTTTGATGATGCTGCGTGATCATCATGGGTCACTGTCCGGGCTGAATGCTGTGGTCATCGGTCGTTCGAATATTGTCGGTAAACCGATGGCACAGCTGTTGCTTGGCGATAGCTGCACCGTCACCATCGCTCACTCGCGGACCAAAGACCTGCCCGAGGTCGTGCGCCGCGCTGACATCGTGGTGGCCGCTGTGGGGCGGGCAAATTTTGTCCAAGGCGATTGGATCAAACCGGGTGCCACTGTGATTGATGTGGGCATCAACCGCATTCCGGCACCGGAAAAAGGCGAGGGCAAATCGCGCCTTGTCGGTGACGTCGATTTCGCCTCGGCCTCAGCAATCGCTGGCGCGATCACCCCGGTTCCGGGGGGGGTCGGCCCGATGACCATCGCGTGCCTTTTGGCCAACACATTGACCGCCTGTTGCCGCAGTCATGGCTTTTCCGAACCCGAAGGCCTTACGGCATAAGCAGACATTTTAAGAGGCCCCAAGGGGCCTCTTTTGATCTTATGCAATCGGTTTTAGCCCGCGCATCATCTCGCGCACCACTTCGGGTAGTGACGTGTCCGCGCCTTCCGGGGCGGCGTCCAGTGCGCAGGTGACATCTTTGACCAAGATCCCCACCGTATTGTCCGGCTCAAATCCGTGTTTGGCAAATTCGATCTGATCAAAGCGCGAGGTAAACCAATTTTGCCCTGTCGCGGTTTCGATCAGCCCCAAAAGCTTACCCCGATCCACGCCGGTTTGATCGGCCCAGTCCAGCACCAACCGGGACATCGCGGTGTGTGAGGCGCAGAGCAGGTTGTTCAACACCTTCGTTTGCATCCCGTCGCCAAAACCGCCCATGTGGTGAATGTTTTGCCCCATCGCCTTGAACAGAGGCATCAACGCAGTCACATCGGCCTCTTGCCCGCCGATCATAAAGGCCAACGTGCCTTCGCGCGCGCCCACCTCGGCCCCCGACATCGGTGCATCGACAAGTGCGATATGGGCGGGCACACGGGCGCGTAAGTCGCGCACATAGTTGGGCGATAACGTTGAACAAATCACCACAGTTTTCAAATGTGGCGCGCGGCCGACAAAGCCTTGGGCGCCAAACAAAACCTCGTCGGTCTGGTCCGCGTCGCGCACCACTGTGAGCAAGGTCTCAAGCTCCGCGGCAAAGGTGGTCTCATCTGAGGTGACGGGCAAGGTGGGGAAATCGCTCTCGGGGCGAATGTCAAATCCCTCCACCTCAATCCCCGCAGCGCGCATGTTGGTCAACATGCCACGGCCCATCCGACCCACGCCAGCAATGCCGATTTTCGTCATACAATATCCTCCCTAAGTTGCGGAAAGGATGACGGGGCTTAGGGGCTTTGAAAAGCAAAACCTACGGGTCTTTTGTCCGAAAATATCCCGGGGGTCTGCGGGGGCTGGCCCCCGCAAAACACATCAATGCGCGAAATCGCTTTCCTCGACAAACATGTTCGCCCAGGCACGATCAATCAAATCGGGAGTCATCTGATAAGGGATACCCTCGAATTCGCAGATCGAAATGATCTGATCAATCAAAAAGGTCGGCTGGTAGTTGGCGTAGATATTGTCGATGGTTGGATATTTGTTTTTCAACAGATAGAGCAAAGAAGCCTCATCCAGAGGCATCTTTTTCTTACGCGCGACCATGGCGAAGATTTTGAGAAAGCCCGCCTGATCCGGCCCATCGATTTTAATCTTATAGAAAATCCGGCGCAACGCGGCGGTATCGAAGATTTTGTTCGGATGGAAGTTGGTCGAGAAAATCACCAAAGTGTCGAACGGCACCTCGAATTTTTCCCCCGATTGCAGCGCCAGAATATCTTTGTTTTCTTCCAGCGGCACAATCCAGCGGTTGACCAGTTTTTGCGGCGGTTCCTCTTGGCGACCAAGGTCGTCGACGATGAAAATCCCGCCGGTGGATTTGAGCTGAAGCGGCGCTTGGTAGGTGCGCGCGGTCGGGTTGTAGACCAGATCCAACATATCGAGCGACAGTTCGCCGCCAGTGATCACCGAAGGCCGTTCACAGCGCACGTAGCGGCGATCAAAGCGGTTGGCGGTGCGACGCAGAGAGGTGGCATCATCCTCGGCCTCCTCACGTTTCACATGCATCAAGGGGTCATAGACGGTGATGACCGAGCCGTTATATTCAATTGCGCGCGGCACATAAATCAGATCGCCAAGCGCGTCGCGAATGCCGTTTGAGATCGAGGATTTCCCGTTGCCCGGAGGTCCGTACATCAGGATCGAACGTCCCGCGCCCACCGCCGGCCCGAGCTGATCCAACAGCATCGGCGGCAAGATCAAATGCCCCATCGCTCCCAAAAGCGCGTCCCGCGTGACCTTCATATTTCGGACCGATTGGCGTTTGACCTGTGCGGCATAGACCTCAAGCGGGATCGGCATTGCGCCGTAATATTCGGATTGCGACAGCGCATCCAAAGCACGTGCCTTGCCGGTGTCCGAGAGGCGAAACCCCATCTCAGACCCCGCGCCCGCGTGCAATGTGCCCGTGGCTTCGATCAAGCCCTGTTCGCGCGCGGTGTCGACCAAAATCTGGGTCACGGAGACCGGCAGAGCCAAGGCAGAGGCCAAGCGAGACACTTGTTCGAGGTTGGTGCGGAACATGGTTTTCAACACAATGTCGCGCATCATCACCGGAGACAGGCCAGTGTCACTGACCTGACGCGGGGCGGGCGGGGCGATCACATTGGGCGTGGTTTCCATGTTCATCTGATGCTCTGATCCCTCGGTCGTACTGGATGACCCCGTTGGGTGGGGTTCGGGTGTTTGTTTGGATAACTGTACGAATCCTCACGCCCAAAAGCCAACATTTTCACGCACGCGCCCTGACTGGCCTTTGCATTTCGAGTGTTTGGCCATAACCTTTCGCAAAAATGAATGAGGCAGGCCCGATGACGAAGATTTCCCCGCTAAAATACGCGGCATTTCTCTCGATTTTGATCCTTATTTTTGGCGGCGTCGGGCTTGCCAAAGGCGGACTTTACATCGGGCGGCACGAAGGCGACACGGCGCATATGATCGAGATCGTGTTGCGGATGCTCCAAGGCCAAGTGCCGCATCTTGATTTTTCAACGCCGATCGGAATGTTCGCCTTTTTACCGGCCGTCGGCTTTGCCAAGGTGGGTCTCGGGCTGGGTCAGGCCTTTATTGCAGGGCAGGTTTTGGTTGCTGTGCTTTTGGCCCCAATGGTGGTTCGCGTCGCCGTCTCGCGGCTCTCTGGTCTGGCGGCTTGGGGCTTTGGCTTTGTGACCGTGAGTATGATCTTGTCCTTGGTGCATGGCGAAAATATCACCGCGCTTTCGGTGTCGATGTATTACAACCGCTGGGCTTGGGCTGCGGCGTTTATTGCCATTCTTTTGGCCGCTTTGCCGCCGCGTGAGGACGCGCGGGCCCCGGGGATGGACGGGGTGCTGGACGGGATGATTGTGGGCGCAATGTTGGCGGCTTTGGCGCTTTTGAAACCCACGTATTTCGTTGCTTTCGTTGCGCCGATTGCGATCGCCTTTGTCCTGCGCGGCGCGTGGCGCAGCCTTTGGATTGGGGTGCTCACCGGGGCGGTGATCGCCGCCCTGATGGTGGCGGTTTACGGCGTTGATTTCTTTCCGGCCTATGTGAGTGATTTGTTGTCAGTGACCCGCTCAGACACCCGTGCGGCCCCCGGCGCGCCGCTGATGGAGGTGATCAATGGGCCGCGCTTTATGATCGCTACTTTGACGCTGATCCTATCGGTGATCGTGCTCCGGCAAGCCGGGCAAGACCGGGCCGGATTGGTGTTGTTTCTACTGGCGCCGGGCTTTGTCTATGTCACCTATCAGAACTTTGGAAATGATCCGAAATGGTTGATGTTGCTGGCCATTTATCTCTTGGCGCTGCGCCCTGAGGCAGGTCGGCGGGTGGTGTTTAATGCCGATGCCCGCAACGCCGTGGCAGGGCTCGCTTTGGTTGCCTTCGCGCTGATCACACCGTCGTTTCAGAACATCGTCACCAGCCCGTTTCGCCATCTCGCCACCAAGGCCCTGGACTACGCACCACAGTTTAAAACCCGCTCTGAGCTGCGCGATGTTTTTGTCAAAACCCAACGCACGGCGACGGTTTTGGGACGGGTGGTTTTGGTCGATGATCTGCCGCAACTCGCGCCTTATGTGGTCGAAGATGACCTGTTCAAACCGGTGACGTTTTTGGGCGAAACCTTGCCGCGCTGCACCCTGCAATCGGGGGATGTGGCGATGCATAGCTATATGGCGGATCGGTTGAAACAGCCGCCGTTTAATTTCCCCAAAGACAGCCAGTTTTTCGTCGCGGATATCGCGTCGGGCATTTGGATTTTGGGCGGGTTTGAGCCACTTAAAGGTGGGGCGCCTTGGTATTATTCGGGCACGCCGGGGATTGAGAATGCCGACGCCATCATCGTGCCGACCTGTCCGTTGGATACCGAAATTGAACGCAATGCTTTGGCGGCGCTTGAGGCTGCCGGGCTTGTGCTGCGTGCGCCGCTGCGTGACGATACGATGTTGGTTTATCGGATTGTGAAGTGAGGATTAGCGCAAGGCCGCAAGTGCCAGATAGCAGATCATCGTGCCCGCAAGCGCCAATCCCATCGGGAATTTCTTGTGTTGCCACGACACCCAATCCGGGGTGGCACGGCGTACAACGGGCATCGCGCGCAAGGTCCGATGGGCCAAAAACGCGCCCAACAGGAATGCCGCAAACAGTGACAGAACCAACGTGGCATCCGCGAGCGGGATGAACATCGACATGGCGGCGGCAAATTTACCGTCGCCTGCGCCAACGCCGAGATAGGCAAAGGCCAACATGCCAACGAAATACATCACGCCTGCATGAGCGAAGCCCCAAAGATACTGTTCAAACGGCAAAACAAAGGGGCCGATAGCGACAAAAATCAGGCCCAAAGCCACAACCACAGGGTTGGGCAATTTCATCCGCTTCAAATCATTGAAAGCGGCGATGAAAGACACAAGGGCGACCGGCAGCAAAAACCAAAGCGCAGCCGAGGCGGGCAGGGTGATCATCACGCGTTCTTTAGAGGTTTGAGACGTTGGATTCGAGGGCGCGCAGGCTGCGCACCGCAGCTTCGAAATGCTGCGGGTGGGTGTCGATGGCCTCTTTGATCAAGCCTTTGCCGATGGTCACATCGCCCGCTTTCACGGCCGCAAGACCGAGGGTGTAAAGCAACTGCGCCCGCTCAACTTGCGTGGCCTCCATCACGGGCAAATCGTATTTGCCCTGTGCCCCACGCGCGAGGATCAGGTTGTTTTTGGCGGTGAACAGCGAAGGATCATAGGTGATCGCCTGCGCAAAGAGTTTTTCGGCCTCTTTGTAATCACCACGGGTCAGTTTCGAATAGCCCCAGTTGTTCAAAACGCCAGAGGGTTTTGTGGTCAGGCCAACGGCGGTCTGATAGAAACTGTCGGCGTTTTTCCATTCCTGGTTGCTGTCGGCCACCATCGCTTCGAGGCGGTAGCGTTTGTAGGTTTCATGGGTCGGCGGCACGCTATCAAGCTGTGTTTCGGCGCCTTTCCAATCCCCGGTGCGGATCAGCGCATCGGCATAATCCACGCGGTCATCCAAGGTGGCGTCTTCATGGTTGAGCACAGCTTTCCAGGCCTTGACGGCAGCGTCGTTTTGACCTGCGCGGACAAAAGACATGGCCAAGCCGCGCTGAAGATCAATCCGGTCTGGATTTTCGTTTGAGGCACGCATGAAATAGGACACGGCCTCATTCGGGTCGGCCGCATTTAGCATGATGTCAGACAGTCCGGTGCCGTCGATTGCGTTGACTGAGGTGTCGGCGCGCCGCACATCGCCGCCAAAGGGTTTTTGACAGGCCGAAAGGGCCAGCGTGCTCGCAACAGCGAATGTGATCACGCAAATTTTGCGACTGGAAAGACTGGTCATGGTGCCTGCCACCTCTTTTTAACTGCTCTGCTCGCGTCTTGTCGGTTTTTATCAGGCTGGTCCGTTTTCGGATCTCAGGCCCACCGTTCAGCGCGCAAGGATAAGATACTCTCCTGTCCCACGTCGCACCAAGACGAAATCGCTCTCATCCTCAGGAATATACGCAGGATTTTCCAATTTTGCGAGCGCCAAGCGCAAATTATCGCGAATTTCGGCAGATTGGCCACTGTCGAGCGCATAGGCGGTGCGAAACACCCGCTCGGCTTCGCCATATTGGCCGGTCTCCATCAACACGACGCCAAGGTTGTTCCAGGCGGGCACAAAGTCATCTTCGATCTTGATGGCTTTGCGCAGATCGCTTTCGGCTTGTCCCAAACGTCCCAGTCGCAGCTTGGCGGAGCCGATGGCGGAGAGTGTGTCGACGGTCATGCCTTGGTGGGCGGCAGCGCGGTAATAGGCCTTGAGCGCCAGCTCATATTCGCCCGCCGCCATCAAGCGATGCCCGACCAAAAGCCCGTCAACCGACGCCTCAGAGGGGTTGACGCCGACCGGGGCATAGGGCCCCGCATCTTTCAAAGGTTTCAGGCCGCCGGTGTCACAAGCAGACAGCGTGGCGGCCAGAAGGGCGAGGGTCAGCGCGGCGCCCATTGGACGAAGAGGGCGACGCGAAAAGCGGTGAGACATGGTGTCCCTTGTCGGTTGCGGCGGCTTTATGGTGAGATCAGAATTTGGTCTCGTTGAGCAGCGTGTAGATGTCATAGACCGACGGGCCGATCAAAATGATCAACAGCGGCGGCACGGTCAACATCATTGTGGCAAGGGTCATCTTGGTAGGCAACTTGTTTGCGGTCTCTTCGGCGCGCATCACGCGTTTATCGCGCATTTCGCCCGCATAAATTCGTAGCGCATCGGCGATCGAGGTGCCGAATTGTTGCGACTGGATCAAAACGGTGACGAAAGAGGCCACATCGGCCACGCCACAGCGTTCGGCCATGTCTTTGAGCACCACGCCTTTGTCTTTACCGGCCTTGATTTCATAGGACACGATTTCAAATTCATCGGCCAAAGCAGGGAAGCCAGAGCGGATTTCACGCGCCACCCGGATGATGGATTGGTCAAGTGATTGCCCCGCTTCGACGCAGACCAACATCAAATCAAGCGCGTCGGGAAAGCCGTTGATGATTTCCTCTTTGCGCGCTTCGATCCGGCGCGTGACCCAATATTTTGGCGCCATATAGCCGACACAGGCTGGCAAAAGCACGGTCAGGATCAGGGATTTCGGCGTCATGTCCTGTTGGGTGGATTTGAGCATGGCGTAAAGCACACCAAAGGCCAAAGCACCCAGACCAAGGGCAAATTGCGAGAAGTGAAAGATGCGCACAGCGTTTTTGGAGCGGTAGCCCGCCTGGATCATCTTCAGTTGGGCGGCGGAATATTCTTCCTCGTTTTGCGGCTCAAGAAAGGCGGAGTATTTGGCCAGAGAGGCGCCTTTGCTGTTGTCGGTGCGCAGCTTTGCGGCCTTTTTGCCGCCATTGGGTTTGGCCGCCTCCGATTGCGCGCGCAGGCGATCCATCGGGTCGTTCTTTTTCTTCAAAAGCGTTGGCAGGGCGATCAAAATCAGGACGGCGCCTAAGGTGCCGATCAGGATCAAAGGGCCGAAGGGGCCAAGTTGATCGCCTAGGATGGATGTGAAAATCTGTTGCATGATCTGTGTCCTGTCCGTTTCAAACCTTGATGTTCACAAGGGAACGCATGACGAAAAGATTGGCGATGAGAAAACCTGCGACGACCAGACAGGCCGGGATAAAGACTGCGGTGTCTTTAACGGTGTCAAAGTAGGTGGGTTTGGTCACAGAGATCAGAATGAGCGCACCGACCGGGAAGGCGGACAAAAAGTTGCCCGACCATTTCGCTTCGGCGGTGATCGCTTTCACCCGGCGGAACAGTTTGAAGCGCGAGCGGATCACCTTTGAGAGGCCTTCAAGCACTTCGGCCAAGTTGCCGCCCGATTGCTGTTGGATGGCCACGGCCACGGCCAAAAAGCGCAAATCCTGCATGTCGAGCCGTTCGGCCATATCTTTGAGTGCTTCGCCAACGTCGCGACCATAGGCGGACTCATCGGCGATCACGCCCATTTCCGTGCCCAAAGGATCGGGGACCTCTTTGGCGACAATCGTCAAGGCATTGGAAAACGGGTGACCCACACGCAAGGAACGCACCATCAATTCGACCGCATCGGGCAGTTGCTCTTCGATCATGGCAAGGCGCTTTTTGGCTTTGCCCTGAATCCACACAAACACGCCGCCGACCCCCATGGCAAACGACACACCCACGCGGATTGGGGCGGAGGTCGCGGTGCCGATCGAGAGACCGACAAAGGCGACCATGGCCAAAAAGCCCATAAGCATGATCAGCTGCGGTGGCGAAAAGGCAATGTTGGCCTTTTGGGCCTTTTCGGCCAGGATCGAATAGAGCGGGATTTGCCGCGACTGAAGATGTTGCCCCATCTCTTTGCGCAGCTGATTGAGCACAGCTTCACGGTCGCCCGTACCTTTTTCCAAAAGTTCAAAGCGGCGGTTCACTTTGGAGTTCAGCGAAATGGATTTGCCGAACACCGTAAGATAAATCCCCTCGACCAAAAGGAGCACGGCGATGAAAATGACGCCGTAGATGAGCGGTTCTATGGACAGGACCATGGTGTCAAACTCCTATATTAGCGGGGGGTTGTGGGTTCGAAAATGGAATGCGGCAGGTCATAGCCCCACATGCGGAAGCGTTCGGAAAAGTGGCTGCGCACGCCGGTTGCGGTGAAGTGACCAATGATTTTATTGTCGGGCGTCAGGCCAGTGCGTTGAAAACGAAACACTTCCTGCATGGAAATCACATCGCCCTCCATCCCGGTGATCTCGGTGATCGAGACCATGCGGCGCGAACCATCTTGCAGACGCGAGGCCTGTACGATCAGGTTCACAGCCGAGGAAATTTGCGACCGCACCGCTTTCAGCGGCATTTCGATCCCGGCCATGGCGATCATGTTTTCCAGACGCGACACGCCATCACGCGCCGAGTTGGCGTGGATCGTGGTCATAGACCCGTCGTGGCCGGTGTTCATGGCTTGGAGCATGTCGATCACCTCTTCACCACGGGTTTCCCCGACGATGATCCGGTCCGGCCGCATCCGCAGTGCGTTGCGCAAACAGTCGCGCTGGGTCACCGCGCCCTTGCCCTCGACGTTCGCGGGGCGGCTTTCCATCCGACCCACATGGGTCTGTTGCAATTGAAGTTCGGCGGTGTCTTCGATCGTCAGGATGCGTTCGTCATTGTCGATGAATGAGGAGAGCGCATTGAGCGTGGTGGTTTTCCCCGACCCGGTACCGCCCGACACGATGACGTTGAGACGGGTCGAGACGGCGGCCTGAAGATAGGCGGCCATTTCTTCGGTAAAGGCGCCAAAGCGGACCAGATCGTCAATCGCCAGTTTTTCCTTTTTGAACTTACGAATGGAGACAAGCGAACCATCCACGGCCACAGGGGGCACCATGGCGTTGAAACGTGAGCCATCTGCGAGACGGGCGTCAACGTAAGGGTTGGATTCATCGACCCGACGGCCCACGGCGGAGACGATTTTGTCGATGATCCGCAACAGGTGCTTTTCGTCTTTAAACGTGATGTCCGACAGCATCAGCTTGCCGTTGCGTTCGACGAAAATTTGTTGTGGGCCGTTGACCAGAATATCGTTGACCGTGTCGTCTTTCAAAAGCGTTTCAAGCGGGCCAAGGCCGCGCACCTCGTCATAGAGGTCTTGGTTGAGCGTCAGGCGTTCGTCGCGGTTCAGAACCAAGCCTTGATCCGCCAAAAATTCCGCAGTGATTTCAGATATTTCCGCCCGAAGTTCCTTTTCACCCGCGCTCTCCAGCGCACCCAAGTTGAGGTCTTCCAACAGACGCTTGTGCATCTCGACCTTGATGTCACTCAGGCGTTCCTTGCGGCGACGTTCCTTGTCCTGCGGCACGACCTGTGCCGCTTGGGTGGATTCGCGGCGCAACGACTTGGGGGCTGCGGCCTCTTTCGGCGCAGGCGCAGCAGAGGCCGGAGCGGACGCTTTGGCGACACTCGGTTGAGCCGCCGATTTTGCAACCGGTTCGGCCTTTTGGGTCTCGGACTTTTTGTATCTCGAAAACATCTGATCGTTCCTCAAGGCCCTGGCGGGGCGTTTTTATTCCGCAGCTTCAAGCTGTTCGGTTTGATGCGCGTGAATGGACGCGGCAAGTTTTTGGATCTCTTTGCGCAGTGGGTTTTTGGTGGCTTCAATGCCCAAAGGCAGGCCCTGATCACAGGAATCGCGCACTGGGCGGCCGCCATCGGGGAATTGCACATCTACCGAAATCTCAAGGTTTTCCGCCATGCGTTTGGTCCGCGCTTTGGCCGACAAATCCATGCCTTTGGGCGCACGGTTGAGCAGGAAACGCAACTTTTCAAACGGCAATTCTTCGGCGCGCAAAGCGGTGCGCAGGCGCAAAATGTTTTGGGCTGAACGCAGGTCCAACTCAAAGGGCGCAAAGTAAAAATCGGCGGTGTTGAGCACGGTTTCGGTCCAGCTCACCAGCACCGTTGGCATGTCGATCACGACATAATCAAACAGGGCGCGCGCTTTGGTCAAAAGCCGTTCCACATCCTGCGCCTCAATGAAATCAAGCGGCAGGATTTCCGGCGGGGCGGTCAGAACAGACAGTTTGTCGTTGAAATTCATCAACGCGCCTTTGAACGCATCGTCATCCATAATGTCGGTGGAGGACAAAAGCTCATACACGGCTTCGCGGCGCGGCAGGTCGAGATAGGTCGAAACCGAGCCGTATTGCAGGTTGAAATCCATCAACAGCACACGTGGTTGCGGGCCTTTCTTTTCGACATTGGCCAGTTCCCACGCCAAGTTGACGGCAATGGTTGTGGCGCCCGCACCACCGGCCACGGATTGCACCGGCAAGACGATGCCATTGGCACCTTTGGGCGCGCTGGTGGCGGGGCCAGTGGCGTCAATAAAGTCGACGGCTGCGACCTTGCGCGGGGCATCAAGGCGAAGGATGGCATCGTGAAGCGCATTTTCCGGGAGCGGGTAGGGGATGAAATCTTCGGCCCCCAATTGAAGCAATTGGTGCAACGCCATAGGCGAGACTTCATCGGCGATCAAAATGACTTTAACGCCTTGAATTTTCGCTGATTTAATCATGTCAGCGATCATGGCCAACAGGCCTTCGTCTTCTTGATCAAGGGCGATGGCGACAAATTTTAACCCGCCGCTTTCCGGCTGGCGAAAGAACTGTCTGGCATCCTCAAACGAAAGATCGCCCCAGGATTCCCCCAGTTCGCTTTCCATGTCCTCGATCAAAAGATCGAAATTTTGCACGTCCCGGCTGACGGTACAGGCCACAAGCGGGGCCGGGTCGGTGTGCAATGCAGTTTCACTCGTCATTGCTCTTACGCGTCCTTTTGTAGAACGCCAGCGTCACATGAGACGAGATCTTTCAAACGAAAAGCCCGGCTCTGATCCTCTGGCGCGTATGCCCGACTCGTTTGTCGGACAGACTGCTCCCATTGAGGATAAGATGCCGGGCAACTGGGGCAACAATAGGGCCGAAATCGCGTAATAATTCGCTAATTCGGGACGATGCCGCCCGTTGTTTACTGACCTGGGTTGATTTCGCGTGCGCCGAAGTCGACCAATTCGGACGGTGCTGTGGCGCTTTCGATATATTCGCGGTGAATGATCTCGGCGTAGCGGCTGTCCATAACCAGTTTTGCGTTTTCCACAAAACCAGAGACTTCGGTGACGGTACGGCGGTTTTTACGCTCTGGGTCTTGCGTCACAATCAGCGGTTGGGTTTCACCATAAGACACCATCGCCTCAAGGCGCGACCGCGAAATGCCGTTGCGTGCAAGTTCCGAAACCACGGCCTTGGCGCGTCTGAGGCCCAAGGATTTGTTGTAGCTGTCAGAGCCAACAAGATCGGTGTGGCCATAAACCCGGAAGCGCACTTCGGGGAATTGCGCCATATACTGTGCTTGTTTGCGGATCGCGTCCCGCGCCACACCGTCCAAAATCGCCGAGTTGAATTCGAAATTGACGGTTGTCGGCACTTCGGCCGCAAAGCGTTCATTCAAATCAATCACATAGCTGAGTTGCCCGGTTTGAACGAGCGTGTTGTTCATCGTCGAATTGCCAAAGGTGCCGTTGTCCACGTAGCCACCGGCTTCCTGATACCAAGACGAAAAGACTTTTTGGTCGGTACAGGCGCCAAAGGCGAGAAGGGCAGACCCCGCGAGTGTCAGTTTTACAGAGGACCGCATGTTCTTACTCCATCACATAGCCGTAGGACCCGGAGAAGTCCTGTTTAGCCACTTCAGCGGCTGCGCCGGATTTCGGGGCAGAGGTGCCGCCAAATGTTTTGCCAAACAAGAACAAGTCGCTTTCGGTCGGGATTTTGACCCGATCTGTCGGCAGCGCGAGCGCCATGCTGTTGACGGGGGTGACAAGATGGGCGGTGACGATGATCACCAATTCGGATTGACGACGCGAATAGTCGGTCGAGCGGAACAGCGCACCCAAAACCGGGATGTCGCCCAACCATGGCACCTGACCGACGAGATCTTCGAAATCGTCTTGCAACAGGCCAGCGATGGCAAAGCTTTGACCGTCGCGCAGCTCAACCGTTGTTGAGGTTTCGCGACGTTTGAAGGAGTTGAGGGTAAAGCCATCGACCGAATAGTTGACGGTGGAGTCGACACCGGACACGGCTGCGCGCATTTCAAGGTTGATCTGGTCGCCATTGACCACCCGCGGGATGAATTCAAGTTCGACGCCGAAGGGTTTGTAGTCGATGTAGATGCCGTCATTGTCCGACACAGGGATCGGATATTCGCCACCGGCCAAGAATTTCGCCTGTTGTCCCGAAAGCGCGGTCAGGTTCGGTTCGGCCAAAGTGCGCACGACACCTTTTTCTTCCATCGCTTCCAAGAGGATCGACAATTCGGTGCCACCGATAGAGCCGCCGATGGTCATTGCGCCCAGCGTGCCTTCTTTGACAGAGACGGCACCGTTCTCTGTGATTTTGGTTGGGGTGTTGTCCGCACTCAGCCAAGTGCCCGTGCTGCTGCCGATGTTGGGGCCGATGGAATTGATCGAAGCGGAGAGGTTTTTCGACACGGAGCGCGACATTTCGGCAAAGCGCACTTTCAACATCACCTGTTGGGTGCCGCCGATGTTCATCAGGTTGGACACGCGGCCCGGCGCATAGCGTTCGGCCAGCTCAACAGCGCGTTCCATCATCGTCACCGAAGTGATCACACCGGAAAGCACAATGCCGTCATTGGCGGTGCGCACTTCGATCTTTTCATTCGGCATGATCTGACGCAGGCGCTCTTTGAATTCGGTGACATCGGGGGTCACCTGAATTTGGACGTTGGTGATCAGCGAACCGTTCGGGGCCAAAAGCGTCATTGTGGTCAACCCCGGAGACCGTCCCAGAACATAGATCGAGCGATCCGAGAGGGTCGAAATATCCGCGATCTCAGCGTTTGCCACAGAAATCTCTGCGAAAGGTTCGTCACTTTCAACCACCACCGCGCGGTTCATCGGGACGTTAAGAACGCCCGAGGGAGAGCCGGTCATGACACGAAGTTTGTCTGCAAAAGCCCCTTGGGGGATTGCGCCGATAACAGCACACCCCAAAAGGGCTGCCTTGAACATATTCAACATTTTCATGTGATCCTGCCTCTGTCGACCACGCCTCAATATCGGACTCTTTTGGTCCACTTGCGAAGACCATGCGTTAATTTCTGTTTTTTTGCAAGAATCAATCTCTTGGACGCTGTTTGTGATGTGGATAAGTCACAAGAGCGGGTGCAATCGGTTGATCTGTTTGTGTCTTTTTCTGCCAAAAGGCGGCGGGGTGCCCCCGTCGCCTTTGATCATTTTATCATATGAGCCGCAGGTTTGTGCAGATCAGTTTGTGCAGGGGATCGGCATTTCGATGATCTCTGCGCCTTTGCGGGTGCGGACTGTACACACGGGGGCTTTGGGCGCTTCGGACATGATCGTTTCTTCGGCAATGCCCAAAAGCGTGCGTTGATCCACTTCGACCCCGCCGACGATCGTATCGTCATTGCGTCCAACCAACGAGAGCGACAAGCGACCTGAACTCTGGGCTGTTGCCAATCCTGCAACTTGGGTCGGGGTGGCTTCGACGGTGACGGTGCGGGCGATGATCGAGGCTTGGCGTTCGCCATTTGCGGTTTGGTCAACGGCCACCAATGGGATCGAGGTTAGGATCAATTTGGTGGCATCAGAGGTGGAGCCGGGCAGGCGGCCCGTCCAGTAAATGTCAACACGGTCGCCTGGACGCAACAGGCCGGACACACCGGTAGAGACATCCACCTTGATCGCAAAGGCGCGCATCCCTTTGGACAGGCGTGAGGCAACGCCCGCGTCTTCGCCGGGGGCGCTCATTTTGACCGCCATCAGCGGTTCCATTGGTTCGATCGTGCGCAACGCGACGCGCGTTGCCTCAGGCCCTTCAGGGAAAAGACCCTCTTCGGTGCTAAATGCGCCTTCGGGCAAGGCCTCGACGGGCCATCTGACTTTCTTGACCATCTCAGGGGTGATTTCATCGCCAAAATTAATCAATGCTTTGGACACGAAAATCTCTTCCGTTTGGATCATTTCGGCCCGCATTGCTTTTTCGTGGTTCAATTCGGCTTGATAGGTGGACATGTAGCCCTTGGTCATATGCACGGCAAATCCGGCCAATGCGACGCCAATCACGAGAACCAATCCGAAAATAATACGCATAGTGTCTTTCCTTTGCTTCCGGGGTCTCGGGTCGCTTTCAGCGGCCACCCCTTTTGCTCCATCCCCACACCCTGTCTTTAAATTACGGCATTTTGGTGGTCGTTGGGCGGCGCGGATGTGAATTTATGCGTGGGCGGAGACAAAGCGGGCGAAACGACCGTGTTGTTTTGATCCGTCGAGGTCCCAATCCTCATAAGACGCATTCATGTGGAAAGCCGCGCTCTGTTCCAGAGCGCGGCTTTTGATTTTGCGCCATGGCCCGAGGGCCAAGGTCT
>TARA_R110001583_G_scaffold14664_4_pt1 | contig 83368 bp, 82 predicted proteins | sample TARA_R110001583 | Tara Oceans TARA_R110001583 (sample SAMEA4398432) | marine metagenome | biome: Polar Biome; feature: [MES] marine water layer (ENVO:01000295) within the mesopelagic zone...; material: water (ENVO:00002006), including particulate matter (ENVO:01000060) such as...... | reverse complement strand
ACCCACCTGTAATTAGAACTACTTTTGTTTTCATTTTATAGAAAAATAAGCGATGCTAAACTATACATTGAATTGGTTATGAATATGTTACCTTAATTTAGATTATTTTAAAAAAAGGCACAAAAAAAAGGCAAGCTACCTACATCGCACCGCTACGACCATATACCCTTGCTGCGTTCCCGCCCTGGGGGATTCTACAGGAGCTGGTCGTGTAGGACTTGCCAGTTGCAAATATACAATCTTTTAAATCTTTCACAATCCTTTTAGTTTCTAATTTTTATGAATTAAATTGCCTGTCAAGAACGAGAAATCCTTCCTGTTCATAATAACTACGTAATCTTAAATACCTTTTTCTCAATGAGAATAGTTAAATTTATTTGTATTGTTCTAATTCCCAGTCTATTCATCGCTTGTGGTAGTGGAAATCAAAAAGCATCTTCCCTATTTGAAATTAATTTAGCCGAAAATGCAAAACAGATTAATCAAAATAAAGAAGTTGGTATTAGTATCAACAATAAAAAGCAAAAAGAAATTGAAAGTGTTCTTTATAGTATAGATGGTGTAGAAATTCCGCTTAAGAATAACAAAATTCTTATTAAAGTACCAACATTGGGGAATAAGACATTAACTGCTAAAATTCAGTTTGAAGGTGAAACAGTTGAAATCAATAAAAACTTAAAAATTTTATCAGAATATGCTCCAGAAATATATACCTATACTATTATTAATGAATACCCACATGATACTGCTGCTTATACCCAAGGTTTAGAATTTCATAATGATACCTTATATGAAAGTACCGGTAAAAATGGACAGTCATTTCTAAGAAAATTAGATTATAAAACTGGTAAGGTTTTTAAGCAAATAGATTTAGACAATAGCTATTTTGGCGAGGGCATTACCATTCTAAACAATAAAATTTATCAGCTAACATGGAAAAGCGGCTTGGGCTTTATCTATGATTTGAACACATTTAAAAAATTAGATAATTTTCAATATGGTAAAAGTCGCGAAGGTTGGGGCTTAACCAATGACGGAGAAAAGATATTTAAAAGCGATGGAACTGAAAAAATTTGGTTTTTGAATCCGGATACTATGACAGAAGATGGCTATATCGAAACAGTCACCAACTCTTCTATATTTAATTCGGCTAACGAACTGGAGTACGTAGATGGAAAAATTTATGCCAATGTGTACCAAAAACCCAGTGTTATGATTATCGATAGTAAAACTGGGGCGATAGAAGGTGTAATAAATTTTAGTGGGCTAAGTGATCTAATTACTAAAACAGAAAATTGGGATAAGGTAAATTTTGTATTAAATGGTATTGCATACCATCCGGAGCGTAAGACATTTTTTGTTACTGGAAAATTTTGGAATAAAATGTTTGAAGTACAAATCCAGAAAAAATAGAATGATAGGATTTCAAAAAGAAATAATTGTTACTGCAGACGATTTAGATGATTTAAACCATGTAAATAATGTACGTTATGTACAATGGATTCAAGATATATCAAAAGAACATTGGCAAGCCAAAGCCTCTCAGCAAATGCAAGATGAAGTCATTTGGGTAGTTCTTAGTCACCATATAGAATATAAAAATGCAGCAGTTCTTAACGACCCTATCACAATTAGCACCTATATAGCGTCAAGCTCTGGTGCAAAATCAGTTAGGGTAGTTGAAATGAAAAATAACATCACTAATAAGTTATTAGTGCGCTCAAGTACCGAATGGTGTTTATTAAATAGTAAAACCTATAGACCCATAAGAATACCAGATGAGATTAAAGAAATTTTTCTTTAACTAACCTCATTTAAAAACCCTTAACTGTGCGTAATCGAATTCTTATCATTTTTTCTATTCTTTTCAGCATCTTGTGGAGTGCTTCGTGCAGAAAAGATTTTGAATACGCACCTAGCGAAGGAAATCTGTCTTTTTCTAAGGATACGGTTTATCTTGACACTGTTTTTTCTTCATTAGGTAGTAGCACTTACACCTTAAAAGTATTTAATGATACTAAAGATGATATCATAATACCTACTATTTCATTAAAGAATGGTTCTAATAGCTATTATAGATTAAATGTCGATGGTGTTGCCGGCAAAGAGTTCAGTAATGTCCCTATCTACGCTCAGGATAGTCTTTTCGTTTTAATTGAAACTACCATAGAAATCACTGATAATTCGGTAAAAGAACTATTATATACCGATGCTATTCAATTTGATAAAGAGCCCTTTCAACAATCTATAGAACTGGTAACACTGGCAAAGGATGCCATATTCTTATACCCTAATGGTAATTCAGCTATTGAAACCGAAACAATAATTTTATATACGGATGAAGCCGGAAACCCTATCGAAGTAGCTGGTTTCGAACTTAAAGATGAAGAGTTGAACTTCACCAATAACAAACCTTATGTTATTTACGGCTATGCTATTATTCCAGATGAAAAAGAATTATTAATTGATGCGGGCGCTCGAGTTCATTTTCACAAGAACTCGGGATTATTAGTAAAAGATGGTGCTAAAATAATAGTAAATGGTGATTTAAGTGAAGATGCTATTTTACTAGAAAACCAAGTCATTTTTGAGGGAGACAGACTTGAACCTGAATTTGCAGAAATACCTGGTCAATGGGGAGCGTTGTGGATCAGTAATGGCAGCACCAACAATACTATTAACCATCTTACCATTAAAAATGCGGAAATTGGCGTATTTGTTGAGGGATCAACAGTTGGCGACGAAAATACTTTACGTCTTGAAAATAGCAAGATATATAATAATAGTAGATATAATTTATGGGCAAAAAATGCTAAAGTAGAAGCTACAAACTTAATTTTAGGTAGTGCTGGTAGCTCCTCTCTATTGATAGAAAATGGAGGAAACTATGCATTTACACACGCAACAATAGCAAATTACTGGAATAAAGGGTTCCGATCTAATGCCGCATTACAAATGAAAAACAATGCCATTAACAACCCAGACAATGGTTTTGATTTAGTAAAAGCAGAATTCAAAAATTGCATCATTGATGGTAATAACCAAAATGAGATGAGTTTAAAACCTAATACTCAAAATACTTTCAATTTTAATTTTTTAAACTGCTTCATTAAATACTCACAAAATGAATCGTCTACAGTTACTGTTAATTTGTATGATTTTACCAATACTGAGTTATATTCATACATTATACTTAATGGCGAAATAGATTATTTTCTGCCTTCTAAAAATGATTTTAGAATTGGTTTAGAGTCAGTTGTTAGAAGCAAGGGAGATTTGAATACTGCAAATAGTAGTCCTCTAGACATTGTTGGTACACAAAGAATACCATTGCCAGATTTAGGTGCATTTCAAGCCACAGAGAAGGGATTTTAACCATATTAGATTTATAAATGAAAGATTTTTCTCTCACAAGCCCCATAAACAGGCATTATATAAAAGAGTCCTCCATTTTTATAAGGACATTCTTGGCGAGAGTTATTTTGTCTATGTCTAATTTCGTAGTATACAGTTTATTTATTGAATTATACATATACCATAATTGATTCAGATGCCGTTTCAAATTTGCAATTACATGCATTTTTGGATGATTATGGCGACTTTGAATGTATAAATACTACCAACAACTCTTCTGATGGATTAAACGATATTCTGAAATATACTCCAGATATTGTTTTCATTAATCTGAATAACGATTATGAATCTATTTTTCTAATGGTGATGGAAATTCATCAATATACCACACAACTTCCTATATTAATTGGTATAGCTTCCACTAAGAATTATGCTTACGATGCTATCAAAAATGGTTTTTTTGATTATTGGCTACAGCCGTATAATGAATTTGATATTCGCAAATCATTATTAAAGCTTAGAAAAAGAATGCCAAAAGAAAAAGCACCAGCTACTTTGTGCTTAAAGTCATATAATGATTTTCAATATTTGAACACAAATGATATTTTATATTTAAAAGCTGACAATAACACTTCTGAGTTTTATATGAAAGATGGCACGGTAATAAATGCCTACAAGACACTAAAAACCTTCGAAAATTCGTTACCAGATAACTTTATGCGTATTCATCAAAGTTATATTGTAAATACAGACTACGTATCCCGAATAAACTTTGGCAAATCTATATGCGCTTTAAAACGGGTAAATGAACAATTACCATTCTCTAAAACATATCGAGAGAATATGAATAACCTCAAAAATATTCTCTCAAAAAATACGCTTACTTCACTAAATTAAAGAATTCTCTCACAATTAGGTCATATACTAGCAGAACTGGGTCATTCACTTAAGGCTCGTAAAAGCGTATTCTCTTCTGTCAAAACAATATTACTTTGGTAGTGTAATAAACAAAGAACCCCTAAAAACACAGAGAACATGAAAAAAGTAACAAGTATTTTAGCAGTAGCAGTAATGACATTAGGAATGGCAACAGCCGTAATTCAAAATACAGATAGTGAATTTGATTTCTTGAACGATATTTCTAAAGCACTTGCATGCGATGATTGTTCTACCAGCGACCCAAGAGGTGGAAGACCTATAGGTAAAATCGCATAATATTATAAAAAATATATTACAAAAAAGCTTTTAACATTAATGTTAAAAGCTTTTTTTTTATACCTTGGTTTTCTATCTCCAAATAATTTTTTTTGAGTAAATACTATTTTTCAATATTAGTACTATTTCTAATTTTTTTTAGTTGTTCAAAAACTAAGACTAAACAAGTAATAATAATACCTATTACTGCTAAAAATGATAGCGTTCAAATATTAATTGAGGAGAGTAAAAACCCCAAGTCTACTGAACTACAAAAAACAACGGTTTTAAACAATGCCTTTTACTATGCATTGAAAAGCCCCTCCGACTCTTTAAAAGCACAATATTTTTCTAAGCTTTCAGAAAATTTATATGAAACCGGAGATAGTACATTATTTCGAAAAGTAAATAAACTAGCTATCTCACTAAACCAAAAACAAAACGACTCCTTATCGATAGGAAATAGGTATTGGGATTTAGCGCTTTTTTTTAAAAAATATTCTGTAAAGGATAGCGCCTACTATTCATTTTCAGAGGCACAAAAAGTATTTGAAAATATCAAGGAAATACAACTTTCTGGTAGAATGTACTTGTCAATGGCTATAATACAGACAGAAATTAAGGATTATATCGGTAGTGAAAGTACTACAACTAGGGCAATTGAACGTTTTATGTCCTTAAATGATAATTACTATCTACATCTTAGTTATAATATGCTTGGTATTACTTTAGGTGGTTTGGGAGATGTTGAAAAATCACAAGCTTATTACAACGAGGCGTTATATTATTTAAAACAAGATGCTTCTGACAAACCTCTGGAGGCAGCAATTATAAATAATATTGGAGTTGTCTACAGAAATAATAAGCAATACAAAAAAGCCATAGAGAATTTTAAGGCTGTTCTAGCAACAGACAGCCTAAAAATAAAAAACATAGATCTTTATGCCAAAGCATTAAGCAACTTGGCCTCAAGTAAATTGCACGATAAAGACACTTTAGGTGTCAACAATTTATTGCTAGAAGCAATAGAAATTAAAAGTAAAGAAAATATGACCGCCAGTTTGGCATCATCATATTTCAGTTATGCTGAATACGAAGCATATGCTACCGATACATTGGCAGCAATTACACATGCAAAAATAGCTCAAGAGCTATCTGAAAAAAGTCAAAATAATGAACGTTTATTAGAGGTTTGGCCATTTTTAGCAACATTAGAGAAAAAAAATGCTCCTAACTACTTTCAAAAATATATTCAACTTGGAGACAGTCTTCAAAAAGAAGAACGAAAAATACAAAATAAATTTGCCCGTATACGTTTTGAAACTGATGAATTCATTGCCGAGAATGTGGAGTTAGAGAGTGAAAAGGAAGTATTATCTAAGCAGAAACAAATTTGGATCGGTATCGCTATGGGCTTCTTCTTACTCGGTTTAGCTGTATATATTATTATTAATCAGCGCGCTAAAAATCAAAAATTACGTTTCGACCAACAGCAGCAGGCAAATAACCAAGAAATATTCAATTTAATGTTGATGCAGAAACAGAAAGTTGATGAGGTAAAACGTTTAGAGCAGAAAAGAATCTCAGAAGAACTTCATGACGGTGTTTTAGGTAAAATGCTAGGCGCACGTATGGTTTTGACCGGTTTAAATAAACGAGCTACTGAAGAAGCCATAAAAGAAAAATCAAAAGCCCTTGGTTCACTACAAGAAATAGAACATGAAATACGTTCTATTTCGCATGAATTAAGCCACAGTGCCTATCAAAAAATCAACAATTTTACAGACTCTATAGAATCATTATTATCGGCCGGAAATAAGAATGCGAAAATAAAAACAATTTTTAATTTTAATGAAGACGAAACCTGGGATAGTCTAGATGGTATCATCAAAATTAATGTATATCGAATTATTCAAGAGACATTCCAAAATGCTATTAAACACGCCAATTGTACTATATTTGAAATAACATTTTACAGAACCGATGATGTGTTTAATGTGATTATGAATGATAATGGTCGTGGTTTTAATATAAATAAGGAGAAAAAAGGAATAGGTATTAGAAATATAACATCGAGAATAAACAAACTAAATGGTACGTATCACGTAGATTCGAGCGAGGGAAATGGAACTACCATTTCACTAGAAATACCAGTTAATAAGGATTTGATTAATTCTCCTGATAATAATATGCAACTTAAAAACGTTTAGTACATTACTATTGAATATAAATATGAATACTGTAAGAATATTAGCGGTAGATGATCATGAAATGACCACTTTGGGGTATAAATATATTCTTGAAGATTCTGATTTTACCAATTTTAATGTAAAAGTTGAAATAGCCAAAAGCTTTGAAAAAGGAAAAAGCAAGATTGAATTATCTAAGCGAGCTATACCTTATGATATTATTCTTTTGGATATTCAGTTATTCTCGCCTGAGTCTAAAGACCCAAGAACAGGTATTGATTTAGGACTTGTTGCTAGAAATGAAGTTCCTAAGTCAAAGATTGTTTTTATGTCCTCATATAGTGACAATTATAGAATCAATAATATTTTTAAAACGGTAAATCCGGATGGATACATGGTGAAATCTGAGATAGATGAAATGTCTCTTAAAACCATGGTAGAAACCATTTCCAGTAATTCTCCGTATTACACAGCCAGTGCTTTGGCAGCAATTAGACGTAGAATGGCTAATGATATAGTTATCGACGAACAAGACCAAAAAATTCTTTTCCATCTCTCACAAGGTATACACACCAGAGATATTGCGCCATTAATTGGTTCAGCGAATACTACTGTCGAAGCAAGAAAAAGACAATTAAAAGCACTCTTCGATATTAAAAATGGAAATGATTTAGCTTTAATTAATGAAGCTAAAAACCGTGGATTTCTATAATCAAAATAATATTTTTTAATTCACTGAAAATCAATTAGTTAAAAAAATATATATTGTTTTATAATAATATCCTCCAAAATTCTAAGGATTTACTAAGGTCAAATAAAAGCGGTTAAAAGTATCTTTATAAAAGAAAGAATATTTTTAACACTAGCCTGTATGCCTTTTAATATTGACGATTTTTTAAAAAATTCATTATTAAACTTAGATTATACCAAGGAAATTACTGGTATAGATGATTTTCTAAAATCTCTAGAATTTCATTATTTCTCTACTATTAAGCTAAAAAGCAAGAGCTGTAATTTAAAGTCTATTCACTTAGTTTTAGAGGTGAATTGTAATTTAGATTTGTTAGAATTATTATCTCATTTTAATACAGGTAGATGGGGTAGAAGCGATAAGAGCACCTCTCCTTTACAGCAAAATTTAAAACTATTAAATTCAAAAAATAGTTATAATCTCGATATTGAAGAATTGACAATATTCTTAAATGATACTAATATTGTAATTAAACGTATCTATAATAATAGTATATCATCACAGTTTAATGATATTTTAAAGCAAATTGCTTGTAATTACGTGTTTTTGACTAAAGGCTTAACTCAAAAACCTTATGAGCTTTTCATTCCCATTTTTGAAGATAGTATTGAGGATTTCGAATTTGAAAATGACCAAGTAAATATACTTCCAAAATCATATTATGAATTTTGGGGCATCTACTTAGATAAAGATGACGAAGCTTCTATTTTTGATGTACAGAGAAATACTTACGTTTGTGGTGATTTAGAATTCTTATCAGAATAAAAAAACAACTCTCTAATGCTTATGCATTAAATATTGCTCTTGTATTCATCATTGCATTCACTTTACCTTTTACATCTTTTATAATCGTATCGTTCTCTGGGTTTGTTATAACTTGATCAATAAAATCTACAACTTTTTCCATATCGCTTTCAACCAAACCTCTAGTTGTAATTGCGGCAGTTCCAAAACGAATTCCCGAGGTTACAAATGGTGATTTATCATCAAAAGGCACCATATTCTTATTTGCTGTAATATCAGCAAGAACCAAAGCTTTCTCAGCATCCTTACCTGAAATATCCTTATTTCTTAAGTCAATAAGCATCATGTGATTATCTGTACCACCAGATATAATATCATATCCTCTTCTTACAAATGCCTTCGCCATAGCATCGGCATTTTTCTTTACCTGTAAAATATATGAGCCAAAAGAATCAGTTAAGGCTTCACCGAATGCAATTGCCTTACCAGCTATAACATGCTCTAAAGGACCTCCTTGATTTCCTGGAAATACGGCCAAATCTAATAAAGCAGACATCTTTCTCAAATTTCCATTTTTTAATTTAATACCAAATGGATTTTCGAAATCTGACCCCATCAATATTAATCCACCCCTTGGTCCTCTTAAAGTTTTATGCGTTGTAGTCGTTACAATATGACAATGTGGAATAGGATTATTCAAAAGACCTTTTGCAATTAAACCGGCTGGGTGTGAAATATCAGCAAGTAAGATAGCATTTACACTATCTGCAATTTTACGGAAACGTTCAAAATCCATATCCCTAGAATATGCAGAAGCACCGGCAATTATTAATTTAGGCTGTTCTTTCGTTGCAATTTCTTGAATTTTGTCATAATCTAATCTACCTGTTGCTTTATCTACACCATAAAACACAGGATTATATAATCTACCTGAGAAATTTACTGGAGAACCATGCGTTAGGTGTCCTCCATGAGATAAATCGAAGCCTAAAATCTTATCTCCAGGTTTTAAACATGCATGATAAACAGCGGCATTAGCTTGCGATCCAGAATGCGGCTGTACGTTCGCATAAGCTGCACCAAAAAGCTCCTTAGCTCTATCAATAGCCAATTGCTCAACCTTATCAACAACTTCACAACCACCATAATAACGCTTACCTGGGTAGCCTTCAGCATATTTATTGGTAAGAACAGACCCCTGTGCTTCCATTACCTGCGGACTAGTAAAATTTTCAGAAGCGATTAATTCAATTCCGTTAATCTGACGTTGTCTCTCTTCTTCGATAAGATTAAAAATCGTGGTGTCGCGTTGCATGTTGCTTTTTCTTTTAAATAAGATGCAAAAATACAAATAAGTGTACTTAATGATATAAAAAAAATGAACAAACACTTAACTTATTTATTAAGATAAGTTAATAACTACCCCTTGATTACACCAAGGAAATAGAAATATAATATGCACCTTATCGAAAATATACTATTCCTTATCCCTATACGTTATGGTAAAAGCCTTTTATGGCACGGCTGTTGAAATAGCTATATTAAATTCTAAAAATAATAGACATGAAAAAATTTCTACTATTTAGTATTATTGGTCTACTACTTTCTTGTAGTGGCGTTAAGAAAACACAGGAAGCTCTTAATTCTGGTAATTATATGACTGCTATTAACAAAGCCGTTATTAACATTGCTGAGAATAAGACAAAAAAAAGCAATCAAACGTACATCGTACTTCTTGAGGAAGGTTATCGTAAAAATACCGAAAGGGAACTTCAGCATATTAAATTCCTTAAAAAAGATGGTAACCCTGCTAATTTTGAAGAGATTTTCAATACCTACGACCGATTAAAATCTGTTCAGGAAAGTATTCGTCCATTACTACCTTTATATATTCAAGATGAAAACAGAAAGGCACAATTCAGTTTTAAAAATTATGACGATGAAATAATTGCAGCCAAGTTAGATTTATCTAAGTACTTATATACCAAAGCAACGACTTTATTAGAGGATGCTTTATATAAATCTGATTATAGAAACGCTTATACCGATTTAAATTATTTACAGGAACTGAATCCTAATTACAAAAATGTTGTAGCAAAAATTGAGGAAGCTTACCAAAAGGGATTAGATTATGTTATTGTAGAAATGACAAACAATACCGATAAGGTAATTCCTAGAAGATTAGAGGACGAACTATTAAATTTAAACACGTACGGATTAAATAACAATTGGACAGAATATCACACGAATAGAATTCAAAATCAAATCTATGATTACCAAATGGAGGTTTCTTTTCAGGATATCAACATATCTCCTGAACAAATAAGTGAGAAACAAATTAGTAAGGAGCGTCAAATTAAAGATGGCTATACTTTTGTTGAAGATCGTAATGGCAATGTAGTATCTGATAGTTTGGGCAACAGCATTAAAATTGACAAGTTTAAAACCGTTAAATGCGATTTCTATCAGTTTACTCAATTTAAAAGTGCTCAAGTAACTGGAGTTGTAAATTTTATAGATTTAAAAAAGCAACAAAAAATTAATCAATATCCGCTAACTAGTCAATTTGTATTCGAGCATGTGTATGCCAACTACGATGGCGACAAAAGAGCTTTAGACAATAATCTAGTTTCTCTTTTGCAATTGGCGAGAGTTCCATTCCCCAGCAACGAACAGATGGTATATGATGCCGGTGAAGATTTAAAAAATAATCTCAAGAATATCTTGAATAATCAAAGTTTTAACTAAAAAAAAAGCCCCGTGAAAACGGGGCTTTTTTTTTATACAAATTGTTCTAGCTTAATATCAGATATAGCGCCATGCGAATCATGTATGACCACTACCCCATTTTTTATTATTAATAATTGTGGAGATTGATGCATAACACCAAAAAAAGAAGCTACTTCATGAGACACATCTCTATTCGCTAACAAGTCCAGAAAATAGAAATCCATTTGTCCTTCTTCTAAAGCATACCCACTTTTAAACATATTCAACACCATTCTACTAATACCACAAGATGTAGAATGCTTAAAAATAACCTGTGGCCGTGTATTAGATTTATTCTTGATTTCATCTAATTGAGCAATCGCATTCAAAGATATCCAAGGAATTTCAGAAACTCCCTTTCCCTCATTGTCTTTAGAACCTCCAAATATTCCACTAAATATTCCCATAAATTTTGTAATTTAATATATCCATTCAAAAAACGTACCGACTGACTAATTGTCAGTAAAATTACGTGAATTCAAGCCATTTTGGCTTGTGCTTATAATTGGTAAGATTCTTGAATATTAAGAATCAAAAGTATTACAATTAACTAAAACCACAGAAAATGAATATAAATAATTTTACTATAAAATCACAAGAGGCTATTCAACAGGCCCAGCAGATTGCCCAAAATATGGGCCATCAGCAAATAGAAAATGAACATGTTTTTAAAGCACTTACAGAGGTTGAAGAAAATGTTATGCCCTTTTTACTTAAAAAACTAGGTGTAAATTTCAATTTGGTGCAGCAAATATTAGAAAAAGAACTTACAAGTTTTCCGAAAGTTGAAGGTGGAGATTTGCAGTTCTCAAGAGAGGCCGGCAAAACTCTAAATGAAGCAAGTAGTATTGCCAAAAATATGGGCGATGAGTTTGTTTCCCTTGAACATTTATTTTTGGCTATATTAAATTCGAAAAGTAAAATAGCCCAAATATTAAAAGACCAAGGGGTTACAGAAAAACATCTTAAAGCAGCCATAGAGGAGTTACGCAAGGGTGATAAAGTAACTTCACAAAGTGCAGAAGAAACATATAATTCTTTACAGAAATATGCCAAAAATCTTAATGAACTTGCCGATAGCGGTAAATTAGACCCAGTAATTGGTAGAGATGAGGAAATTAGAAGAATTCTTCAAATATTATCTAGAAGAACCAAAAATAATCCAATTTTAGTTGGTGAACCTGGCGTTGGTAAAACCGCAATAGTAGAAGGTCTTGCCCACAGAATTATACAAGGTGATATCCCTGAAAATCTTAAAGATAAGGTCATTTACTCCTTGGATATGGGTGCTTTGATTGCAGGCGCTAAATACAAAGGTGAATTTGAAGAAAGGCTAAAATCAGTTATTAAGGAAGTTGTCAGTGCTGATGGAAACATTATTCTTTTCATAGATGAGATTCACACCCTTATTGGTGCCGGCGGCGGACAAGGAGCAATGGATGCTGCCAATATTTTAAAACCAGCATTAGCGAGAGGCGAACTAAGATCTATCGGTGCAACTACCTTAGATGAATATCAAAAATATTTTGAGAAGGATAAAGCATTAGAAAGAAGATTTCAAAAGGTCGTAGTTGATCAGCCAGATACAGAAAGTGCAATATCTATTCTTAGAGGTATTAAAGAGAAGTATGAAGCTCACCACAAGGTGCGCATTAAAGACGAAGCCGTTATAGCTGCTGTAGAATTATCTCAGCGATATATTACCAATAGGTTCTTACCCGATAAGGCAATTGACCTAATGGATGAGGCTGCCTCTAAACTTAGAATGGAAATAAATTCTAAACCTGAGGAACTGGATGTTCTTGACCGTAAGATCATGCAGCTAGAAATTGAGATTGAAGCAATTAAAAGAGAAGACGATAAGCAGAAGCTTAAAATCTTAAACTTAGACCTTGCTAATGTAAAAGAGGAGCGTAATGAGATTTATGCACAGTGGGAAAGCGAAAAAACAGTTGTTGACAATATTCAGCAAACTAAATTGGATATTGAAAATTTTAAAACTGAAGCTGAACGTGCAGAACGTAATGGTGACTACGGCAAAGTAGCAGAAATTAGATATGGAAAAATTAAGGAAGCGCAAGAGAATCTAACCAAATTACAAGATGATTTAGCTGCGCAACAACATTCTGGTACTCTAATAAAAGAAGAGGTTACAAGCGAAGATATTGCAGAAGTAGTAGCAAAATGGACCGGTGTACCTGTAACCAAAATGTTACAAAGTGAGCGCGAAAAATTATTGAAACTTGAGGACGTCCTTCACAAACGAGTGGTTGGCCAAGAAGAAGCTATTCAAGCAGTTTCAGATGCTATTCGTAGAAGCAGAGCAGGGTTACAAGATGCAAAAAAACCAATAGGCTCCTTCTTATTTCTAGGTACTACAGGTGTTGGTAAAACCGAGTTAGCCAAAACGCTTGCCGCCTATTTATTTGATGATGAAAATGCCATGACTCGTATAGATATGAGTGAGTATCAGGAGAGACATGCAGTGAGTAGATTAGTAGGTGCACCTCCAGGATACGTTGGTTACGATGAAGGTGGTCAATTAACTGAAGCGGTTAGAAGAAGACCTTATTCAGTAGTGTTATTAGATGAAATAGAAAAGGCGCATCCAGATACGTTCAATATTTTGTTGCAGGTTTTAGATGAAGGCAGACTGACCGATAATAAAGGTAGAGTTGCCGACTTTAAGAATACCATCATCATTATGACCAGTAACATGGGTAGTCAGATTATACAGGATACGTTTGAAAATTCAAAAGATATTCCTGCAGCAACTGAAACCGCTAGGGAAGAAGTTCTTGGTTTATTGAAGAAAACGGTACGTCCAGAATTTATAAATAGAATTGATGATATTGTTATGTTTACTCCTTTAACCAAAAATAATATTAAGGAAATCGTAAGACTTCAATTGGAATCTTTAAAGAAAATGCTAGATAAGCAACAAATAACTTTAGAGGCTACCGAAGAAGCTATAGATTATTTGGCTGAAAAAGGATATGACCCTCAATTTGGAGCTAGGCCGGTAAAACGGACTATTCAAAAAGAAGTTCTGAACAATATGTCTAAATCACTTTTAAGTGGTGAGATAAAAGCTGATAGTGTTGTATTGCTAGATGCCTTTGACAATGCTTTAGTTTTCAGAAATCAAGAAGATATTATGGTATAATATCTTAAAATTGCAGAAAAGCGTTCTTATTTTTAATAAGGACGCTTTTTTTTATCAACAATATATACCATTCAGTATAGATTTTTTATATTCGCATAAAACAGTCTTACATGTCTACTAAAGCCGAAAGAACTACCGCTTATATTATTGAGACTGTTGCTCCTGTGTTCAATAAGCATGGCTACGTTGGTACAAGCATGAGCGATTTAACCGATGCCACCAATCTTACTAAGGGTGCCTTATACGGTAATTTCGAAAACAAAGAGGCATTAGCTTTATCTGCTTTCGAATATAATCGCAATCTTCTCTTAAATGCTATCGACGAGCATTTGTCCATAGAAGGTAAGGCGATGGATAGAATCGAAAACCTTATTGAATTCTATAAAAAATACGACATATTCACAATGACCATGGGTGGTTGCCCTATTTTAAATGTAGGTATCGATGCACAGCACAATAATCGCCTGTTAGCTGCTGCTGCTAAAGAAACCATAAAAGAGATTGAAGGTAAAATTGCATTAATATTTGAAAGTGGCATTAATAATGGAGAGTTCAAACTACCGGTAACGCCATTACAATTTTCCAAACAATTATTTACGATTATACAGGGTTCTATAGCTATGGCTACCCTTACCAAAGACCGTAAATATCTTTTAAATACGGTTACTTATTTAGATGTTCTTATCAAGAGAGAACTTAAGTAAACTTTTATCTACTTATTTCTACTATAGTAAGACAATATATTACTTAAGCTTATCTAGATATTTTCTCGCTATTCACCAGTTACTCTAAATATCCAAATTTTCTCTTTGTATTTACCACCAAGGTTTGAATCTCTTACTTCTCTAGCTTCTTTAATAGAATTGTATTTAGCTAGATATACATAATTGTATTTATTTTTAGCTCTATAGAACGATTTAGCATCAATGCCTTTTTTCTTCATATCTACTAGAAAAGCATCTAAGTACTTTTTAGTTCCAAAGACATTTGCTATCAAATAATAACCAGGTGCTAATGATCCTTCTTTAGCAACCTCTTCATACCTTTCGCCAGCCTTTGGCTTTACCACTTCATTACGCGCAGTAAATTCCGCCTTTTGCTTCTCAGCTTCAGCTAAAAGAGCCTTACTCTGGGCAATTGAATCTTGTCTTTGTTTTTGAATCAGCGCTATCGCTTCTGACTCTTTCTTCATAACAGCAGCTATAGAATCTTGCTTTCTCTGCCGCTCTAATGCTTTAGAAGCCGCCAATGCTTGCTCTACTTTTGCAGTAGCAATAGAATCACGTCTTTTTCTTAAATCCCTCTTAGATTCGGTTACAGCAACATCTGCTTGCCTTGAAATGTTATTTATAGAGTCCTTTGCTTTTTTAGCTTCTATTAGCGCCAATCGTTCTTGTTTTTTCGCTTCTCGCCTTATAGCTATTTTTTCTTCCTTAGTTAATGCTTCTTCGACTAATCCTTCTTTCTCCTCCAGTTTTGATGCTAATTCCTCTTTATTCTTATTTTCCTTTGCTGCAATTAATTGCTCTTCCAACTTTTCTTCAGGAGTTTCTAATGTGCCTAGTTTGTACGAAGTCACAAATTCAAATGTCGGATCTTGCCCTTTTAAATCTGAACTAGTGCCTACTTCAATTAATGCTCCAATGGATAACCTTTTAAAGAAACGACCTCCTACTCCACCAGAAAAACCGTAAAAGCTATTATATCCTCCTTGTGCCCAATACTTATTTGTAGTAAGTAATGCTGTTAAACCAACTTGGTTATCTAAACCCGGTATGGTCTTATAATACAGTGATGGTCTTAAAACGGAACTATCATCCGTACTTAGTATAGCTATAGGAAAATCATAACTAGCCAATGCCAAAAACATACGATCATCAGGACTAGTATTACGCTCGTTGGCACTAAAATTATAATCAAATAAATTCTCTGAAACTAATCCAAGATTAAATCTGTCAATATTCAAATTAAAACCAGGTGCCATTTGTATTATAAAATCATTGGAAATAGAAGTTTGAATCGGGTTTGGAACAAAAAAGCGTTCATCGGCAAGCTTTTGTTGAAAGGCAAATAAATTTAGTCCGACCCCTAAAAACACTTTTTCGCTTAATTCAATATTATAAGCATAATTTAAAGTTGCTCCTGTATTTAAAAAAATACCTGTATTATTTTGAAAAAATCCAACTCCTGCAGCTGAGACCTCATTTAACCTCGCAGTATAATTTAAAAACAATGATGTTGGGTCTGCATCATAGGACTGCCACTGCCATCTGGCCCAAAAGGCAACGGAAGATGGATTATTTCGATCCAGACTATAAGCAGGGTTTATTAGACTCCCGTTATATTCAGTAAGATTTTGCTGCCTGAAATCACTAGGCAGAACAACTTCTTGAGCCTTAAGACCAAGAACTACAAAACCAATAAGAAGCGCCCCACAAAATTTTTTCATATGCAAAAAAACAAAAATTAGACTATTTATAGTACTATTTTGAAGTAATTTTAGTTATTAATTGAATACATCAAACATATTTTCATGAAAGCTATAAAATTTGTTCTTTTTACATGCCTAATATTCAGTTTTTCTTGTAAAGATGAGGTTGTTGTTAATACTTCGCAAGATCAACCATCTGTTTCTACATTTTATTTGATTAGACATGCGGAAAAATTTAGAGGTAATGTTGATGATAATGATCCCGAACTAAATCAAAAAGGCTTGGGAAGAGCAATGCATTGGGCAGAAATATTAGTGGACGTTGATTTAGATGCTATTTATTCTACTGATTACAATAGAACTGCTATGACTGCAGCCCCAACATCAGTAAAGAAAAATATTGATGTTCAGTATTACGACCCTTCAACTATAGATATCGCACAATTTAAAACCGACAATCTTAATAAAAATGTATTAATAGTAGGCCATAGCAATACTACCCCAGAGTTTGTCAATAAACTAATTGATGAAGAAACGTATTCTGATATTGATGATGGCGAGAATGGAATTTTATTTATTGTTCAGATTGTAAACGGAAGACCTACTGTAAATAAGTTAATTTTCAACTGTAACTGTCCTGATTAATACTTAACGTAATCAATAGTTTTTACAACCATTTGCAAATAGTTCTAAAAGTTTAAGACATTCATTGAATTGTTCTTACTTTTGTCATCGATGCAAAACACTATCAACATAAAGAATAAAAAAGCTCGTTTTGAATATGAGCTAATGGATAAATTTACGGCCGGTATCGTTTTAGCTGGTACTGAAATTAAAGCCATAAGAGAAGGTCGTGCATCTATTACAGAGAGTTTTTGTGAATTTAATGATAGAGATGAACTTTTTGTAATTAATATGCAGATTGATGAATATTCGCATGCATCTCACTTCAACCACAAACCTAAGGCTGAACGAAAATTACTTTTACAAAGAAGAGAACTTAAAAAATTAAGCAAAGAGGTTAAAACTTCAGGTTTAACTATTGTTCCTCTTCGTGTGTTCATCAACGAGAGAGGTCTGGCCAAAATGCAAATAGCTTTAGCAAAAGGTAAAAAGCTTTTCGACAAAAGAGACTCAATTAAAGATCGCGATAACAAGCGTGACCTTGCCCGTGTAAAAAAGAATTTCAACAATTAACTAATTCTTGTTTTCCAATAAAGGTACAAATCGAAAAGACCCATACTCTGTCTTTGAAAATTCTCTTTCCGTAGTACGTACAAATAAAGTCATAATTTGTTCTTCAAAACCTATAGGAATTACGAGCCTACCCCCTACTTTTAATTGTGAAAGCAGTGCTTTTGGAACTTCAGGAGCACCTGCGGTGACAATAATACGGTCGAATGGTGCCTGTTCTGGCAACCCTTTATAACCATCTCCGAAAATAAGTTTCTTAGGTCGGTACCCCATCTTCTTGAAAAAGATATTAGTTTTCTTAAACAACTCTAGCTGTCGTTCAATGGTATAGACCTTAACTTTTAACTTTAAAAGAATGGCGGTTTGGTATCCACTACCTGTACCGATTTCTAAAACTTCCTGTCCCTCTTCCAACTGTAATAATTCAGTTTGAAATGCTACTGTAAATGGGTGAGAAATAGTTTGATTTGCACCTATAGGAAATGCTTTGTTTTGGTAAGCGTGACCCTCAAAACTACTATCCATAAACAAATGTCGTGGTATTTCCCGAACGGCGTCGAGTACCTTTTTATCGACAATTCCTTTGTCAATTAGTAATTGCGCTAAATGATTGCGCATGCCTCTGTGCTTAAAGGTATCTTTCAATAGTAGTCGGTTTGACTTTCAAAGTTAGCAAAGATCTTGCTATGATGGAAGAACCTATTTAAAACTTAGTCCGATAATTACTAAAATTGAAATAAGCCATAGGATAAAACTACATAACTATGTGTATTTTTGAACAAAACGAAACAAATGCTAAAAGTTGGTGTTTTAGGAGCTGGACATCTAGGTAAAATCCACCTCAGACTTCTAAACGAATCGAAAAAATATGAACTCATAGGATTTCATGATGCAGACAGCTCTAATGGAGCTAAAGTAAGTGCAGATTTTGGTTATACTTATTTTAAAAATCTCGATGATTTAATAGATGCTGTAGACGTTGTAGATATCGTAACCCCTACGCTGTCTCATTATGAATGTGCAAAAAAATCTATTGAGAAAGGCAAGCATATTTTTATAGAAAAGCCAATAACTCATACCTTAGAAGAAGCGACATCTTTACTCGCTTTAGAGGCTAAACACGGTATAAAAGGACAGGTTGGTCATGTTGAACGGTTCAACCCTGCATTTACCGCAGTAAAACATGCCATAAAACAACCCATGTTTATAGAAAGTCATCGTTTGGCGGAATTTAACCCAAGAGGCACTGATGTACCGGTTGTTTTAGATTTAATGATTCATGATATCGATGCCATTTTAAGTGTTGTTAATTCTGAAGTAAAACAAGTAAATGCAAGTGGAGTTTCAGTAATAAGTCAATCGCCAGATATTGCAAATGCTAGGTTAGAATTTGAAAATGGTTGTGTTGCAAATTTAACCGCTAGTAGAATTTCATTAAAGAATATGAGAAAATCACGTTTCTTTCAAAAAGACGCCTATATCTCTGTAGATTTCCTTGAAAAGAAAGTGGAAGTGGTGAAAATGAAAGATGCACCAAAAGAACCTGGTGATTTTGATATGATTTTACAAAATGCGGAAGGAATCAAAAAACAGATATACTTTGAAAATCCTTCGATTGAGACCAACAATGCCATTTTAGATGAGCTAGAATCTTTTGCTGACGCTATAACCAATAATACAACACCAGTGGTCAGTTTAAAGCAGGGAACACAGGCTCTTAAGGTAGCTTTGCAAATTATTGCGGCATTTAACCCAAAGAACATATGAAAAAAATTGCTGTAATAGGAGCAGGAACAATGGGTAACGGGATAGCCCATGTCTTCGCTAAAAATGGATTTCAAGTACATTTAATCGATGTTTCAAAAGATGCATTAAATAAAGGAATTGCCACTATTGGCAATAACTTGGAAAGAATGTTGGCAAAGGATAAAATAACATCTTCCGATAGAGATAATACCCTTGCAAATATCAATCAGTTTACTGATTTAAAATTAGGTGTTTCAGGTACAGATTTAGTTATTGAAGCTGCCACTGAAAATATTTCTATTAAATTGAATATTTTCAAGGATTTGGATGCCATATGCGACCCTAATACAATTTTAGCTTCAAACACATCATCCATTTCAATAACTCAAATAGCAGCGACTACCAATAGACCAGAAAAGGTTATTGGCATGCATTTCATGAATCCTGTACCAATAATGACCTTAGTAGAAATTATACGCGGTTACAGCACTTCAGACGCTACTACCAAAACGATAATGGAGCTTTCCAAAAAATTAGGAAAAACTCCTACTGAGGTTAACGATTATCCAGGTTTTGTTGCAAATAGGATATTAATGCCCATGATTAATGAGGCAATAGAAACTTTACATCACGGTGTTGCAGGTGTTCAGGAAATAGACACGGTTATGAAATTAGGCATGGCTCACCCCATGGGACCTTTGCAGTTGGCTGATTTCATAGGCTTAGATGTTTGTCTTTCGATTTTAAATGTGATGCATGATGGATTTAAAAATGCGAAATATGCACCTTCACCCCTATTAGTCAATATGGTTATGGCCGGTAAAAAAGGTATTAAGTCCGGAGAAGGTTTTTATGATTATTCCGAAAATAAAAAAGCAGAAAAAGTATCAAGTCAATTTATAAATTAGAATTTTCCAAAAACTAAATAGAATATGTCCATTAAGGAAAATCTTACTTCCATTCTAAGTACACTACCTGAATCTGTCACCTTGGTTGCCGTTTCTAAAACAAAGCCCATTTCAGACCTTCAACAAGTATACGATGAAGGCCAACGCATTTTTGGAGAAAACAGAGTGCAAGAAATGACAGAGAAATGGGAAAAAATGCCAAAAGACATAGAATGGCATATGATTGGCCACCTTCAACGAAATAAGGTTAAATATATGGCTGAATATGTTTCCTTGATACATGGTGTTGACAGCCCTAGATTATTGGCAGAAATAAATAAGCAAGCTGAAAAATGCAATAGAACCATTTCTTGTCTTTTACAGGTGCACATTGCAGAAGAAGATACTAAGTTTGGTTTTGATGAAAATGAATTACTTGCTTTGGTAGAAAATGAAGAATTCAAAGCATATAAACATGTGAAAATTATAGGTTTAATGGGCATGGCAACCTTTACCGAAGATACGAATCAGGTTCGTCGAGAATTTAAGAGTCTAAAATCATTATACACTAAATTAGAAAAGAATTACCCTGATTTCACTACGTTATCAATGGGTATGAGCAGTGATTATAAAATAGCTATGGAAGAAGGTAGCACGATGGTACGTATAGGAAGTAGTATCTTCGGAACACGAAATTAACCCACAGAATTACCACTACTTAATAAATCAGATTTTACTAGATGTACGCGATTTTAGATATTGAAACCACAGGCGGAAAATTTAATGAAGAAGGTATTACCGAAATTGCTATTCATAAATTTGATGGTCAAAAAGTAGTTGACAAGTTCATTAGTCTAGTAAATCCTGAGAAGGAAATTCAACCTTTTGTAGTAAAACTTACAGGCATCAATAGCAAAATGCTACAGACCGCACCTAAATTTTACGAGGTTGCAAAACGAATTATTGAAATTACGGAAGACACTGTTTTAGTAGCCCATAATGCTCAATTCGACTACAGAATATTACGAACAGAATTTAGACGTCTAGGATATAATTTTGAACGAAAGACTTTGTGTACCGTTGATCTGTCAAAATTGTTATTGCCTGACGCAGAATCTTATAGCTTAGGCAAATTGGTTCGGTCATTAGGTATTCCGGTAAGTGATCGCCATAGAGCAAATGGTGATGCGTTAGCGACAGTGAAGCTATTCAAGCTTTTACTGGTTAAAGATTCTGAAAAAATAATTATTAAAGACACCATTAGAAAAGAAACCCAAGGTGAGCTTTCTGAGAAGCAACTTGATATCGTACGAGAATTACCTAATAAAACAGGCCTCTTTTATATGCATAATAAAGACGGTGATATTATCTATCTCAGTAAAAGTACAGATATAAAGAAAAGGGTAAATCAACTTTTTACCAAAAGTGGCGATAAATCGAGAAAGTTAGCCAAAGACACCAAAAAAGTTACTTTTGAACTTACAGGAAACGAGCTTGTGGCTATTCTTAAAGAACATGAAGAATTATTAAAGCTTCGGCCTAAATATAGCATCATTCCTAAAAAAAGAATGTATAGCCATGCGTTATGTAAAACCGAAAATGAAAACGGATACTTTTCATTGGCAATAAAACCTTACCGTGAATGTACAGAACCTTTGGCTATCTTTAATGGCGTATTTAGTGCTAAGAACTATTTATTTAAAATCACCAAGGAGTTTGGGCTGTGTGAAAAACTTAATGGTATCAGCGAGGCTCGCAACAACTGCTCTGGTTATGAAGATGGCAGCTGTAAAGGGGCATGTATAAATAAGGAAGACCAGAAAGAATATAATGAACGTGTAATTGCTGCAACCTCACAAAATAGCATAAAGAGTACAAATGTTTTATTACTTGATAAGGGACGTGAAATTGGCGAACAAAGTGCAATTTTAATTAAAAATGGGTCTCTAGTTGGTTTTGGTTTTTACGATCTTAATTATCAAATAAATAATATTCATATATTGGAAACCTTAATTACCCCTATGAACGGTACTAGAGACGCCAATTATCTTATAGAATCGTATTTAAGAAAAAAGAGAGTCCATAAAATTGTAGAATTAAAAGAATAAGTTGAAAGAGGAAGACAAATTATCGCCTTGGAAAAATAAGCTTCATGAAATTATTTATGAAGCAGACACCCCCATGGGTAAATTCTTTGATATTATTCTTTTCGTTATTATCATATTCAGTGTTATTTTAATAATGCTTGAAAGCGTAAAAGCTATTGATGCCGAGTATCATGAGATATTGTTTGTGCTAGAATGGGTGGTAACTATATTCTTCACTATTGAATATATTGCTCGGGTAATTTGTATTAAAAAACCAAGCCATTATATTTTCAGCTTTTATGGTATCATAGATTTTCTATCAACCATACCTTTATATATATCCTACATTTTTGCAGGTTCACAAGTATTATTAGCCGTTCGTGCATTTAGACTGCTAAGAGTGTTTCGTATATTAAAGTTAGCTCGATTCTTAGGAGAGGCTTCTCAATTAAAAAGAGCTCTTAAGGCGAGCAGAGCAAAAATTACGGTTTTTCTTTTCGCTGTATTGATTGCATCTGTTATGATGGGAACACTTATGTACTTAATTGAAGGTGACGAAGCTGGTTTCACCAGTATACCTACAAGTATTTATTGGACAATTGTGACCTTAACCACTGTTGGGTATGGTGACATTGCACCAATTACTCCACAAGGTCAAGCTATCGCCACTATTATTATGCTAATAGGTTATGGTATAATAGCCGTACCAACCGGCATGGTTACCGCTGAATTTGCCAGACAAACCAAAAGCAAGTCTGGTGAAGATAATTCCAATAGATATGTTCATGTAAACACTCAATCTTGCCCTACTTGTAGTAAAGAAGGTCATAGAGATGATGCAACCCATTGTTATAACTGCGGATCAATTTTAAATGAATAAAATACTAATTTCTGTTGTAGGCCCGACCGCGATCGGTAAAACTAAACTCGCTATTTTATTAGCTGAATATTATAATACCGAAATAATTTCAGCTGATTCTAGGCAGTTTTTTAAAGAAATGAATATTGGAACTGCGGTACCAAGTAACCATGAATTAAACTTGGCTAACCATCATTTTATTCAACACAAAAGTATCACTGAATCATATTCTGTTGGTGATTTTGAGAGTGAAGCTATTGATAAAATATCAACGCTCTTTAAAACCAAGGATGTCGTAATTATGGCGGGTGGTAGTGGACTCTATGTAAATGCCATTACTGACGGGTTAAATTCTTTCCCTACAATTGATACTGGTATTCGAGAAGGTTTAAACGCAGAATTAACCAAACATGGAATTAAGTTTCTACAGGATAAATTAGAAAGAATAGACCCTGTCTATTTTAATAAAGTAGACATTCACAATCCTCAGCGTGTCATTAGAGCTCTTGAAGTAAGTATTGGCAGTGGTAAGCCCTACTCTTCATTCATCGATCAACCCAAGGCTGAAAGAAGTTTCAAGATTTTGACGGTTGGTTTAAAAGCAGATAGAGCTTTCATATATGACCGTATCAACAAACGAGTTGATGTAATGATGAAGGCAGGTTTACTTGAAGAAGCCAAAAACGTGCTACCTTTCAGAAATTATAATGCCTTACAAACCGTTGGTTATAAAGAACTTTTCAACTATTTTGATGAAGAATGGACATTAGAATTTGCTATTTCAGAAATAAAGAAAAATACTAGAAGATTCGCTAAAAGACAACTTACTTGGTTTCTTAGAAATAAACACACAATATGGTTTGATTATGAATATGAACAAAACCATATTTTAAACGAAATCAATAGTGAAATTTTAAAATTAAAAAATGGCTAAATCACAAGTCTTATTTGTCATGGGCGTTTCCGGTAGTGGAAAATCAACCGTTGGCAAACTACTGTCTGAGAAATTAAATTTTCCGTTTTTTGACGGGGACAGTTTTCACCCTGAAGCCAATATTAAGAAAATGAGCGAAGGAAAACCTTTGAATGATGATGACCGCCAAGGTTGGTTAGAGCGCTTGAATGAGGTGGCAATTGAAAACACACCAACTGGTGCCGTAATTGTTTGTTCAGCGCTAAAAGAACGGTATAGGACAATCTTAGGCGATAATTTAAAAGGTCAACATCAATTTATCTATTTGGATGGAAGTTTTGAACTAATCAATAAGCGTTTAAGCGAGCGAAAGAATCATTATATGCCTAAGGGGCTTTTAAAATCTCAATTTGATACCTTGGAAGTACCAACTGATGTGCTTACGGTTTCAATTGACCAGTCACCCACTGAAATTGTAGACGAAATCATCAAAAAGCTTTAAAGCTAAAAAAGCATCCCAAATGGGATGCTTTTTTTAATATAAATTTTATTGAGATCTATTCTCCTTCAGTCTTGATAACCAAGCGGAATCCTTCTCCGTGAATATTTAATATTTCAACCGTATCATCAACTTTTAAGTACTTACGTAATTTTGCAATATAAACATCCATACTTCGAGAAGTGAAATAATTATCATCTCTCCAGATTTTTGTTAAAGCTAATTCACGCGGCATTAAATCATTTTCATGTAAAGCCAATAAACGCAACAATTCGTTCTCTTTAGGCGATAGCTTAATTGATTCGGTATCTTTATATTTAAGAAACCTCAATTTAGAGTTCAAATGGAAACCACCTATAGTGAATTCAAATTTCTTGCTATCGGCCAATCCATTAGAAGCTTTTCTTTGTAGAATTGCTTTTAACTTCATTAACAATACTTCAGAATCGAAAGGTTTATTCAGATAATCATCTGCACCAGCTTTATATCCTTTTAGAACATCCTCCTTCATTGTCTTTGCGGTTAAAAAAACAATTGGCACGTTCTCGTTCTTTTCACGAATTTCCTTTGCTAAGGTAAAACCATCTTTATAAGGCATCATTACATCCAAAATACAGATATCAAAATTATCTTTTTTGAACTTTTCAAAACCTTCCATTCCATTCTTAGCCAAAGTGACATCAAAGTCATTCATTGACAAATAATCTTTTAATACAATTCCAAAATTTGGATCGTCTTCAACTAAAAGTATTTTCTTATTTATTGTTTCCATAATATTTATATTAACGGCAGTTTGATGTAAAATGTACTTCCTTTTCCTTTTTCACTTTCGGCGTACACTTCACCTTGGTGATCTTCAACTATTTTTTTAACGTAGGATAAACCTAATCCATGACCCTTTACATTATGTATATCTCCTGTGTGCTCTCTATAGAATTTTTCAAAAACTTTCTTAAGAACACCTTTGCTCATACCTGCACCTTGATCTTGAACCTTGATAATGATATAGTTTTTGGCACGTTCGGTAAACACATCTATTTTAGGCGCTTCTTCAGAATACTTAATTGCATTATCTAGCATATTTACTATAACATTAGTAAAGTGCATTTCATTTGCCAATACTTCTGAACGTTCAGCATCTAAATGGGTATGAATATAACCTCCCCTATCATCTACTATCAACTGAACATGAGTAATAGCATCTTCTATTATGTCGTGAACATCAACCCTATCCTTACTTATATCAAGTTGATTTTTCTCTAACTTCGATATTCGCAATACATTTTCTACTTGAGCGTGCATTCTTTTATTCTCATCACGAATCATCTGCAAGTAGCGCAAAACCTTTTCTTGATCCCCGATAATCTTCGGATTTCTAATTGCTTCTACAGCTAGGTTAATAGTTGCTATTGGCGTTTTAAATTCATGCGTCATATTATTAATGAAATCTGTTTTTATTTCAGATATCTGTTTCTGACGAATCAACTGATAAATTGCCCCAGAATAAGCTACTACAATGATTATTGTAAACAATAACGAAAGCAATGCCAAACCTAAAATGGACTGTACCAAGAATCGTTTTTTCTTCGGAAACGATATTAACAAATCGAAATTTGAAACCCCTTCAAAATCAACAAACATGGGAGATTTATAAATATTGGTCTCGGCATACTTAAACCAGCGTGATTTAATTTTAGTCGGTAAACCATTACTATAAACACCATATTCAAATGCAATGTCTATACCTCTATTTTCTAATTCTCGTTGTAACAACAACTCAATTTCTTGCTTAGAAACTCTTTTATGAATAGGCACACGTTTTGCATGTACCATAAACATTTCATCCATGGCGGCCTTTTCCATTTTGTTAAGGCCTCCAATTTTTTCAATACGTTGAATCGGATTTAAACGAAAAGTATTCCCCTCTAAATCGAAATCCTCTTTAAAAATCGAAGTGGTTCGTTTGCTGGTATAATTTTTAATGATGGTGGTATCTGCATCATCATTACTATCAAAGAACGTGGAGGACGAGATTCCATAATCCTCTTCTAAAATACCGTGCTCATACAGTAAAACTTCATTAGAATTAACATCCCTATCAATGAAGAAAAAATTCGTTAGCTGTGCACCTTTTAGTTCACCTATACTATCTTTTGCATATAAATATCTATCGAAGTAGTTTTTACTTTCTCTTTCAGTAATTTTATTGGTGACGCTGTTCAATGCTTCGGAAACACTACTAGAGAATTGCTCTTCTTTGCTATCAATAGATTTTTTGATCCAGAAACTTTGAACGAAAATCAGACCAATAAGTGAAAGGCTCATTAAAACTACTAAGAGCACAAATAACTTTTTGTTCATTGGGGGATAAAATTAAAGATTTAACAGTTAGAGGATAGTACGTTTAACCTAACCTTAACAAAAATGTTAAAATTGCTAAACAACTAACAATCAGCAAGGATAGCTTCATGTACTTCAACAACTTTTGATGCTGTACTTTCTAGGTCTATATTTTCAATGACGTATTTGGCTAATTCTAACTTAGCCTTGTCATCAAGTTGATTATTCATTCTAGCAATAATCTGTTCTCTAGATGACTCATCGCGAGAAAGAACTCTTTCAATTCTTAATTCTTCAGGGGCTGTTATTAAAATTACAGAATCATACAAATTTTGAGCATTGTTTTCAAATAATAATGCAGTTTCTTGAATTACATATTGGGTAGTTTGTTTTTTTGTCCACTTAATAAAATCTTTCCGTACAACTGGATGCACAATACCATTAAGCTGTTCTAGTAAATCAACATCATTAAAAACCTTTTTAGCAATATAGCCTCTATTCAACTGATCATCTACAAAGGCCTTTTTACCCAAAAGTTTAATTAATTGTTTCTTTATTTTTTTAGAAGTATTCATTAAATGCTTCGCACGCTCATCTGAATTATAAACTGGCACACCAAGTTCTTTAAACATTGTTGCAATGGTAGATTTACCACTACCAATTCCGCCTGTCAACCCTACCACCATCATTCTCTTCTTAAAATAAATTCAATTTCATTAGTAGCAATAATCGCATTATTCAAACTTTTTGGATACCGTACTAATCTAACCGACAATCGGTTACCTGTTTCTGAAGAAACAGTCGAGTAATCTGCTACCACGTCAAAATCTTTAATTTCTAATTCTTTTAAGCGCTCTAATGTTCCTTGGCAACGGACCTCTACAAGTTCAGGAAAGGTTCGCACTTTAACACCTTCCGGTAGATTTATAACGGTTACAGGAACCTCAATGACTTGTTCTGAGAATTTAACCACATTACCGGTAACTTGAACAAAATCATTAGAAAATGTAGTACCGTTCAAATGTTTAGGCAACTTCAAAGCAACGTCTTTTGAAAACGAATTATTTAAATCATCAATTTTAAGTAGTTCGGTTTCAATAACTTGAATAGTATCAATTTGACTTTTCGGACCCGATATTTGTACAGAATCCGGCTCTATTGTCGTTTGCCCCTCTAAAATATGGTTGGCAGCAAATGTCAGTTCTAACATTGCTTTTATCGGAACTTTTTTGGTTTTCAAAGATGTAAAATCGAAATGAATAACATCACTATCGAAATCAGTTAATGTACTGTAATTGTTTAACTGAGCCTCTAACTGTATTCTTATCTGATCCGATGTTAAATAGTAATTATCGTCTTCATGCATTACCTTACTTACATCTAGTTGAATTTCTTTAGGCTTTAAATGATATCCCAAAAATTGAAACCCTACTGCCTTTAAACGCACTTGAAGTTCTTTTTTAGGTGTATTAGCCAATAAGAACTCTGACGGAATATTCACGTAGGTAATGTGAAAGGTCGTGTTACTGGTATAAGTTTGCGAAAGTTTATTTATTAACCAAGCAAGTGATGCACATAACAAGAAAATTAGAAAGACTTTTACCTTCCTTTTCTTTAATCCTGTTTGTATCCATTCTAATAGGCGTTCCATTAATTGGTCTTAAAAAATAAATTCGGAAAAATTTCCTCTGGATTCTTATTGCTAAAATTAAGATAAATGGTTGATTTTAAAAATCCGTATCCATATCCAAAAAATTGTATCGCTGTTGCAAATAAAGCTAAAAACGCAACTTTAAAATTCCCCGTTTTACGTAGTGCATCGATGAATAAAATTAAGAAGTATGTTGCATAGAAATACAAAGGAATCTTAAACCCATTCATCGCCAATAAAATTGAAATTAACAAACCAATACAAAATACGGTTGGAAACCAGTACGTGATTTTCTTTGTTTCTGGATGCCACTTATTCAATATAGGCCGCACCATACCAAACTTATTTACCTGAATATAAAACTTGTTCCAGTCAATACGTCTTTTATGAAAAACATATGCATTTGAAATTAACTTTGTTTTATACCCATTGTTCCAGATCCGTATGGTAAGGTCTGGATCTTCCCCTGGGTGAATATTTCCATAACCTCCGACATTTTCAAAGGCTTCTTTTGAAATACCCATATTAAAACTTCTAGGCTGAAATTTATCTACTGCTTTTTTTTCGCCGCGAATGCCTCCCGTGGTTAAAAACGAGGTCATAGCGTAATTAATAGCTTTTTGTACGACGGTGAAAGATTCATGTGCAGCATCAGGACCGCCGAAACAGTGCACGAAACCTTCTTTTAAACTCCCATCTACTATTTCTAGATATTCTGGTGGAAGGATGCAATCGGAGTCAAGTACTATAAAGTAATTACCCTTAGCCCTGCCCATTCCGTAATTACGCGAATCTCCTGGACCTGAATTCGGTTTTTTATAATAAGATATGGAAACCGAATCTAGATACTCACCTATGATATCTTCTGATGAGATAGTGGAGCCGTCTTCGACAATAACCACCTCAAAAGTTTTCTCATAGGTTTGTAACCGTAGACTATCCAACAGTTCCTTAATTTCGTTGGGTCTATTGTATACAGGAATGATAAAAGAAAACGATAAGTCCATTATTACTCTCCTTTATATATAGGCTCCAACAAAATTGAATATCTAAAAATCTTGATTAAAATTTCTCTATAACTTCTTGACTAACTCCTGTATTCGAGAAACCACCGTCATGAAACAAGTTCTGCATTGTAACTTTTCTGGTTAAATCAGAGAATAAGGTAATTGTATAATCAGCACAATCTTGAGCAGTTGCATTACCTAACGGAGACATTTTTTCAGCATAGCTGATGAATCCATCAAAACCTTTTACACCTTGCCCAGCAGTAGTAGCTGTTGGCGATTGTGAAATAGTATTTACTCTAACTTTCTTTTCTTTTCCGAAGAAATAACCAAAGCTACGAGCAATAGATTCTAAATACGCTTTATTATCGGCCATATCATTATAGTCTGGAAAAGTCCGTTGTGCAGCCATATAGGTCAAAGCAACTACACTACCCCACTCTTTCATGGCATCAGCCTTGTACAATGATTGTAATACTTTATGAAAAGAAAGGGCTGAAACATCCCATCCTTTTGCCGTGAATTCATATTTTTCATCAGTGTAAGCACGCCCTTTTCGAACATTTACAGACATACCAATAGAATGTAATACGAAATCAATTTTACCTCCTAAAATCTCAACTGCCTTAGCAACTAAATTATCTAAATCTTCAACACTTGTAGCATCTGCAGGTATAATTTCTGAACCTGTTTTTTTAGCAAGTTCATCAATTTGACCCATTCTCATGGCAATCGGGGCATTTGTCAATACAAAAGTACCACCTTCATCATGTACTTTTTGTGCAGTTTTCCATGCAATAGAATTCTCATCTAATGCTCCAAAAATAATTCCCCTTTTCCCTTTTAATAAGTTATATCCCATGATAGTTGATTCTATAGTTAAAGTTATAATTCAAAGATATCTAAAATATGTTAAAACCGAATTGAAGTATGAAGTAAATAGCCTAAATCAAAAACATAAAATTTGCGTAGTTCTATACGATCTCAGAAAATAATTTTGACGTTTCTAATCTTAAATAAAGAGTACTACACTTTTAAAGAAGGATTTAATAGTTGCCTTGCATGCGCCAATGCTGAGTCAGACAAGTCTTTACCACTTAACATATGTGCCAATTCAACAACCCGTTCATCAGTCGTCAATTTTTTCATATTGGTCATGGTACGTTCTGCCCCTTCCGTTTTAAACACTTTAAAATGATTATTGCCTTTAGATGCGACTTGCGGCAAATGTGTTATGGAAAATACTTGTAAATCACCACTCATATCCTTCATGATATCTGCCATTCTGTTTGAAATTTCCCCAGATACTCCCGTATCAATTTCATCAAACATTATAGTAGGTAATTTTTCATATTTAGCAAGAATTGCTTTTATGACCAACATAATTCTAGATAACTCTCCGCCGGAAGCTACTTTTTTTAGCTCACCATAACTACCACCTCTATTGGCTGTAAATAGAAAAGACAATTCATCCATTCCTGTATTGCTGAAAGTATCCGTAGCACTTAAGGTAATTTCGAAAGAGGCATTAGGCATTCCTAACAACGCCAAGTCTGCTTCTAACTTCGATTTTAATTTTGGTATGACCGCATTTCGTTTTTCACGCAATACAACAGATTGCTCTTCTAAAGCTGACTCCATATCTTGCAACTCACGTGTTTTCAAAGATATTTTCTCATCTAAATGAGCTGTCTCGAATACTTTATCGGCAAGCTCATTCTTTATAGAAATCAAATCAGAAACCTCACTAACGTTATGCTTTTTCAACAAATTATAGAGCAACTGTAATTTACCATTGACTTGCTCTAACATTTCTGGGTTTGCCTCTACCCCTTCTTGTAACTTCTGTAACTCAGAACTTACATCATCTAACTCTATCAATACTGATTGTACACGTTGATATAATTCTTTATAACCTGTACCAAAATCGACTAATTTCGATAACGACTGTCTCATTTCGGTAACCAATGGCAAAACACCAATTTGCTCGTCATTAAACAATTGGTCTCCTTTTGACAATTGTTCCATGATTAATTCGACATTGTTCAATTTCTCGAATTCTTCTTCTAGCTCTTCAACAACACCTAGTTTCAAAGGGGCTTTCTCAAGTTCTTCTAACAAGAAAGTATTATAATCTTGTTCTTTATTGGCAGTACTCTGCACGTCAATAAGACTTTGAAGCTCTTTCTGTATTTTTCGAAAAGCCTTTAATGCTTTCCTATATACTGATAACCTTTTTTGATTGTCTGCCAATGCGTCGACCAATTTCAACTGAAAGTCGTTTTCGGTTAACTGCATGGTCTGATGCTGTGAGTGAATATCGATTAAATTTTCACCAAGCCTAGAAAGAATGTCTAATGTTACCGGAGTATCATTTATAAAAGCTCTTGATTTACCACTTGGTAAAATCTCTCTTCTAATGACTGTACTAGCATCGTAATCTAAATCGTTCTCCTCGAAGAAACCCTGAAGTCCATAGGTGTCTATTTTGAAAATCCCCTCAATAATACATTTCTCATCTTTTACCCGTAATGATGATAAATCTGCCCGTTTACCAAGCACTAAAGATAAACCACCAAGTAGAATAGATTTACCGGCACCAGTTTCACCTGTAATAACAGTAAAACCTTTATCGAAGTCTACTTCTAGACTATCAATTAATGCATAATTGGTTATGGAAAGGGTTGAAAGCACGCGACAGAATTTTAGGTTCACAAAGGTAATCTATATTCCGTCTTGAAAAAAGATTCAATATTTAATATCGTTCCATGTAGAAGCGTACAATGGGGCAATTTTATTTAAGGTTTCCTTCAACTTAACTATATCTAACTTCGGGCCATCGGAAAAAATGTTCTGTATTTCTTCAGATTTTGCATCAAAAAACGTGGATATTAAAAAAGCATTGGGTCTTCTATTGATCATGGTCTGAAAAAGATTCATCGTACCCGCAATAACTTGCTTTCCTGTACTATTATTATCAGACATGATATCTAATCCTTTTCTATGATAATTGTACATCGCAATACGGTATTCTCTATAAGCATTAGATAAAAGGTTATCTACCAATTCAAATCTACTTCTATTAGAGTCTGCTGATTGGCTCCATCCTGAATAATTACTACCCTGTGCCATGGTTACGATACTCTGGGCCTTTCTATAAAAATCAGTACCTCCCTCTAAAGAAAAAGTATCTGCATCAAGTCCTAAAACAATATAAGCATAGTATGAAAGTACACTTACCAAATTAGACTCAAACTGATTATCATTAAAAATCAATGGTTGAAATTCTATGTATTCAAAACTAAACTGATTGTCTTTGTAATTAAAAATAGGTGTAGAATATGATGTATTATACACCGGTCTTGAAGATTGTATTTGAATATTACCTTTAAATCGGTTCGATTCGTATTCTGTAATCGTGATAAACATTTGTGCATTTATACGCTCATTCTCTTTATATACCCTGTTCGTCCATTTTGTCTTGTTCACAAAATCATTCAACGAACGTTCTAATGTTTTAAAAACCTGAAGGTCACCTTGAGATAACTGGTCAGAATTAACCGTAACCGTACACGTTAATTCTTGTGCTATTGCAATAGAACTTAAGAAGCAAAACATTAGTAGAAAAAGAATCTTACGCATAACGTCTTTTAATAATTTCATTAAAGATGTCCACAGCAACTTCGGCCTTGGTCTTTAGTTCAAACGTTGTTATGGTAGAATTGGTATCTATAAAAGAAATTTTATTAGTAGCACCACCAAAGCCAGCACCTTTATTTCGCATTGAGTTCAACACTATCGCATCTAAATTCTTACGTTTTAGTTTGCCTAATGCATTCTCAACTTCGTTCTCTGTCTCTAAAGCGAAACCAACTAAATACTGATTCTTTTTATGTTCACCGAAAGTCATTAAAATATCCTTGTTCTTCACAAGGTCTATTGCAAAATTCTCTTCAGATTTTTTAATTTTCTGTTCTGCAACAGACTTAGGTCTATAATCGGCTACTGCTGCTGCACAAATAACAATATCTGAATTCTCATAATACATCTGTGCACTATGGTACATATCATCTGCAGAAATTACTTTTACTACATGAACATTATCATGATCTATAGATAAATGCGTAGGGCCTGTTACCAAATAAACTTCAGCGCCTAAATTAGCAGCTGTTCTAGCAAGTTCAAACCCCATTAATCCCGAAGAGTGATTTCCTATAAAACGTACAGGATCTATTGCCTCGTAAGTAGGACCTGCCGTGATCAACACTTTTTTTCCTGATAATGGTAAACCTTGAGAAAGTTGATTCTTTATAAAATCAACAATGGCTTCAGGTTCTGCCATTCTGCCTTCACCAAGTAAACCACTAGCCAATTCACCACTTGTTGCCGGTATAATCATATTTCCAAACGACCTGAGCGCATCCATAGAACCTTTAGTACTTGGATGCTTGTACATATCTAAATCCATCGCCGGAGCTAAAAAAACCGGACACTTAGCAGATAAATAGGTTGCCATTAATATATTATCGCAATTGCCAGACGCCATTTTAGACATGGTATTAGCCGTTGCCGGGGCAATTACCATAAGATCTGCCCAAAGTCCTAATTCTACATGATTATTCCAATCTATAGTATTCGCTTCAGATTTTACAAAATCTAAAATAACTGGGTTCTTAGCCAAAGTGGCTAACGTAAGCGGAGAAACAAAAGAGCTGGCGCTATCGGTAAGTATAATCTTAACGTTAGCGCCAGCTTTTATAAATAAACGAACTAAGAAAGTTGTTTTATAAGCAGCAATTCCTCCGGTAATTCCTAAAAGAATATTTTTGCCGTTCAACATATTTCTTATACGTCTTTTTCTGTATTTCTGTGATAGATTTTATCCATCAACCACTCCTCTACCGCCATAGCATGTGGCTTAGGTAATTTTTCGTAAAACTTAGAAACTTCAATCTGCTCTTTGTTTTCGAAAACTTCTTCTAAACTATCGCTATATGTAGCAAACTCTTCTAATTTCTCTAAAAGTTCTTTTTTAATTTCAGAATTAATCTGAACAGCACGTTTTGCAGTAATTGAAATAGCCTCGTAAATATTCCCAGTTGGCTTATCGAACTCGTTACGGTTAATAGTAACTGTAGATACCGCTGCCTTAGAGTTTTTTAAATCGTTCATATTCATAATTATTTATTTTGATTCAACGGTCTGTGGTTGCAAACGTTGTAATTCTTTATTTATTTTCTCGATTAGATTTGTAGCTTCTTTATCGAATTTCGATTCTGGAAATTGCTTCTTTAGTGTATTATAAGCAGATTTTGCAGTTTTTAAACGCTCTTCCTTCAAGCTTTCATAACTGTTCATTGCCATATGCGTCAATGCATCTAATTTCACGAACATTGCATCTTCCCTTAATTCAGAACCAGGATTGTCAGATACAAAGTTATCACTCGCCGCTACTGCAGATTTAAGCATGTCGTAATTAAACTCGCCTAACTTATTGTATTGCTTTACAATCTGAAAAGCTTTTTCCTCTTTTTTTGCAGTTAGCTCTTGAGCCATTGAATTTGCTTCTGCAAAATATTCTGACTCAGCATACGTATTAATGAAATTCTGCAATTTCAATAACGCTTTATCCGTTTCTGTTTGGTCTAACGAATATTCAGGAGATAATTCATAATAGCTTTTTGCTCCTAAGAATGATGCTTCTACAACCTTATCACTCTTAGGATAAGATTTTATGAAACGTTCAAATTGATAGCCAGCCATGTTAAAATCGCCACGCATAAAATAACTGTTAGATAAAAAGAACATTACACGCTCGCCTTGGGGTTTACCAACATACTTTGGTGCAATCTGCTCATACAATCGGTTAGCCCTTTTGTAATCGGCTTCTTCATAGTATTTTTCTGCCAACTCATATTTTGCTTTTACATCATCGTTCTTAAGCACCTTTTGGTACTCGCTACAAGATTGTACAGCAATAGCAATCAATAGAATCGGAAATATTCGCCTCATTTTAAAAAACATTTTGCAAAATTAGTGATTATCAATGGATTTAAAAAACATTTTAAACCAATAAAAATACAGGCTTTATGCGGCACAAAAGTCCCTTTTGGGGAAGATTTAACGAAATTTATGCAGGTATGTGAATCAACGATTCCATAAACGAAACAATTCTATGTTTCAAAGTATCGGTCGCAGCCATTAGTGGCAGGCGAACAAAAGGCTTTGCGATACCTAAGTATTCAAAAATAACTTTGATACCAGCTGGGTTGCCTTCCTCGAAGATGAGCTTCATCCCTTCTTGCATCTTATGATGATACTTGTATGCTTCATCGGTATTACCATTTAATCCTTCATGAACCATTTTTGAAAATTCTGTAGGCAGACCTTGACCGATAACTGAAATTACTCCGTCACCACCGGCAATTATAGAAGGTAAAGCGGTAATATCATCACCAGAAAGAACTAAAAAGCCTTCTGGCCTTTTAGCAATTAACTCTAATACTTGTGACATATCGCCACATGCTTCTTTGACCGCAACAATATTGTCGAAATTCTTTGCCAAACGCACTACAGTTTCTGGAAGCATATTGCTTCCTGTCCTACTTGGTACATTATATAAAATAATCGGTAAGGGTGAAGCCTGTGAAAGCGCTTTAAAATGTTGAAAAATTCCTTCTTGAGTGGGTCTATTATAATACGGAGAGACAGATAAAATTGCCGTATATGCGGTTAAATCTAATGTTTGTAATTCTTCTACAAGACCCATTGTATTATTACCTCCTATACCTATCACCAAAGGTAAAACGCCCGCATTGGCTTCCTCAACAGTTTGCATTACCAAAAGCTTCTCAGCTTTTGACAAGGTTACAGATTCTGCAGTAGTACCCAGCACCACCAAATAATCGATATGCCCATCGATATTATGCGCTACCACCTTTTTTAGGGCAAGTACATCTACCGAACCATCTTCTTTAAAAGGCGTAATCAACGCAACTCCTGCACCCTGTAATTCTTTCATAATTAAATCTCTTTAAAAATGCCTAAGTACTTCTTCAATTCTTTTTTAAACAACTGAAAGTCCTTTAATGGCGTATCTAACATTAAATCGTTATAGGTAGGACCAACTTCTTTAAATCCTACTTTTAAACGGGCTTTAGTCTTTGCTGACATTAAATTCAACAATAGACTATCCTCGTTATAATAATTTACTAAGAGGTCGTATTCCCTACCTAAGAATTCAAGAGCATAACTATTTTCAATTTCACCCTTCCATCCTAAATCCTTATCTGAAAAGACAGGTGTTGCGTATGGTGAGTTCTTATCATAAAAACGCTTATATCCTATAATCTTTACGGCATTTGGTTGCAACGAAAATTCTTCTTGAAACTTAAAAAACAGTTCAGAATTCTCGAATTTATCCAAATCTACAATACAACCTAATGAACGTATACCCTTATTCTCACGAGTTACAGCAACCGGTGTGGTCACCAATTGTTTCAAAGCTTTTCGGCCAGATTTTCGTTTAAACTTGTCCTTAATTCCTTTTAAAAACATGTATTTTTACATTTACACAAATGTAAATAATATCCCTGCAACTCTATGGCGAAGTTAAAACACTTTGGTATTTTAAAAATAAAACATTTTGTTATATTTATAACTTTATTGGTTTTAGCATCCTGTAAAAAGGAAACAAAATACCTTACCGAACTGACTGGCAAACAAATAGCCATCGATAGTAGTTATACCCTTGTTGATAGTATTCAAGAATTTATTTTGCCTTATCATGATCGTGTAGAACAAATTCTTGATAGCACCATAGCCTACGCTCCTTATACCATATCAAAATCAGATGGTAAGTTTAATACCACAGCTGGTAATTTAATGGCAGATATTGTTATGAGCGAAACGAATCCGATATTTCAAAAACGTACAGGGCACACTATTGATTTTGTTTTATTAAACCATGGTGGTATACGCTCTATAATATCTAAAGGAAATGTAACAGCAAGAACTGCCTACGAGGTTATGCCCTTTGAAAACTCAGTCGTAGTTGTTGAACTAAAAGGAGAAACACTTTTAAAAATGGTCGACTACCTTATAAAAGCAAAGCGAGCTCACCCGGTTGCATGCATTCAGCTTATATTAAATAAAGACAATACTGTAAAAACCTTTACTGTTGGCGGAAACCCGATAGATATGAACAGGACATATTTTGTTGCAACATCAGATTATTTAGTAACGGGTGGTGATAATATGAACTTTTTAAAAGAAGCCCTTTCTAAAACGGAAACGGATTACAAAATACGGAATGCTATGATAGATTTCTTTTCTAAAGTAGATACGTTATCCCCTAAAGTAGATTTAAGATATTATCAACTACAGTAATATGGAAAGAAGAAAATTTATACGCAACACCGCAGCCTCCTCTAGCTTATTAACGCTGGGTGGACTAGGGCTCAATTCTTGTGCCGTACAAACTAAGAAACATGTTACCATTTTGCATACCAATGATGTGCACAGCCATATCGATGCTTTCCCAAATGATCATGCCGATTTTCCTGGGCTTGGCGGTTTGGCCAGAAGGGCCGGTTTAGTAGATAGCATTAGAAAAGAAAACCCCCATACTTTACTCTTTGATGCTGGCGATATTTTTCAAGGTACCCCCTATTTCAATTTTTATGGCGGTGAATTAGAATTTAAGCTCATGAGTATGCTCAACTATGATGCAACCACTATTGGTAATCATGATTTTGATAATGGTGTTGGTGGACTCTTAGCGCAAATGCCTTATGCTAAATTTAATTTCATAAGTGCTAATTATGATTTTTCGAACACCGATTTGAATGGTTTTACCCAGCCCTATAAAATTTACGAAAAAGACGGTATAAAAATTGGCGTATATGGCCTAGGCATAAAACTAGATGGTTTGGTAACTAAGCAACTTTATAAAGAAACCGAATATCTTGACCCATTCGAAGTAGCTACCGACATGGAAACTAAGTTAAAGGAGGTTGAAAAATGCGACCTAGTCATTTGCCTTTCACATTTAGGATATGAATATGCTATGGCCGATAAGCCAGATGATTTAAAACTAGCACAGAAAACCAAATACACCGATTTAATTATTGGTGGACACACCCATACATTTTTAGAAAAACCTACAATTATGACCAATGCGGCCGGTCGTGAAGTACTTATAAACCAAGTAGGATGTTTCGGAGTAAATTTAGGGCGAATCGACTTCTATTTTGATTCTATTGGTAACTCATCCTCTGGTTACACTATAAAAGTCTAATATTCTTACTATCAAGATATGCAAATTAAAAGAACAACAAGCACTGATTCTGATTTCAAAAACTTAGTTGCTCTTTTAGATGCGGATTTAGCTAAACGTGATGGTGATGAAAATGCTTTCTATGCCCAGTTCAACGGTATTGTGCATTTAAAAAATTGTGTTGTTTTTTATTCGGATGAAACTCCAATAGGTTGTGGTGCCTTTAAATATTTTAAAGAGCGTTCTGTTGAGATTAAACGTATGTACATATTACCAGAGTATCGTGGAAAAGGTATCGCTTCAAAACTTCTTAAAACTTTAGAGGAATGGGCAAAAGAATTAAATTTCAACTACTGTGTTCTTGAAACAGGACTTCGACAACCGGAAGCTATAGCTCTTTATAAAAAGAACGGCTACCAGATTACCGAAAACTACCCACCCTATGAGGAGATGGATAATAGTGTTTGTTTTAAAAAACCACTTTGAGCAAACGTTCGACAATTTGTACGCTTTATTTTGTATATCAAGTTGTTCTGAAACGGCTTGATATACAAAATACCTATTTCTATATATAAGTATATATCGCCTTCTATATGTCGCTTGAATGGGTTAATTAATAGTATTTGTATACTGGGGATAATTATACATATATACGTGTTGTAAGTCATTAGAGAAAAAATGAAAAAGATTTTCTTGATATTAATTATTTCTGTCTTTTATTCCTGCGGAGGGGCTAAATACAATTACTTTTTAGATACTGGAAAACAATTGGACTTTACTAATGGCAAATGGATTTTAAATAGTACTAAATCTAATTCAAGAATATTTGATTCAGAGCTTTATAATAATTCACTAAAAGAGTTCAAAAAAATCCTTGGAGATTCTCTAATAGAAATGAATGATTTGAGATCTACAAAATTGGTAGCTCCAAAAATTAAATTTGACTTAACCGATTCAGATTTAAATGAATTAAAAAGAGATACCGACTATGATTACCTAATAAATATAGATGGAAACGTTATAAGTGATGACGCAGGAACATTGTCTTTTCCTAATCAAAACGAAAATTCGAGTAATAGAGCATCTGTTTCAATATCAATTTATGACCTAAATGCGGAAACTCTAATCTCATCTTCTCAAGCATATGGAAAAACGCAAAATCAAGATCCAATTTTTCCCGATAATAGTCATTTACCCACAATAAATCCTAGCTCCCATATGATTATGCTAAAAGGGGCAGAAAAACTTATCCGAAAATACAAGAATAATCAGCTGAAATATTGAATTCGCATGATGTCCTTTTTACTCAGACGCAACTGTTATTTTGACGGACTTTTTACTCTGACATAGATGAAAAACTAAACGAAAAAACCAACTCGGGCAAAAAACAATAGGTAACACAACCTAAACGGAATACGGAGGTTAGGGCCAAACCGTAAGGTCTGTGTATATTTATGAAGTCGCTAAATCTTATGGATTTAGCTTTAGAATAGAAAAAATAAATCAAAATAATAAGCTTTAGCTTCGTGCGTAGACGGAAACAAAAAATTTCCATGTCTCCGCACTACGCCTGGCTAAACCGTTATGCCACATTTTTACCCGTCCTGAAATAAGTATACAAAATATATAATGTATAGATATAAACATGATGGATATGTGAGACGTTACAGCGAACTCTTTAAAAGAAAAAGGATTCAACGAAAAAGACATTTATAAAACTCTAGGAAGAAATATATTGAGCGTGTTAAAAGCAAAGTAATTACTATTACTAAAAAAAGAATTGAGCTGAAAAATAAAATTTCAGCTCAATCTTTTCAAATAAATTCTATTAAACCAGTCTTGAACTTGACATTCAATATGTTTATTGCAATAACCACATTTTAGACCATTGGTCATTAGTTGATGGTTGCAAACCCTGAATAGCCTCTAACATATGCTCTTCATTATATGGGTCGTCATACCAAAATCTTTGTGGGGTATTTTGCCCATTAGTTCCAGAAATAATATTATTGTTCAAGACAGGAAAACCTGTTCTACGCCAATCGAACCACGATTCTGCGGTCAGCCAATTTGCTATCCATTTTTGATGCATAATTACAGCTAGCTTATTCGAAGATTCGTTATATAGCTGAGTAACGTTTGCAATATAAACGTCTTGATTAAACGTTACAAGCGTATTGTTTTCTACATCGTAAACCGATGATGAATCTCCATCAGCAATATCATATTGATTCATAGAAATTTCTATTCCATTTTTATAAAAATCGAAGGCGTCCCCAGAAATCCAGCCGCGAGTGCTTGCTTCCGCTAAGATAAATTGAGTCTCAGCAGCACTCATTAAGACCGCTTTTACAAGTGGATGGTAATTTTCTGCATACATATCAGAAAGATATGAAGTATGCGGATTAGAAGCTGAACCAAGGTAGATATTCTCGTTTAGTGCACTAATCGCATCCTTATATTCATTTACAGTACCACCAAGGTTAAAATCGTTAGGTGCGTTAAGAGCAACATCAAGACCAACATATAAAGCAGTGTTAACGTTGTTCTCTTCATCTTCATCATTATTTATAGCGGTAATATCAAAATCAACATAACGTTTCAATGCACCATCTTCCAAAATCACCTCATTTGAAGTTCCTTGCATAATTTGAATATCTACTGGGCGTACCCAAGCAGTTAATCTTGGGTCTCCAAGTGCCTTAAGATCATTGACAATAGTCGCCGAAGGTTTTCTGCGATAAAATTCTGAACGAAAACTGAAATAAAGAGGACCGCCTACCCAACTATTGACATCATCGGTACCTACAAAAGAAATTGAAGCATTACTTTCATTACTATCTAAAACAGGATATTCTCCACTATTATTGACCATTTTAGCAATATTGGCAGCTGGATCAAAATCAGTTCCGGTTTTTTCCGATAATCGCATATAGAATCTTAGACGAAGTGAATTAGCAAATTTTCTCCATTGCAAAGCATCACCTTGGTACATAACATCTGCATCTACAGCTTCGGCACATATACCAGCATTTTTCAAAAGTGTATTGGCCTGTTCTAAATCTTGTAATATTCCTGAGAAAATCACCTTTTGTTCATCATATACAGGTTTAAAGAATTCATCACCTCCTTTTTCAGCTTGTAATGCATTCGTGTACGGCATATCACCAAATGATGAAGTCATAAAACCAAACCAGTATGATTTCATTATAAGAGCGACTGCCTGATAATAGTTCTTCGTTTCTCCAGATTTTTCTAATTCGGCACGTTGAAAAATATAATTACTGTCTTTAATGGGTTCATAAAAATTAGAGAAATCTTTTGCCCCCCATTGGTAATTGTTCTCTTCATAACTGGTAAAATCGCGCTGCAGATACTGAGTTGCTGCAGACAACTCCCCTGACTCGTATGTTAGGTTTGTTGATATTTGAGCTGATTTAGTAAGTATACCTGTCAGTACATATTTAATATCGACTTCTTTATCGGGGAGGTTATTTGGACTTATATTAATATCCTCGAGCGAATCACTACATGCGGTCGTAAAAAGTAGTACTGCAGCTAATGCTAGCTTCATTATATTTTTATTTATTCTCATCATTTTCTTATTTTATTAAAAACTAACATTAAGTCTAAATCCTATAGGTGCCGTCCAAGGTGCTATACTCCATTTCTCGAATCCTTGCTCTCCTTCGTTATAAGCTAACTCTGGATCAATGCCAATGCCAGCCTTTGTCCAAAGCATAATGTTTTTTGCATATAAGGCCACAGAAATATTCTGAGCCGAAATTAATTTCGTAACACTCTCAGGAAGTTCGTAAGAAAAGGTAATGTCTCTTAATTTTACAAAAGATGCATCGTACATAAATGCATAACCAGTTCTCCAAAAACTACCGCTAGATTCCACTACTCTGTAGGCGTCGAAGAATTGTGTGCCTTCACCCCCAAAATTTTCAGTATATGTACCATCGCCGTTGTCAATAACACCGGGAAAGAAAGCACCATTATAATTACCATTATATTCAAAACCACCTAATTCTTGGTTTCGTCCACCAATCCATACATCGTTATCTCTGTAAATTGGATCAGATTTTATTTCATTTACAAGAGCGGTTCTATCTCCATCAAAAGAATTTGCATTTAGAATTCCTGAAAAAGTACTTGAACTCACACCATTCTGCCAATCTTCTATTTTACCAGAACGCGCCATTCTCTTCATTGATTCAGAGTAGAAATCACCTCCCTGTCTCCAGTCGAAACTAGCAGAAATAGTAAAGTTTTTATATCGAAAAGAAGTGTTTAAACCAACAGCAAAATCGTTGTTGAAATTCCCTACTTTAATCTGATTCTCTCTATTTCTATCTACTTCCCATCTACCATTAGAATCAACCAAATTCCATCCTTTATACTCGCCTTCCTCTACCTTTTTTATATAAGGGGAGTACATATCTCCGATGATACCTCCTACTCTTGTAAAAGCACCACCATCTGTTCCACCTCCAAAATCAACCCTGTCAATTCCTTCAATTAATTCAACAAGTTTACTCTCTTGTTTGGTAAAATTAACGTTCAAGTTCCATTCAAAATCTTCAGATCTTATGGGCACTATATTCATCCCTAATTCAATTCCTGAATTTTCAACGTTACCGGCATTAATGGTGGTACTGGTATACCCCGTAAGCGGAGAGACATCTACATTTAGGATTTGATTTTTATTTTGGGTTTTGTAATAAGTGGCCTCCAAACCTAATCTGCCCTTAAAAAAACCAATGTCGGTACCAATCTCATATGAAGTTGCTATTTCAGGCTTAAGGTTAGTGTTCGGCATACTCTCAGGAAGTGAATAAGTGAAATTATCGCCCCAATAACCTTGCGTTAATGTTGGATTGATTAAATATGGGTCTGTGTCTTTACCCACTTGTGCCCAACCAGAACGCAATTTAAATAGTGATAGCCACGTAGGAGTATCGAACATTTCAGAGATTAAAACACTGGCCGAAACCGATGGGTAGAAATAAGAACTGTTTTCAGTAGGTAGTGTACTCGACCAGTCGTTTCGTGCCGTTAAATCAATGAAGGCTAAATTTTTATAACTGAATGAAGCCATACCGTAAACACTATAAACTCTCTTTTTAAATAGTCCACTATTATACTCTAACCCGCCTCTAGTTACGTTTGATAGCGTGTAAAGGCCCGGTAGCACCAAATTGTCGCCACCAGCATCGGTAGTAGAAATGCGACTGTTCATGATATTTGCACCAACTGAAGGTGAAACGCGAAAATCTCCTAGTTTTTTATCATATGAGAAGAGTACATCAACATTTGATTCTCTTGAATTTGTATTGTTAAGGTTATAGGCTCCAAAGGGCTTCGCCGTACCACTACCAAAACCGTCAAAAGACCATGGTTTTATAACTTCGGTTCTATTAGAATTTCCACTGTACGAAACACGGGCCATAGCATTTAGTTCTGGAGTTATTTTCCAGTCTAATTTTACATTACCAAAGCCTCTAATTTTATCAAAAGTGTTTCTTCTCTCGTTTGCTGAGAAGAAAGGGTTATTATAGCCTTCGGTAACATTGCGTTGTTGCGTATTTTTGACTTCCCAATAATCACCTTTTAAATCATTGATATTAATGTGTGGGGCAATATTGTAGACATCAAAATATTGATCATTACCACCTAACGCTTGGCTGGGATAGTTTTCCGATTTCGGATTAAAAAGGTCAACATTCGTTGATACGCTAACTTTGTCGGTGATATTATAGCGGGTCGCCAAACTAAAGCTAATTCTGGAAAGTTCTGTTCCTGGTGTAAAACCCTCACCATTTAAATGTGATGCAGATAAACGAAAATTACCCCTATCATTAGATCCACTGATACTAATATCGTTAATGGTGGTCAACCCGGTCTGAAAATAGTCTTTTAAACTATTCTGATAAAATTCTAAAGGTACCGATTCACCATTGCTGTTCCATTGCACGGAAGAAGTACCTTCTTGAGCCCCATACCAGTGTTGCCATGTAGCTTCATCAAACAAGCCTTTTTGTCCGTTAGTAAAGCTGTTCTGAAGTTCAAAATACTTATAAGGTGTGTTGAGTGTTGAACTAGAAGTAAAAGAAACACCAATTCCTTTTTTAATACCAGCCCCTGATTTGGTAGTTATGAGTATAACTCCATTACCAGCTCTAGAACCATATAGAGCAGCCGCACTAGCTCCTTTTAACACAGTTACACTTTCAATGTTTATAGCGCTCATGTCAGACATAACACTTGAATCACCAACAGGAGAGCCGTCGACAACGACCAAGGGTTGATCGTTACCGGCCAGAGAAGTTTTACCCCGAATATATACATAAGTATCGGCGTTTAAATCGTTTCCTGAACGACGGATATCAAGACCAGAAACCTTACCTGATAAGCTACCCAGCGCATTTTCTTGAGGAACAAGATTCAGTTTTTCGGTGTTGACCTCTCCTACGGAATAGCCCAAGGCTCTTTTTTCTCTTTTCATACCTAATGCCGTAACCACAACTTCATCTAAACCTGCAGCCGCCTGAACCAAAACTATATTCATATTGGTCTTGTTACCGACCACTACCTCTTTTGTTTTCATTCCTAAATATGAAAATTCAAGTATTGATTCGCTGTTTGGTACTGTAATATTATAATTACCATCAAAATCGGTAATCACTCCTTTAGTGGTCCCTATTAATACGACCGATACTCCTGGAAGTACTTCCCCTTCCTCACTACTAACCACACCGGCAACCTCTTGTTGCGCCATCGTTCCTATCGTAATTAGACAGAAACAAAAATGCAGTAATAACTGAATTTTCCTTTTTTTCATATGATATTTTTTTATTTAAATTGGTTGGCCCTGTTTGTTTGAGCTCACCAAAAGTATTTTAAACTTCTCCTAAAAACGCATGGTATTTTATTTAAAATACATGATTTTTTAACGAAAAAATGGATAATTCGTAATGTATTTGATAATAAGGTTAATATATCATTAGTGCTCAGCAATAAACTTTAGAATGCTTAATCTGAATTATGGAGTGTTTTAGAACAAATTATTTGAAGAACAACTATGTAATCAAATGAAAGGCTAATAAATTTTATTGAATAGGGTTTTAAGAAATAGAGTTAACATAAATACGAAAATATCAAACTCATAAACCTGTTAAAATATTTCTCTTTAGGATGCCAACTCTTACGACGCCCGATAGTGCAACAATTAACATATACGATGCCAATGGAGACTTGTATGTTTCCTTATTACAAGGTTATGATAATTACACCACTGATTGTGGAAACCTTTATATAAATATTGCAAGCCAACAAGTACTTGATGAAGGTTTATTTCGCTATCATCAAAGAAATATAGCAACTGCCGAGGTATTTGAAATGTCTGATGGAGATCATACTGCACAACTTACGTTTAGTTTCAGTGATGGTCAAATGCCATCAGAATCAAATGTTTTTGAATTTACATTAGAGTAAAGCATTTTACAATATAAACTGTGTAAAAGAAGCTAAGATTACATTCTTTCTTAAATACGGATAGATGAATTTTTCCATGTAATATTTTTCCTATTTTAGGATCGAACTATTATTTTACATAAAATCAACCTGATACACTTACTATGAAGAAACCAATTAGTTTATTGCTTTTAGCCGTTTTAGCTATTTTTCAATTGTCATGTTCAAGTAATGATGACAATAATGACGCTAGCTTAAATCCTAAAAGTGTTACGGATTGCGGAGAATTAACCGTTTCACCTACTGGGGTTCAAGTTTGTATGACAGGTGCGGAATTTGCATTACCAAACGAAACCATAACCTATGCTGCAGAATACAACTCTAATATTGCCAGATTTACCTGGACTATAATTTCAGGAGATATGGAAATAATAGATATAGAGTACAGCGCTACCGATGGGATTTCAAAATCTATTGCCACTGTAAAGTTCAACGCTGATTTTAACGGTAATGGCGTAATAAAAATGTTGGCTGAAGATTCTAAAGGCAGCGGCGTTTTTGAGCATGAAGTTGCTCTTGAAAAAACTAATTAATATTATCTTTTTATAATAAAATCCACAATTACCTTTAACTCTTCGTCTAAGGTAATTGTTGGATATTTTTTATCTGCCAAGCGATACCAATAACCTGCATTAAAACGATCGCCTTCTTTACGATGTAAGTACGCATGTAACCAACTACCTAAGCTATTATGCATGTCTTGGGCGATATTATGGGAAGCTTCCCAATCTCCCTTTGCATCATACCACATAGCTTTTAAAGCATCTGGCCATTCTGCCGGAACTTGAGATAGTTCTAAGCTTTTTTCAAATTCTAAATACGTTTTAGGTATCATTTCACTACTCGTTTTATAAGTTTCTCTACCGTTAACCCTTGCCCTATAATAGAGAACACCACTACTATATAAGTGATAACCAAAAATATATCTCTATGCATATCGTTTGATAACCCCAAAGCCAATGCAATTGAAATACCGCCACGCAATCCGCCCCAAGTCATTATCAAATTTGTTTTAGGTACAAAATCTAGCTTTTTCTCAAAAAATTTGATGGGTATGAGCAAGGATAAATAACGACACACCAATATTAATGGAATAGCCAATAAACCTGCAATAAAATATTCCATTTTAAAAGAAAGCACCAACATTTCCATACCAATTAACACGAATAACAACGTGTTCAGTAATATGTCTAGCAATTCCCAAAATTTATCAACATAGGTCTCCGTAGTTTCAGACATAGCCGAATTACGAACGGTATCATTACCAACGACCAAACCAGCAGCAACCATCGCTAGTGGTGCAGACAAGTGGAATTTTTGTGCTATTAATGTACCCACCATAACGGTTGCTAATGTGATGATAACTTCAATATCATAATCATCAATAGATTTCATTAATTTATAAGTACCCCAACCTAATACTAAGCCTAGTAGTAGCCCACCAATAACCTCAACACCAAAAAGTTCTAGAATTTCTAAAGGTCCTACTGTAGCCTCGCCAGCTGATGCTATCTGAAAAATAGTAAGAAAAACAACAACTCCTACCCCATCATTAAAAAGTGATTCCCCCACAATTTTAGTTTCGAGTCGCTTAGGCGCACCCGCTTTTTTAAGAATTCCTAAAACAGCAATGGGGTCTGTAGGCGATATTAATGAACCAAATAAAAGGCAATAAATAAAGGAAATTTCCATGCCTAAAAGCTGTAACAAGTAGAACATGCTAGTACCTACTAAAAAAGTAGAAACTAAAACCCCTATCGTAGAAAATACTAAAATAGGCCATCGTTGTACCTTAAGTTGGTCAAAATTGGTATGTAAGGCTCCTGCGAATAGTAGAAAACTTAACATGATATCTAACAACACCGTTTTGAAATCTATCTGGCTAATAATGTAACGTTCGGCATTAATCAGTGTATCGTCAACATAGCCAATAACAAATACCACCAACGTAAATAAAATGGTTATTAGCATTAACCCGATGCTATTAGGTAGTTTTAAAAACCGAGCATTTATATAGCCAAAAATGGCTGATAGAAATACCAAAACTGAAATTATTGTAAAAATATCCATATGTTATTTATGCTATCATATTTAAAAAATCCTGTTCACTAATAATAGGAATTTCTAGGTTTTCTGCTTTAGTTCTTTTACTCGGGCCCATCTTATCACCTGCTATCAAGTAGCTTGTTTTAGAAGATATGGAAGATCCTACTTTGCCCCCATTATCTTCTATTTTCTTCTTTAGTTCGTCTCTGCTCAATATTTCGAAGACTCCTGAAACTACAAACGTATTACCAGCTAAGGTATCGGTCTGGTTTTCTAGTTTATCTGCAGAAAGCTCCAATTGCACTCCATAACTTCGTAAACGTTCTATAGCATCGATATTCTTTTCATTTGCAAAAAAGTCAATTACACTTTGTGCTATGCGCTCCCCTATTTCATCAACAGATATCAGATGCTCTAACGATGCTTCTTTCAATGCATCGATATTTTTATAGGCCTTTGCCAGTTTTTTGGCCACAGTTTCCCCAACAAAACGTATACCCAAAGCGAACAACACTCTTTCAAACGGTACATTCACTGAATCAGCAACTCCCTTAACCAGATTTTCGGCAGATTTCTCAGCCATACGTTCCAATGGCAAAACATCTTCTTTGGTCAATCGATATAAATCTGCGTAGTCTTTAATAAGTCCTTCTTTAAAAAGTAATTCTACGGTCTCACCGCCCAAACCTTCAATATCCATTGCCTTTCTTGAAATGAAATGCTGAATGCGACCTGTTATCTGTGGAGGACAGCCATATTCATTAGGACAATAATGTTTAGCATCACCTTCAGTACGTGTAAGTTCTGTTCCACATTCCGGACATTGGTGTATATATTGGGTAGGTTCTGAATCGGCCGGTCTTTTTGTTAAATCAACCGCTATTATTTTAGGGATAATTTCCCCCCCTTTTTCAACAAAAACAGTATCCCCTACTCTAATATCTAATTTTTCAATCTGGTCTGCATTATGTAATGATGCCCTTTTTACCGTTGTACCTGCTAATAATACGGGTTCTAAGTTAGCTACAGGTGTAATAGCACCCGTACGTCCAACTTGATATGTAATTTCATTTAAAACTGTAAATACCTGCTCGGCCTTAAATTTATAGGCCATTGCCCATCTAGGCGCTTTTGCCGTATACCCAAGTTCTTCTTGATTCTGTATACTATTTACTTTGATAACTACTCCGTCAGTCTCGTAAGGGAGCTTATGACGCTTTACATCCCATTCTTCAATAAATGCCATGACTTCATCAGTCGTTCTACAAAGCTTAGCCACAGTAGGCACTTTGAAACCCCATTCCCGGGCTTTCTCTAACATTTGAAACTGAGATTCTATATTCAAATTTCTACCTACGATACTATATAGCAAACACTCTAACGGACGTTGTGCTACCAAACTGCTATCCTGTAACTTTAAACTACCTGAAGCAGTATTTCTAGGGTTCATATAAGGGTCTTCGCCATTGGCTACGCGTTCTTCGTTCATTTTCATGAAACCTTCAAATGGTAAAACGATTTCTCCACGTATATCAAACTTTGGTGGATAATTACCTTTTAATTGAAGAGGTACTGACTTAATCGTTTTAATATTGTTGGTAACATCATCACCTTGTATACCATCACCACGGGTAACTGCTTTTACTAGCTTTCCATTCTCATAGGTTATACTGATGGATGCCCCGTCATATTTCAGCTCACATGTAAACGCAACAGGAACATCTCCTAAATTACGTTGGATGCGTCTTTCCCAATCTTCTAAATCTTCCTTAGAATAAGAGTTGTCTAAAGAATACATGCGGTGTTCATGGACTACCGTTGCAAAGTTTTTGGTAATCATACCACCAACCCGCAATGAAGGTGAACTGGCATCGTACAACTCTGGATGCTTTGCTTCCAACTCTTGCAATTCCTTGAGTTTCATATCGAACTCAAAGTCAGATATAGTCGGATTATCTAACACGTAATAATTATAATTATGCTCGCGTAATTCTTTTCTAAGCTCTTGTAGTCTCGCTTCCATAGTTGTTATAGCTGCTCTTTATTAATCCATTTAGGAGTTGGTAATGGTTGATATTTCTGCATCTTCTCTAGTAACTTTTCAATATTATCATCAACCAAAATAGTATTTATATGTTCGTGTTTTACAAATCCCTCGTCCACCATATCACCCATCATTTTTAATAGAGAATCATAGAAACCATTAATGTTCAATATTCCAATGGGATATTGATGTAAACCTAGCTGTGCCCATGTCAACATTTCAAAAAATTCTTCTAACGTTCCGAATCCTCCAGGTAGCATTAGTATACCATCAGATAAATCGTGCATTTTCAATTTCCGTTCGTGCATATTTTGGGTGACAATCAATTCGGTCAAGCTCTCATGAACTACTTCTTTCTTCTTCAAAAATTGAGGAATTACACCAATTGCCTTTCCTCCATTACTTAAAACACCTTCGGCCACTTTACCCATGATGCCAATTTTGGCACCACCATAAACCAGTTGAATTTCCTTATTTGCAAAAGTCTCTCCCAATTGATAAGCTTTCTCAGCATATTGCGAATTAGTGCCTTCACTACTTCCACAAAAAACAACGATACTTTTCATTTCTTACTTCCCTTTAGCATACGGTCATTACCGTACATATCTTTCCGTAATTCAATAGTCTGAAATTCGTACTCTTGTAATAATAGTTTCATTTCAGTTCCTAAATACTGATTGATTTCCAAATATAAACAGCCTTTCTCATTCAAATATTTTGAAGCAAAACTTACTATTGCCCTATAGAACTTTAAAGGATCTTCATCTGGCACAAACAAGGCAATTCTTGGTTCATGGTCTATCACGTTATTTCGCATATCAACCTTTTCTAACTCTCTTACATAAGGCGGATTAGAAACAATGATATCATACTTAATTTCATGTTTCAAATTGAGCATATCAGCTTGAAAAAAAATAACTTGTGTACCATGCCTTTTATTATTCTCCTTCGCTACCTCTAAAGCATCTAATGAAATATCTAATCCAGAGACTTTTGCATCTGTCAGGTAGGTATCTAAAGAAATAGGAATACAACCACTACCTGTACCCATATCTAGAATTGTTAGCGATTTTTTCGCATTCTTGGCATCATCTATAATCCAACGTACCAATTCTTCGGTTTCAGGTCTAGGAATTAAAACATGCGGATTTACCATAAAATCCATTTCCATGAAATGACTTGTTCCTATAATATGCTGAATAGGGTGTTCTAGTTTTAATTCAGATAAAGCTTTGAATATTGTAGTCTCTTGTTCTTTACTTATTACTAATTCTGGCTGAATTGCCAAAACAAAGCGCTCTAAATTAAAGTAATGTTCAATTAGCATGTAGAAAAAGCTAGAGACTTCTTCTTTGCCGTAAAGCACATCTAGTTCTGTATGAAATATATTTTTGATTTCCTTTAAAAGCACCTTTATAAAGTTTTGAGCATCCAAACCGGACAAGAATAATGACCTGTATTTCCCAAAGGAGCATCGATATATTCAAATCCCATTTTCTTATACAGTTTTTGAGCAGCTTCCATATAAGGCATCGTTTCTAAGTAACAACCTTCAAAACCATATTCCTTGGCACGTTCTAAACATGCTGTAATCATTTTGTTTCCTATACCCTTTCCTCTAGCAGTTTCTAAGAAATACATTTTCTGAAGTTCACAGATATTACCTTCGTAATTATCTAATTGGGCAACCCCTGCACATCCTAAAATATCGCCATTTTCTTCTACAACAAAATAAGTCGCCTTAGGCTTATCATAATGTTCAAACATTTGGTCTAATGCTTTATCCGCATAGGCAGTACCAACTTTAGGGACTCCTAAATCTACCAAGACAGTTCTTATAACCGATGCTACTTGAGGATTATCTTCCTTTCTAATTTCGCGAATTACCACATTTTTCATATCAATAATGCAATAGGTTTTAAAGTGCTATTTTTGAGGGGTGAAGATACGTGATATGCGTATAAAGGTAAAGTTTGATGTCCATTAATAATCTCGATTCCCGAAATACTGCATCTGCTAATTTAGATTCCCTTTCTACGGATGAAAAATATATGCTACGGTGCATTCAAATTGCTAAAAACGGATTAGGAACTACAGCTCCTAACCCAATGGTGGGTGCTGTGATAGTTTATAAAGACCATATTATCGGAGAAGGATTCACTAGTGCTTTCGGTGGCTCTCACGCTGAGGTTAATGCCATTAATTCCGTTAACGATGTTTCACTTTTAAAGTTCGCCACTTTATACGTTACCTTAGAACCTTGCTCCCATTTTGGAAAAACACCACCTTGTGCCGATTTAATTGTAAAGATGGGCATACCTAAAGTTGTCATAGGCTTAAAAGATCCTCATGAAAAAGTTGCCGGAAACGGAATAAAGAGACTAGAACAATCTGGATGCCATGTGCAAGTAGGTATTCTGAAACATGAATGTGAAGAGCATCATAAGCGATTCCTAACCTTTTACACTAAAAAACGACCCTATATTATCTTAAAATGGGCAGAAACAGCAGATGGCTTCATTGCTCCTGAACCTACCCTAAGAGGTGAAAAGAAAAATCCATATTGGATCACAAACAATAGATCTAGACAATTAGTACATAAATGGCGTAGCGAAGAGCCTAGTATTTTGGTAGGCACCAATACTGTATTAGCAGACAACCCTCAATTAAATTTAAGGGATTGGTACGGTAAGCCACCTACGCGAATTATACTAGATAGAGATTTACTAATATCTACAGATTTTCATATTTACAATGGTAAGCAAAAAACAATAATCTGTACCGAAATTACGGACCCTAGTAAATATGCAAATGAGGTCACCTATAAAGTTCTTAACTTTAAATCTTCCCTACCACAACAATTAAGTACTTTACTTTATGACGAACTGATACAAAGTGTCATTATCGAGGGTGGAGCACAAACTTTACAGAGCTTTATTGATTGCAATCTTTGGGATGAAGCTCGAATTTTTAAAGGTACCAACACTTTTTATAAAGGTATTAAAGCCCCTGAAATCACCGGAGATATTCAAAAACAAATACAAATAGCAACCGACCAATTAACCATATTAAAGCCATGATTAAAAACATCATATTTGATTTTGGAGATATATTCATCAATCTAGATAAACAAGCCCCTTTATTAGAAATGTCAAAATTTGGGCTTACCAAAATGACACCTGAACTTGATACTATCTTTAAAGATTATGAGATGGGATTGATGGAGTCCGATGTTTTTATTGATGCTTTACAGTCTATCTTTAACGGAGCCACAAAAGAACAAATTAAGATAGCATGGAATTCCATTATTTTAGACTTTCCAGAAGAACGGCTCAAATTCATTGAACAACTAAAAAGCGAAAAGAAATATCGATTGTTCTTATTAAGTAATACCAATAACCTTCATATAGAACAAGTTAAAGTCTCAATGGGTTTAGAGCGCTTCACGAGATTTCAAAACTGTTTTGAAAAGTTTTACTTATCACAACAAATAAAAATGCGTAAACCAAATACAAACATTTATGAGTTTGTTCTTCATGAAAATAGATTATTGCCAAACGAGACAGTATTCATTGACGATACTAAAGAAAATACTGATAGTGCTTCGAAATTAGGTATTCAATGCTGGAATTTACAAGTTGGCAAAGAAGATGTGCTTGAAACTTTAAACCATTTGTAAGTGACGTATTTGGTGCTTAGTATACTGTTTTCAAGCTTGATATTTGTGATATTTAAGCTGTACGCTAAATATCAAGTTCAAACCATCTATGCAATTATTGTAAATTATTTCATCGCATGCAGTGTTGGACTATTATTTAATAAAGAATCATTAGACCTTATTTCTATTCCTCAGAAAAGTTGGTTTTGGGGCGGTATGGCTCTAGGATTATTATTTATCGTGATTTTTAACCTAATGGCAGCAACCTCACAAAAGCTCGGAGTATCAGTAGCATCGGTCGCCACTAAAATGTCACTCACCATACCTGTACTTTTCGGAGTTTTCTATTACAAAGAGACGCTTGGCATATTAGAGTTCATAGGTATTATCTTGGCGCTGTTTGCAGTCTATTTTACATCGTTAAAAAAGAACAAGATAAAAGCTGAAAAATGGGCCTTCGTATTACCTATATTGGTTTTTTTAGGTTCCGGTATCATTGACACTAGCATCAAATACTTTCAGGAAGCACACATGCCAGAGGAAGAATATGCGTTATTCTCTGCAAGCGTTTTTGCATCTGCGGGTATTATAGGCGTGTTATTCATTGGTTTTAAATCTAAAAAACAACCCATTAAAGTAAATTTAAAAAATGTTGTTGCGGGTATTTGTTTAGGGGTGCCTAACTACTTCTCAATTTACTTTTTATTGAAAGCACTACAACACCCTACATGGAACAGTGCTTCAGTATTTACCATAAACAATGTGGCCATAGTCATGTTCTCAACCTTATTGGGTATTCTATTATTCAAAGAACGACTTACAATCAAAAATTGGTTTGGTATCGGTATGGCTGTTATGAGTATTATATTAGTTGCATTTGGTCAACAATTAATGAATATACTTTAATACGTAGCAAACAATCTTATATGGACACCTATAGAACTATATCAAAACCATCGGAACCTGTTTTGTACAAGGAACGAAAAAGTAAGTTTTATGGGTATTGCTTTCCCGTATCCGATGAAGATAAAGTCAAAGAATACATTGAACAGTTAAAAAAAGAATATCCTAACGCTAATCATGTATGTTATGCTTGGCAAATGGGTATTGAAAATCAATCGTACCGTGCAAATGATGACGGAGAACCAAATAATTCAGCAGGTATGCCTATTTATGGTCAATTACAATCTTTCAATGTTACCAATACGCTAGTTGCCGTGGTTCGAATTTTCGGCGGAACTAAATTAGGTGTTGGTGGTTTAATTAGTGCTTATAAAGAAACTGCGAAATTAGCTTTAGAAAACGCTACCATCGTAAAGAAGATATTGCAGCAAAAATTAAGTGTTTCATTCGAATATTCAGAAATGGATATTGTAATGCGTTTGGTTAAAAAACATCAACTCGATATTATTTCACAAGAATTACATCTTAAATGTAAAATGGTACTATCAATACCTAAAAGTGAATTCAAGAAAACTTTTAAACTTTTAAAAGCGCATCACAAATTAGATATTAAGCTAGAAGACTAACCTAAAAACTATTGTGGATTAATAATTTAATTTATCTAATAAGATTTGGGGACATTTAGTAGGTCTTTTTCTTTTCATATCCATAAAGACTAAAACCGTATTTGCAGTAGCTAATAAATCAGCAGCTTCATTGGTAATTTCATAATCAAATTCAATTCTAACCGCAGGTTTTTTGTTTAATATTACTTTGACCGTTATTAAATCATCATATAAAGCAGGCTTTAAATAATTAATTGATAAACTTATTACGGGAAGCATTATACCACCCTCCTCCATAGTTTTGTAAGAAATTCCCAACGACCTTAACCATTCAACTCTTGCTAATTCTAGATATTGAGCATAGTTACCATGATAGACTACACCCATTTGGTCTGTTTCACTATATCTTATTCGAAAAGAAATTTCGTTTGTGCGCATTTATTTAAAGTAAAAGGTATATATTTAAAAGCTCACCTATGAACAAGCGAACATGAGAAAAAAAAAGGTCAAAATCAATGGCAATCGATTTTTTTTTTAAATAATTTGTTCACATATTTGCCTAAGTTGAATTAGAGACCTGATTGAAATATTTCAATTATTTTTAGCTTAACGCTAACCATTAAAAGTTTAGAATTTATTATGAGTGTTACTGCAAATTCCGTCTGGAAAAACTGTTTGATGTTTATTAAGGATAATATCCAACCGCAGGCATTCAAAACTTGGTTTGAGCCTATTAAACCAGTTAAATTATCTGAAAATGCTTTAAGCATACAAGTACCTAGTAAATTTTTCTACGAATGGCTAGAAGAGCATTACGTAAAACTTTTAAAAGTTGCATTAACTAAGGAATTAGGAGAAACTGCAAAATTGGTCTATATCATTCGTATGGAAAACACCTACGGAAACAAAGAACCTTTTACAGAAAAAATTCCTAGCTCTAATAGAGGCGCCATGGCTCCTCAAGAAATGGATGTTCCAATTAAATCTAAAAACCCTGAGTTAAGAAACCCGTTTGTTATCCCAGGAATTAGAAATATAAAAATAGAGTCACAGTTAAATCCTAATTATAATTTCGATAATTTTCTTGAAGGAGATTCTAACCGTTTAGCACGTTCTGCAGGTATGGCAGTTGCAAACAAACCTGGTGGAACTTCATTTAATCCGTTATTAGTATTCGGTAGTGTAGGTTTAGGAAAAACACATTTAGCTCATGCCATAGGTGTCGAGATAAAAGACAAATACCCTGAACGTACCGTACTTTATATATCTGCTGAAAAATTTACACAACAATATATTGAATCGGTAAAAAAGAATACAAGAAATGATTTCATACATTTCTATCAATTAATTGATGTACTTATAATTGATGATGTACAGTTTTTATCTGGTAAATCTGGTACACAAGATGTATTCTTCCATATTTTCAACCATTTACATCAAAATGGCAAGCAAGTAATACTTACTTCAGATAAAGCTCCTGTAGATATGCAGGATATTGAACAACGTCTACTATCTCGTTTTAAATGGGGACTCTCCGCAGAATTGCAAAGTCCTGATTATGAAACTCGAATTTCTATTTTAAAAAATAAATTATATAGAGATGGTGTTGAAATACCTGAAGACATTATTGAGTATGTTGCAAAGCACATCAAAACTAATATAAGGGAACTTGAAGGGGCTATAATTTCTTTAATAGCACAGTCAACTTTAAACAAAAGAGAAGTTACTATAGAACTGGCCCAACAAGTAGTTGAGAAATTCGTAAAGAATACCAAAAGGGAAGTATCTATTGATTATATACAAAAAGTGGTTTCTGATTATTTTGAAATGGATGTAGCTACTTTACAGTCCAAAACAAGAAAGAGACATATTGTACAGGCAAGACAATTAGCCATGTTCTTTGCGAAGAAATTCACAAAAGCATCTTTAGCAAGTATTGGTTCGCAAATTGGCAAAAGAGACCATGCAACCGTATTACATGCTTGTAAAACAGTAGATAACTTAGCAGAAACAGATAAACAGTTTCGCAAGTACATCGATGATTTAACCAAAAAATTCTCCTAATTTCACTACCCGATGAATGTGTTGATGGTTTGCCTAGGTAATATCTGTAGGTCTCCATTGGCAGAGGGTATTCTTAAAAGCAAAGTAGATTCAAAGCATACGTTTGTAGACTCGGCAGGTACCGCGGGGTATCATGTAGGCTATGCTCCAGACCCAAGATCTATAAAGGTTGCAAACGACCATGGTATTGACATAAGTAGTCAACGCTGTAGAAAATTTACGGTTTCTGATTTTGATGTATTCGATATTATTTATGTCATGGATAAAAGCAACTATGGCAATATCATAGGCTTGGCAAGAAACAAAGCAGACCAACAGAAAATAAAATTACTTTTAAGTGAAATTAATTTAAAGAACGAGGAGGTCCCCGATCCTTATCATGATTCTGATGATGGTTTTGAAAAAGTATATATAATGATAGATAAAGCCTGCACAGAAATTGCAGCTAGATTAGAAAATAGATAAATGAGCGCACATAACGGGAAAACAGGAAATGTATATTTAATACCTTCTACATTAGGTGATATGGAACCATTAGAGGTGCTGCCTATATCAATAAAACAAACTATTGAACGATTAAATCACTATGTTGTGGAAAATGAAAAAACTGCCCGACATTTTATAAAAAAAATAAGTCCGAGAAAATCTCAACCTTCGCTAAAGCTATCCGTTCTCAATAAGTTTACCGAGACACAAGAAATACCTACTTTCTTAAATCCTTGTTTAGAAGGCTTTGATGTTGGCATACTTTCTGAGGCAGGTTGCCCCGGTATTGCAGATCCTGGTGCGGCCGTTGTTAAAATCGCTCATGAAAAGAATATTCAAGTAATTCCATTAGTTGGCCCCTCCTCTATTCTATTAGCACTAATGGCTAGTGGTATGAATGGTCAAAATTTTGCTTTTAACGGCTATCTTCCTATCGAAAGTTCTGACCGTAAAAAATATATTAAAAACTTAGAACGTAAGTCAAAAGAGGAAAACCAGTCGCAGATATTCATTGAAACACCATATCGAAATAATAAGATGCTAGAGGAACTTATAAAATCTTTAGCACCGAGCACACGAATTTGTGTAGCTGCAGATATCACTTTACCGACTGAATATATTAAAACCAAAACTGCTATAAAATGGAAAAATGAAAATGTAGATCTTCACAAAAGGCCTGCAATCTTTATTATTCACGCATAAAAAAACCTTGACAAAATTGCCAAGGTTTCTAATTTTTATATTTACTAAAAACTTTAAATTCTAGGATTGCGTTTCGGCAAAATCATAGAAATATCGTATCCTGAAAACTTTTTCATGTAATGGGCTATACTAGTCCCATAACCATCCATAATTTCCATACGCCCATGTGAACGTAGATATAGTTTTACGTTACCCGGGCCAGCAAGATGTGCAGCAGCCAAAATACCAGATTCGGTAATTTCCACTCCACGCATATAAACCCCGACGTATCTTTTAATATCCTTTCTTAAAATCCATTTGTTTCTCGAGATGTTCACATTAAAGACCTTCTCTTGAAGAATTGGATCATTTAAAAAATGATTTCCATCGTAAACACCAACCAATTCTAGCGTACCAAGCCCAAATTGATATTTACCTAAATAGCCAAAGCTATTGGTTACAAAATAATTGCCTTGAGACTCTTTAAAGGCTAATGCCTCTTTAAAGCCTATATACTGGCTACCAAGAAAGGGGGGAGCAATTTGATAATTCAACAAAAAAGATTCGTCTTGAGGAAACGAAACCAAAGTAGGTTCTTTTATTTTAAGTAATTCCGGTACTTCAACTTTAAAAGGTTTAAATCCGAAACCAGATAAAATAAACATCATAATTAGAGGACAACTTATTAATATCCATCTTTTCATATTTGTTATTTCTTAAGACTGAAGGCGACTACTATTTGCCTGCTTAAATTTCTTCGGCAAAGGTATCATGGAAAATATAGTAGTTTAAGAAGGTTCTGTTAAAAGAATACAGTTTTAGTTAACAAGTGCTAAAATTCCGACAATAAACCTATCTTTTGATTTTTTGAGCATTTATCCATCGGATATACTGCGCTTTATTTCGGTTATGTTGCGTTAAGTTCTCTGCAAACATATGATATCCAAATTTTTCAACATTGGCTACAAAATAGTAGTAATTATGTTTTTTAGCATTTAAAACCGCATCGATAGCCGTAATATCAGGCATTGCTATCGGTCCTGGAGGTAAACCAGCATTTTTATATGTATTGTAAGGAGAATCCATTTCTAAATCTTTATACAATACCCGTTTAATGATAGTATCAAAATTTCCTGTCTCCTTCTTAATGGCATAAATAACCGTTGGATCCGCTTGTAACAACATTCCCTTTCTCAGCCTATTAAGATAAACCCCTGCTACTGTCGGACGCTCATCAACCTTGGCTGTTTCCTTATGTACTATTGATGCCAATGCTATTACTTCATTTGGCTCTAAGCCTAAAGCTTTTGCTTTTTCAACTCTAGCTTCGTTCCAAAATCGCTTATACTCCTTTAGCATTCGATCCCTAAACTCTGTCGCTGAGGTATTCCAGAAAAACTCATAGCTATTGGGTATATATGGCGATATCATATTAGCTTCATTAAACCCGTTAGCATTTAGAAATTCTGTATCCTTAAAAGCCGTAACCAAAGAAATACTATCTGCCTCTATTTGACTTGCAATTCTACCTGCTAAGTCATTTATACTTTCCTGATTATTGAAAGATACCTTAAGGGGTAAATTACCACTTCGCAAAGAGTTGACGATTTCATTATTATTCATCCCCTTCGTTATTTTATACCGACCAGCTTTAATATTACTTAAATATCCTTTTCTATTTGCCGCAGATTTAAATGCATCGAAGTCTTTCATCAATGGAGATAAACGTTCTTCTAATTCATTCTCAGAAGCATTAGTAGGAATAAACACAAAAGTTTCATCATTATTAAAGCTTGTATTAGGTGTAAAAAAAGTACCATAAATTATATAAGCGAAAACGCTACCCCCTATAAAACCTGCTAGTAAAACACCTAATAAAATACGTTTGATATTCATCAGTTATTTATTTTTTGTAATAAAACTTCATTCTTGAAAGAATTCTTAACACGAACCCAATCCTTTTTAACCCCTACTTCAACGAAACCTAATTTTTTAAACAAATGCATGCTAGCCAAATTATCCTCTAAAATATTAGCATAAACCTGCCTAAGCCCTAGTACGTCAAAAACATAATTGTAAAGTAATGTGATAGCTTCAGATCCAACACCTTTATTCCTTTGTGCCGTATCAAGTATAATTATACCTATGCCTGCTCTTTTGTGATTTGGTTCAAAATCAAATATATCTATCAAACCAATTGCTTTATGTTGCAGATTGCAAATAACTAACCTTAATTGTTTTACATCAAAGATATCACGATGGGCACTATCCAAGTAGAGTTGTAACACATCTTTAGAATACGGAGCAATGGTACCGCTTACTTCCCACACATCAGTATCATTCTCCAATTCATATAGAAAATCGAGGTCCTTTTGTTCCAAAGCCCTTAGATAAATCTGTTTTCCTTTTAATGTTACCACGTCAATTCCCCTTTAAAAACTTGTTTCGCTTTTCCTTTAAGATATATATTACTATAATTACCGTTCTCTTCATCAAAAGAAACCTCAAGGTCACCACCTAATGCTTTTACAGCAATAGTTTTCTCTTTTGTATTGCCCATATGATACATTCCCAATGCAACTGCTGTTACACCCGTACCACATGATAAAGTTTCATCTTCCACACCACGTTCATATGTACGTATATTGTAACCACCAGATTTATTATGCTCTACAAAATTGATATTACTACCCTTTTCTCCATAAACACCATATCGTAAACGAGCACCTTCCTTTACTACATTAAATGATTTCAATTCGTTGACTAATTGAACATGATGAGGAGAACCTGTATTTAAATACAAGGCATTAGACTTTTGTTTTATTTCCTGAACGTCAAGCATTTTCAAATTCACTATGTCGCCATCTATACTTGCCTCATGTAAACCATCAACTGCAATAAATTCTGTTTTATTTTCAATTAATCCGAGAAAATGGGCAAATGCAACGATACATCTTCCACCATTACCACACATGCTACTTTCATTTCCATCCGCATTAAAATACACCATTCTAAAATCAGTATTTTCATCATTCTCCAATAAAATCAATCCATCAGAACCCACACCAAACCTACGGTCACATAGGTTAGCTACCAATTCCACATTGTCTTTTGGGAATTCATTATTGCGATTGTCAATCATCACAAAATCGTTTCCTGTTCCTTGATATTTATAAAAAGTATATTCCATGTTGGCTTAAAGACTCAAAGATAGGACATAATTAAGTTTTTAATAGTAGTTAAAAAGTAGTTAAACGCTTATCAAAGAGCATAAAATCAAGTAATTTTACTTGGAATACGTTAAAACATTAATGATTATGAAAAGAATAGCAAGTCTTCTACTTGTTTCCGTTTTTGCAGGCGCAATTACGTTAGGCGCGTATAAACTTTTTTTTGAAAAGGATAATTTTACAATTATAACACAAGACAATGGCAATGGTGTTGTCAATACAAATTATACGCCTACTTCTGCAAGAGGTGCCGGTATCAACGAAGTAGATTTTACTATGGCAGCCGAAAACACTGTAAATGCAGTGGTTCACGTTAAAAATATCACTTTAAGTAAGGGCCCAACAAGTTTGTTTGATTTTTTCTACGGATCAGGTGGAACTGCGGTACCGCAGGTTGGAACTGGTTCTGGGGTAATAATTTCTTCTGATGGTTATATAGTTACCAATAACCATGTTATTAGTAAAGCAAATCAGTTACAAGTAACACTAAACAATAACAAAACATATACTGCAGAATTAATAGGAACTGATCCAAATTCAGATATCGCTTTAATAAAAATAGATGCCGATGAAAAGTTACCTTATTTGGCTTTTGGTGATTCTGACCAAACTAAAATTGGTGAATGGGTATTAGCGGTAGGCAATCCATTTAATCTCACCTCTACTGTAACTGCTGGAATTGTTAGTGCAAAAGCTCGAAACCTTGGGAAAAATCAATCTTTCCTTCAGACCGATGCAGCTGTAAATCCAGGAAATTCTGGTGGAGCTCTGGTAAATACGAACGGAGATCTGGTAGGTATTAATACAGCTATTACCTCACAGACTGGTTCTTATGTGGGTTATTCGTTTGCAGTGCCAAGTAATATTGCTAAAAAAGTTATTCAAGATATTCTAGAATATGGCAATGTTCAAAAAGGATTTATGGGTATTAGACCTGCCCCTGTAAATACAAGGGATGCTATAGCGAAAGGAATCAATAATATAGATGGCGTATATATAGAGTTCATTGAAGAAGAATCTGCCGCGCAAGAAGCAGGTATCGTAATTGGAGATATTATTAAAAAGGTGGATGAAATTGAAGTACACAAATATCCTGATTTAACAGGTTATCTTTCAACCAAAAGACCCGGCGATACTCTACAGTTTGTAATTGACAGAAAAGAAGAGTTAATGGTTTTACCAATAATATTAAAGGAACGCCAAACATTGATAGTACCAGAAATGGGCTTAGAAGTCAAAAACCTAACTGAGCATGATAAAAAGGTTTACAAGACAAAAACTGGAGTAAAAATCATAGGGGTTCCTGAAAGGTATAGAGGTTATGGATTATCTGAAAAAGTGATTGTTAAAATAGATGATACTGAAATTGGAAATATCGATGATGCATATAATGCTTTCGGAGGCATTTCCAAGTACGGTAAGACCGTCATTACAATGTTAGGTTCAAACGGTGAAAAGGATCGACTTATCTTTCAGTAAAAATTCAATAAAAAATACAGCCTTCGTAATTACAGAGGCTTTTTTTTGAAAAATACTTAAATAAGGCACTTAAATTTTCTAGTTTTGTGCGAATTCTAAAATTTAATCAATTCCTATGGCTCCACAAACTACATTTGAAAAAGAGCTGGCCTTTCAAGCAGACCGACGAAAAGCAACAACTGAATTTATCAAAATTGTAAGTGATCTTTGGTATGATAAATCTATTGAAATTGTTCTTTTTAAAAATCAAGTTATTGATAAAAATGTAAGTGATATTATTCATTTACATGAGTATGCAGGCGAATTTGTTCAAAAGCCGATTTCAATTTTTGATTCAGTGGAAATACTACGCTCAATAGCTGATATTCAACTACCCCCATCTAAACTTGATATTGGTAAATTAACTTATGAATATCATTCAGACAATAATATATTAAGTAATGTAAAAGCATTCGTAATAGATAGGCTTAAAACCGCACAGGATTTTAAAAGTATTGAACCTAAAGATGTTGTGCTTTACGGTTTTGGAAGAATAGGCCGATTGGTTGCACGAGAATTAATGTCTAAAACCGGAAAAGGCAATCAATTACGACTTAGAGCAATTGTTGTTCGAGGTAAAGCTACTAGTGAAAATCTTGAAAAAAGAGCAAGTCTTTTAAGGACCGATTCCGTTCATGGTATTTTCAACGGTACGGTAAAAGTAGACCATGAAAATCAAAAGCTAATTATAAATGGCACCACGGTACATGTGATTTACGCAGGTATGCCCGAAGAAATTGACTATACTTCATATGGAATCAAGAATGCTTTAATTATTGATAATACCGGTGCTTTTCGAAATAAAGAACAACTAGAACGACATCTTAAAGCTAATGGGGCTGCCAAAGTTTTATTGACAGCACCCGGAAAAGAAATTGCAAATATTGTGCATGGGGTAAACCATTTAGAATATGACCCAGATGATACTAAATTATTTTCTGCAGCATCTTGTACGACAAATGCTATAACTCCCGTTTTGAAAGCAATTGAAGAGACTTTTGGTATTGAAAAAGGTCATTTAGAGACTATTCATGCATACACCAACGACCAAAATTTGGTTGATAATATGCACGGTAAGTACAGAAGGGGACGCGCAGCCGCCTTAAACATGGTAATAACCGAAACAGGCGCAGGCGAAGCGGTTGCTAAGGCATTACCTTCCTTAAAAGGTAAACTGACCTCGAACGCAATACGAGTGCCCGTACCGAATGGTTCATTAGCAATTCTGAATCTTGAAATAAATCAAAAAACATCATTAGATGGCGTAAATACCATGATCAAAAAATATGCGCTAGAAGGTGATTTGGTAGAACAGATAAAATATTCGCTTGACAAAGAACTAGTCTCTTCAGATATAATAGGCACCTCGGCCCCATCAATTTATGACAGTATGGCAACAATAGTATCAAGTACTGGTAAAAATATTATACTTTATATATGGTATGACAATGAATACGGCTACTCGCACCAGGTCATTCGATTAGCAAAATATATAGCCAAAGTCCGTCGTTATACGTATTACTAATTAAGTTGATAAAACATCTAATTACAGATAGTTTACGTAGTTAAATAAACGTGTATAACGTTTATTCATTTTTTTTTATAATTTGACTTTAATAAAGTACTTTCGTCATCTCTAAATCATTTATTTTTTAACCTAAGAATCTATTACATGAAATTCTATAGAATACTATTACTAGTGGCGTTTCTTTTTGTTGCTAACCAACAATTTGCACAGGACGTTGAGGAAGAAGACGATAAGTTATCATTAGATGAAGGCCCTATTAGCAATCAATTTGATTATGTTGCAAAGCGTTCGGGTAATTATAGAGCTGACGGTATTAGGTACGAAGTTGTAAAAGAAACTAACCTTTTCAAGATACGTAAGAATGTATTAGATTCTATCGCTGCAATGAATAAAAAGACTAGTGAATTAAAGTCTACCATCGCAGAACACGAGACCACTATAACTTCATTGAATAAAAAGCTAGAAGAGACAACCACAAATCTTAGTTCTGTTACTGAAGAGAAAGACAGTATGTCATTTATTGGTATTCCTGTCTCTAAAGGCACTTATAATTTTATTCTTTGGACAATTATTGGAGGCTTATTTCTTTTATTAGGATTGTTTATCTATAGGTTTAGAAATAGTAATATACTTACGCAAGAAGCTAAACAGAATCTTTCTGAATTAGAGGTTGAATATGAAGATCATAGAAGAAGAGCCCTAGAGCGTGAGCAGAAAATTAGTAGGCAGCTGCAAGATGAATTCAACAAACAAAAAAAAACTAAATAATTTAAAGCTCCTTTTCGGAGCTTTTTTTTGATATGAATAGTTTAAAAAGAATTACAAAATCACAGGTAGAAGATATTGCACCTCTTTTTGATAGTTACCGAATTTTCTACAAAATGGAATCGGACATAGAAGCTGCAAAGCAATTTCTCAATGATAGAATTTCTAATAATGAATCTGTCATATTCGCTGCCTATGACGATGTAAAGGCTATAGGTTTTGTACAGCTTTACTATACATATTCATCGGTAAGTTTAGAAAAATCTTTAATCTTAAACGATCTGTTCGTAGATTCAAACTATCGTCAACAGTCAGTTGGGCGCCAATTGCTAATAAAAGCTCAAGAGTTTTGCATCGAGCAAGGTTATAAAGGTCTTGCATTGGAAACAGCCATAGACAACCCTGCACAAAAACTATATGAGAAATTAGGTTGGGAGAAAGATTACCACTGTTTTCATTACTTTTGGCAGGTTAAATGATGATGCAAAATTAAAAGATGCGAATAGATATTATTACCGTATTACCCGAATTACTTACCAGTCCGTTTGAAGCTTCTATTTTAAAGAGAGCAATTGATAAAGGATTGGTTGAAGTGCATTTCCATAATCTTAGAGATTATACCGATACCAAGTATAGAAATGTTGATGACTACCAATTTGGTGGTGGTGCCGGTATGGTTTTAATGATTGAGCCTATAGATAAATGCATTACAGCGCTAAAGTCTCAACGTGACTATAACGAAATCATATACATGACACCAGATGGTGAAACCCTAAATCAGAAAATAGCTAATCAACTTTCAATGGTTGAAAATATGATTATTCTTTGTGGTCATTACAAAGGTGTTGATCAGCGTATTAGAGATGCTTACATTACTCGAGAAATATCAATAGGTGATTATGTGCTTTCTGGAGGTGAGCTCGGTGCAGCTGTTCTTTGCGATTCCATCATACGATTAATTCCTGGTGTCTTAAATGACGAAACTTCTGCCTTGACAGATACTTTTCAAGACGGATTATTAGCCCCGCCAGTATACACAAGACCTGCTGAATATAAAGGCATGAAAGTGCCAGATATTTTGTTAAGCGGTAATTTTGCTAAAATTGAAGAATGGCGCGAAAACAAAGCATTTGAGCGCACGGAGAAGCTTAGACCTGATTTATTATAATAAACTCATGTATTTGGAGTGAAAAATCGACTAAAATACTTGTAGGTTTTAATTTAAGTATTAATTTCGCAACTTGTTAGAATAACCTCTGACGATAATCGTGAATGTTACTCTAATTTAATTCCAATTAACTATTCAATGGAATCATTAATAAAATTTGTACAAGACGAATTCGTAACTAAAAAAGAATTCCCAAAGTTTTCAGCTGGTGACACAATTACTGTGTTCTACGAAATTAAAGAAGGCGAGAAAACAAGAACTCAGTTTTTCAAAGGTGTTGTTATACAACGCAGAGGTACCGGTTCAACTGAAACTTTTACTATTCGTAAAATGTCTGGAACAGTTGGTGTAGAACGTATCTTCCCAATTAACTTACCTGCACTTCAAAAAATTGAAGTGAACAAGAGAGGTAAAGTACGTAGATCTAGAATTTACTACTTCCGTGAATTAACTGGCAAGAAAGCTAGAATTAAGGAAATAAGAGGATAAATTTCCCTCAACAAATATATAAAGCACCGTATCAATTTGAGACGGTGCTTTTTTTATGAACAAAAGTGAATAACCTATGTTCATAACATGTTGATTAATAAATATTTATAAAAATATTCGCTCAATTGATTTTTTTTTGTAAATTTAAGTGTGATTGATACTATGGAAACCACAAGAAATCCATTTTAGAGTCACTATGAAGCCTACGTTCTTTATATTGTTGTTAAACCTATTAGGGGTGAATTTTTAAGATGAGGGCTGTCGCTTTTATTTTAATGATTTTTAAACATATTAAATGCTAATTATTAGTTTTTAAATGTTTCAATGAAAACAACAAAAAAGAAATGTTGATTCGGTTTTGGACACCATGTCTAACATCAACAACATTTCATACGTTGAATAAGTGAAGCGGGTGCAATCAAGGGTTGCCGTTTTAATGAAAAATTAAAACAAACTGTCCGTAAACTTTTTCTAAAAAGCCATATCATTGTATGCGTACATTGATATGGCTTTTGTTATTTAACAAATCTTCGCGCCAGCCTGAAATATTAGGGCTATTCCTCTCTTTTTAGCCTATAGAAAATTGTATCTTTGTCCCGCTTTAATTAAAACAAACCGCAAATGTCCAAAATTTTTTATACCAAAACAGACGAAGCCCCAGCATTGGCTACAGAGTCTTTTTTACCAATAGTAAAAGCTTTCACAAAATCATCTGGAATTAAGATAGAGACAAAAGACATATCTCTTGCTAGTAGAATCGCTGCTGTCTTTCCTGAATTTTTGACTAAAGAACAACAGGTGTCCAATGATTTAGAAGAATTGGGCCATATGGCTAAACAGCCGGAAGCAAATATCATTAAATTACCTAATATTAGTGCCTCAATTCCTCAGTTGAAAGAGGCTATACAGGAGTTACAGTCTAAAGGATATAAATTACCTAGTTATCCTGATGAACCTAAAAACGAGGAAGAAAAAGAAATAAAGGCTAAGTACGATAAAATAAAAGGTAGTGCCGTTAACCCGGTATTACGTGAAGGCAACTCTGACCGTAGAGCTCCCAGAGCAGTAAAAAATTACGCAAAACAGAATCCACATAGTATGGGTGCATGGAGTTCAGATTCTAAAACCCATGTTGCCACTATGGCGGAAGGTGATTTTCAAGCAAATGAAAGATCCATAACCCTTAGTAACGCTACATCGATACAAATTAAATTGGTATCTGATTCTTCTGAAACTATTCTAAAAGATAAATTAGACCTATTAGCTGGTGAAATTATAGATGCTACTGTTTTAAGTAAAAAAGCATTACTTGAATTCTTAAAAAAGGAAATTAAAGATGCCAAAGAAAAAGGAGTTCTCTTCTCGGTTCATCTAAAAGCAACAATGATGAAAGTTTCCGATCCAATTATTTTTGGGTACGTTGTGGAAACATTCTTACAACCTGTTTTTGAAAAATATGCAGATACCTTTGACACTTTAGGAATTAGCCCTAATGATGGGTTAGCCAGTTTATATCAAAAAATTGAAAAACTTTCTCCTGATGAGAAAAATGCTATCACTAAAGATTTAGATGCTGCTCTGGCTAATGGACCAGATCTGGCCATGGTAAATTCAGATAAAGGCATTACCAACCTACATGTACCAAGCGATATTATTATTGATGCTTCTATGCCAGCAATGATTCGAAATTCAGGTAAAATGTGGAATGCGCAAGGTAAAGCACAAGATACAAAAGCCGTTATACCAGATAGTAGTTATGCTGGTATTTACACTGCCACAATCGACTTCTGCAAGAAACACGGAGCATTTGACCCAACAACAATGGGTACCGTTCCTAACGTTGGTTTAATGGCACAGAAAGCTGAAGAGTATGGCTCTCATGACAAAACTTTTGAAATAAAGCAAAATGGTGTTGTACAGGTAATAGATTTAGAAACTGGCGCTGTCATAATTGAACATAAGGTAAGTAAAGGAGATATATGGCGTATGTGCCAAGTGAAGGATGCTCCTATTCAAGACTGGGTTAAATTAGCCGTTTCAAGAGCTAAGGCAACTAACGACCCAACAATATTCTGGCTAGATGAGAAAAGAGCTCATGATGCAGAACTTATTAAAAAAGTAAATACCTATTTAGCCTTAGAAGACACAAAAGGTTTAGATATTCAAATAATGGCTCCTACCGCCGCTACTGAATTCACTTTAAAAAGAATGAAAGCCGGTAAGGATACTATTTCCGTTTCTGGTAATGTTTTACGCGATTATTTAACTGACCTTTTTCCTATTTTAGAAGTTGGTACAAGTGCAAAAATGCTTTCTATCGTTCCTTTAATGAATGGTGGTGGTCTATTTGAAACAGGTGCTGGTGGTTCGGCTCCAAAACATGTTGAACAATTTTTAGAAGAAGGCCATTTAAGATGGGATTCTTTGGGTGAATTTTTAGCACTGGGAGTGTCATTAGAATTCTACGGAGAGAAAAATAAAAATGCTATGGCCAAAGTTCTTGGTGACACTTTAGATAGTGCTACCGAGAAATTTCTATTAAATGACAAATCACCTTCTAGAAAAGTTAAAGAAATTGACACTAGAGGAAGTCATTTTTTCCTAGCAAAATATTGGGCCGAAGCTTTATCTCAACAAGATGATAATGCCGAACTAAAAGAATTGTTTTCTAAAGTTAGTACACAAATTAACGCTAAGGAATCTGAAATTCTTAAAGAGTTGATTGATGCTCAAGGGTCAAAACAAAATATAGGCGGTTATTACAAACCAGATGCTATTTTGGTAGAAAAAGCGATGAGACCAAGTACTGCGTTTAATGAGATTTTAAAGTCTATTTAGTCTTAAATATCAAATGCTAAAATACCCTCAATACGTATTGAGGGTATTTTTTTGTAATAAATTTAAGTTTTAGGAGTGTCACAGATTTCTGACTATTTTTACAAAAAAAATTGATGAAAGGATATCTACAAATTATTCTTATCACTTTTCTATGGTTCTCCACCTATTCTTGGAGTCAACAAAAATTCACTTTAAGCGGTACTATTTCTGAAATTAGCAGTAATGAAACCCTTATTGGAGTTACTGTCGCTATACCAGAACTAAAAACAGGCGTAACAACTAATGAGTATGGGTTCTATTCAATTACACTACCAGAGGGCACTTATACAGTTTTAATTAGTTACTTAGGCTTTAGTGATATTCAACAGGAAATAAATCTCACCGAAAATATACGAATAGACTACCTACTTGTAGAGGAAGCCGAACAATTAGAGGAGGTCGTGGTTACTGAAAATGTGGAAAAGATGGATATTCGAAAACCACAAATGAGTGTGAATACCCTTTCTGTTGGCACCATAAAAAAAATACCTGTCATTCTTGGTGAAGCCGATGTTATTAAATCCATTTTACTATTACCAGGAGTTACCAATGCTGGTGAAGGTGCTTCTGGCTTTAATGTACGTGGCGGTTCGGCAGATCAAAACCTTATTCTATTAGATGAAGCCATAATTTTTAATTCATCTCACTTATTTGGCTTCTTTTCAGTATTTAACCCTGATGCCATTAAAGATGTAAAATTATACAAAGGTGGAATCCCTGCAAGATATGGCGGTAGAGTTTCTTCTGTTTTAGATATTTTTCAAAAAGAAGGAAATAGTAAGGATTTTAAAATGAACGGTGGTATTGGTGCTGTTGCCAGTAGACTTTTAGTTGAAGGTCCCATTAAAAAAAACAAAGCAGCATTTTTAATTGGCGGAAGAGCGTCTTATGCTCATTTATTCTTACCATTATTTGATGTGGACAATACTGCGTATTTCTATGATTTAAACACAAAACTTAATTACAGATTAGATGATAAGAACAACATATTTCTTTCTGGTTATTTTGGTAGAGATGTTTTTGGCATTAATGACAGTTTTGTAAACACCTATGGAAATGCAGTAGGTAATTTTAGATGGAACCATTTATTCTCTGATAAATTATTCTCCAACTTATCACTTATTTATTCTGACTACTATTATGGATTAAAGCTTGATTTTGTTGGTTTTAATTGGAATTCAGGTATTCGTAATTTCAATATAAAGTATGACCTTAAACATTATATGAATGATAAGCTGCAAATAAACTATGGTGTTAATAATGTTTATTATCAATTTAATCCCGGTAAAATTGAGCCCAGCAATCCTGAGTCAGGAATTGTTGAGGAACAATTAATTCAAAAATACGCTAATGAATTTGCCGCCTATGTCGACATAGAGCATAGAGTAACAGAAAACCTGAGTCTTGGTTATGGATTACGGTTTAGTCACTTCATGCGTTTAGGTCAAGATGAATTGAATGTTTACGCAAATAACAATCCTGTTGAATTTGACCCATTTTTACTGATTTATCAAGAAGCAGAACCAATTGAAGTTATTAACCCTGGTAGAGGAACTAACTTAGCTACCTTCAGTAATTTTGAACCACGGGTTTCTTTAGCGTACACATTAAATGAATCTAGTTCAATAAAGACAAGTTATACGAGATTGGCGCAGTATCTACATCTTTTGTCTAACACAAGTTCTCCCACTCCGTTAGATGTTTGGACACCTAGTGGACCATTTACAAAACCACAGTTGTTAGACCAATATGCCTTCGGATATTTTAAAAATATTAATGACGGTGATTTCTCGGTTGAAAGTGAGGTTTTCTATAAAGATGTTCAAAATAGGGTTGACTATATAGATGGTGCTAATCTGATAGCGAACAATGCTATAGAACAAGTTATTTTAAATGGTGAAGCTCGCGCATATGGCTTAGAGTTTTTATTGCGTAAAAATGAAGGCAGGCTACAAGGGTGGTTAGCCTATACCCTATCTAAATCAGAGCAACGTACACCCGGTAGAGACCCTGCAACGGATAACGGCCGTAGCAATATTGAATCAGGTATCAACTTTGGAAACTGGTATAATACGCCTTATGATAAAACGCATGATATTTCGATATTTTTGAGCTATGATTTAAATGATAAATGGAGTTTCAGTAGTAATTTCACCTATCAAACAGGCCAACCTACCAATTATCCGATAGGTCAATTTGAATTTCAAGGATTAAGTATTCCTTACTATGGGCTTCGGAACACCCAAAGACTACCCTCTTATAATCGACTAGATTTATCAGCCACACTAATACCTAAAAAGAATACTAAAAGAAAAATTAAGGGTGAATGGGTATTTAGCCTTTATAATGTTTACAATAGACGAAACGCCGCTTCTATCAGTTTTAGAAGAAATGATGATACAGGTTCAAATGAAGCGGTGCGTACCTCCATTTTTGGCATTGTACCCGCGGTAACCTATAACTTTAAATTATAAGCTATGAAACGTTATATATTTTTATTATTGGTTGTTACGTTTTTTGTTTCTTGTGAAGATGTGATTGAAGTTGAACTGCCCGAAAACGATACAAGATTAATTGTTAACGGGGTTATAAGAGTAGATGAAACACAAGAGTATTTACCTATAGAAATCACTGTATTAGAAAGTAGTTCATTTTTTGAAAGCAACACTATTGCCTCTTTAGAAAGTGCTATAATTTATTACGGCACGCCCAACCTAGATGCTCCTGAAATTTTAGAAGGGGGTGGTGTATCAAATTTAGCGGAACTTCCACCAGGTAGTGGTTTATGGGTTCCAGACCCATCATTTGATAGTGACCAAAGAATTAGCGTTAGCAATATTAATGAAGGTGATGTTTTTCAACTAATACTCAATACTGGTGAAGAACGCTATTTCGCCACTACCACCTATGTTAAATCAGCTCCGATAGATTCTTTGGAGCAGGGTACTGAAACTTTATTCTCTGGTGATGAAACAGAAGTTATCGTAACATTTACGGACAATGGAGAACGTGACGATTTTTATATTCTAGATTTTGATTTTAATGAGTACTTAGTAACTGAGGATGAATTCTACCAAGGTCAGACTTTTGTATTCTCTTACTTCTATGATTCAGATTTTGAATTAAATTCTAACGCAATTATCAACATAAGTCTCTTAGGAGCAGATGAATCATTTTATAATTATATGACTCAGATTATCGTACAATCCGGTGGAGATCAAGGTCCATTTCAAACACCTGCAGCTACCGTTCGAGGAAATATAATTAATGTTACTGGCATTGATAATACCCAAGTATTTGACAATGTTGAGCGTACCGATAATTTTGCCTTAGGGTATTTTGCAGTAGTACAAGAATATAAAGAAAGTATAATTATAGATAATGAGAAGAACTGATAAAGACATGCTCGTAACCGGGCTAAAACGATTAGCAATTACTGTAGTTTTAATGTTTACTGCCCCTCTAATACTATGGCAAGCATTTAAAAACCAAGAGCACTTTTTATTTTGGCCCGTATGTATACTCGGAATTGTAATTGCTGCATATGCAGTTTTTATGGGCTTTAAAGGCATTAAAACAATTGTTAATTCTGTATTTGGAGTTAAAACTAAATCGTCTTAATCTTTGTGTGTCTTAGTGGTTTTCTTCCACTTATTATACAACTTATCATAGTCGTAATCTAAAACAGTAGCCTGTCGCTCCAATTTACCTTTTGAAAATGCCCGTTGAAGAATATCCTCGATTAAATAATCCTCTTCGATAATATCTGGGTGAAATTCTTCCTTAATACTTATTTTAAAAAATTTTGCAGTAGTATTATACCAAAAGGCACGCCAACCATTCCGAAGGTCTTTTACCAAATCAAATGCTGTCGTTCCTGTTTGTCTATAAATTAATTTTACCAAAATCTGACCTTCAGTACGGGTAAGTTTCTTTAACTCTTCTGAAAATTCTTCTTCAATATACTTTTGAATTTTTTTGGTATACTTCTTCCTTTTCCTATTATTCTTCATATAGACAAGGCTATCATTAAGCTCTACCAGCCTTTCAGCAGCTAATTTTGCATATGGATATACCTTTTCTGTTTTTCTTCGTAAAATATAGTACCTCAGTTTATCATCATAAGATGAAAACTTTAGTTTTCCAAAAACATATGCTTCTTCTAATGCAATAGAGTTTTGCGCTATTGAATCACCTGAAACAATTATCATTTTTTCAGTTACAGAATCCAATACTTGTTCTTCAATTTGTGCACAAATTGAAGAACTGGTAAAGTATAAAAAAACAAGTAAACAGTTATATTTCATTAACATAGGTTGAGCAAAAGTCTTGCCAAAATTAACGATAATTATAGAAGGTTATTATTAATACAACGCTAATATTGTTAAGTTTGTATCTTAAAATTACATTGATGGCTGATAAAAAAATAATTACTAAAAAGTCACTAGACTTTTTTGAAAAATACTTGAATAATGCTGCTCCGACCGGTTATGAATGGGAAGGACAAAAATTATGGATGGACTACTTAAAACCATATGTAGATACTTTTATTACAGATACTTATGGTACTGCAGTTGGTGTAATAAATCCTGATGCAAAATACAAAGTAGTCATTGAAGGGCATTCTGATGAAATTTCATGGTATGTAAATTACATTACCGACAATGGTTTGATTTATGTTATACGTAATGGTGGTAGTGATCATCAAATAGCACCTTCGAAGTGGGTAAATATTCATACGAAAAAAGGGATTGTAAAAGGAGTATTTGGTTGGCCAGCAATTCACACACGTAAAGGTGAAAAAGAAGAATTAGCGCCTAAATTAGACAATATTAGTATTGATATAGGTGCTAAGGATAAAGCTGAAGTCGAAAAGATGGGAGTTCATGTTGGTTGTGTAATCACCTACCCAGATACTTTTCAAGTTTTAAATGAAGACAAATTCGTGTGTAGAGCTATTGACAACCGTGCAGGAGGATTTATGATTGCAGAAGTAGCACGCCTATTACATGAGAATAAAGTAAAATTACCTTTTGGACTTTACATTACCAATTCAGTCCAAGAAGAAATTGGTCTACGTGGTGCAGAAATGATTACTAATACCATTAAGCCAAATGTTGCTATTATAACAGATGTTTGTCACGACACCACTACTCCAATGATTGAGAAAAAGGTTCAAGGACATACTGAAATTGGTGCCGGACCTGTAATTTCATACGCGCCTGCAGTACAAAATAAACTGAGAGAACGTATTCTTGAAACTGCTGAAGCCAATAAAATTCCTTTTCAACGTATGGCTGCTTCGAGAGCTACTGGTACAGATACTGATGCTTTTGCTTATAGTAATGGTGGAGTAGCTTCGGCATTAATTTCATTGCCTTTACGTTATATGCATACTACTGTAGAAATGGTTCATAAAGACGATGTTGAGAATGTTATTCGATTAATTTACGAGACACTATTGACGATAAAAGAAGGAGAAACCTTTAGCTATTTCGACTAGATTATAACAATCCCTCCAATTTTTTAGGAGGGATTTTTTTTATACTATGGATGAACTTATAGATATTTTAAATGCGGATGGAGAACCACTAGGCACAACTGCTATCAAATCTGAGGCCCATAAAAAGGGACTTTTTCATGCAACGGTTCATATATGGTTTTATACGGAAGATGGAAAAATATTATTACAAAAGCGGGCTTTAACTAAAGAAACGCATCCTAGTTTGTGGGATGTTTCTGTTGCTGGTCACATTGGTGCTGGAGAATCAATTGTAAATTCTGCAATTCGGGAAATACAAGAAGAAATAGGACTACCGGTAAAAGGTACTGAACTTCAAAAAATAGGTGTATTTAAATCCATTCAAAAACATTCTGAACAACTCTTCGATTGTGAGTTTCATCATACATTTTTAGTTAAATTAAAGGTTTGCTTAGAAAACCTAACCAAACAGCAAAGTGAAGTTGACGATCTAAAACTAATATCAATCAATCAATTTGAAAACGAGCTATACAATAAGGAATTGGCCAAGCAATATGTGCCACATTCTAAAAAATATTACACCAAAATTCTAAAGGAAATTAAACAATTACTTTAAGGTCGCTACAAATTTATCTACCTCAGAAAGTGGAAAGGTTATTTGATCACCGCTCTCCATATATTTCACCACAAAACTATTATTCTCTAGTTCTTCAGCTCCCAATAATATGACATAAGGTACCTTTCTGTTATTGGCATATTTAAATTGTTTCTGAATTTTCACATCCGAAGGATACAAATCTGATAAGACACCTCTCTTACGTAGTACAGTTACCAGTTTTAAAGACGCCAGTGCTTCTTTAGGCCCAAAGTTAAGGCAAAGCACATCTAAAGACTTATCGACAGCCTCAGGGAATAGATTTAATTCTTCCAAAACAAGATAGATTCTATCTAATCCGAAGGAAATTCCAACTCCACTTACGTCCTTTAAGCCAAAAATACCGGTAAGATCATCATAGCGACCACCGCCGCCAATAGATCCCATAGCTACTCCTTCAGGTGCAGATACTTCAAAAATTGCTCCTGTATAATAGTTTAGTCCACGTGCTAAGGTAACATCTAAAGCCAATTTCGCAGATTGTAAACCTAATGTTGAAATAGTCTCCATAATAAAACGAAGCTCTTCCAAACCTTTTTGCCCTTCTTCAGAATCTTTTAATAAACTATCTAAACGATTTAACTGATCTACATTACTTCCTTGAGGTTCAAATAAAGGTGCTGCTTTTTCGATAGCATCTTGAGAAATACCCTTGGCTAACATTTCTTTTTTAACACCTTCCTCCCCTATTTTATCTAACTTATCTAAAGCAACTGTAAAGTCAATCAATAGATGTTTAGCGCCGATTACTTCAGCAATACCAGCCAAAATTTTTCTATTATTCATTTTAATGGTAGCACCTTCCAACTTTAAATCAGAAAAAACCGCATCATACAACTGAATCAATTCAACTTCTTGCAATAAAGAATTTGAACCTACTACATCGGCATCACACTGAAAAAATTCTCTAAAACGACCCTTTTGAGGTCTATCAGCTCGCCAAACTGGTTGAATTTGATACCGCTTAAATGGGAAGTCTATTTCATTCTGATGCATAACCACATAACGGGCAAAAGGCACTGTTAAATCATAACGCAGTGCTTTCTCTGTAATTTTTGGAGCAATACTTGTAGAATTTTTAGAACTATAGGTAACATCATCAACTTTACTAATGAAATCTCCTGAATTCAAAATTTTAAAAATCAAACGATCTCCTTCTTCACCATACTTACCTAATAACGTATCTGAATTCTCAAACGAAGGTGTTTCAATAGGTTGAAAACCATAGGTTTGAAAATTTCTCTTGATGGTATCGAAAATGTAGTTACGCTTCGCAATTTCTGATGGTGTAAAATCGCGTGTTCCTTTAGGTATAGATGGTTTCTGTGCCATTAATTTTTTATTATAATGCAAATATAGCCTTCATAAAGTAAGACTACAATTAGGAATTAAGAATATAAAAAGTGAATAGTGCTACGAAGTCTCAATTACCTTTTCGAACCACTTGTATAGATCTCCTTTGGTAATTACAGCACCTTGTTGAAGTAACAAGAATTTGTCTACATTCTTATCATCGGTATAAGCCTTTGAAGCTGTCAAATAATCAACAAAGTCTGACTGCCAATTCTTCTTAAACCATTCAAATCCGATTTTGGTAGTTAAATCTAGATCTGGGTTCATCACTTTTACCGATATAAGCTTCATCTCTTTATCAGTCAAGTAAAACAAATGCATTTGATCTTTAGAAATATTTTCCAAATAGGAGACTTTTGTCAATACACCCTCCCAAACCAAATCACTAAATACATCCAATTCTTCTTCTGCCACTTTAGGCTTATCTCTTTTAATAGCATCCCATTCATCACCTGTAATTGATTGGGTAGCCAAAAAATTAATAAACTCTGGGTGAAGTTCTTCTAATTGTTCTTTTGTTAGCCTCGTGTATTTCATTCTGCAAAAATAAAAAGCCCTAACATATTTGTTAGGGCTTTTACAAGTTAATTTTAAACTTTTAAAAAATATAACGTAATCCGAATTGTGCTTGCCATCTAGACAATAGACTTGCGTCATAGCCAAATGTCTGAGTCAATTCTGGGTTAAATGTATAGGTTGGTATATTTGTACCTGCATCTACGCTTACACCTACTGGTTGTACATTGTTCGGTTGTTGAGTCAATCCCCAATCAGAACTAATCATGTTTCCAATATTCAAGACATCTATACTAAATTGAACTGTATGGGTTTTATTAGCCGAAACCTTAAAATTGTAATCTTGTAAGAACTTTACATCCCAACGGCCTCTCCATGGTGTTAAAGCTCCATAACGTTCTGCATACTCCCCTCTACGACCACTTAAATAATCATCTTGTGCAATATAATTATCAAAGGCAGCACCTTGACCTGCTCCAGAAAATTGCATTTGCCCTATTTCACTAGATGTCGGAACATAAATAAGGTCATTTATACCCGAACCATCTCCATTAATATCTCCACCATAGGTATAGTTGAATCTTCCGCCTTGAGCATATTCAAAAAATGTAGATATTGTAGTGCCCCATTTTTCGTTGCCATAAACCCAATTTTTACTTGCTACACCAATAAACCTATGCTTATCACCATATTTTGAAGGAGCCAAAACATCGGCATTCGCATCATTTATAACAGGGTTGCCAACAAAAGCATCTGAAGTAATTTCAGCTTCAATAGAGTTGACATCTTTTGCATCTAAATAACTATACGCCAACATAGCATACAAACCATTGTTGAAGGTCTTCTGACCTTTGAAAGAAGCATTCCAAATTCTTCCCTTATTAGAATTAGTGAACACATAAGGTCCGGCACCTAAACCAAAACTGTTAAGTAAATCACCTGAAGTATATGTCGCTCTATTATCTACCCCTGCCAAATTACCAGATGGCGAAGTTAAAGCCCAATTTTGAACATGTGGTCCGTTAATATCTTTGGTGTATGATAAATCTGCAGTAAGAATCATACCATTTTCTAATCGCTTATCTGCTCCAAGATTAGTTCTCCAAACTTGTGGAAATTTATAATCTGGATCAACAGCTTGCAAGAAAAATACATCTGGAGCTGCAATTTGATTTCCTAGCCATACAAAAGGAAAACGACCTGTAAATAAACCTGAACCACCTCTTATTTGTAAAGACCTATCTCCATTTACATCATAGTTAAAACCAACTCGTGGTGAAATCAACCAATCATTTGAAGGCATTTGTGTATTGTCAATGAATACCGTTTCTCCTGTATTAGGATTTTGGTATGGCTGATCAGCTATTACAAAACCTCTATCAATTACGTCTTGTGCTTTTTCTGCGGAATCAAAGAATAACGGCTTATCAAAACGAACACCGTATGTTAACTTTAATTTCTCATTAACGTTCCATTCATCTTGAACATAAAAAGCGAATTGACCTACATTCGTTTCTGCTAAAGCCCAACCTTCGCCATCAGGTACGCTATTGTTAGCATTAAAAGTAGCACGTGGTGAAGCAAAATCATACGTGGTAGCATCAAAACTTGCAATATCTACACCTCCAAATAAATCAAAACCGTAACTAGTTAAGTTAAATGAGTTATCAAACATGAATTTCTCTAGAGAAAAACCTACTGTATAAGTATGGTCTCCTTTGTAAAAATTGAGGTTGTTGGTAATTTGAATAACTTTTTGATCAAGTCTGTTATTCGCCGAGAATGGTTCGTGACCCGCAATTATATAATTTGATCCATCTTTAGAAATATTAATAGATGGAGCCGGTGTTGAAAACGGATTCCTATAATCGTTAAAATGCGTATAACCAACTTGTAATTTATTCGAAGCCGTTTCAGATAACGTTGAATTTAATTCTACTTGCACAGATTTAAGTTCATTATTTATTTCATATCCTGAATTTTGAAATTGCAACGTATTTGCATTTGGACCTCTAAATTGAATTGCCGTTGGGTGTGCTGGCTTCTCTTTAGATGCATTTAAAAAGTTATAAATAACTGCCAAACGATTGTTGTCATTAATATTCCAATCTAATTTGAAAAGTCCCTTCGTAGATTCAGAATCATGTGTAAAACCTTCATACGCTCCTGGATCGTAACCCACAGCCAATAATTGATTTCTTACTGAAATTAGATCACTTTCTAATACTCTAGACTCATTAATTGCTCCCGAACCCGTATTTGGTGCCCAACCGTTTGTTCCTAAATCTGTTCTTTCATCTTTTTCAAAATTTGCAAAAAAGAATAATTTGTTTTTTATTATTGGACCTCCAATGCTTACTCCGTATTGATTCTGTTCTAATTTAGGCTTTACTATTTCATCGCCTTTAATTTTTCCACCCGTCATATCCTCATTTCGGAAAAAACCATAGACCGTACCATGAAAGTCATTACTACCACTTTTAGTTACAGCATTTACAGAAGCACCTGTAAAGCCCGATTGGGTAACATCATAGGGTGCTGTTGAAATTTGAATTTGTTCAATCGCATCTAATGAAACTGGCTGAGCATCTGTCTGACCTCCTGGGGTTGCAGCATCTAGTCCGAATGGGTTGTTGAAAATCGCTCCATCCAAAGAAAAGTTGTTGAATTGGTCATTTCTACCACCAAAAGAATTACCACTTGCTGTAGGCTCTAATCTCGTAAAATCTTGTGCAGAACGCGATATTGTAGGTAATTTGGTCAATTCTCTTCTTCCAACACTTGTTTCAGCACCTGTACGGCCACTACTAAATGTACCTGACCTATCTGATACTACGACAACTTCATCCAAAGCTTGACTTTCTCCTACAAGATTGGCATCGATATTGAAAGTTTGACCTAATGATAAATAAACATCATTTAAAACGTAAGCTTTGAAACCTACATAAGAGATTTCGACTTCATAAGGTCCACCAACACGTAAATTCAAAAGGTTAAACCTTCCGTCTTCATTAGTTATTGAACCATATTTTGTACCCGTTGGGGTATGTACGGCAACAATATTTGCCCCAAAAAGTGGTTGATTTTGATCATCTTCTACATACCCTCTGATATTTGAGGTAGTGACCTGACCATAAACTGTACCTACAAAAAATAGACACAACAATTGAAAAAACAGTTTGTTTTTCATGAGAATTGGTTTTGAGTGAGTTATGAGTTATAACTCAAAAATACCAATAAAAAAAGAGCTATGCAGGCATAGCTCTTTTAAAACTTATTTAATAAGAAATAATTTATTTCTTATCTGCAATAACTTCAAATCCGAAATCAACTATAACCTCACGGTGTAATCTGATTTGAGCATTGTATGGGCCAGTTCTTTTTACTGCACCACCTAAAATGCTAATGAATTTTTTGTCGATTGCATGGCCATCTTTAGCTAATGCCTCGGCCAAATCACCATTAGTAACTGAACCGAATAACTTATCGGCAGCTCCTGTTTTAGCAGTGATTTTTAATTCTAAAGCTTTTAATGCCTCTTCGGTTTTCTTAGCGGCATCAACTACTTTTTTCTCTTTATGTGCTCTTTGCTTTAGGTTTTCAGCTAAAACTTTTTTAGCAGATGTAGTAGCCATAGCAGCTAAGCCTTGAGGAATAAGGAAGTTTCTTCCGTATCCGTTCTTAACATTAACTACATCGTCTTTAAAACCTAAATTCTGTACGTCTTCTTTTAATATAAGCTCCATGATTCTTTTCTTATTATTTTAATAAATCAGCAACATATGGCATTAATGCCAAATGACGAGCTCTTTTTACCGCTTGGGCTACTTTTCTCTGATACTTCAAAGAAGTTCCTGTAAGTCTTCTCGGTAATAATTTACCTTGCTCGTTTACCAACTTCAATAAAAAATCTGCATCCTTATAATCAACGTATTTAATACCTGATTTTTTAAAACGACAATACTTCTTTTTAGTGTTGGTCTCAATGTTCAATGGAGTTAGATACCTGATCTCCCCATCTTTCTTTCCTTTTGCCTGTTGTTGTAATGTTGCCATAATACTTAAGCTTTAGCGGTTTTTTTGTTTCTTGTTCTTCTTCTTTCTGCCCATGAAATAGCGTGTTTGTCCAACTTAACGGTCAAAAATCGCATAACACGTTCATCTCTTCTAAACTCCTGTTCGTAAGGTGTAACTACCTCACCAGTGTTAGTAAATTCGAACAAGTGGTAAAAACCACTTTTCTTGTTTTGGATAGGGTAGGCTAATTTCTTTAGCCCCCAATTCTCTTTAGCTACCATTTTGGCGCCATTGTTAATTAAGAAATCCTCGAATTTCTTAACTGTTTCCTCTATCTGTACATCTGATAGAACGGGATTCAAAATGAAAACAGTTTCGTAATGGTTCATATTATATTTGTTTTAAGGAGTGCAAAAATAGATATTATTTTAAAATAATTATAAGAAATACGAATATTCTTCGTTATTGAATGGTAACAACATTAAAAAACAAACCAAATCTTAATCATATCATCATTACCAAATACACGATCACCGCTGCATTGTTCACATCTTTTGTTGCAGTTCAGCAGGTTTTTTCGGTTCTTTGTCGATGATTTAACCCCACAAATCAGCCCTTATGAAGTTAAGAAGTATCATCGTTGACGATTCATCCATGCAAAGGATGGCCGTTGCAAAGTTGGTAAA